>Ga0265320_10001004_pt1 | contig 20968 bp, 21 predicted proteins | sample 4827metaG_FD_202087 | JGI IMG/M metagenome (GOLD analysis project Ga0265320, IMG submission 202087) | Rhizosphere microbial communities from Carex aquatilis grown in University of Washington, Seatle, WA, United States - 4-8-27 metaG | ecosystem: Host-associated > Plants > Roots > Rhizosphere >...
TGCGGCTCGTCTATTGCGGCGCCGCCGGCTGCTGTTCCTGCTGGATCTGATTGGCCGGTGTCGTGGACGAAGGCTTTTTCCCGCCACCGCCGACCGGATGCGTCGGTTCGTGCCCGCTGCCGCCGGAGTCGTCATGCGAGACGCCGCCAGGCGACATGTTGTTGAAATGGCCGTTCGCGCTCGGCGACGCACTCTGGATATCGCCACCGCGCTCCGCCGGATGCATCTGCCAGGGCGGCGTCGGAGGCTTGTAGAGCGTCTCCGGCCTGACGAACTTGCTATTTCCACCGCAGGGGACCGGATCGACACCGACATAGGCGGAGCGAACTTGGAATTCGGCGTCGGAATCGCTGGCGCGGTAAACAATCAACTCGTTGGCTGGCGAAACGCCGTTCCAAGTGCCGAGCTGCTGCCACGCGCCAGGTTGATCGAGAACGGTCGTGTTTCCGGTGTTGCCGCCATTGCCGACTCCGATGCCGACGCTTCCTCTGATCAACCGGACCGAGACGCACGCATATACGCGTGAAGGGCCCGTATCCGGCTGCAGGAATGCCTGTACCAATCCGTCCCCACCTGATTGGACGAGGACGTCCAGCATATAGCCGCCGGATGCGTCCCCGGTCGGCGTTCGCGACGTGATCACCCGTCCACCGCGTTGCCCGGTCCACACCGACCAATGGTAGGCAGCCGCCGGGCCGCCCAGCGGATCCGGACTGGTCGCCGTCACCACCACCGTGTTTCCGGCCGAAGACGGCTGGCTGAAGTCCGGATTGACGATGAGATTTGGGCTGGCGTCTGCGCCAGCCGTCATAAGCGCAGCCATGCAAGTCGCCATAAGGAGTCGCTTCGGATTCATGTGTGGTCCTCCCATGAAACGGCGCGAGATTGCCGCCGACGCCCGCCGCGCGCGCTACCCGAACGGGTAGGGACGGCGCACAGTCGTTGCGCCAAACTGAACGCCACGTCTTGGAGATGAACGGCGCATGCGTTCGGGAATAAAACTGCTGACGGCGATCTTTCTTTTTGGCGCGGGCGCCCTCCCCGCCGCAGCCGCGCCGCCCAGTGCCTTATGCAATCTCGTGGCGACGAGCTTCGCCGACGTGCTGGCGGGTTCCGTCAAGACGATGCCGGTCGGCGCGCGCACCTGCATGGTTTCGGTCGGCAGCTTCGCCGATATGTCGATCGGCATCGACGTCTCGATCAACACCGGCGACGCCGCCACGCTCAAAAGAATGCGCGGCCTGCTGCGTACGCACTGGGTCGACGAACCGGCACTCGGCGACGGCGCCTATTCGATCCTGGATGGCGGCGGCGGCGGCATGCTGCCCCAACTCACGATCAACGCGTCCAAATCCGGCAAATGGGCGATCATCGAAGTGCGTCGGCGCGCAGGATTTTCGCCTGCGGATGTCGCCAAACTTCGCGGCGACGCAAGAAAGCTTCTCGCCGGCCTATAGGGATCGGCTTGCGTCGGCCGGCGGGACCGGCGATTCTTGGATTCCAGAGGGGATCCGGGACCCGCCATGCCGCCCATGCCGCCGACACGGCTCAGCGCGACGCTGCTCGCGGCGAACGAGCGCGAGTGGTCGGCGGTCAGCGGCCTGATCGGACGCATCTATGAGTGCGCGATCGACCCGACGCAATGGGACGACACGCTGGCCGAAGCGGCGGCGCTCCTCAGCCCTCCCGAGTGGGACGTCATCATGCTCGTGTGGGAGAGACTGAGCCCGCCGGGCTGCCGCTATGTCGGGGCGACCAACCTCATCCCGATGGCGCGCGAAGTCTATCGCACGATGTTCGCGGGGCGCTCGCCCTGGTCACGCCGGATCTGGGCGCTTCCGGCCGGCCGCGTCGTCGATACCGACGAAATCATGCCGCGCTCGGAAATTCTGGAAAGCGACTTCTACCAGAAGTTCCTCAAGACCTGGAATTTGCAGCTTGCCGTGGGCGTCGTGCTCGATCGCGACGGGCCCGACAAGCTGGGATTGATCATGCCCGGCCCCCCGGGGCAGCCGCTCGACGGTCTGAAGCGCGGACTTCGCCTGCTGGCGCCGCACATGCAACGGGCGATACGCATCAGCCGCGCGCTGGGCGAATCCAATCTGCGTGCCGCTGCGGCCCAAAGCGCGATGGACGTCGTACCCAACGCCGTTGCCAGCCTGACCCCGTCATTGAAGATGATGAGCGCCAACCCAAAACTGCTCGAGCTCGTCGACACGGGCTGGGCGAAAATCGTCGATGGCGGTTTCGCCTTTACCGACCGCAAGGCGCAGCAACAGCTCGTCGAGCTCGCCGCCGCAGCAGCGCCCGCCAGTTCGGCCTTTCGCGCGACCGGCCCCGACGGCACCGACCTCGCCGTGCTGGGCGCGCGCCTGGCAACGCATACGGCGAATACCCTTGAAGGGCGCATGGAGGGTGCGGGAATTATCCTTACCATCGGTATCGGAGGACGGGCGCCGCTGATCGAGATCGACCGCCTGGCGGCCTGGTTCGGCCTGACGCCTGCCGAAGCGCGCTTGGCGGCATCGCTCTCGTCGGGGATGGCGCCGGACGACTACGCCGCGCGGCGCAATGTCAGCATGAACGCCGTTCGCTTCCTGCTGAAGGGCATTTACCGAAAAACCGGTGCAGAATCCCAGGCGCAACTGGTTGCAAAGCTTCGAGATTTGCCCGCCGCCGGGTAGCGCGGACCCATCTTGAATTTGGTCTGCCTGTCACCATTTATCGCAAAGGGTTGCGGCGCTTTCATAGGGGCCGTCATCCAACTGCGCGCTCGGGCGTTGTAGAGTGGAGCGACGCAGCCGCCGAACCGATGCGCTTGGGCGTCGGCAAAGCGGTGGAAAGGGGTCCTTCATGAGCAGTCGTGGCGTGCCGGCCCTGATGGGCGAAGGCGGACTGTCCCGCTATCTCTCCGACATCCGGAAGTTCCCGCTTCTGGAACCGGAAGAGGAATACATGCTCGCCAAGCGCTGGAAGGAGCATGAGGACCCGGGCGCCGCCCGCAAGCTCATCACCAGCCATCTGCGCCTGGTCGCCAAGATCGCGATGGGCTATCGCGGCTATGGCCTGCCCGTGTCGGAAATCGTCGCCGAAGGCAATGTCGGCCTGATGCAGGCGGTCAAGCGCTTTGAGCCCGACAAGGGCTTTCGCCTCGCCACATATGCGATGTGGTGGATCCGCGCCGCGATCCAGGAATACATCCTGCGCTCGTGGAGCCTGGTGAAGCTGGGCACCACGGCGAACCAGAAGAAGCTCTTCTTCAACCTGCGCAAGGCCAAGAACAAGATCGGCGCCATCGAGGAAGGCGATCTGACCAGCGAGCACGTGGCGACGCTGTCCGATCAGCTCGGCGTGTCGGCGCAGGAAGTGACCGAGATGAACCGGCGCCTGTCGGGGCCCGACTCCTCGCTCAATGCGCCGCTGCGCTCGGATTCCGAAAGCGAATGGCAGGACTGGCTGGCGGACGAAACGCTGGACCAGGAAACCCGCCTGGCGGACCGCGAGGAGCTGGGCGAGCGGCATTCGCTGCTCACCAACGCGATGGGCGATCTGACCGAGCGCGAGCGCGACATCATCCAGGCGCGCCGGCTGCAGGACGAACCGGCCACGCTGGAAGAGCTGTCGCAGAAATACGGCATCTCCCGCGAGCGCGTGCGCCAGATTGAAGTGCGCGCCTTCGAGAAGCTCCAGAAGCAGATGAAGAGTTCGCTCAACGACCGCCGACCGGTGGTGGTCGAGACCTCGCCGTAGCGTCCTCGCCCGCTTGCGGGAGAGGACAGCGCGGCGCCGTTCAGGCGACGCGCGGGTGAGGGGACGTCCACCGCAGGACTAAGCGCCCGGCAGACTCCCCCTCACCCGATTTGTCGCTTCGCTCCAAATCGACCTCTCCCGCTTCGCGGGAGAGGTTGTCGCGCACCGCATGCCCCGCATGCGCATCAGTGCATTCCCAAACCGCCTGACTTGCTCCCACCTATTGCGGCAGGAGGCGCTCATGACTTTCAAGATGTGGCAGGTGGATGCGTTCGCGGCGAAGCCGTTCGGCGGCAATCCGGCGGCGATCGTGCCGCTTGAGCGTTGGATCGACGACGCGCTGATGCAGCGTATCGCGAACGAAAACAATCTCGCTGAGACGGCGTTCTTCGTGCCGACCGGCCGCGGCACATATCATCTGCGCTGGTTCACGCCGCAGTCGGAGGTCGAACTCTGCGGCCACGCCACGCTGGCGAGCGCCTGGCTGATCTTCGACCGCCTCGCGCCCGAACTGGCCTCGGTCGATTTCGAAACGCGCTCCGGCATCCTCTCCGTCGCGCGCGGCGAGGACGGCCGCCACGTCATGTCGATGCCGTCGACGCCGTCGGAGCCGTTCGACACGCCGGGTCTGGCGCAGAAGATCGCCGATGCCCTGGGCGCGCCGCCGCCCACGGAAATCCTCAAATCGAGATACCTCGTCGGCGTGTGGGACGACGCGCATGCGGTGCGCGGACTCGCCGGTCCCGGCGACATCGGGCGCGTCGCGCGGGCGTACGACATCTGGGGCTTTGTCGCCACCGCGCCGGGCGATGAAGGCTATGACGTGGTCTCGCGCTTCTTCGCGCCCGACAAAGGCGTGCCGGAGGATCCCGTGACCGGCTCGGCGCACTGCATCGTCATCCCCTATTGGGCCAAGCGTCTGGGCAAGACCAAGCTGAAGGCGCGCCAGGCGAGCCCGCGCGGCGGCGATCTCGATTGCACCTATGCCGGCGAACGCACCATACTGTCGGGACCTTGCGCACTCTACATGACGGCGGAGATCACGGTCTGATCCGTACAAGACCCGGAACACGGCAGGACGACGACGCTTTGTGGGCGATCCTCGAGCCCACGCTGCGCGCCGGCGAAACCTATCCGCAGCCGCGCGATATCACCCGCGAGCAGGCGCTGGCCTATTGGTGGAAGCCGGAGCACGCGGTCTTCGTCGCCGAAGACGAGAGCAGCCGCGTCGTTGGCACTTATTATCTGAAGCCGAATTCCACGGGGCCGGCGGCGCATGTCGCCAATGCCGGCTACATGACCTTACCGGACGCCTGGGGCAACGGCGTCGGCCGCGCGCTCTGCCGGCACTCGCTCGACGAAGCGCGGCGGCGCGGCTATCGCGCCATGCAGTTCAACCTGGTGATCGCCACAAACACCCGCGCCCAGCATCTTTGGCAGTCTTGCGGCTTCGAGATCGTCGGCCGCCTGCGAGGCGCGTTCGACCATCCGACGCAAGGCTTCGTCGACGCGCTGGTGATGTACCAGACGCTTTAGGCGTTGTCCGTATCGGGCGCGGTGTCGCGCGTGTCGTCCATGTCGACGATGGATTCGCCGAACGCGTCGAGACCTTCCTCGAGATAGTCGCCGAGCAGCGGCAGGCCCGACAGATATTGACCGGTGCGGTTGTTGTGCTCCTGGCGCGCGGTCGCCTTGGCGTCGTCCCACGCGTCGATGTCGTAGGTGCCGCGGCCGAGCCAGGCCAGCGCGACCAGCTCGATCTGCTGATCGATATTGAGACTGTTGATATAATCGACCAGTTCCTGCTGAACCAAATCGCCGGGCTTGTCCTCCAGCACGTCGGCGTCGCCGTCATCGGTCGCGTTGGACCCGGAATCGGGATCGCTGTCGCCTTCCTTGGCGTCGAATTCCTTCGCCCGTTCGACGATATAGCCGACCACGTCGAGCGGGATGGTCAATTCCGGTTCTGGCACTGTCTCGGCGGCGATCGGCATGGATATCTCCCGGTAACAGCAAGGCAACGCTGTCACGGAGAAGCCGTTCCGCGTCTGATCCGGATCAACCGGGTGGCGTCAAGGTTTGCCGTCCCAGCCGTATTTGAGCTGCAAGGACAGCACCCAAGGGTCGCCCATCAGCGCGCGCGCGTCGTCGAGCTTCCAGCCCTTCGCCGTCTTTTCAAAATAGAAGTGGATTTCGTTGGGCGTCTGCTCGTTCTTGAATTTGGCGACGACGATCACGCGCCCCGGGCCGTTCTCCACATCCTGTTTGGAGATGGCCACACCGCTGATCGTGCCGTCCTGGCCGTTCATCCAGAAATCGAAATCGGTGCGCCCGACCTCGCCATGCGCCTCCTTGAAGTCGAGATCCCACAGCGCCTTCAACCGGTCGCTGTAGATGTCGTCCGGCTCGGGCCGCTTGCCCACCGTCGTCGCATAGACTTTCTTAACGAAAGCGACCGGATCGTCGATCCGCGTCGCCGCGCCGGCCCCGTTGGAAAGCATGAGCGCCGCGGCGAAAGACAGAATTGCAAATATCGATTTGCGCATGACGTCCCCCAAAATTGTCGCATGCGATGGTACGGAATTGACGACGCACATGCGACTCTCTACATAGGTCGCGGGCCACGCCTCCCCAACGAGGTGCGATCATTCTGAAAGGAATGAACATGACCGGGAATACGCCGGCCGTGCGACCCGCACGGCCTTTTTTTTCGTCCGGACCCTGCGCCAAACGGCCGGGTTGGACGCCCGACGCGCTGAACGGCGCGCTTTTGGGGCGATCGCATCGCTCCAAACCGGGCAAAGCCAAGCTCAAAGACGCGATCGACCGCACCAAGGCACTGCTGGGAATCCCGGCGGACTATCGCGTCGGCATCGTGCCCGCGTCGGACACCGGCGCGGTGGAGATGGCGCTGTGGTCGCTCCTGGGTCCCAAGCCCGTCGACCTTTTCGCCTGGGAAAGCTTCGGCGAGGACTGGGTCACCGACACCGTCAAGCAACTCAAGCTCAAGGACGCGCGCATTCTGAAGGCCGGGTATGGCGAATTGCCCGATCTGAGCCAAGCCGATCCGGCACACGACATCGTCTTTCTGTGGAACGGCACGACGAGCGGCGTGCGCGTGCCCGACGGCGACTGGATTTCGAAAGACCGCGAGGGCCTGACGATCTGCGACGCGACGAGCGCCGCCTTCGCGATGGAGCTGCCCTGGGACAAGCTCGATGTCGCGACCTTCTCCTGGCAGAAGGTGCTGGGCGGTGAAGCCGCGCACGGCATGCTGGTGCTTTCGCCGCGCGCGGTGGCGCGGCTGGAGAGCTACACGCCGCCCTGGCCGATGCCGAAGATCTTCCGGATGACCAAGGGCGGCAAGATCGTCGATGGCATCTTCGAAGGCGAAACGATCAACACGCCGTCCATGCTGGCGCTGGAAGATTATCTCGATGCTCTCACTTGGGCCGAAGGCCTCGGCGGCTTGAAGGCGCTGATCGCGCGCAGCCAAGCCAATCTCGGCGTGCTGGACCGTTGGATCCGCGAGACCGGCTGGGCCGATTTTCTCGCCCGCGAACAGGGCGCGCGCTCCAACACCAGCGTGTGCCTGAAGATCGTCGATCCATGGTTCCAGGGCCTTGGCGAGGACGCGCAAGCCGACGTCGCCAAGAAAATCGCATCGCTTCTGGAGAAGGAAGGCGTCGCCTACGACATCGGCGGTTATCGCGCGGCCCCCCCCGGGCTGCGCATCTGGTGCGGCGCGACCGTCGAGCGCGCTGATCTCGAGGCACTGACGCCCTGGCTCGACTGGGCCTGGGCCAAGGTCAAGACGGACGCGAGCAAGTGACCTTCGTTCCAGAAAACGATCTCGAAAGGGCGTTGCTGAAAGCCCCGACGGACGAGAGCGCGCGGCCGGAATTCTACCGACTGCTGCTCGAATCCGAATTGCTCACGCTGGGCGAAATCGCGGCGGGCGGCGCCCCTTCGAATGCACCGGTTGAGGTCGGACGCAGCACATCGATGCGGCTGTCGACGGCCCGGCGCAACGGGCGCGATTATATCCTGCTGTTCTCGGCGCCGTCGCGACTCAACGCCTTCGCCAAGCGGCAGGAGCCGTATCTGACGCTCAAGGGCCGCGATCTGTTCGAGAACACGCGCGGTGCATACTATCTCCTCAATCCGGGCGCGGAGCACGGCAAGGAGTTGCTGCCCGACGAAATCGCCGCGCTTCTGCCGCCGCGGGCCGAGACCCAAGACAGCGGGGGCCAGCGCCTCCTGAGCCAGCCGCGCGAGCAGCCGAGCGCGCTGCAGCAGGCGTTGCGTGCGTATTTCGCGACGCGGCCCGATATCGAGACCGCTTACATGGCGCAAATCTCGGGCGTGCCGGGACATGTCCCGCATCCGGTGCTGGGCGTCGAGACGACCGGCCCCTGGGCCGAGGTCGCCGCCGGCATCGGCGAAGTCTTCGACAAAGGCCGGTTCGGCGTGACCATCGATCTCGTCCCGATCGATCGCGACGCGCCGGACGGATCCGTCAACCGGACATTGTTGCGTTTTGAACCGTTCTATTCGCGCGCCAAGGCGCGTGACTGAAAAGAGAGCCGCCATGCCGAAAGTCCTGATCGCCGACAAGCTTTCCCCCGCCGCCGTCGCCATCTTCAAGGAGCGCGGCGTCGAGGCCGACGTGAAGACCGGCCTCTCCAAGGAAGAATTGCTCAAGATCGTGGACGCGTATGACGGCATCGCGATCCGCTCCGCGACCAAGGTCACCGCCGAGGTCATCAAGGCGGCGAAGAAACTGAAGGTCGTGGGCCGCGCCGGCATCGGCGTCGACAACGTCGACATCCCCGCCGCCACCGCCGCCGGCGTGATCGTGATGAACACCCCGTTCGGCAATTCGATCACCACCGCCGAGCACGCGATCTCGCTGATGCTGGCGCTGGCGCGCGAACTCCCCGCCGCCAACGCCTCCACCCAGGCCGGCAAGTGGGAGAAGAACCGTTTCATGGGCGTGGAGATCACCGGCAAGGTGCTGGGGCTGATCGGCGCCGGCAATATCGGCTCCATCGTCGCCGATCGCGCCCGCGGCCTGAAGATGCGCGTCATCGCCTACGATCCCTATCTCTCTGCCGAGCGGGCGCAGGATCTCGATGTCGAAAAAGTCGAACTGTCCGAGCTGCTGGCGCGCGCCGATTTCATCACGCTGCACGTGCCGCTGACGGCGGAAACCAAGAACATCCTGTCGGCGGACGCGATCAACAAGACCAAGAAGGGCGTGCGCATCATCAACTGCGCCCGCGGCGGATTGATCGACGAGGCGGCGCTCAAGGCGGCCCTCGATTCCGGCCATGTCGCAGGCGCCGCGCTCGACGTGTTCGAGGAGGAACCCGCCAAGTCGAACATCCTGTTCGGCAACGAGAAGATCATCGCCACGCCGCATCTGGGCGCCTCCACCGCCGAAGCGCAGGAGAACGTGGCGTTGCAGGTCGCCGAGCAGATCTCGGACTACCTGCTCACCGGCGCGATCACCAACGCGCTCAACATGCCCGCCATCACCGCGGCCGAGGCCCAGAAGGTGCGCCCCTGGATCGCGCTCGCCGAGAAGCTCGGCTCCTTCGCCGGCCAGGTCACCGACACCAGCATCCTGGGCGTGGAAATCCTCTATGAAGGCATCGCCGCCGAGCTCAACCAGCGGGCGCTGACACAGGCCCTGCTGGCGGGCCTGCTCAAGCCGACGCTGTCGGGCGTGAACATGGTCAATGCGCCCGTGGTCGCCAAGGAACGCGGCATCAAGATCACCGAATCGCGCCGCCCGCGCCAGGGCATCTACGAAGGCTATATCCGTGTGGCGGTCGATCTCGGAGGCACCAAGCGCCGGGTCGCCGGCACGGTGTTCTCCGACGGGCGGCCGCGCTTCATCCAGATCAAGGACATCAATCTGGACGCCGAGTTCGCGCCCAACATGCTCTACGTGGTCAACGAGGACAAACCGGGCTTCATCGGCCGGCTGGGCACCCTGTTGGGCGATGCGAAGGCCAACATCGCCAACTTCAACCTGGGCCGCAGCACGCCGGGCGGCGAATCGATCTGCCTGGTGGAGATCGACGGCACGCTCGACGAAGCGGTCCTGGCCGAAATCCGAAAGCTTCCCTGGGTGCGGCACGCCAAGCCGCTTGCATTCTAGGGGCAAGCGCCTATCTCTCGGGGCAAGGTCGAGAGGGCATACGCATGCGGCCGGACGAAGCAATCTATCTTCCCTGGATGGTGTGGGCGGCGAGTTGGTTCGCCGCCGCGCGCTGGGCCAATCGCACGGTGAACCAACCCAGCGACGGCAGCCAACGGCTGTACCGCGTCCTGCAATTCATCGGCTTCGTCCTGCTGCTGGCCTATATCGTGCGGCGCACGCGCGACGGCCAATATCAGAGCTTCAGCTGGACCCAGCCCTTGTGGATCCTGGATGACGGGTCGAAATGGGCTCTGGTCGGCCTTGCCACGCTCGGCTTCGGCTTCTGCTGGTGGGCGCGCATTCATCTGGGACGGTTATGGTCCGGCGCGGTCACCCGCAAGGAAAACCACCGCGTCGTTGATAGCGGGCCTTACGCCTATGTGCGCCACCCGATCTATACCGGCATCATCCTCGCTTCGCTGGCGACCATGGCGATCCGCGGCACGCCCATCGCCGTGCTGGGCGTCCTGCTGATCGTCGTCGCTTATTGGATCAAGGGCCGGCTCGAGGAGCGTTTCCTGCGCGCCGAACTGGGCGCCGAGGCCTATGACGCCTATGCGAGCAAGACGGCGATGCTGATGCCGTTCGTGCGGCTCTAGACCGTCTCGAAGAGCTGGACCTCCGGGCGGCCGGCCATGGACGGGCCCATCTTGGCGCCGATGGCGCGAAAGTGGTCCGCGCTGCGGTGTGCTTCCAGCGCCGCCTCGTCGGCATAGATCTCCATCGCCACATATGTCGTCGGGTCGGTCTTGGAGCGGCAGAACTGATAGAGGCGGTTGCCCGGCTCGTTGGCGCGCACCGCGGCCATCAATTCCTTCACCGCCGCCTCGAACGCCGCATTGGCGCCGTCCTTGATCTTGACCGTCGCAACGACGCCGATTGCCATGATGTCCTCCGCTGTGTCTTTGACCTGACGGTAAACCGCGGCCCGGAAAATCGCAAAACGGCCCATGCAACGCTCATTTACGCAAGGTCGTTAAGCGCCGTTTACCTTTGGGGGTGAACGAAACGAAAAGCTCCATTAACGGGTGCGGGTCCATGCTTGGCCCCGGGAAAATTCGCGCGGAGCGATCCGTTGGCATTGGTTGCCGCAATGGCAAGGCAGACGGCGTTCGCCGGACGGGAGTTTGTCGGCGCGTTCCGCCGGTCGCTCTTTCCGCGCGCGCCCGCCGACGTCAAGCTCGTCGACTCCCAGCTTGCGATGGCGCGCAGCGCGACATATGCCAACCTCTACGCGATGCCGGCGGTCGCGGTGCTTCTGTGCGCGGCCGAATACCATGCATTCCCGCTGTGGCGCCTGGCGCTGTGGCCGACCTTGCTGATCCTCACCGGCATCCTCAGCGAGATCTATCAACGCCGCCTGCTGCGGCGCGCCGATCACTCGCCGCGGGACGTGAGCCGCCGCGCCCGCACCACCGCCCGGGTCACGCTGCTCTACAGCCTTTTGTGGTGCGGCATGGCCTACGATCTGTTCGTACCCGGCGACATAGGCAGCGAAGCGGTGTTGTTCACCACGCTGGCCTGTTCGCTGGCGGGCTGGAGCGCGATGGGCGGCTATCACTTCGCGACCGCGGCCGCGCCGATGCTCGCCTATCTCGTGACGCTGGTCGCGATGCCGCTTGCCAGCGGCCAGCCGGGAAGCTGGGGCCTGTCGGCCATCGCGGTCGCCTATTGGCTGACGATGCGCACGCATTTGATGTCGAACTACCAGACGCGCGAGCGCATGCTGCGGCTGGAGCTGGAACGCGCGGATATGGTCGACCGCCTCAAGGCCGCCAAGGACGAGTCCGACTCGGCGCGCTATCGCGCCGAGCAGGCGAGCCAGGCGAAGTCCGCCTTCCTCGCCAATATGAGCCACGAACTGCGCACGCCGCTGAACGCCATTCTGGGTTTCTCCGAGATCATCAGCACCAAGGCGATGGGGCCCGGCGCCGTCGAGCAATACGCCGAATACGCCGGCTATATCCACGGCTCGGGCGAACACCTGCTGTCGCTGATCAACGACATCCTCGACCTCGCCAAGATCGAGGCCGGCCGTTTCGTGCTGCGCGAAGGCGAGATCGACTTGCGTCTCCTGATGGACGATACCGCCAAGATGATGAGCGCCAAGGCGATCGCCGGCGGCATCTCGCTCGCCGTGCACATCGAACGCGCCTTTCCCAATGTGTATGGCGACGAGCGTGCGCTGCGCCAGATCCTGGTCAACCTCGCCTCGAACGCGGTCAAGTTCACGCCGCCGGGCGGACGCGTCACCGTCTTCGCCAACGTACAGCCGGACGGCACGCTCGCCTTCGGCTTGGACGACACCGGCATCGGCATCGCGCCGGAGGAACACGCCAAGGTGTTCGAGAGCTTCGGTCAAGGCCGTCACGACGCCATTCTGGCGGACAAGGGCACGGGGCTGGGCCTGCCGATCGTCAAGGGCCTCGCCGAGGCGCATGGCGGCCGCGTGATCTTGAACAGCGTCCCGAACGAGGGCACGCGCGTCACCATCCTGCTGCCGCCCGAGCGGGCGCGGGCGCGGCTCCGGGCGGCGAGCTGAACGTTCAGCTCAGCGCGGCGAACCGCTTCAAGTGATGATCGATATTGCCGAACAGCGTGTCGATCAGCGTCAGGCGCTTGAAGTAATGGCCGACATTGAGTTCGTCGGTCATGCCGATACCGCCGTGAATCTGCACCGCCTGCTGGCCGATGAAGCGGCCGGCCTTGCCGATCGTGACCTTGGCGGCCGACGCGGCCTTGGCGCGCTCCGCATCGCTCTCCCCCAGCTTCAAGGTGACCATCAGCGTGATCGAGACCGACTGCTCGTACTGCACGAACATGTCGACCATGCGGTGCTGCAGCGCCTGGAACTTGCCGATCGGAACGCCGAACTGCTTGCGGGTCTTGGAATATTCCACGGTGGCATCGACCAGCACCTTCATGCAGCCGGTCGCCTCGGCGCAGATCGCCGCGATCGCTTCGTCGATGACTTTCTCGACCAGCGGCAGGCCGTGGTCGGCCGGACCGATCAGCGCCGACGCCGGCACCTCGACGTTTTCGAAAGTGACTTCGGAGGCGCGCAGCGAGTCCACCGTCGGATAGTCGCGCAGCGCCACGCCCTTGGCCTTCTTGTCGACCAGGAAGACGCTGACGCCGTTCTTGTCGCGCTGGCTGCCCGCCGTACGGGCCGTCACGATGAGCGTGTCGGCCCAGGGTGCGCCCAGCACCACGGCCTTCTGACCGTTCAGGACATAGCCCGAGCCCTGCTTCTTCGCCGTCGTGGTGAGATCGGCGGGATTGTAGCGCCCCTTCGGCTCGGCGAAGGCGAAGGCGATCATGGTCTCGCCGGCGGCGATCTTGCCTAGCCATTCGGATTTCTGCGCGCCGCTGCCGCCATGCTTGACCAAGCCGCCGCCGATCACGACGGTCGGCACATAGGGCTCCACCGCCAGCGCCCTGCCGAACTCCTCCATGATGACGAGATTTTCGACCGCGCCGCCGCCCAGTCCGCCGAATTCCTCCGGCAGCGCCGCGGCGAACAGGCCGAGCTCCGCGAACTGCTTCCATTGGTTGGGATCGCGGCCCAGATCGCTGCGCGTGAACTTGCGCCACTGCTCGAACTTGTAGTTGTCCGCCAGATATTTCGAGATCGAATTGCGAAGGAGCGTCTGCTCTTCGGTGTAGGAGAAGTCCATATCAAGTCACCCACGTTGTCATCCCGGCAAGCAGCGCGACAGCGCTGCGCAAGCCGGGACCTATTTTTAACAAAGGCCCGATAGACGTCGGCCCCGCGCGAATTGTCTTCTTCGATCGTAAGCCCCGCGGCGTTCGCCATGGGTCCCGGATCGGCGCTGCGCGCCGTCCGGGATGACAAATAACAGCTAAAGCCCCAGCACCGCCTTCGCGATGATGTTGCGCTGGATTTCGTTCGAGCCGCCGTAGATCGACGCCTTGCGCATGTTGAAGTAGTGCCCGGCCTCGCCCAGCGCGTAATCCGGCCCGATGAACTCGTTCGAGCCCAGGCCGCGTTCGTTCGGATAGGCGTAATAACCGATGGCCTCGACCGTCAGCTCGGTGATGCGCTGCTGAATTTCGGTGCCGCGGATCTTGAGGATCGAGCTTTCCGGACCGGCGCTATGGCCCTTGGCCTCCTGCGCCAGCGTGCGCAGCTCGGTGTATTCGAGCGCCGCCAAATCGATCTCCAGATCGGCCACCTTGCGCGCAAAATCCTCGTCCTCCGCCAGCGGCACGCCGTCGAGCGTTTCGGCCTGCGCGATCTCCTTGAGGCGGCCGACCGCCTTCTTGGATCGCGCCACGCCGGCGATGCCCGACCGCTCGTTGACCAGCAGGAACTTGGCGTAGGTCCAGCCCTTGTTCTCCTCGCCGACGCGGTTGGCGACGGGCACCTTCACATTGTCGAAGAACACCTCGTTCACCTCATGCGCGCCGTCGAGCACGATGATCGGCTTGACGGTGATGCCGGGCGTCTTCATGTCGATCAGCAGGAATGTGATGCCTTCCTGCTGCTTGACGTTGGAATCGGTGCGGACCAGGCAGAAGATCCAGTCGGCGAATTGCGCCAGCGTGGTCCAGGTCTTCTGGCCGTTGACGATGTAGAAGTCGCCCTCGCGCACCGCCTTGGTGCGCAGCGAGGCGAGGTCGGAGCCCGACCCGGGCTCGGAATAGCCCTGGCACCACCAATCCTCGCCCGACAGGATGCGCGGCAGGTATTTCTGCTTCTGCTCGTCATTGCCGAAGGTGAAGATCACCGGCGCGACCATGTTGAGGCCGAAGGGCAGCGTCACCGGCATGCCGGCGGCGGCGACTTCCTCGTTGTAGATATAGCGCTGCGTCACCGTCCAACCGGTGCCGCCATATTGCTTGGGCCACAGCGGCGCCACCCAACCCTTCTTGTAGAGAAGCTTGTGCCAGGCGAGGTAGTCGTCCTTGGTGCGGGTCGCCGCTTCCGGCGCCCCCAGATTCTTGGGCAGCTTGGTCTTGGCTTCGGCGATGAAGGCGCGGACCTCCTGGCGGAAGGCTTCTTCTTGGGGCGAAAAGGTCAGGTCCATCGGCGGCTCCCGCTACTGTCGACATTTTGTCAGCATGATAACCACACCGCGCCTGCCTTCAAGGGCGACCGATCGGCCGCCGCCTTTCCGCAGGGGCGCCCACTCAACTGCGCTGCTGACGAATCGCTTCGTGGTGGCGGATGACCTCGGTCACGATGAAGTTGAGGAACTTCTCCGCGAAATCGGGATCGAGCTTGGCGTTGTCGGCGAGCTGACGCAGCCGGGCGATCTGTTGCGCCTCGCGCGCCGGATCGGCCGGGGGAAGGCCCTGGGCCGCCTTGTACTCGCCCACCGCCTGGGTGCACTTGAAGCGCTCCGCCAACAGATGGATCAGCGCCGCATCGATATTGTCGATGCTCTCGCGCAAGCGCGCCAGTTCGGGATCGGTCATCCCATCAGCCCCTAATTCCTGTCCTTCTCTTAGCCAGCGCGCGGTTTGACAGCAACAGCGCCGCGCGAATAGATCGCCGCGACAGCCAACGGGAGACGACGATGAAGGACCTGTTCTCGCTTGCCGGCCGCGTGGCGCTGATCACCGGCGGCTCCCGGGGCATCGGCAGGATGATCGCCGAAGGTTTCCTCCACGCCGGCGCCAAGGTCTACATCTCGGCGCGCAAGGGCGGGCAGCTCGAGGAAACCGCCAAGGACCTCTCCAAGATCGGGCCCTGCGTCGCGCTCACCATCAACGCCTCCGGCGCCGACGGTGCCAAGGCGATGGCCGACGCCTATCTTGGGCACGAGAAGAAGCTCGACATCCTGGTCAACAATGCCGGCGCCGCCTGGGGCGCGGATTTCGACGAATTCCCCGAGGCCGGCTGGGACAAGGTCATGGACCTGAACGTCAAGACGCCGTTCTTCCTGACCCAGTCGCTGCACGCCGCGCTGCGCGCCGCCGGCTCCAAGGAGCGGTTCGCCAAGGTGATCAACATCGCCTCCGTCGACGGCATCTCGGTCAACATGCAGGAGACCTATTCCTACGCCGCGTCCAAGGCGGGGCTCATCCATCTGACCAAGCGCATGGCGATGCGCCTGATCCGCGACAATATCGCGGTGACCGCCATCGCGCCGGGCGCTTTCGCGTCCGACATGAACCGCGAGGCGCGCGACCATGGCGACGCGGTCTCCAGCATGATCCCGGCGCGCCGCATCGGCACCACCGAGGACATGGCGGGCGCGGCGATCTATCTGGCCAGCCGCGCCGGCGACTACGTCGTCGGCTCGACGATCATCGTCGACGGCGGCGTGACCTATACGCGGGGCTGAGATGTCCGCCGCGGTCCGCGAGATCAAACCGCACAAGCTCAACACCGATTTCGCCTGGTCTATGCCGGCGCGCGAGCGGCTGCGCGCGCTGACGCCGGCGCAATACGCGCAGTTCGACACCGACGGCTTCTGCCGGCTCGAGAACGTGTTCGCGCCGGACGAGATCGCCGCCGTCATCGCCGCCATCGATCCCCTGGAGCAGGCGGGCGAGGCTCACTTGCGCGAACTGGGCGGCCGCATCTCGATCTCCGAAGCCGACGTCATCACCTTCACCACGCATATCGTCACCAAATCGGATGTCCTGAAGCGCTTCGCGGCACACCCCAGGATCGCCGGCATCTGCCGCGATCTGATCGGCGACGCGGTGCGGCTCTATTGGGACCAGTCGGTCTACAAGAAGACCGGCAAGGTCCAGGAATTTCCCTGGCATCAGGACAACGGCTACACCTTCATCGAGCCGCAGCAGTACCTCACGCTGTGGATTCCGCTCATCGACGTCGACGACACAAACGGCTGTCCGTGGATCGCGCCGGGCTGGCACAGGAAAGGCACGCTGGAGCATTGGCTGACGCCGCTCGGCCTCAAATGCCTCGAAGACGTGCCAGACGCGGTATGCGTTCCAGCCAAAGCCGGCGACGTCATCGCCTTCTCCTCGCTGGCGCCGCATCGCACGGGCCCGAACCTAACGGCTGGCTCGGTGCGCAAGGCCTATATCCTGCAATATGCGCCCGACGGCGCCTTCACCACGCGCAGCGGCGTTCAGGCGCGGCAGGACGACGAGACCCGGCAGTTCCGGATCGTTTGAACCGGAATCGGAACGGTCATTCCCATTCACCGGCCGCCGTGCTATAGCGCCGCCGACCGCCAGGGGAAACGTCATGGCCATCAAGAAACGCTGGATCGCGCTCGGCGCGGTGGCGATCGTCGCGATCGCGGGCACCGCGGCCTTCGAGCGCTACTGGTACTACCTCCCCGGCATCATCGGCCGCATCAAGGACCCGGTCTACGCGAACCATCCCGTCGTGTGGCAGCCGGGACCCGCGACGGCGCCGGCCGGTCCGCGCAAGCCGAACGTGCTATTCATCCTGGCCGATGACCTCGGCTACAACGATCCGAGTTTCGACGGCGGCGGCGTGGCGCACCGCATGGCGCCGACGCCGGCTATCGATTCCATCGCGCATGACGGGGTGACCTTCACCAACGGCTATGCCGGCAACGCGACCTGCGCGCCGTCGCGCGCCGCGATCATGACCGGCCGCTATGCGACGCGTTTCGGATTCGAGTTCACGCCGGCGCCCCGGACCTTCGAGAAGCTCGTGGCGACCTACGATTATGACGGTCGCCATGGCTATTACGACGCCGAGCACGAAGACGAGGTGCCCGAGCAATCCAACAACCTGACCGTGCCGGCCGGCGAGATCATGCTGCCGCGCGTGATGCGCGATGCCGGCTATCACACGATGTTCCTCGGCAAGTGGCATTTGGGCGGCTCGCCGACGACGCGGCCGGAAGCCAAGGGCTTCGACGAGACGTTGGGCTTCCTGGAAGGCGCCTCGCTCTACGCGCCGAGCGGCGATCCGAGCGTGGAGGAATCGCACCAGGATTTCGATCCGATCGACAAGTTCCTGTGGGCCAACCTGACCTTCTCGGTGGAGAACAATGGCGGCCACCGTTTCGCGCCGTCGCAATACATGACCGACTATCTGGGCGACGAGGCCGTGAAGGCGATCCATGCCAACCGCAACCGGCCGTGGTTCATGTATGTCACCTTCAACGCCGTGCACACGCCGCTGCAGGCGCTGAAATCCGACTACGACGCGCTGCCGCAGATCAAGGATCACCGGCTGCGCGTCTACGCGGCGATGCTGCGCGGGCTGGACCGCAATGTCGGAAAGCTTCTCGCCGAACTGAAGCGCGACGGCCTCGACGACAACACGCTCGTCATCTTCACATCCGACAATGGCGGAGCGCAGTACATCGGCCTGCCCGACATCAACAAGCCGTTCCGCGGCTTCAAGGCGACCTTCTTCGAGGGCGGCATCCATGTGCCCTTCGCCATGCGCTGGACCGGCAAGATCGCGCCCGGCTCGACCTATGCCAAGCCGGTGGCGCATGTCGACATCTTCGCGACCTCGGCGGCCGTCGCCGGCGCGGCGGTGCCGCACGACCGGCCGATCGACGGCGTCAACCTGATGCCGTTCATCGCGGGCCAGGATCCGGGACGGCCGCACCGGACGCTGTTCTTCCGCTCGGGCTCCTACGCCACGCTGCTCGACGGCGACTGGAAGATCCAGGTGATGGACAAGCCCTATGCCAAGACCTGGCTCTACAATCTGGCGTCGGATCCGACCGAGAAGACCAATCTCGTCGCCACGGACATGGACCAGGCCGCGTCGCTGACGCGTGAGCTGCGCACCATCAGCGCGCAGCAGCACAAGCCGCTATGGCCCTCGATCCTGCTGGGTCCCGTGACCATCGATCGGCCCCTGTCCTATCCGCGGCGGCCGGGCGAGGAAGTCATCTATTGGGCCAATTGACGTAGGGTAACAAGCCACCTGCAAAATGAGATTGTCATCCCGGACGGGGCGCGAAGCGCCGCGATCCGGGACCCATCGAGCGAGCGTCACCATGGGTCCCGGCTCTACGCGCTGCTCACGCAGCGCTTGGCCGGGATGACAAGTTGTTTTCAAACCAGCGTCGTCAGCCCTAAGCTCCCGGAAAATTTCGGGAGCGAGACCATGGCCGATGCCGTCCAGCCGATCACGCAAGGCGACGACGTCCTCAAGGGCGCCATCGACGAGGCGCATCTGCCCAGCCTGATCGCGGCGCTGGTGCACATCACCGGCGATGTCGGCCTGGTCACCGGCGAGATCAAGCCGCTCTACGATTTCTTCGGCGACGGCCAGGGCGGGCTCACGCCGGAACAGCGCGACGCGACCAAGGCGCGTGCGCTCGCCGCGCTCAAGGCCCTGCGCGACGGCGCCAAGCTGGCGCCGCAGCCCTCCGCCGAAACCGTCCGCAAGCTGATGAATTTCGTCTCCGGCGCCGAGATCCCCGAGCACTACATCCCCTTCCTCCAGGAAGAATTGGCGCTGGACGGCGGCGACGCGAAGGCCGTGCACAGCCTCGAAGCCCTGCCCGCCGCCGCCAAGCACGACTTCAAGGTGCTCATTGTCGGCGCCGGCATGTCCGGCCTTCTGGCGGCGATCCGCCTCCAGCAGAGCGGCATCGGCTATGTCGTGGTCGAGAAGAACGCCGATGTCGGCGGCACCTGGATGGTCAATTCCTATCCCGGCTGCCGCGTCGACAATCCCAACCATCTCTATTCCTATTCCTTCGAGCCCAACCACGACTGGCCCTATCACTTCTCCACCCAGCCCTTGCTGTGGAAATACTTCCAGGGCGTCGCCGACAAATACGGCCTGCGTTCGAACATCCGCTTCAAGACCGAAGTGATCGAGAGCGTCTATGACGAGGCCCGCGCGCTGTGGAAGACGCGGGTGCGCGGCGCCGACGACAAGGAAGACGTGATCGTCTCCAATGCCGTGATCACGGCGGTGGGGCAGCTCAGCCGCCCGCGCCTGCCGGACATCAAGGGCATCGACACCTTCAAGGGCAAATCCTTTCACTCCGCGACCTGGGATCACGCCGTCGATCTGAAGGGCAAGCGCGTCGCGGTGATCGGCACCGGCGCCTCGGCGTTCCAATTCGTGCCGGAGATCGCGCCCGACGTGGCGCACCTCACCGTCTTTCAGCGCAGCGCGCCGTGGCTGGGGCCGACGCCCAACTATCACGACAAGGTCGCGGACGGCAAAAAGTGGCTGCTGAAGCACGTTCCTTTCTATGCGAAGTGGTACCGCTTCTGGCTGTGGTGGATGCTGACCGACGGCATCTATGAATTCGTCAAATCCGATCCCGAGTGGACGACGCGCACCGATTCGGTCGGCGCGGTGAACGACATGCTGCGCGAGATGTTGACGCAATACACCCATGCGCAACTCGACGGCCGGCCCGATCTGCAGGCGGCGGCGACGCCCGACTATCCGCCGGGCGGCAAACGCAGCGTGCGCGACAACGGCGTGTGGCTGGGCGCGCTCAAGCGGGACAATGTCGAGACGGTGACCGCGAAGATCGCGCAAATCACGCCGACGGGGCTCGAAACCGAAGACGGCCGCGAATTCGCCGTCGATGTCATCATCTACGGCACCGGCTTCACCGCCAGCCAGTTCCTCGAACCGATGCGCTTCAAAGGCAAGGGCGGCATCGACCTGCACGAACAATGGGACGGCGACGCGCGCGCCTATCTCGGCGTCACGGTGCCGAATTTCCCCAACCTCTTCCTCATGTACGGCCCCAACACCAACATCGTCGTCAACGGCTCGATCATCTTCTTCTCCGAATGCGAGATGCGCTACATCCAGGGCCTGCTCGAACTGCTGCTGCGCTCCAAAGCCGGCGCCATCGAGGTGAAAAAGACCGTGCATGACGACTTCAATGTGAAGGTCGATGCGATGAACGCGAAGATGGCCTGGGGCGTGCCGCAGGTGACGAGCTGGTACAAGAACGCCAAGGGCCGCGTCACGCAGAACTGGCCGTGGCCGCTGGTCGATTATTGGAGCGCGACGCGCGCGCCAAATCCGGCCGACTACGAGCTGACCGGCGCCGATTCGAAGGTCGCGGCGCAGTAGTCCCA
>Ga0265320_10001005_pt1 | contig 20964 bp, 20 predicted proteins | sample 4827metaG_FD_202087 | JGI IMG/M metagenome (GOLD analysis project Ga0265320, IMG submission 202087) | Rhizosphere microbial communities from Carex aquatilis grown in University of Washington, Seatle, WA, United States - 4-8-27 metaG | ecosystem: Host-associated > Plants > Roots > Rhizosphere >...
GTTGGTGTAATTGACCGTGCTGACATCAAACTCGGCGCCCTGGCTGCCGATGGGCTGCGAGGAGTGCCAGCCATTGCCCGGCGCACCGCGCAGGCGCCAAACCAATTTGCCGGCAGCGCCGGTCGAAGTGAAAGGTCCGGAACCCTGGCTGACCACATCCGCACTGTTGGTGCTAAAACCTCCGGTGGCAAAAGGAGGGTTCAAAGGGTTGGCGGGTGTGCCGAAACCAATGCACGCGGCGGTCGCGGTGTTGTTGGCGATGGCCGGAAGCGGAGTGTTGGTCTGTTTGGCGGGCAAGTTATCAAACGGCCAGTTCGCCACCGTGTCGAAGGAAACGCCCGCGATGACGACATTGTCCAGCGTCCAGCCGCCGTTGTTGGCGCTGTTATAAATGACACCCGTCGTGTCGAGGCAGTTCGTACCGGTGGCTGCATTCACGATGCGGATGGCGAAATTGGGATCATTGGCCACGCCGGGGACGCCGGTCAAATTGACCGTCACCCCATTGTTCCACGCGGCGGGCCCGTTGTTCGTCAGAATCAGATAGGAGCCGACCACAATCCCATCGGTGGTGATGGTGTTGGTGGCGAGAACGCCTGAAGTTCCAGCCGAAGTGATGCTGGCATTCTGCCAAAAAACGCCATCCTGAGAATATTGAACCAGCAACGCGGCTTCCGAGTTCGTCGCCGCATAGACATCAAAGGAAACCTGAATCTGGTAATAGCCAACCGTGTTCGCGGCGAACTTCGCGCCCTGCGAGCCGATGGCGGCGCTGGTGGACCAGCCGCTCAATTGCCAGCTGTTGGCGCCGCCAGACGAACTGCCGGCCAATGACACCACGCTCGGGCTGCTGCCCAGGCCGATGACGCTGGCCGCGCCGAATCCGGACGATGGTGCCGGGCTGCTGTTGGCGCCGGTTGATAGATTGTCAAAGGTCCAGGCGGTAAGGGCGGTGGCGGCTTTCGCACCGGACAACGACGCAAGCAGCAGCGATGCAATGCAAACAATGTTTCTTATTTTCATTTAACTTTTTGGTTGGTTGGCTTCCTGTGTTTAATAAATCCAATCGCGCGGCAATTGGTACTGGGGGGATGTTATCCAGTGTCAGGTTACAAAAAAACGGCCTGCAGGTGACGATTAGGTGACAAAACAATCCGAATAAAGCCGGCTTTTATGTCACAGATTCGTAACCTTTCCGACATCAAACCGTAATGGGTGGTTGAGAAATTCTGGTCAATGAAAGGTATTTATCCTACCAATAACAAAAACAAACAGAACAGCGGCTTTACGCTCATTGAGCTGCTGGTGGTCATCGCCATCATCGCCATCCTCGCCTCCCTGCTGCTACCGGCCTTGGCCAAGGCCAAAGCCAAGGCGCAACAGACGGCGTGTTTGTGCAACTTGAAGCAGTGGGGACTGGCGGACACCATGTATGTGGATGACAACAATGATTTCTTCCCCACGCCGCGTTATCAGGCGAGCTATGCCCCCGCGTCCGATCAAGACAATCCAACGTGGACGGACATTGCCGGCTACCATTACAGCCACAAGCCCCCTGTGGGCGATGATGTCTGGTTCAATGTCCTGCCTCCTTTTGTCGGAAGCAGGCCTTTGTATGAATGGGCCATCGGTGGAAATAGGTCGCTGTTCAACCAATCCCAAAGTCAGAACATGTTCACCGACCCGACCGCCTTCTCCCAAGGCATTGACGCCGCAGACAACACCTCTGACACAATTGGCATGTCTAAATATCATGGCTACATGCAGCAGGGCCAACGCCCGCTGTTCTCCTATGGCATGAATTCAAAAGGCCCCGCCAACTATAATGGCTCCGCCACCGTTCCAATGGTTAACGTCAAGGCCACGATGGTGCATCCTTCCGCCTATGTGCTGTTTTCGGATACCCGCAATCGTTCCATGGAGCAACCGTATTATCCATTCGATCCCAATCCGTCTGGCGGCGACAACCAGGTGGTCCTGGCCACGCCGCAGTCTTATACCACACGCTTTTCCTCACGGCACAATCAGGGCGGACAGATTACCTTCGCAGACGGCCATGCCGCCTACCACAAATACAGCTATGTCGTATCCGACGGCACCGCCGTTCTCTCTTCCGGCCCGACGGCCGGCCAAACCGCTGCTGCCGGCAAAGATCCCGGCCACTCGGACATCAATTGGGATATGCAAGGAAACCCAGTCATCTTTTGAGTCAGTTGATTTACGTCCGCCATTCAATTTCATTCTCTCCATGAAATCAAACAGCCGTTCCCTTCTTTCCCTGTTCAATGCTTGTCTGGCCGGTATTGTACTCGCCGTCGCGCCGTTGCGCGCCGACGACACAATGGCGCAGGCGACCCAGCCGGTTGACGTCAGCCGTTTGAATTATCTCGCCGACGGGAAACCCAACGCCACGAGCCTGCTCACGCCGCCGCCCCTGCCCGGCTCGGCGGAACAGGCGGCCGACATGGCCGAAGTCCGTGCCGTCTATCACGCCGCCAGCAGCAACGACATCGCCGCCGCGTATTCCGAAAAGAAATTTTCCGTTTTCAACTTCGCCCCCGCCGTCGGCGCCTTTTTCCAGTCCAATAACCTGCCCAAAACCACAATCTTCTTCGAGCACGTGCAAAAGGATGCCACCGCCGTGACCGACAACGCCAAGGATTTTTATAAACGGCCGCGTCCGTATGTCACGGACCCCAGCCTGGCCAATGGCAAGCTGGAAAAATCCTTCAGTTATCCCAGCGGCCATTCCACCGAATCCATGGTGCTGGCCCTGGTGCTGGCGGACCTCCTTCCGGACAAGCAGGACGCCATCATTGCCGGAGCGCGCAACATCGGCTGGCATCGTGTGGAAATTGCCCGGCATTATCCGACCGACATTTATGCCGGCCGCGTGTTCGCCCAGGCCATTGTCCGTCAGATGAAGAAAAGCGATGAATTCCAAAAAGATTTTGCCGAAGCCAAAGCCGAGATTGCCGCCGCTCAAAGCGCCAGCCATAACTGATCTGATGAAAACTGCTCCGGCCTCGCACCTGCCATTCACTCGCCGGCGCGGCCTTATTGTCCATCTCAATAAGAACTGTCTCAATAAACACTTGCCACCGGGCATTCCGAGCGTATACTAAAATGAGATTGACTTATTTTCAATCAATCTGTTTTAACAAATAAATTATAAATCGTAATTCCAGTAAAATTCCTATGAAGACAACCCTCGTCCCGAAATTGTTTGCCGTTGCTTTGACCGTCAGTTTGCTCCCGCTCAACGCCCCGGCCCAAATAATCATTTCCGAAGTTGATGCAAACGGAAGCAGCGCCAGCTACGCTGCCGATTGGTTTGAACTCAAAAATATCGGCTCGCTTACGATCAACCTCACGGGTTGGAAAATGGACGACAGTTCCGCCTCCTTCGGTTCGGCCGTCGCGCTCCGGGGCATCGCCAGCATCGCGCCGGGACAATCCGTTGTCTTCCTCGAAGGCAACACCAGCGGCAGCACTGACACCACCATCGACGCCAACTTCATCAGTGCCTGGTTCGGCGGCAGCGCGCCGGTTGGATTCACCGTGGCCAATTACGGAGGTTCTGGCGTGGGGCTTAGCGCGACTACGGATGCGGTGAATATTTATGACAGCACAGGCACGCTTCAAGCCGGGATCACCTTCGGTGCGTCCACAACCGGGTTCAGCTTTGACAACACCGCCGGATTGAGCGGCGCCATTTCGCAGTTGAGCTCGGCAGGCGTCAATGGCGCTTTTCTTTCGTTCAACGGGCAGGAAACCGGTTCACCCGGCGACGTCGCCCCGGTTCCCGAACCCGCCACCTTCTCCCTGGCTGGCCTGGGCGCTCTCGGTTTGTGGGGGTTCCGTAAACGCAACCATTCCTGAACGGTTGTCTTTCGTCCGCACGCGCCGGAGGGTTCCGACGCGTGTTTTATTTTCCGGGGTTGGGGTATAAGTCGGTGGGGCGAGGCTCCTGACGAGCCGCCTTTGCAAAGCCTGGACACCATTCCGGCTCGCGAGGACGCTCGCCCCACCGAAAACTGAAACGGTGCCACCACCTATTTTCCCGCCAGGCCGGCCTTCGTTTCCACCCAACGCGCAAATAGCCACAGCAGGTCGCTTAGCCGGTTGAGATAAATGATGATCTCCGGATTTTTCAACCCGCCGGTTTCCGTCAGCCCGCAGACCCGCCGTTCCGCCCGGCGACAGATGGTTCGTGCCATGTCCAGCGATGCTGCTTCCGGGGTCCCGCCCGGCGTCGCCCAGCCTTTGAAACTCACCTTCTGTTCCTCAATTGCGGTGACCAGCGAGTCCAGCTTTGCCGTCATTACCGGAGTGACGATTGAATAGCCGTCCTTCACATACCGCGGCATATCCTCCGTCACCACCCCCACCTCACCCATCAACACAATCAGATCGTTTTGGATCGCCAGCAGGTTGCCTCGCACGAAATCACTCGTCCCCGCGGCGCGCGCCACCCCCAACGCGGCGTTCAACTCGTCCACCGCCCCGCAAGCCTCGACGCGCGGATGGGTCTTCGGCACCCGCCGGCCATACATCAGCCCCGTCGTGCCGCCGTCACCAGTCCTGGTTGCAATGCTCATTCAATTGTTAAATCGCCCCCGCTTGCCGCGCCAAGGCGCAGTCAAGGCGGATCCTTGGAAATTTACTGCGACTGGTGCTGCGATGGAATTTTATTCGCACCTGTCCCGCCGGCCGATAAATGTTTCACGGCCGGAAGATTGGTGGCGGAGGGCACCACGTGCCGGGGCGCCGGCGCCGGCGCCGGCGGCGAAACGATGGTTTGATACGCCAGAATGCCGTTCACGATTGCCTGCACCATCTGGTGGCGGTACACCGCGTTGTAAATCTTTTTGCTTTCCGCCGGATGCGTCATGTAACCGCCTTCAACCAAAATCGCCGGCATCGTGGCGTCCCGCAATACCGCGTAACGCGCCCGGCGCACCCCGCGGTCTTTGGCGCTGAGATTTCTCACCAGCGATTTCTGGACCTGATACGCCAGCAGCAAACTTTTTTGCTCGACGCGATTTGCCGGCGTCGCGCCATAACCGGCGCCCTCGCCCTGCGCATCGGTCGAACTGGCGCCGACCGGCGTGATGCAATAGGTCTGCGGCCCTTCGACCTCGTTTTTCCCGGTCGGCGTCGCATTGAAGTGCAGGCTCACGAACAAATCCGCGCCCCGACGGTTCGCCAGCGCCGGACGATCGGGCAGGTCAACATAGGTGTCCTTGCTGCGCGTCAGGATGACATTGAATCCGGCCTTTTTGAGCTGGTCGCGCACCTCCAGCGCCAGCGCCAGCGTGTACGTCTTTTCACTGCGCCAGAAGGTGTGATTGCCCGTGTCCTTGCCGCCGTGGCCCGGATCGAGGCAGACGGTGGTGATGCGCCGGGCGTCGGCAAACCGGGGCGGGAACAACAGCGGCCGGATGGCCGCGTTGAGGTCCAATTGCGCGATGTAGAGAGTGCCACGGTCCGAGGCCAGCGGAAGGCACAACGCCACATCGGTCCCGTTGACTTCCACCATGCGCGAATCCTTGTCAAAAACCAGCCGGGCCACGCGATTGGTGGCCACAACCTCGTCCCCGCGCTTGTACAGGGAACACCTCAAGCCGTTCGCATGCGCCCAATCCGCCAGCGGCACATAATCCTGGCCATTGACGGACGCCGCGCGGGCCGGCGTCCAGGCGGACGTCAGGCAGAACACCGACAGCAGCAGCATGGGCAAACGACTCATGGTGGCGCAACTTGCCCGCCCGCCGCAGTGGATTCAAGGGAAATTGGAAGGGTTGCCGGCAGTCGGTAATCTTGCTCATAATCCTTGATAATGACTCACGGGCTTGCTTTGATCACGGCATGATATTGCACCAGCGAACCTTGGTTTTGAAGAATTCTAACCCTCGCTAATCCGAATCCCGAATCATGAACCTGCTCCGTTGCCTGGCTTTAATTATTGCCACACTATTGTCTGCCGGGCTGATGCGCGCCGCGCTGCCGCTGCCTGATCCCGACGACGGTGGTATCACCCTGCCGCCAGGGTTTCGTGCCCTGGTGGTTGCCGACAACCTGGTGGCTCAACGCAAGGTCGGCAACAGCCATGATAACCTCCGCTTCCTGACCATCGCCCCCAACGGAGACATCTACGCCAAATCTTATTTGGACGGCATTTTCGCATTGCGCGACACCAACGGCGACGGCCGGGCGGATGTGATCCAAAATTTCAGTTCCGGCCCCGGCACCTGCGTCGCGCTTCACGACGGCTGGCTTTATTATTCCACCCGGACCGGGGTTTACCGGTATAAATACACGCCCGGCGAACTCGTGCCTTCAGGCGAGCCGGAAACGATTGTCTCCGGCCTGGCTGCGGGGAGCCAGCACGACGCGAAGAGCTTCGCTTTCGACGATCAGGGCCGGCTGCTGGTCGAGGTCGGCTCGCCTATCAATGTGTACAGCGATGGCGATCGCCGGCTTGGCGCCAAGGGCAAGGACGCCACCGAGTTTCTGAAGAGCCATGGCGGTTTCTGGCGGTTTGACCCCAACCAGACCAACCAGACGCAGGCCGATGGCTTTCATTTCTCCACCGGCCACCGCCATTCGCTCGCCCTGGCGTGGAATCAGGTCTCGAGCAATTTCTTCATGGTGATGATGGGGCGCGACAACCTGAACACAGTCGATCCGGATCACTATGACGCGCTCGACAACGCCGAACGTGTCGCCGAGGAAATGCACGTGTTGCGCGAAGGCATCAACCTCGGCTGGCCCTACACCTACTGGGACCCAATCAAAAACGCGCGCATGGTCGCGCCCGAATTCGGCGGTGACAACCACAAGCACGATGACAATCCCGCCTACGACAAACCCGTGATCGCGTTTCCCGCGCACTGGGCACCGCTGCAAATGGCGCTCTACACAGGCACGCAATTTCCCGGGAAATATCGCGGCGGCATGTTCCTCGCCTTTCATGGCTCATGGAACCGGGCGCCCCGGGCGCAGGCGGGTTACAAGGTGGTTTTTATTCCGTTTGACGAAAAGGGGATGCCGACCGGAAAATATGAGCCGTTCGCCGACAACTTCGCCGGTGTGGATTACTTCGTCAACACACGTGACGCGCGTTTCCGTCCTTGCGGTGTCGCGGTCGGACCGGATGGCTCACTTTATGTCACTGACACCGAGAAGGGTCGCATCTGGCGCATCATATACACCGGGGAGTCCTCCCCAACGGCTGCCGGCAGGCCTCTCGTCATACCCGTGCAAACCGCCACACCCATCGGGGCCGATACGCCCGGCGGGAAAATCTACCGGCAGGTCTGCGCCGCCTGTCACATGCCCAATGGCAGCGGCGTGCCCAACATGCAACCCGCCCTGGCCGGCAGCGCGGTTGTCGCCGGCGACTCCACCCGGCTCATCAATGTGCTGCTGCGCGGCCCCGCTGCAGCGTTGCCGCCCGACCGCGAGAAGTTTTCCAATGTCATGCCGCCTTTTGCCTTTCTGAGCGACGATGATCTTGCCAGCGTGATCAATTATCTGCGGAACAACTTCGCCCCCGCCGCCGGGCAGGTCACACCAGCACAAATCGCCGCGCAGCGCACGAAACCATGACCGTTTGCCACCACCCATTCCGCCGCGCTGGCATCGCGAGTGGTGTCATAATTTCACTTTTCGGTGGGGCGAGCGTCCTCGCGAGCCGCCGTCGCTGCGCGTTGACATGTTAAAACCGGCTCGTCGGGAGCCTCGCCCCACCGGACTGGCTTGCTGCCGGATTACGGGGTTCTGGCATCCCTGATAAATTGCGCATGGCCATCCAGGTATAAGCGGCATCGGCCACCCGGATGAATGGTGCGGCCTTTCAATGTGGCAGGAACTGTCGGAATGGTGTTCGGAAAATAGGGATCAACCGTCAATTCCACATCGCTTGGCCCACTGATCATCCCAATGGCCGGATCGTTGGTCGATTGAAGGTCGGACACGGCTTGAGATTCGGTTTTATCCCAAAAATCCTCAAGCGAGACGGGATTGTCCGGACGGTCAAAGCGCCAGAGCCAGTAGCGTGCCGCTGGGCCATTGGTGTCGTCGGTGATGGATTGCATGGATTGGACAACATTCCCCACCGTTGAAAGCACGGCCGCCGGACAGGACCAGAGGGAATAGTTTGCGCCTGCGTCGTGCAACACCAACGCCGCCCAGCCGCCACGCGGATCGGACGGAGGCCAGCTGGTCCAAGGGTGGTAGCCGCCGGGCAGGCTCGATTTCAGATCGCGCCGGTCGGCGAATCGATCTTCGTGATCATCCAGGTATAAGTCAAAAGCCACGCCGATTTGTTTAAGGTTGGAAAGACAGGCAATCCGTTGGGCGCGTTGTTGGGCGCGGCCCAAGGCCGGGAGCAGCAACGCCGCAAGAATGGCAATGACGGCGATGACCACCAGCAGTTCAATCAGCGTGAAAGCATGGCGATTTTTTCGGGCCAGGCTTTCCGGACCGCCGAACGTTGGCTGATGAGAAAATAAATTCAACGGGCCGGTTGACATCATGATTCAAGGCTGCGGCAGCGTGATTTTAGCACATCTCATGGAATGCATCAATACTGCTCGCAGCACGGTAGTGGTACGTTTCGCAACTTTTGGTGGGGCGAGAGTCTTCGCGAGCAGTTGTCGCTACGCTTTGACGCACCCAAGCCGTCTCGTCAGCAGCCTCCTCCCACCAAAACGTACCAATAATCCACAGCACCGGGCATGTTCCTTCCCAGGGTGGCCATGCGTTCTGACTACCCCCTTGACTTTCAACCGCTTCGTCCGCGTTAAAAGTTTGATTTCCGGGCGCAATCGTTTTTAATGCGCCGGGTAAAATTTTGAAATGAACATCCACGAATATCAGGCCAAACAGTTGCTCGCCAAATACGGTGTCGCCGTCCCGCTCGAAATTCCCGCCAAATCCATCGACGAAGCCCGCACTGCGGCGGAAAAAATCGTCGGCGGCGGCAGCGCCCGGGTGGTCGTCAAATCGCAAATCCATGCCGGCGGACGCGGCAAGGGCACATTCAAGACCGGTTTTCAGGGCGGCGTGAAGGTCGCCGCCGCGGTGGACGAGGCGGTTGCTTTTGCCGAAAAAATGCTCGGCCACGTGCTCGTCACCAAACAGACCGGCGCGGATGGTCGCCGCGTACAGATGCTGCTCATCGCCAGCGGCGCAAAAATTAAAAAGGAATTTTACCTCGCCGTGTTGCTTGACCGCGCCACGGGCCGCCCGCTCATCATGGCCAGCACCGAAGGCGGCATGGACATCGAGGAGGTGGCGGCCAAAACGCCGGAAAAAATTTTCAAGGAATGGATTGATCCCGCCATCGGCATCATGCCGTATCAAGCGCGCAAGATTGCCGCCGCGCTCGGGCTCCAGGGCGAATTGTTCAATGCCGCCGCCAGATTCGTCGCCGGCGTTTTCACGACGTGGTGGGAATGCGACGCGTCGCTCGTGGAAATCAACCCGATGTGCGTTGTCGAATTGCCGGATGGCAGGGAATCGGTTGTGGCGTTGGATGCCAAGATTTCGCTCGATGACAACGGGCTTTACCGCCACAAGGACATCCAGGAAATGCGCGACCTCAATGAGGAGGCGCCGCTGGAAATCGAGGCCAGCAAGTTCAACCTCAATTACATCAAGCTCGACGGCAACATTGCCTGCCTCGTCAACGGCGCCGGCCTCGCCATGGCCACCATGGACATTATCCAGCATTTCGGAGGCATGCCCGCCAATTTTCTCGATGTGGGCGGTGGCGCCAGCAAGGAACAGGTCACCGCCGCCTTCAAAATCATCCTGCAGGATCCAAACGTGAAGGGCATTCTGGTGAATATTTTCGGCGGCATCATGGACTGCAACGTCATCGCCACCGGCATCGTCGCAGCGGTAAAGGAAACCGGCCTGAAGCTGCCGCTGGTGGTGCGGCTGGAAGGTAACAACGTTGTGGCCGGCAAGAAAACCCTGGCCGAATCCGGCCTCACCCTCATCACGGGCGACTCCATGGCTGACGCCGCCCAAAAAGTGGTGAAAGCCGTGGGTAAATAGATTTTTTGACGAATTAAGGCACATGGCTCGGAGCTGGAAAGAAAATCCGGGGATGAAGATGGTCACGGAAGACCTGGAGCCTTATCGTCGATTGGTGGAATTGCAGAAGCAAATGATTGAACTGGCCCAACAACACGAGCAATCGAAGCGCAAACGCGACGCCCTGCGCGAATTGATGGAGCGCGCGGTCGCGGACCGGTTGCCCGGCCGCCGTGGTTTGCGGCATCGCCTGCAACAGTCGGCGGCAAAATTGTTGCAACGCGTGCCGGGATTTGCAGCGGAGAAAACCAACCCGGGCACACCCGACAACAAGGAACTCCTGTCATGTTAAAAATCACCGAAATCGCCTTCAGTTGTTATCCGGTCACCGACATGGCCCGAGCGCGCAAGTTCTACGAGACCGTGCTCGGTCTGAAACCCGCCTTCACCATGGGTGAACCCGGCGGGATGCAGTGGACGGAATATGAAATTGCCAGCGGCACACTTTCCCTGGGTTGCGGCGCGCCGGACTGGAACCCGCGATCGGACGGCTGTTCCGTCGGTCTGGAAGTGGAAGATTTCAATGCCGCCATTGCGCATTTGCGCGCAAACGGCGTGAAGTTCAAAATGGAGCCATTCCCCACGCCGGTCTGTCAGATGGCATTTATTTATGATACCGAGGGGAATTTCATTTGCATTCACAAACGGAAGGCAAAGTGATTGATTGAAAATCTGAAATCGTAATTTTCGCATGTCCATTCTCGTCCAACCCAACACCAAGGTTCTCATCCAAGGCATCACCGGCAGCTTCGGCGCGCGCCACGCCCAACTCTCGATCGATTACGGCTCGCAGGTCGTCGCCGGCGTCACTCCCGGCAAAGGCGGCCAGGTCTTTGAGCACGGCGGCAAAAAAGTCCCCATTTTCGACACCGTCGCCGAAGCCATGAAACAAACCGGGGCGACGGCTTCCGCGGTTTTCGTTCCCCCACCCTTTGCCGCCGATGCGATTCTCGAAGGCGCGGATGCTGGCCTCGAGCTCGTCGTGGCCATCACTGAAGGCATTCCGGTGCGTGACATGATCCGGGCGAAGCGCGCGTTGGCGGGCAGCAAAACGCGGCTCATTGGGCCGAATTGCCCCGGCGTCGTTACCCCGGGCGAAGGCAAGGATTCTCACGGTGGCTGCCGCATCGGCATCGCGCCCGGTTATATTCACAAAAAAGGGCACATTGGCGTCGTTTCGCGCAGCGGCACACTGACCTATGAAGCCGTCTGGCAGCTCACCACCCGCGGCGCCGGCCAAAGCACCTGCGTCGGCATCGGCGGCGACCCGGTGAACGGCACCTCGCACCTCGACGTCATCAAGCTTTTCAACGGCGACCCGGACACGCATGGCATCATCATGATCGGCGAGATCGGCGGGAGCGCCGAGGAAGAAGCCGCCGAATGGATCAAGCAACATTGCAAAAAGCCGGTGGCGGGATTCATCGCCGGCACGACGGCGCCGCCGGGACGGCGCATGGGCCACGCCGGCGCGATCATCAGTGGCGGCAAGGGCACGGCGGAGGCCAAGATCGCCGCATTCAAGGCCGCCGGCATCGGCGTCGCCGCCACCCCGTCGGAAATGGCAGACACGCTGTTGAAGATGATGTAAGACGTGAGGCGTGGAACGTAAAGCGTGATTCGGCATTGCGCATCCGACTTGCATCACGTATCACGTTTCACGAATCACGTTTCATGGCCCTGATTGATTTCATTTTAAACCTTGCGGGCCTGCTGCTGTGGCTTAACTGGCGTTCAGTCGGCTTCGATCCGCTGGGCAAACGGAAGCCCGCGACGTTGATCGGCACACTCCGGCGGGCCGAGCCGCAGCGTTTGCGCCTCTGGCATCTGCTGGTGGCGCTGACCGGGCTGCTGCTGTTGCGCGCGGGAATTTATTATGTGATCGGTTCGGCCACCAAGCCGGTTTGGGCGGGAACCCTGAACCTCGGCGTGGTAGTCCCCGCCTTCGTCAGCAATTCATTTGTCCGCATGATGTTGTTCTCGTGCCTCAGCTTCGGAGTGATGCTCGGGGTGTTCTATCTCGGGGTGCTGCTGCTCTCCATCCTGGCCGGACCGGAACCGTTTCATCGTTTCGTGCGCATGCCGCTGGGCGGATTGGACCGCTGGCCCCGCTGGGCTAAATGCCTGCTGCCATTCATCGCCACGGGATGCTTTTGGTGGCTGGCCGGCTGGCTGTTGGTGCCGCTGCAGGTGATTCCAAAACCGGTTTCGCCGGCACATCGCCTCGAAGAGACGGCGGTCATTGCCCTGGGGAGTTATCTGGTTTGGAAATACGTGATTGGCGCGTTGCTCGCCCTGCATCTGTTGAACAGTTACATCTATTTCGGCAAGCATCCATTTTGGGCTTACGTGAACACCGAAGCGCAAACCCTGTTGTCGCCCTTGCGGGCGCTGCCGCTCCGGGTGGGCAAGGTGGATTTCGCGCCGATCGTGGGTATGACGCTGGTATTTCTGGTGGCTGAACTGGCCGGCCGCGGACTGGTTTTTCTCTACGGCAAACTGCCGTTCTGAGGTATTTCGGCCTTCAGCCGGCCGCTTCAGTCTTCATCTTGGGAAATTTGGCCGCGATGACGGCACCCGTATTCGGCTCGCTCACGATGGAAAGCGTGCCGCCATGCAAGGCAACCAGCCGTTTGGTGATGGCCAGGCCGAGACCCAATCCCTGCTGTTCCTGCATCTGACGGTCAAATTGCATGTAAGCGCCAACCCGCGTGATCTGCTCGGTGGAAAACCCGCGCCCCTGGTCGCTGATCGTCAGGGTGATGGCGTTGTACGCCTCCGCCAGGGTCAGGCGCACGGGCGTCCCGCGATCAGAAAATTTAAAGGCGTTCTGCGCCAGCTCGTCCACAACCTTGCTGAGATATTCCTCGGCCATCGGCACGGGGATGTCCGCCAGTTCCAGGGACAAATCCGCGGAACGATCCATTTGCGCCGCCTGCGCCGCGGCATGCTTTTCAATCAGCGCCGCCGCCTGTTCCGTCCGGCCAATGCGCAAGGCATTGACGTTTTTCGGGTCGGCGGCGATCAATTCCAGCTGCGCGTAAATAAGAAAGTTTTCGATGAGCCGCTCCAGCCGTTTACCGGACTGGTGGACGACATGGCCCATTTCGGCGATCTCCGCCGGCTTGAGTTTGGTGGCATCGGCGGCGAGAATTTCGCCATAGGCGAGGATGCCGTTCAGCGGCGTGCGCAACTCATGCGGCAGCATCAGGCTGATGTTGTCGCGCAGGTGGGCGAGTTTGCGTTCGGCCTCATCGCGGACGGTCTGGGCCTTTTTCAGGCGCGCGTCCACGGCGGCGTAAAGCGCATCGGTGGTGAAAGGTTTTGGCAGGTAATCGTCGGCGCCCAGTTCCATCCCGTGCCGCATGCCCGCATTGTCGGCCAGGCCGGTCATCAGGATGAATGGAATGGAGGCCGTCGGCGCTTCGGTGCGCAACGAGGACAGGGTCAGGTAGCCGTCCACCTTTTCCATGTTCACGTCGCACAGGATGAGGTCGGGCAGCTCCTTGCGCGCCTTTTCGATCCCGTCCGCGCCGTTGATGGCTTCAACCACTTCAAAGCCCTTTTGCTTCAGCGCCAGGTGGATCATCTCCCGCAACCATTCCTCATCATCTATGACCAGGATTTTCTTCATCAGATTTGCCTGAAATGAGCAGGATGTATGCCTTTCGGCCCACGGAAACACTTTCCAATTCTGAAAACAAAACCGGAAAATACCAGCCCCATTTTGCCCATTTGCTTCACTTTTTGCCCACTTTATTTGCGCTCGCCCAGCGGCACATAAGAGGTGACCGTGCGCCCGGTGTAAATCTGCCGCGGCCGGTAGATCCGGCTCTTCGGCTCCTCCATGATTTCCTTGTAATTCGCTATCCAGCCGGGCATCCGGCCAATCGCAAAAATCACGGTGAACATCTCGATCGGAATCCCGATGGCCCGCATGATGATGCCGCTGTAAAAATCCACATTCGGATACAGCTTCCGCTCCACAAAATAGGCGTCCTTGAGCGCCGCCGCCTCCAGCCGTTTGGCGATGTCCAGCAACGGGTCAGTGATGTGCAACTTGGACAAAACATCGTCGCACGCCTTCTTGATGATCTTGGCGCGCGGGTCGTAATTTTTATAGACGCGATGGCCGAAGCCCATGAGCTTCTTGCCGCTGTTTTTGTCCTTCGCCGCCGCAATGAATTTTGAGCCGTCATCACCCTCGCGATGGATTTGTTCGAGCATTTCGAGCACCGCCTGGTTCGCGCCGCCGTGCAGCGGCCCCCACAACGCGCACACCCCGGCCGCACAACTTGCAAACAGGTTGGCCTGGCTCGACGCCACCATGCGCACCGTCGAGGTGGAACAATTCTGTTCATGATCCGCGTGCAGCAGGAAAATCAGGTCCAGCGCCTTTACCACCTCCGGCTTCAATTCAAAATCCTCGTACGGCGTCGAGAACAACATGTGCAGAAAGTTCGCCGTGTATTTGTAGGCCTTCTTCGGATAAATCAGCGGCAGGCCGCGCGACTTGCGATACGAATAGGCCGCAATCGTCCGTACCTGCGAAATCAACCGCGCCACGTAAATGTCAAAATCCTTTGTCTCGCCCCATTTCCAGCTCATCAGGCGCTCGTCAAAACAGCTCGCCGCGTTGATCATCGCCGAAAGAATCGCCATCGGGTGCGCCCCCGTCGGAAAACCCTCGAAATGAAACTTCATGTCCTCATGCAAAAACTGGTTGTCGGTGAGCAGGTCCGAAAACCGTTTCAACTGGGCCCGGTTCGGCAGGTCGCCATAGATGATGAGGTACGCCGTTTCCACAAAGTTGGATTTCTCCGCCATCTCCTCGATCGGAATGCCGCGATAGCGCAGGATGCCCTTGTCGCCGTCGATGAAGGTGACCTTGCTGACACACGAACCCGTGTTGCCGTAACCGTCGTCCAGCGTGATGTAGTTCGTGCTCGCGCGCAGGGACGAAACGTCCACCGCCTTTTCGCCTTCCGTGCCTTCAAATGTCGGTAAAACATATGCCTTACCATCCAATTCCAGTTTTGCCTCTTTGCTCATGTGCTCCTTATTTAATGTCGGTTATTAACGCCTTTAACGCCTGTTTTGGAAAGTTTGCTCGCCGCCGGAATATTTTGCAAGCGGCTAAAACCTGATTTTTCATGCCAGCTTGAATTGCTCAACCTGTCAACGGTCTTCCCGGCCCCATCTGCAAACGGCAACAATTCGACTTGGTGCGATGACCGTGGGACCTTGCTTACCCTCGCCCGCTTCTGGTTCATTTGGACCGTTGTCTTTCGCAGCATTGCCAAAGGGGACGACGCGGAAACGTTGCTCAAGCGCGTCAATCGCTGGCTCCTGCGCGCCAGTATCCTCGAACTGCTCGTCGCCGTCCCCAGCCACATCATTGTCCGCCACCGCGACGATTGTTGTGCGCCCGCCGGCACCTTCTGGGGCATCGCCACCGGAATTTCCCTCACGCTGCTCTGCTTCGGCCCCGGCGTGTTCTTCTTGTTCATGGAACGATTCAAACGGCTGCACCCCAAACCGCCTGGGGCCGGCTTGCCGCCGACGGGGAAATAATTCCGGCTGCTTCTTTTCCCTCCGTTAATTCGCTGCGACCCGATAGGCGAACCAGGCGCCAACCGCCAGCGAAATGACGTAGATGTACTGGAAATCACCAAACATGAAATAAAGCGTTCCGGCATTGGCGGCCAGGGCGAGCACGGCGGCAACAATTCCCAGGGTCGAATCCGTCCCCCGACCCAGCAACCGGGCGCCATAGCCTGCCAGGGCACCAATGCCCACTCCCATCAAGGGAAACCGAAAATGGACCAGTTCGAAGAAACCATACATCAAACCCGCGCCCAATCCTGCCCCCAGCATCGCGCCCCCAATTCCCCGGCCCAGACTGAATTCGCCGGTGTGTTCAACTGGCGCCGGTGCGGAGGGCATCCCCGGCCGGATGGGTTGCGGAAAAGTCACGCTGGCCGGCAAGGGTGGCGGGGGAGCATCAACCGCCGGCGGAGGCGGGGCCATTTCCAATGCGGGTTCAGCCGCTGGTTCGGGAAAAATCTGGGTCAAAATGTCATTGGCCTCCTGGGTCCCATCCGCTCCGCAGGCGGGACAATTGACCGCCGCCGGCAGTTGCCCGTTTTCCGGATCAAATTCAAATATGTATTTCTGACCGCAACCGCATGCGATTTTGATTTCCATGTGGCCTCGTTTTTTGGTTCAAGCCTGCATCCGATGGGAATTCACGCGGCGAATCCTAGGATTGAAAACCGGCGGTGTCCATAGCTTTTCACACCCGGACAGTCCGACAGCATCCTTTCATGCCGACGTCAACCCCTGGGAGCGCCGGCTTCCCGCCGGCTCGTTGCAGGCGAACAGGCCAATCCAGGCCGGCTGGACGCCAGCGCTCCCAGACAGGAGAAGCCTCGCTGCGTTGATAGAGGGTATTTGCCCCGACTTTCCGCTTTTCTTTCGCGCGTCACACCTTAACTTTGCGGCGCAAACGCAAATGGCCCTGAAACTCTTCAACACCCTGTCCCGCTCGGTCCAGGAATTCACGCCGTCCCGCAGTGACAGGACCGGCCTCTATTGCTGCGGACCGACCGTCTATGACTTCGCGCACATCGGCAACTGGCGCACCTTCGTCTTTGGGGACCTCGTCCGCCGCACCCTCGAATTCCAGGGCCACGCCGTCACCCACGTGATGAACATCACCGACGTGGAGGATAAGATCATCAAACGCGTCCGGGAAACCAAGAGTTCCCTCCGTGAATTCACCGGCCAATATGAAGCGGCATTTCTCGGGGACCTAAAAACCCTGAATTGCCTTCTGCCGCACCACCTGCCACACGCGACGGAACACATTCCCGAAATCATTGCCCTCATCGAAAAACTCATCGCCCGCGGCATCGCCTACCGGGCCGCCGATGGTTCGGTTTATTTCAGCATCGAGAAATACCGCGGCTGCGGCTGCACCTACGGCAAGTTGCTCAAACTCAATTTCGACGAGATGCGGGCCGGCGAGCGGGTCAAGAGCGATGAATACGCCAAGGAATCCGTCGCCGATTTCGCGCTCTGGAAGGCGCGGGTGCCGGAGGACGGCGAGGTTTTCTGGCCCAGCCCATTCGGTGAAGGCCGGCCCGGCTGGCATATCGAGTGTTCGGCCATGAGCATGAAGGTGCTGGGTGAAAGTTTTGACCTCCATCTCGGCGGCGAAGACCTGATCTTTCCACATCACGAGGATGAAATCGCCCAGAGCGAGGGCGCCACCGGCAAACCGTTCGTCAAATACTGGCTCCACGGCGCGCACCTGCTCGTGGAAGGCAAAAAGATGAGCAAGTCGCTCGGCAACTTTTTTACGCTGCGCGATTTGCTGGCCAAAGGTTTCACCGGCCGCGAAATCCGTTATCTGCTGCTGACCGCACATTACCGGGAGACGTTCAATTTCACGCTGGAGGGTTTGTCTGGCGCAAAATCAGCCCTCGCACGGATTGACGAATGCGTCGGCAAGCTGCGCGAAATTATCGGAGCGCCGGGCACCGCCCCGGCCAGACCCGACGCCAGTACTGAACCCCAACGTGCCGAGACGGTGCTCGGCGCTCCGGACGAATTGTTCACCCGGTTTTCGACTGCGTTGGACGATGATCTGAACATCTCCGCCGCTTGGGGCGCCGTGTTTGAATGGGTGCGCGAAACCAATCGCCGGCTCGCGGAAAACTCCATAAGTTCAGCCGACGCAACCGCAGCCTTGGCGGCGTGGAACAAAATTGATTCCGTGCTCGGCATCGGCACCGCAAGGGAAGTCGAGGCTCCGGCAGAAATCAACGCCTTGCTGGAAGCCCGGCAAGCCGCCCGCAAGGCGAAAGATTTCAAGCGCAGCGACGCCATCCGCGACGAATTGAAGGCCAAAGGCTGGATCATCGAAGATTCGCCCAAGGGCCCAAAATTGAAGAAGATTTGATCCAGTGGGAAAACATTCAACATTCAACGCCGAACTTCCAACATCGAATGTTGGGAAACCTGGAGGTTGGAGGTTGAATGCCCGCTCGCGATCCACTCGCGATTTATCGGATTTTATCGGAGTTCAGTGTTGAATGATTCCAATTTTTTCATGAAAACCTTGTTCATCACCTTTGAAGGCACGGAAGGCTGCGGTAAATCCACCCAGATCGAACTGCTCGCGCAACGCCTGCGCGCGCTCGGCCATCGCGTCTGCACGTTGCGCGAACCGGGCGGCACCCCCATCGGCGAGGAAATCCGCCACACCCTCAAGCACAGCAAGGCCAACGTCACCATGACCTACGAGGCCGAATTGCTGTTGATGAATGCCAGCCGCGCGCAACTCGTCCGCGAAACCATCCGTCCCGCGCTGTCCGTCGGCGAAATTGTCGTCTGCGACCGCTTCTACGATTCGACGACGGCGTATCAGGGCTACGGCCGCGGCCTGGACCTGGCGCTGGTCAAAGGGGTGATTGATTTTGCTGTGGGCGACACGCGGCCGGACCTGACCTTGCTGCTGCACGTGTCGCCGGAAGTCAGCGCCGAGCGCCTGCAATCGCGTCAATCCACCCTGCCCTTCGTCCGCGACCGGCTGGAGGAGGGCGACCGGCACTTCTTTGCCCGGGTGGCCCAGGGTTACGAAGCCATCGCCGCCGCCGAACCCAACCGCGTGCAGGTGGTGGATGCCACCGGTCCCATTGAAGTCGTCTGCGAAAACATCTGGGAACTCGTCCGGCCCAATCTGCCGCGCATTGGGCGCTGGTGAAACTTTCAGTTTGTAATCTGCGGTAAGGTCATCGCGCTACGATGACCGCGTCGCGTTCAGCGTCGCAAAAAAAGGCAGGCAGATTATACTTGGTCTGATTTCGCCCGCTGAACGCGGGCGATGACGCCGCAGCGCGCCGTTCCCACCAGGGCACCTTGTGCTGCTCCATATCGTTCTGCGCTCTTGCCGAATTTGCGGCAATGGTTAACCTTTGAACAGAAATCATGATCGAAAAAACCATCGGCGAAATTGAGGCGAAAATCCGCGGCGCAAAGGTTGTCAGCGAAGAGCACAAACGCGAGCTGCTTCAGTTGCTCAGCCAGCTCAAGTCCGAAGTCGGTACGCTGGAGAAAACACACGATGAACAGGCCGCAAGCATCGCCGGCTTCGCCCAGCTTTCCGCCCACGAAGCCACGCGCACCAATCAAAATCCGCAATCCCTCCAGCTTTCGCTCCAGGGCTTGCGCTCCTCCGCGGACGGTTTTGAGAAATCCCATCCCAAGCTCGTCCAGATCGTCAACGCCATCAGCAATACCCTGTCGAATCTGGGAATTTGACCGGCAGAGCAAACGCTGACTGACCAATGCTGTCGCAGTTTTGCGCAGCAACCGGCGGACAGTTCTCCCTCTCCGCTCCATCGGATGGAGGGGAGAGGGCCGGGGTGAGGTGAGGTTCCACCCACCGCTCCGCCCTCTGAAAACTCAATCTTCCCGCGGCTCCAGCTTCGCAATTGCCGCCATGATTTCATCGGCCACTTCCTGGTAGATTTCCTTGAGCCGGGGCTTGGAACAATTCTTCGCCTCAGCCCGCAATTTCTCAAAGTTCATCGGCCGGCCATATTTCACCGCCACCCGCCGGGGTCGCGGAAATTTGACATGCCGCCCGTAGGCCTCATACGTTCCGAACGTCCGCACCGCCACGACCGGCGCATCGGACTTGATCACCACCAGGCCGATGCCGGATCGCGCCGGCTGCAACTTTCCGTCACTGGTGCGGGTGCCTTCGGGAAACAAAATAATTCCACCGCCCGCGAGCAACCGGTCGAGAATGGTTCTCAATCCCGCCGCGCCACCGCCGTCGCGGTCCACCGGCACGGCCTGCCACGAACGCAACAACGCGCCAATGCCGGGAAAACGAAACAGACTTTCCCGCGCGAGATAATTGATCGGACGGTGCAATCCCGATCCGACCAGCGGCGGATCCAGGAAGCTCGCATGGTTGGAGGCCAGAATGACCGGACCGGTTTGCGGCACCCGCTCCGCGTTGAAGACGCGCCAGCGGAAATAAACCCCGTACATCACGCGAAAACCCAGCCAGCCGAGGCGATAGGAGAAATTCATGCAAACAATGAAAAGCAGTGGCGGGCCACCGCACTCCAGGACGCTGCCGCGAATTTCGATGGATCTAAAACAACGCGAAATGTCTTGGAGTGCGCCAGCCTCCTGATGCTTTTGGGCCCACGTCTCATCGAACCCACAGGCAAGCATTTGAGATTTTGAGATTCTTTAGTCATTTGAACTTGGAAATCAGTCATCTTTGCTGCTTAAGCCTTCTGCGGATTTCATCGAGAATCAATCCGCTGGTTTCCGCGGACGACAGGCTGGAATTGTTGATGACCTTGGCCCCCAGTGCGATCATCAAGGGCGCCACCGCGCGCTGGCTGTCGCGCTGGTCGCGCGCCGCCAGGTTTTCCTGGACGCCGTCGGCGGCGCGGCGGCGTGAACGCTCATCCAGATGGGCGTCGAGGTAAAATTTGTAATCGGTTTCCGGAAAAACATTCGTCCCAATGTCCCGGCCCTCCATGACCAGGTTGCCGAACTCGATGCATTCGCGTTGTTTCTTTTTCATCCACTCGCGCACCTTCGGCACGGCGGCGACGTGCGACACGGCGCCGGCGGTTTCGGGCGAGCGGATTTCCTTTTCAGGATAATAACCGTCCACGAGCAGGCGCACGCGGCCGTCCACACAAACCAGCGACGTTTTCCATTTGCGGCACGCCGCGGCGACGGCCTTGGCATTCTCCACATCGACGCGGGCCTTGAGGCAATGCCAGGCCAGCGTGCGATACATCGCGCCGGTATCGA
>Ga0265320_10001007_pt1 | contig 20935 bp, 18 predicted proteins | sample 4827metaG_FD_202087 | JGI IMG/M metagenome (GOLD analysis project Ga0265320, IMG submission 202087) | Rhizosphere microbial communities from Carex aquatilis grown in University of Washington, Seatle, WA, United States - 4-8-27 metaG | ecosystem: Host-associated > Plants > Roots > Rhizosphere >...
ATTGGACTACCTCCATTGCCTCGGCTTTGGCCTCTTCAATCCCCGCTACATCTGCCAGGCGAACATCAGGCTTTTGGTAAACTCGGCTGCGGAAGCCTGTGGCGGCGCTGGACTGGACAAAAACCAGGAGGAAGACCAAGCCCATGAGGAATGCTCCATACGCCACCGTGGATCCCGCTGCGGAAATCATTGTCCGGGCCGTGGAGGGATGGACGAATCCAACCTGCACGTTTGTCAAGGCGAGCATGGCAGCCATATCCGTCGAGTCAATATATGCGGTCACGTTGACGGTCAGGTTGGTGTTTCGGTCTACAACTTCGCCTTTGACCTCAAACGTCTGGGGTTGTCCGGCCGGGGCGACATAAAATATCGCCCGGGGGTGCTGGTTCATCAGCTGGAGCAGATTTGAAACCCGGGTCTGCTCCAGGGTGGTCTGCACCGGTCTTGGGCCGACGGCAGGCTCCAGCAGACTGGAAAACGTAACCCACCCGACGGCCAGCAGCCAAATGATCAGCCCGCCCGTAACAGTTTGCTGAACCAGGTATTTCCAGCGCGCCGGCAGCCTGCTTTTGAAGAGCAGCAGGAATGCGGCGGCAAAAATAATTACTGCAATAAAAAGCTCACGCAACATATTGCCTTGTTAAGTTGGAAGAGCGTGCAACAGCACACTCCAGCGGTTGACGATGTCCGGTGACGAACTGTGCAAGGCAGATGAAAGGACTGCCCGCGCATCCACCTGCGGATTGGGATATTTTATGAATAAACAAGGATACCACTCATAAATTCTGATCGCGACTAGGAGATTCCTAGCAAAGATAGTGAGGGACGATGAGTCATGAGCTTTTCAACCGAAATCCCGATCCGGGGGCAGCGCGAGAAGGACTGACCGCCCGACTCAGGAACGATGGTGTGACATAAAACCAATGAACACAAGCCATTCCAGGGGCGGTTTAGAAGTTGGGTTTGTGGAGTATAACATCCCGATTAATCTGCAGGTTGGACTTCCGTTGTCCCAGCCAGTGGCGTTAAATGATCCCGTGCCAGCGTCACAGACAATGCTTTTTCCCGATCCGCAGCCGCCGGCCAGGCGACCGCACATCCCGGCGTTTATTTGACCTGATGGCTCGAAACATTGATGAATGCCACAGCTTCAAAACCAATCCACACGATTTCAGTGCGCGACTTGGTGGAGTTTGTCCTGCGGCAGGGTGATCTCGGCGGCGAACGTGAGTTTGTTGGCTCCGACCGAGCCCTTGCCGGCATTCGTGGCCACCAGAAAATCCAACGCTCGCGCCCGACCGGTTATCTCACCGAGTTGCCCGTGGAACACCGGCTGGAAACGGATGAATTCACACTGCAAATCCGGGGGCGCATCGACGGTTTGCTTATCACTTCCGAGCAGGTTTTGCTGGAAGAAATCAAAACCTTCCAAGGAACGTGTGATCACGAAGCAGATCCGCTGCACTGGGCGCAGGTAAAAATCTATGCCTTCATGCATGCGCAGGAACACGCCTTGAAGGAACTCGTCATTCAACTCGTGTATCTGGAATTACCCACCGGCAAGGTGACCGAGTTTCGCCAGGAATGTTCATTCGCCGAACTGTCTGATTTTTTTGCCACGACCACCGCCGTGTATGTTGACTGGTTGCGTAAACGTCATCACTGGTGCCGCGCGCGGAATGCCTCCATCGCTTCGCTGACTTTCCCCTTCCCGGAATATCGTCCAGGACAGCGTGAGCTGGCTGTCGCCGCCTATCGCGTGCTGGCCAATGGCGGCCGATTATTTCTCGCCGCGCCGACCGGCATCGGTAAAACCATCTCCGTCCTGTTCCCGGCCGCCAAAGCGCTGGGCGAGGGGAAACTCGAACGCATCTTTTACCTGACGGCCCGCACGGTCGGCCGCGCCATCGCGGAGAAGGCGCTGGTGGATTTGCGCCGAGTCGGATTGAAACTGCGCGCCGTGACGCTCACCGCCAGGGAAAAAGTCTGCGTTCGCGAAGGACATCCCTGTGATCCGCTAACGTGTCCGCTCGCGCTGGGCTATTATGACCGCGTCAAACCCGCGATCCGCGAGGCCTTGGAACAGGAGCAGATCACCCGTTCCGTTCTCGAAGCGGTGGGACAGAAGCATCAGTTGTGTCCTTTTGAACTTTCGCTCGACGTGTCCGTCTGGGCTGACGCCGTCATCTGCGATTATAATTACGTTTTTGATCCGCAGGTTTATCTGCGTCGGCACTTTGCGGAGGACGGCGGCGCATACGGCTTCCTCGTCGATGAAGCCCACAACCTCGTGGACCGGGCGCGGGAGATGTTCTCCGCTGATCTGGATGGACGGGAGATTTTGGACGTCAAGCGCGCCATCACAAGGGCTGCTCCGCGTTGCTCCAAGGCCCTGACCCAACTGCACACGACAATGCGGAAACTGGGCGCCACCGCCGGATCGCAGGAAGAATCGTTTGAAGCCTCCAATCCAACCGTAGAACTCAATTTGTTTCCGATGAAGGTCCCGACCATCCGAGATGAAGACAACGGTGTCAGTACAAGCCCCGAATTTCCTGATAGTTTGGTTGAGCCGCTGGAAACGGCCCTGGCCGAGGCGGAGCGCTGGTTGGTAAAAAACCAGCCGGCGATATTCCGCGAAGCCCTGCTTGCGCTGTATTTCCGAATGCATTCATTCTGGCGCACCGCCGAAATTTACGATGAACGCTTCGTGACCATCATCGAAAGTGACCCAGCAATGAAGGTGCGCCTGTTTTGTCTGGATCCTTCACTGCTCCTCCGGAAGGCGCTGGCCCGCGGCAAGGCGGCCATCTTCTTCTCCGCCACCCTTACGCCGATGGACTACTACCGAACCCTGCTGGGTGGCGTTCCGGAAGATCCCGGGCTGCAACTGCCTTCGCCCTTTCCGCCCGAAAATCTGGCGGTGCTGATTCAGGACCGCATCCAAACCCATTTCAAGGGCCGGACGGAATCGCTGGGCGATGTGGTGGAGGCGATCGGAACATTGGTGCGGGGACGACGCGGCAACTACCTCGTCTATTTTCCATCGTATCAATACCTCAATACCACGCTCCAAGCGTTTCAGATTCGCCACCCATCAGTCCCGGTGCTAGTTCAGCGCCCCGGCATGACGGAGCCGGAGCGTGACGCGTTCCTCGCCGCCTTTTCGGTCGAGCATGGGGAAGTGCTCGCCGGCTTCGCCGTGCTGGGCGGGATCTTCGGAGAAGGCATTGATTTGGTCGGCGAGCATCTGATCGGGGCAGTCATCGTCGGAGTGGGACTGCCACAACTATGCGTGGAACGAAACCTGATCCGCGATTATTTCCAACAACAGAACGCAGCGGGATTTGATTACGCTTATACGTTTCCCGGGATGAACCGCGTGCTCCAAGCCATCGGGCGGGTCATCCGCTCAGAAACGGATCATGGCGTGGTGCTGCTCATTGACGCGCGGTTCAATGAAGTGCGCTATCGGCGCCTTTTCCCGGCCTGGTGGAAATATTCACGGGTCCGACACACGGACGCGTTGCGGGAAGTCATCGGCAGTTTCTGGCACCATTGCCGGTCCGAGGAACGATATTGAATCGCTCCGGAAACGTGGTCGCTGAAATTCAATTCCGTCATCCCGATTTTCAACAACTCTTTCGCTCCGTCATCGAGCGCGTAGAGTTCCTTCAGTTCCTTTGGCCCGATCCGGGCGTTGCAGGTGATCCGCGATGGCGGAATTGACAGCGTCAACAGGCTTCGGAGGCCCAATCAAAGATCCGGCAACTCATCGAGGAAACAAGGGCCGTCACGGTCACCCGGTGGCACCGCGGTGCTTGAGCAGCCGTAGCACTGCCGTTTCTTCGGAACTCAAACCAGTTCGCGTGGGTCGCGGCGATGAGCCGGTGAACCGTTGCATTAGTGTGCCATCCAGATAGGCGTCCATTATGGCCGGGTGGATGTAATATTTACGGCAGACTACGCGGGTGTTGCCCAAGGTCACGGCTACTTCGTCAATTGCCGCCAGGAGTGCCGATTCAGTGGGTTCTTCGTTGTCATCGCCATCGAGGCGTTTCAGGATCTGCGCCGCACGAATGGTCCCGGCCCAGGTCCGAAAGTCTTTGGCGCTGAACTCTTCACCGGCGATTGCCTGCAGGTAATTGTTCACATCCTCGGAGGTCAGGTTGTGCGTTTCGCCGGCGTCGTCGAGGTATTGAAACAAATCATAGCCGGGCAAGTCCTGGCAGCGTTTGACAATGCGCGCGAGGCGTTGGTTGGTGAAGTCCACCTGATGAAATTTGCCGCTTTTGCCTCGAAACCGAAATTCCATCCGTTGGCCATGCACGGCGACATGCCGGTTGCGCATCGTGCTCAAGCCAAAGGACTGATTCTCATCGGCGTACGCCGCGTTGCCGACCCGTATGTGGGTCTGTTCCAGCAACCACACGACGGCCGCGACCACCTTCTCGCGCGGCAATCCGCGCAAGCGCAAATCGCGCGCGACGCGGCGGCGAATCTTGGGGAGCATCCGGACGAAGTCGGCCAGGCGATGAAACTTGGTCTCCCTGCGAACGGCGTGCCACTGCGGGTGGTAGATGTATTGTTTGCGATCCCTGGCGTCGCGACCCGTGGCCTGCAGGTGACCGTTCGGATGTGGACAGATCCAGACTTGCTCCCAAGCCGGTGGGATTGCCAGCTCGCGGATACGTTGCAGCTCCGTTCGGTTCGCCGGTTTCCCATCGGCGGTGACGTATTGAAAGCCAGCACCACGACACTTTCGCTGGAGACCGGGCCGTCGATCGGACACATAGCGCAACCGGGCATCACGGGCCACGATCTTCGAATCCTTATCGCGCGTGGTGATTTGGCGGTGAGTCATATCAAGCGGCAACCATCATGTAACACACCGTCCTTTTTGCGAGGAGTGTGTGCAGAATTGGACCGTGACAGCCAACGTTTGATCGCTTTTTCATCGGTTAGATTCCAACCGCATTCATATCGTGAACACTATCCTTTCATGGCGCCTACCAATTCGATCAGTTTGGGAGCTATCTCGTTCAAGGGCAGGATAAAATCAACGTCGCCAGTCCTGATTGAGGTCTCCGGCATGCTGAAATCCTGTGACGTGGGCCGATCCTGAGCGATGACCTTGCCGCCTTTCTCCTTTATGATCTGCACCCCGAATGAACCGTCACCATCTCCACCCGTAAGAACCACGGCCATGGCATTCTTTTGGTAAACCCCGGCCACCGAAGCAAACAAGGGCTCGGCTGAGGGACGAGCATGATGAACTTTTTCCGCAGCAGAAGAGGAAAGCCGAAGGCGGCCTCCTTTTTCCACAAACAGGTGGTGGTTGGGCGGAGCTACAAAGACACTTGAATGACACAATATGTCGCCAGTCTGAGCCTGTTTGACCTCCAAATGGGTGCGGTGGTTTAAAAGTTCGGCCAGAATACTTTTATGGTCGGGAGCAAGGTGCATCACGATGGCAATGGCGGCTGGAAAGTCCGCCGGCAAGCCGCCAAGAATGGCGGTTAAAGCCTTCAGGCCGCCGACCGAGGCCGCCATCGCGATGACGCACCGTGCCGATTCGCGTTGAGTGGCCCTTGCTCCTGATGAACAATCCCGAATGTTTGGGTCTTTGATCCTTTTCAAAACACTATTTTGCAATTTTCAAGCCGTTCTCTTTCCAGGACTCGAAGCCGCCGTCCATTTCCATGACGGAATAACCCTTCGCGGCGAACTGTATTGCGGCATGGGCTCCCATATGACAATTCTGGGCGTAGCAGTAAATGATGTTCATGGCATCCCGGCGCAGACCGGCACAGGTGCCCCATCTTTCTTGAGGAAGACTGATCGCCCTGGGGACATGGCCCTTCTTGAAATCTTTGGATTCCCGCACGTCTATGATGACGACATCCTCTTTTTTCTTAATCTGGTTGCTTACTTCGATGGGTCCCGTCGTGAAAGCCATTTTGTCCGCGAAGAATTGCTTCGCTTTGGCCGCGCTATTCTTGATTGCTTTACTCATATGGTTTTCCTCTCACTGGGCAACAGCAGTTGTGAATCTGTGAGCGTTGTCAGGCATGCCGCTGACCATGGCAATATTAATGATTACCTCCAGAGCGGCTGGTGGAGGGTTTGCGGTGAAACAGGAGTTTGAGGTTTTTCCGCGAGCTTGGTGAATGGGTGTTTTCATTAATTGCGTGTAATTGATTTTAAATTTCAAGCGTGATCCGGTCGTCAGAATCAATGCCTTTTAGCCTCCATACGGGTGTGAAATTGGGTTTCGATGGCGCGATATGCTGGGTGAACCAACCTTCGATCGTGCGGGAGAAGGGAGCATTTGCATCAGCATGTGATTCCGGACCGGCTCACCGGCGTCTGCTGTAGTAGTAGCCGCCGCCGCCGCCGAACAATACCAATAATAGCACGATGATTAATAGAGTAGACATATGTGAACTCTAAGGCCGCCAATACCTTGGCACAATGGGGTCTTCACCCCTTAAATAAGAACATTCCTGCAGCCACCGAATGCAATAAGCAAGTATGTGGCCGTCTATCAATTTGAACTTCCTTTGCACCTGAAGAGTTGAGCCATTGCCGACCTGCGACGCGAACCGCGATAGCGGAACTGACTGCGCCAACAGTCGTTGTTGGGTGGGGAAACACCCCATGGCTCCGTCAGATTCTCCCGTCTATTGTGCAGGATCTAAAAAAGGAGAAAATTCTCCGCGAAAAAACCAAACACAAAAAACATATGAAACGGAAATTACAAATCATTACCAGCGCATCCGCCGCGTCTCTGCTGGCGTTCTCGGCGTTGGCTCAGGAAACACTTGCTCCTCAAACGGCAGAAAACGCCACAACTCATCAACGGCTAACCCAAGCCGGCACCGAACGGCTAAACGGCGCAACCAGGGCCAGCGATATCATTGGGATGACAGTCAACAACTATCAGAACGAAAAGCTCGGCAAAGTGGAAGACGTCGCTATGGATGTGGAGTCCGGTCGCATTGTCCAGGTCATCCTTTCCAGTGGTGGATTTCTCGGCATGGGCAACACGCTGACCGCGGTGCCGCCGGGAGTATTGCATCAAGATTTCGGCCAGAAAGTGCTCCACCTGGATGTCAGCAAAGAGAAGTTCGCTGCGGCCCCCAAATTTGACACCTCGAAATGGAACGACGATGCGCAATCCAATCGAGTGACGGAGGTTTATGGTTATTACGGGGAACAACCTTACTTCGTTGCCAATCGTGATGGATCCGGATCCCCATACGCGGATGGGACAATCGCCCGAACATTGCCCCGTAACATGGATGGAACCATCAATACCGATGGAGCGCGCACCATGGACAAGGCTAACAATGTGGAAATCGCCAACAATGTGGAGGCAACCAACAACTGGATTTCAACCCGCAACCCGGACGGAACCTGGACGCGGGAATATTACTCAAATGGCCACGGGGCTAACAATTCATGTTCTCGACTGGGTTATGTCCAGAAGGCGAGCAAGCTCATGGGCACATCGGTGAAAAACCTCCAGGACGAGAAAATCGGCAAGGTGGAAAACTTCATCGTGGATCTATCGGCGGGCCGTATCGTGGCCGTCATCATTTCGTCTGGTGGATACCTCGGGATGGGCGACGAGTTGAGCGCCGTGCCGCCGACAACCCTGCAATTCAACACCCAACATGACAACCTCCAACTGGATGCCACCAGGGAGATGTTGGCCAGTTCACCGCACTTCAAGGGCAATCAATGGCCCGACTTCAGCCAGCCCGGTTATGCCGGCGGAGTATATCACGCCTACAAGGTTGAGCCTTATTTCAACACCGAAACGGCGGCTGCCGCTGATAACACCGGCCAAAATGTTCGTGATCGTAACAACCGCACGCTGACCCCGCTCGATCAAGGCAACAATCAATCCGACCTAAATACCACGGCCCAGATTCGCAAAGAAATCATCGCGGACAAAGGAATGTCCCTAAACGCCCAAAACGTGAAAATCATCACCCTTGACGGTCACGTCACCCTGCGCGGGCCGGTCAACAACGCGCAGGAAAAACGTCTCATCGGTGAAATCGCCGACCGGATCGCGCAAGTCGGGAATGTTGACAACCAACTGGACGTGCAGTTCGCCACCAGCAGCAATTGATCTTCGTCAATAACAAACACAAACCAACCAAACAAAGAAAGTCATTATGTCAAAAAAATCTGTATTCTGTATTGCCACCTCGCGCGATCAGGCTGATCAAATTGTCAATCAACTCAAACAATCGAACTTCTCCAACAACGATATTTCCGTGCTGTTCCCCGACAAGGAGACGACGCGTGATTTCGCGCACGAGAAGAACACGAAAGCCCCCGAAGGCGCAGTCACCGGCGCAGGCACCGGCGGCGTCATCGGCGGAGCGTTGGGGTGGGTCGCCGGGATTGGCGCATTGGCCATTCCGGGAGTTGGTCCCTTCATTGCCGCCGGACCGATTATTGCGGCGTTGAGCGGTGCGGCCGTGGGTGCGGCCGTAGGCGGCATTGCCGGCGGGTTAATCGGGCTGGGCATTCCTGAGATCGAAGCCAAGCGTTATGAGGGCAAGATCAAGGCAGGCAATCTCCTCATCTCGGTCCATGCCGAGAACTCAGAGGAAATCACCCGCGCCAAGGAAATCTTCACCCAAGCCGGGGCACAGGACATCTGCACCACGGGTGAGGCTTCCACACCCAAGGCCAGTCGAGCCGATAACCGTCCAGCGCGTTCGGCCGAGCCTGTTCGCCATGCCCCACGCTTATGACATGAGCAAAATACCCTGCGGCTGAGATTGACTTGGCCGCAGGACCGTTCCAAATCAATCAATGACCGATAAACAAACCAGGCATGAAATCATTTAAAGATCTATTTCTGGGCGCACCGGCGGATACCTTTGATGATGCCGATTGCGCGGATCAGGAGTGAAAAGCCTTTTTACAGTGCGCGCATTTTCGACAGACACAATTCCTGTCCCACCCAATATCCCTCAATCCTCCTAATCGTTTCCCCTTCCCTCGAAAGCCGATAGAATCGCCCATTTTTCTTTTTGCAACTCGGCATTATCTGGCAGCGTCGTTTGGTCGCGCCTGAATGGCAGGCGCGTTCAGCCGTGGCGACAGCCAGTGAAGCACGCGGCCCGTCAAGCCTGGCACGCCCATCCAACTAATGTGGCCATGCGGCAGTCGCCAGATTTCCGGCTGCCTCCATTTTTGCCAGAGTTCCTCAGTTTGTTCTGCCTCCGCGAGCAAATCGTAGCGTCCCTGAATCAACAAAATATTTTCTTTGGGAATAACCGGCTGGCTCAACGTCAAATTCATCGGCGTCTTGTCCAACGCTTCGCGCGCTGTTTTTTGTTTTTCCAATGCTTTGCGCATCGGCGTCCAAAGAACGCATTCACCGCGTGTCGCGCGATAATCCCGGCGCACGCCTGGCAGCGCGAGAATAATCGCCTTCAGTCGGCTGTCGCGTGTCGCCGCCAACCCGGCCAGCCATCCGCCGAGTGAAAAGCCAAATAATGCAACCGAAGGACAACCCTGGTTCAGCAGCCAGCCAGTCAGGGCGCGAATTTCAGCAACCCCTTGCCCAAATGCTTCAGCCACCCGCAGATGGTCGAATGCTTCAATACGATGGACGCTGCGTTGAAAATGATAAGGCGCGACCAATGTTGCAGCGTTGAATCTGGCACGATGAATCGAAGGAACCATTTGTGGAAAACGATACCAGTGATTCAAATAATCACTGCCGCCATGTAACAAAATGAGGGTCGGGAATTTCTGCCAATCTTTTGCGCGACGATAAAGGCGTCCGTGAACGACATTGTTTTCCACAAACTCACACGGTCGCGGCGATGGGAATCTGAAATGGGTGTTCGAAGTGAATTCCAACCCGGCGGGTTTGCTTTCGGTGGGCATGAAGTCCGGCCCATTGAGAAATTCAACGGCTTCCGTCGATTTTGAATCGCCCCTGGCACATTTTCGGATAGACGGGAGCATCGCGGCGACTTGAAGGGCATGCCAGTCAATGAATTTTGCCAATGGCGCGATCATGCGTTGTTTTTCGAACGGTTTCCAACCCCGATGCCAGCCAGCGAAGCCCACGGTCCGGCGAGCCGGGCACGAAACCGCCCGCCGGTTTACTGACGGTTTCAATAACTGATTTCTCTGCATCGAACCCGACATCCGGCGGTTGCTGCAACATTTCGGATTGATTCCGATTTGAAATATTGGATCTTTATGGCCACCCTTTCCCCGCTTTGAGTGATGCCGCGGTGCACCTGGCCCAGCGACGCGGCGGCGAATGGCTCAGGGTCGAACTCGCCGAACAATTCCTCGGGATACTTGCCCAGCGCGGATTTGAACTGGGCGCGGGCCAGGCTCGCGTGCATGCCCGGGGCGCGCATCTGGAGGTCGGCCAATTCTTCCAGCGCCTCCGGAAGAAGCGCTCCGCTGCCCATGCTGACCAACTGCCCCAGTTTCATGGCCGGCCCCTTCAAGTTGCCGAGTTCTTCGCGCACGCGGCGGGAAGCCTGCCGCTGAAAGCGAGCCTGTCGCTGTGGCCGTTCGGCCTCGCCCAGAAAAAGATTCTGCGCCTGATAGCCGAGATAGCTTCCCACCAGCCCGAAGCCCAGCTTCCCGAGCGTAAAACCGCGCGTTAACACGCCGCTCCTGGTTTTCGAGTTCACCATTCCGAGCCTCCATTCCGCAGAAAGTGAAGGCGATTCTCTAATTGCTCATCCATGGTGCTTTTATCTGTGACTCATTTGAATGTAGTGATGGCGCGGGCGGCAGAAACGCAGCGGAAAATTTCACTGAGGTTTACCACCGCACCCAACTCGTGCAAAAGATGGTGCAGCCCCATGTCTGACCGCATTAAAAATGCAAATTCCGGGTTGATCAGCTTATCTCGCAACACTTGCTTCCTGTATTGTCGATGAATTTCTTCGCGCTTGGCCAGCAACTTGGGGTCGCGATTGCCAATCACTATGTCTGCTGTCCGGCCTTTTGGGCGAAAAACGTCCAGCATCCGTTCCAGGATGGGTAAAATTTTGCGGGCCCGTGCATAAGGCACACCTTTTCCATAAACCATGGTCAGAAAGTGGCGCGCCGCCGCTTCGCTTTCCTGCCACGTGCGCTCGTCATAGCAGCGGCGCAATTCCAATATGTCAAAAGAGATGCGTTTGACACACCCGAAATCAACCAACCCGATACGCCCATCCGGCTGAAACAGGTAATTGCCCGGGTGTTGGTCTGCGTGCACTGCCTTGAGACTTTGAATTTGCGTTTCACATGTCTCGACTAATCGTGATCCCACCAGATTACGCAGCGTCTGGGAAGGTTTTCGATTCAGGAAATCGTTCAGCTTTTCTCCTTCGATATACGACATCGTCAGCACACGATCCGTGCTTAAATCTCGATCGGGGCGCGGTACGGTCAGGAAATCCAGTCCGCTCAAACCGTTGCGAAAGAGCTCCAGGTTGTCCGCCTCGCGCACATAATCGGTTTCTTCCAGAAGGCCCCGTTGGATTTCATCCAGCAAGGCCGCCGGGACATGGCCCGTAAGTTTGGCCGGCAGGGTCGCGGATCGCAATAATTTGAAATCGTTTTCAATGGCGGACCGTATCGCCGGATACTGGATTTTTACCGCGACCGTTTCCCCGTTGCGCGTGAGGGCGCGATGCACCTGTCCGAGCGACGCCGCGGCAAATGGATCGGGACCAAACTCCCGGAACACTTCTTCGGGATATTTGCCCAACGCTGACTTGAACTGGGCGCGCGCCAGGCTGGCGTGCATTCCCGGCGCCTGCATTTGGAGGGTCGCCAGTTCCTGCAACGCTTCCCCGGGCAAAATCCCGTTCTGCATGCTTAGCAATTGCCCAAGCTTCATCGCCGGTCCCTTCAGCGCCCCGAGTTCCTCGCGCACCCGCCGCGAAGCTTCCTGATGGAAACGAGCCTTCCTTTGTGACCTCTCTCCTTCGCCGAAAAAAAGATTCTGCGCCTGATACCCGAGATAGCTCCCCGCCAGCGTAAATCCCAGTCTTCCGAGCCGAAAACCGCGTGTCAATGCGCCGCTGTTGGTTTTGGAGTTCACCACTCCCAGCCTCCCTTGTTCAGAAAGTGTGTGCCCATCTTTAGGCAACGATCGAGCAACGCCAGCGTTTGCTCTTTTCCGCGCGAGCAATCTTGCAGCCAGTACGTGATCATCGCCAGGTGCAAAAGCCCGAAGGCATACGCGCCAAAGTCGCCAAACGGCGGGATTTCCTCCGCCGCTTCGGCGTCCGCGAGGATGGCGCGGATGAACCGCAAATAGCGCAAATGACGCTCCTGGTTCTGAAGATTCCATGGGCTGAGCTTCGAGGCTGGCATCAAGGAGCGCAGATAAACAGCGCCGAGGAATTCCTCGTAGGGAGCCAGACGATCGAGAGATTGTTGTATGATCGCAAATAGTTTTTCCGGGAGGGCCGCCCGCCGGATGCGCGGATCGTGCTTGTACCACTCGATGACCGCATCCAGTTCCCGTTCGAAAAAGTAGAGCGCCAGGTCTTCTTTGGTCTGGAAATAATTGAAGAGCGTGCCTTCGGCGATGCCGGCTTTCCGGGAGATGGCTTTGGTGGTGGTGTGATAAAAGCCTTTGTCAGCAAACAGTCGCAGGGCCGCCTCCAAAATAGCCTGTTTCGTCTTATCCTTGTTCTCGGCCCGCCGGCCGCGCTTTTCCTTGGACCGGGGTTTAGCGGAATTCGATTTCATAAGTTAAATATGAGTGAACTCATATTTCCAATATATAGGCCGACCGGCCGCCGCTGTCAAATAAAAATGAGCACACTCATATTTGTACGGCCCATTTGCAGCCATTATCCTCAGGCTGGTTGGCGACTCCGGCAATGATCCAGTTCCGGCCCATTGCTCCATAAAATCACTGGATGGTGCCCCAATGTGCCCAGCCGCTGATCGGCCAATACCGATATTCAAACTTGCCTTTGAGGCTGGTGACGGCGATGGAGCCGAAATGCCGGCTGTCCAACGAGTCGTTCCGATTGTCTCCCATGACGAAACAATCATATTTAGGAACGGTGATGGGACCAAAATCGGCGGCGGGCTTTTCTTGGGAGATGAAAATACGATATTTTGCGCCATTGTTGTTTTCATAGAAAACCTTGCCGGTGGAAGTCGTATTGGCGGAGCTGATTGTGGCAAGCCCGATGGCTTCGCGGGGAAGCTCCATGCCATTGACATACAAGTTGCCCGATTTAACTTCCACCATGTCGCCGGCAAGGGCGACGACGCGTTTGATGTAGAAGATACGACGATCATCGGGATAGACAAAAAGGACAATGTCGCCCCGTTGGGGTCAGCGGTTCGATAGGCGTTTTTGACAGCGATTAAGCAGTCCTTGGGAAGAATGGTTGGATACATGGTCGCCGAAGGTATGCGGAAAGCCTGAATCACTTGCTCGCGCGCGTAAAGCCCATAAGCCAACAGGCCGCCGGTGCCGATGAGCAGAAGCAGCACATAGACGTGCCATCGGTTGTAATCCTTCAGTTCATAATCTGGTTTGCAACGCAAGGCGAGCCGGCGGGAATCCGCCGCCGCCGCCAGCCAGATGACGAGTGATGATAATTCCGCCACGCAGCCTAAAGTCCAGGAATGGGCCGAGGGAAATGCGAGCAGCGTCAATCCCGTCACCAGGAATGTTCCGCAGAGAAACATCCAGACCAGTCCCTGCGCCAGCGCGCCGGTATAAACCTGGCCTAAGGCCGGGCATGATCAATGAAAGAACGGCAGCGGTCCAGGGCGACCGGCGATATGGAGCGGTTGGGAAGGCGTTGTTCATATAACATTCATGAGTTCAAGGATTCAAGACGATGGAAAATAGAAAGCCAAAACGACCCAGCCCGACAATGGCGGCAGCGGCGAGCAGCGCAAACTGAACTGGACGGGGGAGAAATTCAATAAAGCCGAACCAATTTTGCCGGGCTATTTGCCGCGGCTCCACTTCCCGGCGAATCCGGCGCATGACATCTGCGGAAAAATCCGCCGGAACATCCATGGGACAGGGTCGCTCTTTCCAGGCGCGATATTTCTCATCATGGTTCATGCTTTTCCTCCTTCAATGCCTTTCATGGCGGCGTGCAGCCGCAACCGCGCCCGATTGATCCGTGATTTGACGGTGCCGAGACGGGTGCCTTCGATACGGGCGATTTCTTCGTAAGGCATTTGTTCAAATTCAGCCAGGATGAAGGCGCGTTGCAACTTTCCAGGCAAGGTTTTGAGTGTTTGATCCATTTGGGTAAAAAATTCCTTGTCCGAAAACTCGTCGGACGGATCTCTGGAATCGAGGACCTCGGGCAGATGCTCGACCGGGATGGGAGCTTTTTTCTTCAAGGCGTTTATGCTCATATTGCGGGCGATGGTAAAAAACCACGTGGAGAACTGGCTGCGCGCCGGATCGAACGTGGACAATTTCTGAAAGGCCGTGACAAAAGCGTCCTGGCAGATTTCTTCACAGCGGTGGCTGTCCCATTTGAGTCGTCGTATCATGCTGAGAACGGGTCGCTGATGCCGCTCCACCAGGATTCGGAAGGAATCCACGTCTCCTTTCAGGACGTGTTTAACAATGTCAGAATCTTCCGGCATTCAGGATGCGATATACGCTGACCATTTCTATGAGGGTTATACAAGCAGCGAGTGAAAAAGTTCCATTCGAACATTCACTGTTTCAGTAATGTTGACAAGTATCTGTTGCCAAGGCCCGGGTGTTTTTGGCGGTTGCCTGAAAAATCGAAATTTCTTCTACGTCAATCAGTGATTGGGAGCGTGACGTCACTTCCCCATGGCGCAGGATGACAAAGACCCCATCTCTTCAGCCAGCCGGATAAGGCGACGAAGGAGTGGATGAAGTTTTTGCAGAGCCCGGATTCCCGGCATGCTCAAGTCGAGCAGCAGGCAGGCTGTCTCGTCAAACCACAATCGCGGCGCGCTTCCGTCTGCGGCTCGGCGGTGGCGTTGCACTCCGGCTCCGTTCCCGCTGTCCCTCCGCCTGTGCTCCACTGTTTCCGCTCGCCGAACCGCAGACCGAAGCTGGATTAAACCACATTTATCCCCGGTAAATTCAATCGAAGTCTGCTTTGGATTTGTTTACGCCAATCATTCATGACCTGCGCCTGCTCCGCGTAATCTGGCCATTTTGCCACGGCATCCCGAACTTCCTCAACGATGACTTCGGCCCGACCACGTTTCATCAAGGCGCTTTTGGCGCAGGTGCGAAAGTCGGCCAGCGTGAATCCATCATGCTTGCCGTTCATCGTCATTTGATGCCGGGCGGTCCAATCGCCGTCCGGGTTGTAGCTGTAAATCACATCGAAGGCAGGTGCGAGGGACCAGCGCCCTGTCTTGTCCATCAGGAAGGCGATGTTTTTGACGTGATCGTCCTGATTACGGGCAATGATGTTGAACACCATCCGCCGGAATTGCTCCTCCACGGTTGCCATCGGCAAATTCAACTGACGGATGACGAGGAACGCCTGTTCGTAGGCATACGCGCCCGCGTGGTTAAAATCAAAATGCGCCAGCGCGCATAACGACTGCATATGCAATTTCTCACCGCCTTCAAGCCGGTCAAAACGCCGGGTCATGAAATGGCGCCGACCGCCTTCTTCCAGCAAACGGCATTCACTCATGGTGATGCCCGCCGCCTTGGCCATCAAATAATATGCGTATTCAATGGCTCCATAGCCTTTCGGGTCTTCGAGTTCCTTGTCCTTGTTGCCGGTGACACCATCAAATTTCAGCAGCCAGTATTCGAATCCCTTTCCAGCCGTGATCTGCCCCGAACGGACTTCGTTGGTTTCGCGGTTCCAGGCAATGACCGCCTTGGCCCGCGCGCCGCCGGCGGAGGTGCCGACGCGCAGAATGTCGTTCAAGGCGTTTTTCCGGCTCGCGCTGGCAAAAGTGGTTTTCAAATTCTTGCGATGGCTTAAAACTTCCGACGCCAGCTTGACCAGGGCGTGAATCTCAATCTTTTTCGCCGACTGCGGCTTTGGGCCGATGGCCGGCGCGAACTCCAGTGCACCCATGCCGCGCGCCCCGGTGTAACAGAGCCGCTCCACCGCGTTGAAACTTTCGGATGTCCGGCCTTGCGTCGCCAGCCACGCATCGATCAGGGCGTTGCCGAACCGGTCGGGCAGTGAATCCGCCAGCAGGCCGGGCAGCCCGTGAAACGTTTTTTGCGGCAAATCCGAAAAGACATAAACCCGGTCGCCGAGCGGCATGGTGATCGGCGAAACTTCAATCCCGCTCTGCGCGAATGCCGGATCATACTGGAACGCTGCGAACTGGCCTCCGTCCTCCAGCGAGACGGCCCCGATGGTTCGGCCCCACAGTTGGACTTCGGCCAAAGTCATTGTTCAGCTCCCCATTGCCATTTCTTGGCCGAAGGCTTGGCAGGCCTGGCGGTGGAAGCACGCTGGCGTTTCCGGCCAGCCATTTTCAGTTGCGCGACCGGGCTGGGTACTGGTTCCGGCACGAGCAGATCCAAGCGCTCAATCACATCGAGCACGCGGCACACGCGGATGAAGCCTGACAACTGGGTTCCCACCGTCCCCGCTTCCAACCGTTCCACCGTGCGTTTCGCGACCCCGGCCTGCGACGCCAGTTGCGCTTGCGTGAGATTGCGATCCAGCCGGATTTTGGCCAGCCGCCCGCCCAGTTCTTCGAGAATCACTTCGTCCGTGGCTTGTTTAGCTATCTTCATAACACGCCTTTTATGGCGAGTTAAAGCCTAAATGTCAATCAAATCGTCACTAAAGGCGAATATGATAAAACCATCAATTCGCCATTTAGGGCGAATATCCTGCATCAAGCCGCTTCTTTCGCCACCTTGGACGACTTGCCAGCCGCCGTGACCAACGCGCGTTCCTTCGCTCCGCCAATCCAACGCACGCGCCGCGGCGGTCTGGTTCATGGAGCATTGCTGGTGCCTCAACCTGGACTTCCACGAGCTGGCGTGGATCCTGACTGGTCGATAGGTAAATTGAGGGCAGTTACTCTGGCTAGCCTGATTTGTGCAAGAGGCTCCGGGCGAAGGTATGGCGTGGGGGCAACTCATTTCCCCCCATCCGCATGGCAAGGTTTGCGGTTTCGCGATGTTCCATTTCGCCGCCGCGAAACTGAAGGCGGTTGATGTCCCTGCGCGCCGTTCCGTATGTCAGGGCAGAGTGACGGAGCAAAGCCACGTTTCCCAGTGAGTTCAACAACCGGTTTCCGGTCTGCACCACGCGGACATCCACAAACAGCACGTCCATCTTGCGGCGCATCAAGAACGCTCCCAGCGGACGCGCCCCGTCGAAAAGGATGGCGGACAAATCCAGTTCAAAGCCATACGGACAATCGTCACGCCAGCGGTCGCGCACTTCATCAGCCGGCATCAGGTGAAAGGGTTCAATGAAATCCAGGATGGTTTCCGGCGGATGCTGGCGGATGGATTCCGTGTGCCAACTGGGAGGGAATTTATCGCGCATGCGTTCGGCGATCTCCACAGTTCGCGCCCATGACTCCCGGGCCGACGCTTCAAAGAACCGCTCGGAATGCAAAATAACGAATCCGTTTTCCTTCAGCAAGGGAACCCATTCGCTGTTGTCGAGCAGCAGATCGGCATAGCGCAGGTTGCTGATTCCCCGGGCGCGTCCACCTTCGGCAAGTTGCCGGACCAGGAGGTTGCAGGCCACGAGCCGGTCCGCACTTCCTGGCTGGACGACGAGCCGGAACAAAAGCGTGTCGCCAATCGGCCACCAGGCCGCCGCCGCGACAAAGCGTTCCAGCGGTCGCGTCTTTACGGCCGCAAACAAGCGCGCCTCGCGCGGCAAAGGGTCGGCGCGAAACAGATACAGCGCCCGGCCGACCTCCTTCGGAGACGGTTCGCGCACCATCAAGTCGGATGGATCTGGTCCGGTCACAAGGCGAATCAACTGGATTCTGTAGAAAGCGCCGCTTATGATCAAAAGAAAAGTTTCCCAATAGCTATCTATATGGCCGGGCGCTTATTGTTAGTGGAATGGGATGCCGCCGATTGGAAAGTGCTGCATACCTTGATAGATGCTGGAAAAATGCCGGCGTTAAACCGGCTGGTGGAAGAAGGGGTTTCCGGTGAGTTATTGTCCGTCCAACCGATGGTGCCGGCGATGTTATGCACCTCCATAGTCACGGGCAAACGCGCCTGGCAGCATGGGGTGTGTCATGCCATGGAACTTGGCCAGCATGGCCGGCCGGTGACAATTTCGGCAACGGCCCGGCGGACGGCAGCACTTTGGCAAATACTGGCGCACACGGGCAGGCGGAGCATTGTGGTCGGATGGCCCGCCAGTCAGGACGAAAAAGCCGGCAATTGCATCTTAGTGTCCGACCGCTATCCCGAACCCACTGCCGGCCCGGGCATAAAGCCGTGGCCGCCGGCAGTGCCTGGAACCTACTGGCCCGAGGCGCTGCGGGCGCGACTCGATCTCAAACGGGCAAGCCCGGAACAAATCGATGCGTCGGTGATCTCACGTTATATTCCCGAATGGAAACGAATCGAACAAAAGCGGGACCATCGCATCGGGCAGTTACGCCTGTATTTGGCGGCCGACTATTCTTACCAGACGGCCATGCTGGAATTGTTGAAGCAGGAACCGTGGGATTTTGCGGCCGTGCGCTTTCCTGCCCTTGGTCCCATCAGCCAGATCTTCATCCCGCCCCATCTTTTCCAGCCTGGCGCCACCGCCCCGCCGGAGTTCGAATTTTACAAAGGTGTCCTGAGCATGACTTGCCGGATATTGGATAATATGTTGCATCAATTGGTGGAGCTTGCCGGGAAGGATGCCACAGTCATGCTGGTTTCGGCTCATGGCGCGCGCACCTTGGGCGTGCCGCCCGGCGGATTTGCCCCCGGCAACCAGGAATCCTGGAAATCGCCTTACGGCATATTTGCGGCGCGGGGTCCCAACTTTGCCCGCGATGCGCTCCTTCATGGGGCCGGCGTTTTGGACGTGGCCCCCACCATTCTGACCTGTTTTGGATTGCCTATTGGCGATGACATGGAAGGACGGGTTCTAATGGAAGCTTTCCGCACCACTCCTGAAATCACGCGGGTGGACTCGTGGGATTCGCAGCTGGGAATTCAGCCACAGCCTAACGTGGAAAACCCGTTGCCATCGCCGGATAATCCGGCTACGACGGCATTGCGCCGCGAATCGGACTGGCTGTTCGTCCAATCCGCCATGGAAGCGGGACGTTATTCGGAAGCGCTGCCGGTATTGGACCGGTTGTTCCGCGAATTTCCGGAGCGGGTGGAAGTGGGCTATGCGCTGTTCCAATGCCAGTTGGCCTTGAATCAATTGTCCGGCGCCTCAGACACGCTGGAAGTTGTGCTGGAATCAATACCGGCGGGCATCGCTTCGCTTTTGCCGCGCGCGGAACTAGCAATAGCCAAGAGGGACTTCAGCCAGGCGCACACTCTGGTCGCCGAACTAAACAGGCTTAATCCAATGCATCCGCTGGCCTTGCGCCGGCTTGGGCTGCTGTTGCTTCGGCTGAGGGAGTGGGATGCGCTGGAGCAAATCGCACGCAGGGCATTGGGCATGGATGAACAGGAACCCATCGCCTGGCTTGGACTGGCTGCGGCGCAATTGCGCAAAGGCAAACCGAAGGAAGCCGAAGAATCGGCGGCAAGAGCGATCAGCCTCAAATATTTTCTGCCCGACGCCCACTTCATCCTGGCACGAGCGCGGGTGGCCCAAGGCCGCTGGCAGGAGGCCCATGACGCCATGCAGGCGCTGTTGAAGATCCAACCGCAAAACCGGACGGCAGCAACCTACTTGAAACGGATCCCGGCAAACCCCGCCGGTTGACGCACGCAAAAGAAATTTATCCCGGCAGGTGAAGCCTGCTATTGCGCCGGGCGTGATTAAATGTTGGTGGGCTGTCGGAACCCCGCCTTCAGGCGTCGGAGCGCGGGTCTGTGACCCGCAGCAGCTTCGCGGGTCGGAACGCGCGCGTAATGGAATCATCGCGTCTTGCAGTGTGGACATTGCTGCGGCTCACAGAGCCGCGCTCCTCATCTTCACCCGCTTTCAATCACACCCTATTGCGCCTGCATCCGGTAAAACATCTGGGGTTGGTCAGGCTGGATAGTATAAGGCGAAGTGGCATTGTTCGTCGTCCATGGCCCGGTCACATTGGTAGCCTGTAACAGCACCCCTGACGGCCAGCTTAACACCAAATTGCCCCCCACTTGCTGAATGTTTATATTTACCGGCGGAAGGATGGGCGGGGCGGTGATCCGCACATTGTCAATGAAGACCGTGTTGTCGCCGCCGGCCAAATCCGTTCCCACAAACGCCACGGTTTGGGCGGCCGCCGTGGCTGTGAAGGTAGCCGTGTAGGGCATATAGCCAGTTGCGCTTGATCCCGGGTTAAAGCTTGCGATAACCAAGCCATTGACCGTCACATTCCATGACTGGGCATTGTTTGGACGTTCTGCCGCGAGAAAGCTGACCGTGTAGTTTGCGCCCGGAGTAAAACCGGAAATGGCCTGCGAAATAGTTCCGTACCCCTGAACAAACGCCGCCTGAACGCCCTGCGGCGCAGTGGGATTCCCAAAAGCACTGCCATTGCCAACCAAGCCCGAACTGTTGGGGCTGGCACCACTGAAAGTCCACAAGCCGCCGGTGGGATTGTACTGATAGCCGAGAAAGCCACTGCCAACGCCGGGCGTCTCAAAACCAAAGTCCGCGTTGGCGGCATAGTTGAACGTGAGTGTATATGGCGACAATTGCAGCAGGTTGGCGGTGACGAAATGCGGGTTATACCAGGACTTATCCGAATAAGTTTTTGAGAACCAGCTTTCGGTGCAACCGTTGTCGGAATAACCGATGGTATAAACGCCATTGCTGCC
>Ga0265320_10001008_pt1 | contig 20935 bp, 14 predicted proteins | sample 4827metaG_FD_202087 | JGI IMG/M metagenome (GOLD analysis project Ga0265320, IMG submission 202087) | Rhizosphere microbial communities from Carex aquatilis grown in University of Washington, Seatle, WA, United States - 4-8-27 metaG | ecosystem: Host-associated > Plants > Roots > Rhizosphere >...
CCCACTGCTTGGAAGCTTCCGTCGGCCGCTTCAGCCGGGGCCACTGCCGGATGCCGATCGTGGTGGTGGCCGTCTCCGCCGCCTGCCCCTCGGGCACGTAGAGGTTCTTGACGACATTGGCCTCGCCGCCGTCGACCGAGACCAGCACGTATTTCGTGCCTTCGAAGCGCAGGCTGGGCGTCTCCGCTCGCACGCCGGCGGCGCCCAGGACCGGACCCAGGACGAGCAGGCTCAGCATGCGGCGGCGAAAGGAATGGGCGAAGAGCGAAGGCATCGGGGAGGAATCGTGCGGACGGACCGCGGCCCCTACAACTCCCGATTCAGCTCAGGCCTCGAAGCCGCTGACGCTCACCGAGCGGCCGTTGTCCTTCGTCCCGAGTTTCAGGATGAAGGGCGCGGCGGTTTCCGCCCACGAGGCCGCCTTGGGATAGGCCGCGGCGCCGTCCGACCAGCACTGGCGGAGCATGTCGGTGTCGATCGCGCCCGGGTTCAACGGCACCGCCGCCATGCCCGGCGGCAGTTCCTCGGCCAGGGCCTTGGTCAGGCCCTCGATCGCCCACTTGGAGGCGCAGTAGGGCGCCACCTCGGGCGAGACGCTGCGGCCCCAGCCGGAGCTCAGGTTCACGATGACGCCCTGCTTCCTCGCCACCATGGCCGGCACGAACGAGCGGATCACGTTCTGCACGCCGAGGACGTTGACGGCCATGACCTGGGCAAACTTGTCGGCCGGGATCTCCCAGAGCGGCGCGAGCTCGTTGATCACGCCCGCGTTGTTGATCAGGAGGTCCGGCGCCTTTCCGCCGCCGAGGATGCGCTCGGCCCAGAGCTGCACCTTGACCGGCTGGGACACGTCGACGGCGTCAAAGGTGTGGGGCTCGGGGTGGGCCATCCGCAGGTCGAAGACCTGGGGCCCGTTCCGGCCGCAGCCGGCGACCGTGTGCCCGTGGGCGATGTACCACTCCGCCAGCGCCCGGCCCAGCCCCCGCGTGACTCCGGTGATGACGATGAACATCCGGCCGGCGGCCTAGCGGCTCTGGAGGCTGAACTTGTTCAGGCCGGCCTTGCGGCAGGCGTCCATGACGAAGGCCAGCTTCTTCAGCTGCGAGGTCTCGTCGGCCTTGATCAGCACGGGGATGTCCTTGTCGATGTCCCGCTGCTGGTTGAGGAGCGCCTGCAATTCGTCCTCGGTCACCCGCTTGTCGTTGCAGGCTAGGCTGCCGTCCTTGTCGATCGCGATCGTCAGCGTGCCCTTGAATTCGTTTTTGCCCGCGGTATCCACCTTCGGCAGGGTGATGTTCATCGTGGTCGCCGAGCGGAACTGCATCGTCACAAAGGTGAAGAAGATCAGCATCACGAGGACGTCGATCAGCGGCACGAGGTTCAGCTCGGGCCGGCGGCGGGGCCGCATCATCAGCGAGCTCATGCGCGGGTGCGGCGCAGGATCCGCTCGAGAAGGACCTCGAGCTCGGCGGCGTAGTTATCGACCTTCCTGGACAGGTAGCCGGCGCCGATCAGCGACGGAATCGCGATCGACAGGCCGATGACGGTGGCCGAGAGCGCGAGGGCAACGCCTGTGGTGAATGTCACGGGATCCGGCAGCCCCGTGTTCTGGTCAATCTGTGAAAAGACCCGCAGGAGGCCGGTGACGGTGCCGGAGAGGCCGATCAGCGGTGCAGCGGCGTAGATGACGTCGAGGTAAGGGACACCCCGCTGCATGCGGTTGACCTCCAGCCGGGCGAAGGCCTTGAGCGCGCCCTCATCGTTCGGGTTGTGTTCAGCGAATTCGACGATGCGCGAGAGCACGGTGTGCCGACCGCCGGTAAGGGAGGGCTTCTGGGCCACGATCGCGTCAACCAGGTCGTTTGGCATGACGGCTGTGCGGCGCAATGCGTACGCTCGCTCGCAGATGATGAAAACAGCCGCCGCCGAGCATAGGCCCAGCGGGTAAATCAGGAGCCCTGCTCCGGTAAGGATATCAAGCATGCCAAGGACCATAAGTTGAAAGGGGGTGGGCTATTCTGACGCGTCAATCCGCAAAAAGGTCCATAGAATGTGCTGAAGTTGGCGGCCCGCCAAGCGGATAACGGTAGGGCGGGTTGTCCCAACCCGCCGGGCAGATTCCGGGCGGTGACGGAGCGAACGGCGGGTTGGGGACAACCCGCCCTACCCACGAGTCAGGCCGCCAGATAAGGCAGCCGGGCGGCCGCCGCCTTGACGGCGGGCGCGCCCTCCAGGAGCTCCCCTATGGGGTCCCAGCGGCCGTGGACCAGGGCCTCGTGCGCCGCGGGGCGGATCGAGGCCTTGACCTTCAGGGCGCCGCAGCGGATCTCCTGGCCGGCCACATCCACGGTGATCTCGACCGCGGGATTTGCCTCGATGGCCGCGGTGATCCGGGCGATGTCCTCGCGGCTGGCCGTCAGGCAGGGGATGCCCAGGGTCGTGCAGTTGCCGAAGAAGATCTCGGCGAAGCTCTCGGCCACCACGGCGCGGAAGCCGTACTTTGCGATCGCCTGGGGCGCGTGCTCGCGGGAGGAGCCGCAGCCGAAGTTCGCGCCGGAGAAGAGGACCGAAGCCCCGCGGAAGCGCGGCTCGTTCAGGACGTGGGGCTTGTCGGTGCCGTCCGGGTTCTTGCGGACGTCGTAGAAGAGGTACTCCCCCAGCCCGTCGAAGGTGACGCACTTCATGAAGCGCGCGGGGATGATCCGGTCGGTGTCGATGTCGTTGCCGGCGACGGTGACGCCGCGGCCGGTCAGGGAGGTGATCTGGGCGAGGGCCATGGTAATGGGGATCAGGAGGTTTGGAACACTTCGCGGGCGTCGGCCACCGCGCCGCTGACGGCGGCGGCTGCGACCATGACCGGGCTCATGAGGAGGGTCCGGCCGGTCGGGCTGCCCTGGCGGCCCTTGAAGTTGCGGTTGGAGGAGCTGGCGCAGAGCTGGTCCCCGATCAGCTTGTCGGGATTCATGGCCAGGCACATCGAGCAGCCGGCCTCGCGCCACTCGAACCCGGCGTCGCGGAAGACCTTGTCCAGGCCCAGCGACACGCAGAGGACCCCTACGCCCTGGGAACCGGGCACGGCGATGGCCTTGACCCCGGGCGCGACCTTTCGGCCCTTGAGGTACTTGGCCACCTCCTGGAAATCGCTCAGCCGGCCGTTGGTGCAGGACCCGAGAAAGGCGACGTCGATCTTGGTGCCCTTGATCGGGGCACCCGGCTTCAGCTTCATGTAGGCGAGGGCCTCGTCGATCGAGGATTTCTCGTCGGCGGTCTTCGCATGGGCGGGATCGGGGATCGTCTCGGTGATGGCGACACCCTGGCCGGGGTTGATGCCCCAGGTGACGGTCGGTGCGATGTCCTCGGCTGCGAGTTCGACGACGTCGTCGTAGCGGCAGCCGGGGTCGCTGGCCACGGCCTTCCAGCGCGCGACCGCGGCCTCCCAGGCGGCGCCCTTGGGCGAGTAGGGCCGGCCCTTGAGGTAGGCGAAGGTGGTCTCGTCGGGATTGACGTAGCCCGCGCGGGCGCCGCCCTCGATCGACATGTTGCAGACGGTCATCCGCTCCTCCATGGTGAAGCGGTCGAAGACCTCGCCGCCGTACTCATAGGCGAAGCCTGTGCCGCCGTTGACCCCGAGGGTCCGGATGATGTGGAGGATGACGTCCTTGGCGTAGACGCCCGGCCGGAGGCGGCCGCGCACGTTGATCCGGCGCACCTTCAGGGGCGCCAGGGCCATGGTCTGGGTGGCCAGGACATCGCGGATCTGCGTCGTGCCGATGCCGAAGGCGATGGCGCCGAAGGCCCCGTGGGTGCTGGTGTGGGAGTCGCCGCAGGCGATGGTCGTGCCGGGCTGGGTGATCCCCTGCTCCGGGCCGACGATGTGGACGATGCCCTGCTTGCCGCTGGCGCGGTCGAAGAAGGTGATCCCGAAGTCGGCGCAGTTTTTGCGGAGCTCCTGCATCATCGCCTGGGCCAGGGGATCGCGGTAGGGCTCGGCAAACTGGTCGGTCGGGACGATGTGGTCGACGGTGGCGAAGGTGCGGTGGGGCATGGCCACCGGAAGGCCCAGGTCGCGCAGCATCCCGAAGGCCTGCGGGCTGGTCACCTCGTGGATCAGGTGGGTCCCGACGAGCAGCTGGGTCTGGCCGTCGGCCAGGCGCCGGACCGCGTGGGCCGCCCAGACTTTTTCAAAGAGGGATTGAGGCATGGGCCGACTATAGCATGGACTTGTGTTGCCTGGAAAATACTTATTTATCCTTCAGCGATGCCCAGGGAGTATCAATTCCCGTTCGAGCTGCGGCACCTCGTGTACTTCCGCGAGGTGGCCCGGCAGCTGCATTTCCGCCGGGCGGCCGAGGCCCTGGCCGTGGCCCAGCCCGCGCTCAGCCGCCAGATCTCGCAGCTGGAGAAGGCCTTGGGCACCCCGCTTTTCACCCGCTCCAGCCGGCGGGTCGACCTGACCCCGGCCGGCCGCACGCTGGCCCGGGAGATCGAGCCGCTGCTGCAGGCCCTGGCCGCGGTCCCGGCGCACCTGCGGGCCGTGGCGGAGGGGCGGGTCGGCCGGGTGCGGGTCGCGTTCACCGGCCTCGCGATGGCGACCGTCCTGCCGCGGATCCTGCGCGAATTCCACCGGCGGCACCCGGGGATCCGGGTCGAGCTGAACGAGTCGCCCACCTCGGCGCAGCTGGCCGCGCTGCAGGCGGGCGACCTGGCCTGCGGCTTCTTCCATCCCGACGCGCCGACCCCGGCGCTGCGCGTGCACACCCTCCTGCACGAGCGAAACGGCGTCCTCCTGCCGGCGGACCATCCCCTCGCCCGCCGCCCCTGGCTGCGGCTGCGCGACCTCGCCGCCACGCCCTTCATCCTCTTTCCCCGGAGCCACAATCCCGGCTTTTACGACCGGGTCCTGGCCGCCTTCGCCCGGGCCGGCGTGGCCCCGCAGGTCGCCGAGGAGGTCTGGCCCCGGGCGAATGGCGTCGGGCTGGTGCGGGCCGGCATGGGCGCGACCTTCATGGCGCCCTCCGAGGCGCGAAACCTGCCGCGGGAGGTGGTCTTCCGGCCCCTGCGCGGGGCCGCGCCGGAGAGCCGGCTGGTCCTGGGCTGGCGCAAGACGGCCGAGCCGGACCCGGTCCTGCAGGCCTTCCTCGCGGTGGCTACGAGACGACTCCCGGCGCGGGCGCCGGGGGCGTCTTCTGCATGAACTTGAGGACATCGCCGTCGCGGGTGACGAGGACCGCCTCGCCCTCCTTGACGTCGCCGCGCAGGATGGCCTCCGCCAGCGGGTCCTCCAGGTAGTGCTCGACGGCGCGCCGCAGCGGGCGGGCGCCGTACTTCTCGTCATAGCCCTTGTCGATCAGGAGTTCCTTCGCCTGGGGCGTGAACTCGAGCTCGATCCTCCGCTCGACGAGGCGCTTGGCGAACTTGCCGACCTCCAGCTCGACGATCTTGACCAGGTCGGCCTTGTCGAGCGGGCGGAAGAAGACGATGTCGGAGATGCGGTTGAGGAATTCCGGCTTGAAGACGCGCTTGGCCTCCTCGAGCACCTTCTCGCGCATCTTTTCGGCGTCGTTGAAGCTCGTGGACGCGGCGGAGAAGCCCATCGAGGTCTGCCGCTGCAGGAGCTGCGCCCCGATGTTCGAGGTCATGATGATGATCGTGTTCCGGAAATCCACCGTGCGGCCGAGGGAATCGGTCAGGCGGCCGTCCTCGAGGATCTGCAGCAGGAGCTGCAGGACGTCGGGATGGGCCTTCTCGACCTCGTCGAAGAGGATGACGGCGTAGGGCCGCCGGCGGACCGACTCGGTCAGCTGGCCGCCCTCCTCGTAGCCGACGTAGCCGGGGGGCGAGCCGATCAGGCGCGAGACGGAGAACTTCTCCATGTACTCGCTCATGTCGATCTGCACCAGGGCGTCCTGGTTGCCGAACATCTGGGCGGCGAGCTGCTTGGCGGTCTCGGTCTTGCCGACGCCGGTCGGGCCGACGAAAAGGAACGAGCCGATCGGGCGGCGGGGATCCTTCAGGTCGGCGCGCGAGCGCCGGAGGGCGCGCGCGATGGCGCCGGCCGCGACCTGCTGGCCGATGACGGTCTTCTCGATCTCCTTCTCCAGGTCGAGGAGCTTCTCGCTCTCCTTCCGCTCCATCCGGGAAAGGGGGATGCCGGTCCAGTCGGCGACGACCTGCATCATCAGGTTCTCGTCGATCTGCACGCGGTGCTCCTCGCGCGCCTTCTTCCACTCGTCGGTGACCTGCTCCTGGCGGGCGCGGAGCTGCTTTTCCTTGTCGCGGAACTTGGCGGCCTCCTCGAAGTGCTGCTCGCTGATGGCCTTCTCCTTCTGGGCGCAGACCTGCTCGATCTCCTTGGCCAGGGCCTCGATGTCCGGCGGCCGGCTCAGGGCGGAGATGCGGGCGCGCGCGCCGCCCTCGTCCATCACGTCGATGGCCTTGTCCGGCAGGAAGCGGCCGGTGATGTAGCGGTCGGAAAGCTTGGCGGCGGCCTCCAGGGCCTTGTCGGAGAAGACGGCCTTGTGGTGCTCCTCGTACTTGCCGCGGATCCCCTTGAGGATCGTGATCGTGTCGTCGACCGACGGCGGCTCGACCTTGACCGACTGGAAGCGGCGGTCGAGGGCGGAGTCCTTCTCGATGTACTTGCGGTACTCGTTCAGGGTGGTCGCGCCGACGCACTGCAGCTCGCCGCGGGACAGGGCGGGCTTGAAGATGTTCGAGGCGTCCATCGCGCCCTCGGCGGCGCCGGCGCCGACGATGGTGTGCAGCTCGTCGATGAAGAGGATGATGTTCCGGGCGCGCTTGATCTCGTCCATCACGGCCTTGATCCGCTCCTCGAATTGGCCGCGGTACTTCGTCCCGGCGACCATCAGGGCGAGGTCGAGCGTGATGACCTTCTTCTCCAGGAGGAGCTCCGGCACGTTGCCGGTGGCGATCTCCTGCGCCAGGCCCTCGACGATGGCGGTCTTGCCGACGCCGGCCTCGCCGATCAGCACCGGGTTGTTCTTGGTCCGGCGGCAGAGGATCTGGATGACGCGGCGGATCTCGTTCTTGCGGCCCACGACCGGGTCCATCTCGCCCTTGCGGGCGAGCTCCGTCAGGTCGCGGCCAAAGGCCTTCAGGGCGGGCGTCTTGACCTCCTTCTTGTCCTCGACCGCCGGCGCGCCGGCGCGGGGCGGATTGCCCGAGGGGGTCTCCTCCACGTTGCCGGCCTCGCCGCCGGAGAACTGGGGATCGAGCTCGCGCAGGATCTCGTTGCGGGTGCGCTCGATGTCCACGTCGAGGGACTTGAGGACCCGGGCGGCCACGCCTTCGCCCTCGCGGAGGAGGCCGAGGAGGATGTGCTCGGTGCCGACGTAGGAGTGGTTGAGGGTCTTCGCCTCGCGGCCGGCGAGCGCCAGGACCTTCTTCACCCGGGGGGTGAAGGGCATCGTGCCCGGGGTCTTGGTCTCCTGGCCGGTCCCGACCTGCTTCTCCACGGCCGCGCGGACGGTCTCGAGGTCGAGGCCCATCTTCTGCAGCACGCTCACGGCCACGCCCTGGCCCAGCTTGATCAGCCCGAGCAGGATGTGCTCGGTGCCGACGTAGTTGTGGTGGAAGCGGTCGGCTTCCTTCCGGGCGAGCGCGAGCACCTGCTGGGCCCGCGGCGTGAAATTGTTCATCGGTTCCTGCGACATGGGAAAGGGAGTGCTAGTTTTTGCCTTCGGCCGGCTTGCCCTTGGCGGCATCCAGGAAATCCGGCCGGGCCAAATTGGCAAACTCAGAACGCAGGCGGGCCGCCCGCAGGAGGTCCCGCTGACCCGCCTCGAGCGGCCCCTGCTGGGCGTGCTGGAGGTGGCCGGGCTGGGCCTCGATGAAGAGGCGGTCGATCACCGGGCGGTGGGCGTCGGGGAAGGCGCCGAGGTCCACGCCCAGGCGGATGAGGGAGAGGAGGTTCATGGCCTCGCCGGAGCTGATCACGTGGCCGTTCTGCAGGATCCCGTAGGCGCGGCCGATCTTGTCGAAGACCTTGCCGGCGTCGGCCTCGAGCAGCTTGCCGCGGGCGTTGACCTCGTGCTCGACGATCGACTGCAGGACGCTCTGCAGGCGCTTGATGATCTCCTCCTCGGTCTCCCCGAGGGTGGTCTGGTTGGAGATCTGGAAGATGCTGCCGCTCGCGTCGGAGCCCTCGCCGAAGAGGCCGCGGACGACCATCCCGAGCTGGTTGACCGCGCGGACGACCTTCTCCATCTGGCCCCCGATGACCAGGGCCGGCAGGTGCATCATGGCCGAGGCGCGCAGGCCCGTGCCGAGGTTGGTCGGGCAGGCGGTCAGGTAGCCGAGGGTCGGCGAATAGGCGAAGTCCAGGCGCTGCTCCAGGGCCGAGTCGAGGTCGTCGATCGCGTTCCAGGCCTTCTTCAGCTGCAGGCCGGAGCGCAGCACCTGGATGCGCAGGTGGTCCTCCTCGTTGATCATGACCGAGACGGTCTGGTCGCGGTTGATGACGACGCCGCTGCCGGGCTCCGAGCCGCTCAGCTCGCGGCTGATCAGGTGGCGCTCGACCAGGATCTGCTTCTCCAGGTCGCTCAGCTCGTTCACCGCCACGCTGACGCTGCGCTTCATCGCCGCGGCCTCGACCAGGGCGTCGCGGCACAGCTGCAGCACCTCCGCGCGCTGCGCGGGGCGGGCCCAGCCCGGGAAGGGCCGGCCGGCCAGGTTGCGGGCCAGCCGGACGCGCGTCATCAGGACGATCGCGGTCTTGCTGCTCGCGCTGTCGGTCAGCTCCGAGGGGGTGTCGATGAGGGAGGAGATGTTCATGGGCTCAGGCCGAGGGCTTGGGCGCGAAGGCCTGCTTCACCTGGCTGATCTCGTCGCGGAACCGGGCCGCCTCCTCGTACCGCTCGGACTTGATCGCATCGGTCAGGTCGAGCTCGAGCTTGGTCAGCCGGTCGTAGAGGGACTTGCGCTCCAGCGCCGCGCGCGGGACCTTGCCGGAGTGCCGGGTCCCCTTGTGCATGCCGTCGAGCATCGGCTCGAGCATGAGCGCGAAGGCGTCATAGCAGGCCGGGCAGCCGAAGCGCCCGTGCTTCTTGAAATCGGCCTGGGTGAAGCCGCACTGCTCGCAGCGCACGCCCGGGCCGGCGGCCTCGGCCTTGGGGGATGTCTCGAGCAGGAGGTCGCTCAGGGAAAAGCCGCTCGGATTGGTCACGCCCTTCGCCTGCGCGCAATCCTCGCACAGGTCCACGTTATGCACCTTGTTGCTGACGATTTTCGTCAGGTGCACCGTGGCGGGCTTGGAGCAGAAATTGCAGGTTAAGGGTTTGGCCATGGAGATCGCGCTTATGCCTATGCACTTAATGTGCCACGGCTCCCGCCCCTTGCAAGCGCCCGAGCGCAGGTTGCCAGGAGCGACATCACGGCACGATCAGGCGCTTCCAGAGGGAAATCGTGACACAGGGGCAAAACTTGAGCCCGGACGGAGGAAAAGGCTCCCCGGGCCGTCCGGACGCCCATCCCCGGGGCATTTTGGGGTCAAATCCGGACCCCTTCAAGGGGGGCCCGGCGCCGGAAGGCCTCCGCCACCCGGTGGGTGACCGGCCCGGGCTTGCCGGTGCCGATCTCGCGGCCGTCCAGCCGGACGACCGGGATGACCTCGGCACCCGTGCCGGTGAGGAAGCACTCGTCCGCGCACCAGATGTCATAGCGCGTGAGCTCGGCCTCGCGGGGCTGGAGCCCGAGTTCGCGGGCGATGTCGATCACCGCGCCGCGGGTGATCCCCTGGAGGGCCCCGTGGGTGGCCGCGGGCGTCAGGAGCTCGCCTTTGCGGCAGATGAAGACGTTGTCGGCGGTGCACTCGGCCACGTAGCCCTGGTCGTTGAGCATGATGGCCTCGAGGGCCCCCGCCTGCTTGGCCTCGATCTTGGCCATGATATTGTTGAGGTAGTTGAGCGACTTGACCGTCGCCGGCAGCGCCCCGGGGCCGACCCGGCGCGTGGCCACGGTCACGATCGCGAGGCCGTTCTCGTAGTGCTCCGCGGGGTAGAGGGAGATCCGGCTGGCGATGATGAAGAGCGTCGGCTTGGCGCAGAGCCAGGGGGCGAGCCCAAGGTCGCCGGGGCCCCGCGTCACGACCAGGCGGATGTAGGCATCCTGCAGGCTGTTCCGCCGGCAGGTTTCCGCCACGGCCTCGCCCAGCTCCTTCCGGTTGAGCGGCAGCTGGAGCATGATCGCCTTGGCCGAGAACTCCAGGCGCTCCAGATGCTCCTCCAGCCTGAAGAGATTGCCGGCATAGAGCCGGATGCCCTCGAAGACCCCGTCGCCGTAAAGCAGTCCGTGGTCGAAGACCGAGACCTTGGCGTCGGCCTCGTCGACGAACTTCCCATCGAGGTAAATCTTCATGTGCCAAAAGCTAAAGTGCAAAAATTGCGGGCTGAAAGCCTAATCCCGCCGCAAAGGCTGGAACCATGCGGGTTTTTCACCTACAACGGCTGCCAACCATGACTTCCGCCTCCGCCTCGCCCGGCACCCCCGTCACGTATGTGATCGGGCACCGGAATCCTGATGCCGACGCCATCTGCTCGGCCATCGCCTACGCGGCCTACAAGCAGGCGCGGGGGGAGACCGGCTTCGTGGCCGCGCGCTGCGGCAATTCCAACGCCCGGATCGACACGATCCTGGGGCGCTTCCGCCAGCCGCTGCCCCTCTACCTGAGCGACGTGGCGCCCCGGGTGCGCGACCTCATGGCGCCGGACGTGACCGCGGTCCGGGAGGAGGCCACCTGCGCCGAGGCCCTGGAGCTGATCGATCGCGAGGACCTGCGGATGCTCCCGGTGACCGACGTGTTCGGCTGCCCGGTCGGCACCCTGTCCCTCTCCCACCTGGGCGGCGCCTTCATCCCGCGGGCCAGCGCCCCCCTGCAGATGCGGCAGGTCGACACTTCCCTGACCCACGTGGTCCGGGCCCTCAAGGCCCGGGCGCTGCACCTCGCGAACGGGGAGCGCCGGGAGCGGCTTTATGTCCGCCTCGGCACGATGGACATCCGCTCCTTTTGGAAGATCTCGGAGCGGGAGAACATCCCGGCGGAGCAGTCCCTCATCATCGTCGGGGACCGGCGCGACGTGCAGCTCCGGGCGATCGAGATCGGCGTCCGCGCAATTGTCATCACGAGCAACCTGCCGGTGGATGACGACGTGGTCGCGCGGGCCAAGGAACGCGGCACCGGCCTCATCGTCAGTCCCTACGACTCCGCCACCACGGCCTGGGTCGTCCGGACGGCCTCGACCATCGAGCGGAGCATCGAGCGCACCTTCGTGCCGCTCCACCCCGACGCGCGGATCTCCGATGTGCGGCGGCGGATCGCGACCCACCCGGCCCCCGCCTTCATGGTCGTGGACGACGCCGGCCTCCTGCGGGGCGTCCTCGCCAAGAGCGATATGCTCCGCCCGGTGCCGACCCGCCTCTGCCTTGTCGACCACAACGAGGTCACCCAGGCGGTGAGCGGCGCGGAGGAGGTCACGATCAGCGAGATCATCGACCACCACCGCCTCGGGGCGCTGCACACCGCGCAGCCGATCCTCTTCCTCAACGAGCCGGTCGGCTCGACCTGCACGATCGTCGCCGGCCTCTTTCGCCGCGACGGCCTGGTCCCCTCCCCCGCGGTCGCCGGCCTGATGATGTCCGGGCTGATCTCGGACACCCTGCACCTCAACAGCCCGACCACGACTCACAAGGATGCGGAGATCCTCGCCTGGCTCGCGCCGCTCGCTGGGGAGGACCCGCGGCAGCTTGCCGACGCCATCTTCTCCTCCGGCTCCATCATCGTGACCAACTCGCCGGAGAAGGTCATCCGCACCGACTACAAGATATATGAGGAGGGGGCCGTGCGCTTCGCCGTCTCGCAAGTCGAGGAGCTGAGCTTCGTCAACTTCTGGCAGCAGGCCAAGCCGCTCGGCCTGGCGCTGGAGGAGTTGCGGACCGCGGAGCGGCTGGCCTTCGCGACCCTGCTCGTCACGGACATCAACACCCAGAATTCACTCCTGATGGTCCGGGGGGACGCGGAACTCATCCGGCGCATTTCCTACGCCCATGTGGAAAAGGACGAGATCTTCGACCTCCCCGGCATTGTCAGCCGCAAGAAGCAGCTCATCCCCTACCTCTCCAGCCTGCTGAAGGAAATGCCCTCGCCGCCCTAGATGTGGATCGCCTCGCCGGTGGTGGCGGCGGCGGCCTCGGCCAGGGCCTCGGTCAGTGTCGGATGGGCGTGGATCGCGTGATGGATTTCGTCGATCGTCCCCTCCATCTCCACCGCGAGGACGTACTCGGCGATCAGCTCGGTCGCCTCGGCGCCGATGATGTGGACGCCCAGGATCTCGCCGGATTTGGGATCGCTCAGGACCTTGACGAAGCCTTCGGTCTCGGCGGAGGCGACGGCCTTGCCCGAGGCCGTGAAGGGAAACTTGCCGACCTTGTAGACGATGCCCTTTTCCTTGAGGGCTTTCTCCGTGAGGCCGGTGCTGGCAACCTGGGGCTGGCAGTAGGTGCAGCCGGGAAAATTCTTCACCCGGTGGGGGGGGCTGGCGCCGAACATGCCGTTGACGGCGTTGACCGCCTCGAAGGTGGCGACGTGCGCCAGCCACGGCGGGCCGATGATGTCGCCGGCGGCGTAGACGCCCTTGGCGCTGGTCTGGTAGTCGTCGCCGACCTTCAGGTAGTTGCGGTCGAGTTCGAGCTTCAGCTTGGGTGAAAGGGCGCCCTCGAGGTTCGGGACGACCCCGATCGCGGAGAGGACCGTCTCGGCCTCGATTTCCGTGCTCTTGCCGTCCTTCACCAGGTTGAGCTTCACCGATGTCGGGCCGACCCGAAAATCCTCGCACTTGGTGGCGGTGTGGACGGCAATCCCCTGCTTCTCGAACGCGCGCTGCAGGACCTTGGCGATCTCCTCGTCCTCGACGGGGAGAATCTGGGGCAGCATCTCGACCAGGGTCACCTTTGTCCCGAAGGCGTTGTAGAAGTAGGCAAACTCGGCGCCGATCGCCCCGGCTCCGACGATGACGATCGACTTGGGCAGCGTCGTGTTGGCGAGCGCCTCGCGCGAGGTCATGACCCGGGCCCCATCGACCTCCAGCCCCGGCAGCCGTCGCATCTTGCAGCCGGTGGCGATAAGGATGTTCTTGGCGGCGAAGAACTTGCCCTTCCCCGGCCCATCCGTGACCTCGACCATGCCGGGAACGGTCACCTGGGCGCGGCCAACGACGTAGTCGACCTTGTTCTTCTTGAAGAGGAACTCGATGCCCTTGGCCATCTGGTCGGAGACCCCGCGGGAGCGCGACATCACCTTGGCAAAATCGAAGGAGATGTCCTTGGCCGCGAGGCCGAAGGTCTCGAGCTTCTTCAGCTTCTGGTAGAGCTCCGCGCTCTTCAGCAGCGCCTTGGTCGGGATGCAGCCCCAGTTGAGGCAGGTGCCGCCGGCGCGCTCGGCCTCGATGCAGGCCACCTTCCTGCCCAGCTGGCCGGCGCGGATCGCGCCCGCGTAGCCCGCAGGCCCGCCGCCAATTACAATGAGGTCGTATGCTTGGGTCTCAGCCATGTCTGGAAAAACTTAGATTAACGGGGGTGGGCGGTCAAATATCGATCGCGTCGTCCCGCGCCTCGCGGCGTCCGGGGGATCCGCCGGGCGGCCCGGGCGGCGGCGGCGTTCCCCGCGTCATCCGGTTCAGGATGAGGTTCGTGAGGCTGATCACGAGGGCGCCGCCGATCGCGGAGCCGAAGCTGGCGACGTGAAAGCCGTCGACCAGCCGGCCGGCGAGGAGGAACAACAAGGCATTGATCACGACCATGCCCAGCCCTAGGGTCAGAAGGATGAACGGCAGCGTAAAGAGCACGAGCACGGGCTTCAGGATCGCGTTGAACAGGCTGAGCAGCAGCACCACGGCGACCAGCGTGCCGCCGTCGTCGCACCGGATGCCCGGGATGAGGCGGGTGGCGAGGACCACGCCCAGCGCGAGGACCAGCCAGCGGAGCAGCAGTTGATTGAATGACGAACGCATTCCTCCGCTCACTTTCGTCCCGCTCCCGCCCCGCGCAATGAAAATACTCGTGCTCCAGGACCGGCTGCGCAGCGGCGGGACGGAGCGGCAATCGATCCTGCTCACGCGGGCTTTCGCCGCCGCCGGGCAAGCGGCCGCCCTCCGCACCTTCCGGCCGGGCGGCGCGCTCGCGGCGACCGCCGCCGGCCTGGATGTCCGCGCGCTGCAGCCGTTTGATTTCGGCCTGGACTGGGCCGCCCCCGGCCTGCGCCGGGAGGTCCGCCGGTTCGGGCCCGACGTCATCCTGACGATGGGCCGGATGGCCAACTGCCACGCCGACGGCCTGGCCCGGCACGTGCCCGGGGCGTCGGTGGTCGCCACGCTGCGCACGGGCAAGCCCCTGCCCTGGCTTTACCGGCGGGGGCTCCGGAGCGCCCGGCACGTCGTGGCCAACTGCCGCGAAGCGCGGGACACCGCGGTGGCGCGGCATGGCGTGGCGGCGGAACAGGCCACGGTCATCTACAACGCGCTCGTTTTCCCGCCCTTGGGCGCGGGTCCACGCGACGAGGCCCTGCGCGGCCGGCTGGGGGCCGGCCCGGCCACCACCGTGCTGCTGTGCGTCGCCATGTTCCGGCCCGAGAAGAACCAGCGCGAGTTGGTGGAGATTGCGGCCGGCCTGCCCGCCGGGCTCGACTGGCAGCTATGGCTGGCCGGCGACGGGCCGGCGCGGGCCGCCTGCGAGCGCCTGGTGGCGAGCCGGGGACTCGGCGCCCGGGTGAAGTTTCCCGGGTTCTATCCCGACCCCGGTCCGCTCTACGCCTCGGCCGACTTGGCCGTGCACGCCTCCTGGAGCGAGTCCCTCTCCAACTTCCTCATCGAGGCCCAGGCGCGAGGCCTGCCCTGTGTCGCGGCGGAGGCCCAGGGGGTCCGGGAGTGTTTCCTGCCCGACCGCACCGGCATCGTCGTGGCCCGCGGCGACCACCCGGCCTTCCGCGCCGCGCTGGCCCGGCTGATCGGCGAACCGGCCGACGCCCGCGCGGCCCGGGCCGCCGAGGCCCGCGCCTACGCCCGCGCCACCTTCGATCCCGCCCGCCAGGTCGCGGCCTATCTCGATCTCTTCGAGCGGCTGCGCGGGGGCAATGCCGGCTAGGGCGTTCGGCAAGGCAGTTTTGACTTCCGAGCGACCCCGTTCATCGGTGCATCCTTGAATTCGCGGAAACCCAAAGCTGCAGCTTCGCCCGCGCCCCCGGACGCGATCCGCCTGCGCGGGGTGCGCCAGAACAACCTGAAGGGCTTCGACCTCGACATCCCGCTCGGCCGCTTCACCGCGGTCACGGGGCTGAGCGGAACCGGCAAGAGCTCGCTCGTCTTCGAGACCCTGCACGCCGAGGGCCAGCGGCGGTACGTCGAGACCTTCAGCGCCTATACCCGGCAGTTTCTCGACCTGCTCGACAAGCCGCGGGTCGACTCGATCGAGAACATCCGGCCCTCGATCGCCATCGACCAGGCCAACACCGTCAAAACCTCGCGCTCGACCGTCGGGACCATGACCGAGCTGACCGATTTCGCCAAGGTGTGGTTCAGCCACGTGGCGGAGTGCTTCGATCCCGCGACCGGGGAGAAGGTCGAGGACGACAATCCGGCGACCATCTGGGCCAAGGCCGCCGCGGCACATTCCGGGCAAGTGTGCCTCGTCACCTTCAAGGTCGCCCGGCCGGACAACCTCACCTGGGCGGAGATCTTCACGAACCTCCGGGGTCAGGGGTATGCGCGCTACCTCGCGGCGGACGCGGATCTCCGGCCGTCGCTGCGGCGGCTCGACGAGGCGGCGGGCCCGCCGCCCTCACTCGCCTTCATTCACGTGGTGCAGGACCGGGTGGCCCTCCAGCCGGAGCACAAGCTGCGCTTCCTGGAGGCGGCCGAGACCGCGCTCCATTTTGGACGGGGCGAGGTGCAGCTCTTTGCCGAGCCGGCGCTCGGGCCGATCGGCGCCTACTCCCGCGGCCTGCACTCGCCGCAGACCGGCCGGAGGTTCCGGGCGGCCACCCCGGCGCTTTTCTCGTTCAATTCCCCGCTCGGGGCCTGCCCGAAGTGCCGCGGCTTCGGCCGGGTGATCGAGATCGACTACCGCCTGGCCATCCCGGACGCGGGCCTGTCGATCGACGCCGGGGCGATCAAGTGCTGGGAGGGGGAGATCTACGGGGAGTCGAAGCGGGACCTCCTGGTCTTCGCGCGCCGGCAGCGCATTCCGACGAACGTGCCCTTCGCCTCGCTGAGCGCCGGGCAGCAGGACTACGTCGTCAACGGCGAACCCGGCTATGGCGAGGAGAACGGCAAGACCTGGCCGAAGCACTGGTACGGGATCAAGGGATTCTTCCGCTACCTGGAGACCAAGACTTACAAGATGCATGTCCGCGTCTTTCTGTCCCGCTACCGCTCCTACAACCCGTGCCCGGAATGCCACGGCTCGCGCCTCCAGCCCGAGGCGCTGTGCTGGCGCTGGCAGGGGCGGACCCTCCCCGAGCTTTACCAACTCCCGATCGACGACCTGCTCAAGCTGCTGGGAGCAACGGACGACGAGGTCCTCCTTCGTCCGCTGGGCTCCGGCGGAAAGATTGACGGGGCGAAACCGGGTGCGCTGGCGGCGGCCCGAACCGTCAATCTAGCGCTCGAGTCCATGCTCACCCGGCTGCGCTACCTGCAGGAGGTCGGCCTCGGCTACCTCACCCTGGACCGCCAGTCGAAGACGCTCTCGGGCGGCGAGGTCGAGCGGGTCAACCTCACCAGTTGCCTGGGGACCGCCCTCGTCGACACGCTCTTCGTCCTCGACGAGCCCAGCGTGGGGCTGCATCCGCGCGACATCGGCCGCCTGATCGCCATCATCCGCACCCTGACGGACGCCGGCAACACGGTCGTCCTGGTGGAGCATGACGAGGCGATGATCGCCGCCGCCGACCACGTGATCGAGCTGGGGCCCGAGCCGGGCGCCCGCGGGGGCCAGGTGGTCTTCGAGGGCACGATCGCCGGGATGCGCCAGTCGCGGACCAGCATCACCGGCGCCTACCTGTCGGGCCGGGAGCAGATCCTGCCGCCGGCCGCCCGCCGGCCCGTGGCGGGCGCCCGCTGGCTCGAATTCCGCGGGGCCTCGAAGCACAACGTCCGCCAGCTGGATTTCCGCCTGCCGCTGCAGCGGCTGGTGTGCCTGAGCGGCGTCTCCGGCTCGGGCAAGTCGACCCTGCTCGACAACGTCATCCACCAGGGCCTCCTGGCCCAGCGGAACCGCCGCACCGAGGATCCCGCCGCGATCGCCTCGCTCCGCGGGGCGGACGGTCTCGGCGAGATCGTCCTGGCCGACCAGTCGCCCCTCGCCCGGACGCCGCGCTCCAATCCCGCCATCTACACCGGCGCCTGGGAGCTCATCCGCGAGCTCTTCGCCGGGACCGCCGCCGCGCAGGCCGCAGGCTTCACCGCCTCCAGTTTTTCGTTCAACAGCGGCGACGGGCGCTGCGACCACTGTCACGGCCTGGGTTTCGAGCGCGTGGAGATGCAGTTCCTTTCCGACGTCTTCGTTCCGTGCCCCGTCTGCGAGGGCGCCCGCTTCAAGCCCGAGGTCCTGGCCGTGACCTGGGAGGGCGTCTCGGTCGCCGATCTGCTGGCGACGCCGGTGGCGGAGGCGCTGCCGGGCCTCGCCGGCCAGCTTGAGATCGTCCGGCGGCTCGACCCCCTGGTCGCCGTCGGCCTCGGCTACCTCAATCTCGGCCAGCCCATCAACACCCTGAGCGGCGGCGAATCGCAGCGGCTCAAGCTGGTCCGCTATCTCGGCGCCGCCTCCGGGGAGGCGGGCGATGCGCCGGGCGACGGACGGGGCGCGCTGCTCCTCCTCGACGAGCCCACCACCGGCCTCCACCGCCACGACGTCAGGCGCCTGCTCACGGTCCTGCAGGCCCTGGTCGACCGCGGGCACAGCGTCATCGTGATCGAGCATCACCTCGACGTGCTCAAGGCCGCGGATTGGATCCTGGAGATCGGCCCGGAGGCCGGCGCGGCCGGCGGCCGCGTGGTCGCGGAGGGCACCCCTGAGGCGATTGCGGCGGCGGACACGGCCACCTCGCCCTTCCTGCGCGCCGAGCTTGCCGGAGGCCGGCGGACCGAGCCTGCCGAGGCCCCGGGGCCCCTACCCGCCCGCCCGGCCCGGGAGCTGGTGCTGGTCGGCGCGCGCGAGAACAACCTCAAGAACCTCTCCCTGACGATCCCGCACCACGCCTTCAACGTCGTCACCGGCGTGTCGGGCTCGGGCAAGTCGACCCTCGCCTTTGACATCGTGTTCGCCGAGGGCCAGCGGCGCTTCATGGAGTCGATGTCACCCTATGCGCGGCAGTTCGTGGAGCAGATGCCGCGGCCGGACATCGACCGGCTCACCGGGATCCCGCCGACCGTGGCGATCGAGCAGCGGGTGACCCGCGGGTCGCGCAAGTCCACCGTGGCCACGATCACCGAGGTCGCGCAGTACCTGCGGCTCCTCTACGCGAGGCTGGGCGTGCAGCACCATCCCGACACCGGCCGCCCGGTCGTGCCGCAGTCGCCCGGGGCGCTGCGGAAGTTCCTCGCCCGGGTGCTGGCCACGCCGAAGGCGCGGCGCGCCAAGCACCTCTATCTCTGCGCGCCCCTGGTGCGCGGGCGCAAGGGCCACCACCAGCCCATCGCCACCTGGATCGGTCGGCAGGGCTATGCGCTCCTCCGCGCCGACGGCCGGCTGGTCCGCGTTGACGCCTTCGAGAAGCTCGACCGCTACAAGGAGCATGACGTCGAGGCGGTCACTGCCGACTTGAAGGCGGCGGGCGCGCCGGCGCCCGCGGCGGCGCTCGACGAGGCCCTGCGCGTCGGCAAGGGCTCCTGCTTCCTGCTCCTCCCAGGCGGGGAGATCCTCTCCTGGTTCTCCACGACCCGGACGGACGTGGCCACCGGCGAGTCCTTCCCGGAGCTCGATCCCAAGCATTTCTCGTTCAATTCGCCCCGGGGCTGGTGCCCCGCCTGCCGCGGGTACGGCCGGCTCTTCGAGTGGTTGGAGCGCGAAAAGGACGACGACGACGAGCGGCCCCCGGAGATCTCGGACCTCGAGGCCGACCAGAAGTCCACGCGCGGCGAGGCCCGGGACCGCGAGGCCGCGGCCAGGAAGTCCGCCGCCCCCCCGCGCGGGGCCCCGATTTGTCCGGAGTGCCACGGCGACCGGCTCAACCGCGTCGCGCGCTCGGTCCGCCTGCATTTCCAGGGCCGGCGGCCGCCGCTGTCGCTGCCCGAGCTCGTCCGCCTGCCACCGGCGGAGCTCCTGGCTGCGCTGCGCGCGCTTGACCTGGACCAGCGGGGCCGTCTCGTCACCCAGGACATCGTGCCCCAGATCGAGGAGCGCCTGAAGTTCCTCGGGCGGGTCGGGCTCGCCTACCTGTCCCTGGAGCGCCCGACGGACACCCTTTCCGGCGGCGAGGCCCAGCGGATCCGGCTCGCGGCCCAGCTCGGCTCCAACCTCTCGGGCGTCCTCTACGTCCTGGACGAGCCGAGCATCGGCCTCCATGCGCGCGACAACGAGAAGCTGATCGGCACCCTCGAGGCGCTGCGCGCGAAGGGCAACACCCTCCTCGTGGTCGAGCATGACGACGAGGTCATGGCGCATGCCGACCGGATCATCGACCTGGGGCCGGGCGCCGGGATCCACGGCGGTGAACTTCTCGCCAACGCGACGCCCGAGGAGCTTCGAAGGGTGCCGGCCTCGCTGACGGGGATCTTCCTGGAGCGGGGGATCGCCCATCCCCTCCGCGGCGCCTACCGGCCGCTTCCCCCGCCGGACGCCCCGGCCTGGCTTGAGCTGAATGGGGTGGGCTTTCGGAACCTGCGCGGCTTCAACCTGCGGCTGCCCCTCGGCCGCCTGATCATGGTGGCGGGCCCGAGCGGCGCGGGAAAGTCGACGCTCGTCCGGGATCTCCTGGGCGCGGCGGTCTCCTGCGCGCTCCGGGGCGGAAAGCGGAAGCTCGGCGGCGCCGCCTTTGTGCGGGCGACGGGATTCGAGGCCGATGGCCGCGCGGACGGGCCCTGCCCCCCGCCCTTCGCGGAACTGCGGCTGCCGGGGGGCTTCCGCTCCGTCATCGAGGTCGACCAGGCGCCCATCGGCAAGACCCCCCGCTCGACGCCGGCCACCTACCTCGGAATTTTCGACCTGATCCGGCAGTTCTTCGCCTCCCTGCCGGAGGCGAAGATGCGCGGCTACCAGGCCGGTCGGTTTTCCTTCAACACGGCGGGAGGCCGCTGCCCGACGTGCGAGGGCGCGGGCCGGATCCGCCTGGAGATGGCGTTCATGCCGGACACCTACCTTCCCTGCGACGACTGCGGGGGCCTGCGCTACGGTCCGGAACTGGCCGACGTCACCTGGAAGGGAAAGAGCATCGGCCAGGTCCTGCAGCTCACTTTCGGGGAGGCGGCCCGCTTCTTCGACTTCCATTCCCAACTGGGCGCGGTCTGCCAGCTGATGGTCGACTGCGGGCTTGGCTACCTGACCCTCGGCCAGAGCTCGCCGACCCTCTCGGGCGGCGAGGCCCAGCGGCTGAAGCTCGTGACCGAGCTGGCGGGCGGGCTGGCGAGCTACCGGGAGCGCTCGCGCGGCGAGGCGCCGCGCAACCTCTACCTCCTGGAGGAGCCGACGATCGGCCTCCACCTGAGCGACTGCGAGAAGCTGATCGGCGTTTTGCATTCGCTCGTCGACCAGGGGCACACGGTCGTCGTGATCGAGCACCACCTGGACCTCCTGGCCGAGGCGGACTACGTCGTGGAAATAGGTCCTGGCGGGGGGCCGGAGGGCGGCGAACTGCTCTACCAGGGACCGCTGGCGGGGCTCCTCCGGGCGCCACGGAGCCCGACCGCACCCTATCTGCGGAAAAAGCTCCGCG
>Ga0265320_10001009_pt1 | contig 20933 bp, 17 predicted proteins | sample 4827metaG_FD_202087 | JGI IMG/M metagenome (GOLD analysis project Ga0265320, IMG submission 202087) | Rhizosphere microbial communities from Carex aquatilis grown in University of Washington, Seatle, WA, United States - 4-8-27 metaG | ecosystem: Host-associated > Plants > Roots > Rhizosphere >...
AATTCAATCTCCAGGTTTTGCCGGAAGGCATCGGGTGTGCCATTCACGTCCACCTGCACCGAATGATCCACCACCAGGTCCACCGGCACGAGCGGCTCGATGATTTTCGGGTTTTTGCCCAGCTTTTTGACCGCCGAACGCATCGCCGCCAGGTCCACCAGCAACGGCACGCCGGTGAAATCCTGCAACACGATGCGCGCCACGACGAACGGGATTTCCTCCGTGCGGGTCTCGGTGGGCTGCCAATTGGCCAGGGCGCGGACCGCCGCTTCGCTCACGCGCTTGCCATCGCAATTGCGGAGCACGGATTCGAGCACGAGGCGGATGGAGACGGGCAACCGGGAAACCGGCCCGGCGCCGGCCTTTTCGAGCGCGGGCAGCGAGTAAAATTGTCCCTGCTGGCCGCCGCCAACGTCAAACTTTTGCAACGTGTTGAGTAAATTGTGTGGTACGCTCATTTAATTCCCTCAATAAGCCACTCAAAATGAAGCCTGCACACGGAAGTGTCAAGCGAAGCAAGAGGGTGGTAGTGGCCGAATTTGCTGTAGCGTTGAGCCTCCGGCTCGAAATCGGCGCACAGCACCGACCCTACACTTCACTTCACCGCCGGCTCGGGGTGCAACAGTTCGTTGATGCGCTGGGCAAACCGGGGCAGATCCAGCGGCTTGGTGAAGAAATCATCCGCCTGCATGGCCGCGGAACGGCGGGTGACTTCGCTGGAAAGTGCGCTCATGAAAATGATGGGGATTTTTTTGGTGGACGGCTGGCGCCGCAGGATTTCACAGACCGAGAGGCCGTCGAGGTCGGGCAACAAAATGTCGAGCAGGATCAAATCCGGTTTGCACAGCCGGGCCTGGCTGAGCGCCTGCACCCCGTCGCTGGCCACGATGAACTCATAGCCCAGCCCGGCGAGCCGATACTGCACCAGCTCGATGAAATCGTGCTCGTCATCCACAATCAAAATCCGGGGCACCATGGTGAATAAGTTACCCTACGCCGGACCAATCCGGATGGCGATCCGGTTAAAGCCAGGTCACGAAACGGAAACGGACGGTGGCGCAGATTGATAATCTGCTGTTTCGCGGGTTGGCAACCGGCAACGCTGTCGCCCGCGGTCCAGCGTACGCCGATTGCCAATCGGCAGAAAGAGCAGACTGCCAGTCTGCCCTACATCGCGGCCGCCGCCCTGCCAAAAGCCTTGTTTGGCGCGGGTGATTGTGTGATAAATCCACGCGACATGCCAACGCGCCAGGGCTCCATTCACTTGTTTCGTTTGTTCGGAATTGATGTGTATTTGCATTGGGCCTGGTTCCTGGCCATCGCCTTTTTCACTTATCAACCAGGAAGCCATTCTCCCCTGACCTGGCGGGTGCTGCAATGCCTGTCGTTGTTCCTGATCGTGCTCATGCACGAGTTCGGTCATTCACTCGCCTGCAAACAGGTGGGAGGCCAGGCCAATCAAATCGTGCTCTGGCCGCTTGGCGGCGTGGCGTATGTATCCCCGCCCCAACGGCCGGGCGCCATGTTGTGGAGCATCGCCGCCGGACCGCTGGTGAACGTGGTTTTGTTTCCCCTGTTGAGCCTCCTCCTCCTGATCGCCCAGCAACTGGGCTGGGAAGAGAGTCTGCCGAACCTTTACGACTATGTAGAGGCCCTTTGGATCATCGACGTCATCCTGCTCGTTTTCAATCTGGTCCCGATCTACCCGCTCGACGGCGGGCAGATCTTGCGTTCGTTGCTCTGGTTCATCTTCGGCCGGGCGCGCAGCCTGAAAATCACCACCATCATCGGATTCATCGGACTGGCTGCGATAATCCCATTCGTCGTCATGGCGCATCATCCCTGGTATTACGTCCTGGCCGCTTTTGTTGCCCTGAATTGCTGGACCGGTTTTCAACAGTCCCGCGCGATGATGCGTCTCGCCGACGCGCCGCGGCATGCGGGTTTTGCCTGTCCGGTCTGCAAGAGTGCGCCGCCCCAGGGCGCCTTCTGGGTCTGCGGCAAATGCCGGAAACCTTTCGACACTTTTGTCACCGGGGCCACCTGCCCCAACTGCGGCACCCAATACGGCGCCACGTTCTGCCCCGAATGCAGCAGCCTGCGCCCGATGAGCGAATGGACCACCGCCGCCGCCAGCATGCCGCCGAAGTTGTAACGTCCACAACATCGTCCTCGTCCTCGTTCTCATAATCGAAACCGCAGAAATCGAGGACGAGGACGAGAACGAGGACGATTGGACTGCGGTGGCTGAGCGCAGCGGCGACACCGCTTTCCGAACGACCGATTGCTTCCCAAGGCGGCGTGGCGCTTCGCTTCCCGCCGCAGTCCAAAATGTGTGAATGCGACCAGCCGCGTTAGATTCATCCGTGTCCATCTGTGTCCATCCGTGGTTAAACCTTCCCGACAAAAAAATCAGGCCGCCCAAATGAGCGGCCTGAACGCATCCGACAGGACCGGAAATTACTTCAACTTGGCCAGCGCCGCCTTGAGGGCGTCGAAGTTTGGCAGGTCTTTCGGCGTCGGCGTCTGTTCGCTGTATTGCACCACGCCGTTTTTATCGATCACGAACGCCGCGCGCGCCGCGGTGTCGCCCACACCGGCCAGCATCGGGAAAACGACGTCATAAGCCTTGGCGGTGGTCTTGTTCAGGTCGCTGGCGAGGGTGATGCCGATTTTTTCCTTCTGCGCCCACACCTCCTGCGTGAACGGGCTGTCCACGCTCACCCCGATGACATCGGCGTTGAGGCCGGTGTACGCGCCGAGGCCGGCGGTGAGGTCGCACATTTCCTTGGTGCAGACGCTGGTGAACGCGAGCGGGAAGAACAGCAGCACGGTGTTCTTCTTGCCGAAGTTGTTGCTGAGCTTCACGTCCACGAGGCCGGCGGCCTGCTTGGATTTGAGGGTGAAGTCGGGAGCTTTGGTTCCTGTAGGAATAGGCATAATCGTTTATTGTTTTGTGTTTAACTTGTCCTTTCTCGTGCGGGAGATATGCCAGATTTCGCCCGCGCCTGTCAAACCAGGATTGCGCGTCCCGGCAACGGTGCATTTGGTGGGGCGAGACTCCTGACGAGCCGTCTCTGTTGCGCCAAGGCGGCTCGCGAGGATGCTCGCCCCACCAGAATTGCAAATGGCGTCATCATCTGGCTCGATGGCTAAGGCAACAGGACGGACCGGTAGAAGCGCGGGCCATCGTCCGGCGCCGCAAAGTTGGTAAGGCCGAACGTTCCGTTCACCGGATAATTGGTGCTGCAGACCGTCCAATCCACAAGGTTGGAAGAAACCTGGATGGCGTAAGCGTAGCCGTCGTAGCCGGTAAACTGCACGGGCATGGGACCGCCGGTTGACGCAATCGAGCCGATGGAATCCGCGCGGAGGAAGGGAAGCAACTGGCTGGGGATGATTTCGTAGGCTTCGTCACTGATGCCGAAACGCTGCTGCACGGCATCGTTCCAGTTCAGGAACGGCGATTGTTCGGCCAATGGCTGTGTCGCCAGCACGTCGCCGATATCACGGAAAAACTGTCCCGGCCGGGCCGCCCGCGCCGATTGGATGGCATCGGCGATGGCCGACGCCTGGGGCGAGTTTGATGAGATGACGAGCGAATCAAATTGGAGCACGCTGAAATAATCCAGCTGATTATCGGGAAGATCATTGGTTAGAACCGTCAACCCATCGAGCAGCGTCATCCAGGCATCGGGATTAGGGTTGTTGACGGAAAACAATGTCCGGGGATTATTGGGATTGAACACCGGTGCCAGCAAGCTCACCAGATGCCGGTCCCGCACCGGCGCCATGGCAACGGCATCGTTCGCGTCCGAATCTCCTGTCCATTGAATCCAGGTGTTCGTCCCAATAAAATTGTAGATACCGTTAATGATTTGAATCTCACCCAAAACATTTTGCGCCTTGAGATAAACCGTCTGCCAGGGCGTGCCACGATGGACCCGGCCAATCCAGTTCAAACCGGGAAGTTGGTTTGTCGGAAAATCCCAATTATCCGATTGCCACACCAGCGGGTCCTTGATGCTCAGGTTATAGGCATTCACTGTGTTAAAATCCGGATCATTGGACAACCTGTAGGGAGAACCACCCCACGGCATATATCGGCTATTTAAAAGAGCAATGTTGTCCGGCCAGCGAAGAATGTGTTGGGTATTGGTGTCATCCATGGTGTCGATCAAATCACTCGTGAGGTAGTGAACCAGCGGATCGTTTACCTGCCAGGTCAGACGCTGGACCCGCGTACGTACCGGCATGTAAGGCGCCTGCAAATTCGTGGTTGTATATATGGCAATGTAGATCTGGCCTCCGAGGATGATAGGTGTGGTAAGCGTCTTGCCAAAAAAATGATTAAAATAAGACATTTCGGCTGCCGGAGTGGTAAAGGGTAGACCGGGAATTGGAGTGGTGGACCAGTAGCCACCATCGTCCGAATCCTCCGCTGGCAACACCGGAACTCCAAACCGGGAATAGTTGATTTGATTGATCACACCCATGGTCAGGCCATTGGTCAGGTTGGTGCTCCACAGTCCATACTCGTCCCGGTCGGCAATCTCCGCGTTCAGGTCACGACTGCCATCCAGGCCATTCAATTGCACATAATCGATGATTCGTCCTTGGTCTGGTCCGGCGGAATAATCAATGATGGCCACTTGTAGGCGGTTTGTGGTCAGCAAGCCAAAATGCGGCAACGGCGGTGTGCCGTTGTTCAGGTAATTGGAAGAGTTTATGGCTGTGGGAATGAAACAGGGCGGAGTATAGGGAGGACTGTAACCAGCCCAGGTATTGGGACCATAATTATAGACGGAGTTGGTGAGCCAAAGGACCAGCGCATTGGTGCCGAAAGGCATCACGAACGAACTTAATCCCAGATTATTGTTAATGCCCGGCCACGAGTTGAACGATACAACACTCGAGGCCATGAAATTGCGGAACATCGGCATAAAACCCGGAGCATCATTGGTCAGGCCGATACCCATGCTGGCCCGCGTCATGATGACCACTGGTCCGGTCCCGGTCCGGGGATAGCTGCTGGTGTAAGAATTCCAGCATTCCACACCATAATAATTGGAGATACTCATGATGTACATCTGGTTCGAGGCGTACTGGAATGGCGTGGTGTTGGTGTTGCGGGTGAACTGCAACTTACGCGAGATCTGGAAGGAACTTTCCAGCGAGAATTCGTTGAAATTGGGGAAGCCTTTCTTCGCACCGATGACCCAGGGCACACCATAAACATTCGTGGCCAGGTTGATCACCGGACCGCCCACGATGGATAAATCAAAGGGGTCAATCGGCAAAGCCAGATCCGGAGTGACCACGGTATTCGTTTCATTTCCCAATGTGATCGAATCGGTTTGCAGCACATAACCGGTGATAAAAACATTGGTGCCCAGGCCGTCGGCATCCCGGGAAAACAGCGGGCGGAAAATCGATGGATAAACATTGGTGGTGGTGGCGTCGTAAATATTCGCCGTGACCTGGAGCAGCCGATGGACGGCCGGCGTGTACTGGTTGGTCGGGTAAACCTGGATCCGCGTCAGATTGAGATTCAACTCTGACAGCAACAGGCGGGAAGCAACATTGGTGAAAAAATTAACCGGGCTTGGCGCCGGCCCGACACCGGCCCTCGCCAGCGTAGTCACGAGCATACCGCCGCAGATCAAAAACTTTACCCACCCGGCCAGGTTCAACTCCCAATCTGTCTTATATGCTCGGCTTTGCCCGTATGTGCGGGTCATGTAGCATAGCTTATACTAAACCACGCTGGTTAGCCAGATATTAACAGCCGCCAGCCGTTGCCATCCCGCTTATTGTAATCGGGGGGGCATGTTGAACACGTAGCCGAACAACCGTGCCAGAATGTCGCCGGTGTGCTGTTTCGTCACATCCGGGCCGAAGGTGAACGCCTCCGACTCGCCGAATTCATGCACCATCAGGCAATAGCTGCCGTTGGCCATCACCCCCAGCAACTCGCCGGTCCGGCTGAATACCAGGTCGCCGCGCGACGGATTGAATTTTCCGAACAGCCCCTTCAACAGATTGCGGTCCAATTTCACGTAATCCGGCAGCTTCTCCTCGATCTGGAACGTGCTCTGTCCGTAATAATCCCCCTGCGAGCCGATCACCACCGCATCCTGGAATTTGTACGGGTCCGCGGCCACCGGGTAAACTTTGCAGCCGAGCTGGGCGGCTTCCTCCTTGGTGACCGGCATGAACACCACCCGCGGATCATGCATGTCAAAAAACAACTGGTGGATGGGGACCTGCGCCTGGTTGTGCGCCAGGGTGCCGGTGAGCCCCTGCCAGTCCGTGCCCGGGTCCCACAAGGTCAATGGCGTATCCTGCACGTGGCACAGGGCATAAATTCTACTGCCGTCGGTGACCAGCACGGTTTGGCTGGTTTTGCTCTTGCTGGCGTCCACGCCGAACAGGCCGGATCGGGAGGCGAGGATGCTGGTCTGGACCCGGTTTTTGACAAACTCATCAAAGATGGTGTTGGGGGTCAGGGGACGGTTCTCGCGGATTTCCTGGGTCAGGGCGCCGGAATTGGTTGCCAGGACCTTGACGCCCTCGGCCAGCTTGGCATTTTGGGCGCGCTGGGCCTGCACTTCCTGCTGCATCACGGCGATTTGCCCGGTGGCGACACGTTTATCCGTTTCCGCCGCGCGGAGCTGGCCGTTCAACTGGGCGATCTGCTGTTGCAAGGCGGCCGACTGGTCCGTCTGCTTTTTAATCTCGGCCTCCTTCATCGCCAGTTGCTCCTTGGTCAGCGAATCGGCGTTCAGCAATTTCTGGTTGAGGGTCTGGATGTTGGCCTGGGCCGCGGCATACTGTTGCTCCAGGTTTGACGCCTTCTGCTGCAGGTCTTTGGTCTGCTGGTTGAATTGCGCCTGTTGCTGCTGCACCGCTTCACGGGCCTTGGTCAGGTCCGCCTGCAGCTGTTCGCGGTTCTTTTGTTCCTCGCTGAGCGCCTGTTTCATGACCGCGGCGAGGTCCTTCCCGCTGGGATCGGACTTGGGCACGGCGTCCACCTTGGCGCTCGCCACGGCGCCTTCGTCCTCGCCGGCCATCTTGCTGAGGTCCGTCGAGAACGTCAGCAGGCTCAGCAGCAGGAAATCGCAGATGACAATGAGGATGCTGCGATTCATGACGGCCGGGCGTTTTCGGCGTTTTCGGCTTCCAGGATCAATCGCCGGCGGGCCGGGCGCAGATGGAAGATTTTAAACACGCATACGAAGATGATGCCAAACGACGTGCACGAGTAGGCGGCCATCAGGCTGAATTTGATGATTCCCGTCGAGACGAGGATCAGGGAGATGATGGTGCCAACGAAGCCCAGGTAGAGGCCGGCGTCGAACAGGTGGTCTTCGTTTTCGAGGAGCCTGAGCTTCATGCGTGCCGCCAAGTGTTGCCGGCGGATTTCCGCCAGTTTCACGAGGCAGGAGATATAAAGCAATCCCTGCAGCACGAAGAACAGCAGCAGGGTCAGCAGGATCATGTTGTTCATAATGTTGGGATGTGCGCGGGTGAATCCAGCCAGGACGACGTGGCCCGTCGTGGGCACGTGCAGTCGAAAGGCATACGTCTCTTTCCGGGTGTCCTGGGCGAGAAACGGCTCGCTCAGGAGCAACACCACCAGCAGGAAACCCAACGCAAACAAAGTCTCGCGGACCAGATGGAACCCGCGCACCTGCAACGGTTGTTCCAGCGACGATACCGCCGGCCGCGCAAAATGCAACGTCATGGCCAGCAGAAATCCGCTCAGCAGATAGGCCAGCCATTTCAATGCCAGGGCCAGCCACGGCAGCCGCTGGCTCAAATCCAGGGCCAGGTGCAGGCCGTAGCCGGTGCGGTAAACCAGCCGGTCGCGCGCCAGCAGTTCATTCACCCCGCCCGCGCCATACTGGAGACTGGTACCGAGACCTGTCAAACCCGTCTGGTCAAAGTCCGCGAGGTATTTGACGACGGCGCGCGGATTGCCGGAAAGCACCACCACGGAGAACAGCACGGGCAACTGGCCGCCGCCTTCGCGGACCTGGTCGGCCAGCGCATGGAGCGTCTCCGGATCCTCAACGTGTCCGGTGAACGCCACCAGCTGGTCCCAGTTGAGCCGCTGGCCCAGCGACATCAGGTCCACCAACACCCGCTCCAACGGCTGCGAATTTCCGCCGTGATTGGCGGTTGCCGCCAGCCGGGAAAGGTTGTCGCTCAAGCCCGTCGTCAACCGCCCTTCCGCCAGCAACAACCCGGCAATCGACAGCGCCGCGTCGAACGCCTGGCCGGAGGCCGACGACGATGGCGGGAAGAGCGTGGTAGCGGTCAGATCCCGGCAATGCAGCAGTTCCTGCACGGCAGGATTCGGGGAAGTTTCCATCAGTTCGAGGGCGCGGGTACGGTTTTTCTGGCGGATGATAAATTCGGTAAAAGGTTCCGCGGCCGGGACATCGCTCCGGAACAGGCGTTGCAGGCCGGCGTCGTTGCCCCACACCAGCCAGTTGGGATGCTGCTGGACCGCATTGGTCACGGCCAGGGCGAGATTTTGCCAGCCGGAGGGAATCCGCTCCGCCTGGGCCGCTTCCAGGAACAACGCAGCCACGCCGACGTTCTGCTTGTTGACGAGCGCCAGACCCTGGGTAACCAGGCTGGGTGTGTTCCGTCCCGCGGTGCGGATAACGCTCACGTCCACCGCGCGCAAATAGGCCGGCACCAGCAAGCCGCAAAACAGCAGCAGCAAGCCCGAAACCATACACGCTAAAGCCCATTGCCAGCGGTTCATCATGTGTTCAATCCGACCTTATTTTCCTTAGACTGCACGTTGGAAATCACTGTTCAAGCACGAATAATGCCTGCGGGCGCCGAGGCGCGCCGCGACCACTTCGAAAAATCGGGTCCTGCAAGTTCCTGATTTCAAGCGCCGAAGGACGGAGTGTCGTAAAACGAGACCCGCCAGGCCGGATTAAATTCACTTTGCGGACGACGCTTTTCCAAGCCCCCCTGTCAGATTTTACAACGCCTTAAGGACTGCCTCCGCGTGCTCGTCCGGCTTCACCTTCGGCCAGATTTTTTTAATGCGGCCGTCCGGGCCGATGAGAAACGTCACCCGGTGTGTGCCCAGGTATTTGCTGCCCAGGAAACTTTTCTCGCCCCAGACGCCATAGGCCGCGACAATCTTTTTGTCCTCATCCGCCAGCAGCGTGAACGGCAGCTTGTATTTCACCGCAAACTTGTCGTGCGATTTCACCGGGTCGGTGCTGACGCCCAGCACGACGGCCCCGGCCTTTTTGAAATCGGCGAAATGATCCCGGAATCCGCACGCTTCCTTCGTGCAGCCGGAGGTGTCGTCGCGGGGATAAAAATAGAGCACGACGTGTTTGCCTTTGAAGTCGGCGAGCGAAGCCCGGCCACCGCCGTTGGTCGCCGCCGAAAAACCCGGCGCCGCGTCGCCTTCCTTTAATTTAAGCTCCAGTTCCTTTGCCATAATTTTAAGTCCGGACGATTTTAGCCACAGATTTGCACAGATGAAACACAGATTTGGGGAAAGCGGGCCGAAGAATGATCTTTGGGTGATATCTGTGTTTCATCTGTGACCATCTGTGGCTTCAATTTTTGGTTGGCAAACTGGCCGGGTGCGCGCCGAGCTGTTTCACGCCATCCCAGACGTACAGCAGCCCCGAAATGCCCGTGCACAACGCGGCCCCGATTGTCCCGACCCTGAACCAGCGCGCATTCAGGTCATTGTCCCAGTCCAGCAAGATCCAGATGACCACGACCATTTGCAGCACCGTCGCGATTTTGCCCATGAAGCGAGGGCGCACAATGACCTTGCCGACGGTGAGCCGGACGACCGCGATGCCGACGAGCAGCAGCAAATCGCGTCCGAGCACGGTACCGGTGAGCCAGAGCGGGATCTGCCCGAGATACGACGAGTGGTTGAAACTCAAGGTGATGATGCCCGACAAGAGCAACATTTTGTCCGCCAGCGGATCGAGAATCGCCCCCAGTTCGCTCTTCTGGTTGTAACGCCGCGCAATGTAGCCGTCCACACCGTCCAGGATGGCCGTGATCGCAAACGACAGAATGGCCAGCAGCCGGTGAACTTCGTTGCCGGTTTGCAGGTAATATACCAATTCGACGACAAAAAAAGGGATCAGCAGGATGCGCAGGATTGTAACTTTATTGGCGGTCGTCATGGCCGCGGGATAGTTTGCCGGTTATTGGTTTGACTCGGAAGTCATTTTTAATTGAACTCACGTCCGACCACCTGCCTATGTTCATCATTCTGCCAGTCGGGATGAATTACCAGACCGAACGGCTGCCAATTGTCACGTTCACCCTCATGGGCGTCAATACGCTGGTGTACCTGGTCTCGTTGATGTTCTTTTTCGGCACCGGCGGGCATTCCGACTTGTGGATCTTCCAGCACCTGTGGCTAACGCCGGCGGATTCCCTCCTCTGGACCTATCTGACCTCGATGTTTGTGCACGGGGGGATTTTTCACCTGCTCGGCAACATGATCTTCCTGTTCCTGTTCGGCTGCTGCGTGGAAGACATCATCGGCCGTTGGCGGTTCCTGGCCTTTTACCTCCTCGGCGGACTCGTCGCAGAACTGGCCTACATTGCTCTGACCCCCGACCATTTCGCCTCGACCTTCCCGATGGGCGGCGCCTCGGGTGCCATCAGCGCCTGCATGGGCATGTATTTGCTGCTGCGGGCGGACGCCGACATTGAATTCAAATACTTTTATTTCTTCCTGCTGTTGGGGGGCATCGGCAGCGGTGATTTTTCCGTGCCGGCGTGGATGGCGATTTCATTCTGGTTTTTAAACGACCTGTTCTGGATGGTGCTGGGTTTGGTTGATCACCATCTCGGTGGCGGGGTTGCTTTTGGCGCGCACGTCGGCGGATTGCTGGCCGGGCTGGCCCTGGCAGGCATTCACCACTGGATCGAACGCCGACGCGGCGAACCGGCCGAGGAACAGGCCGCGCCTCTCCCCGCCTTTGTCGTCGTGGAAACCCACAACGAAATCCCAACCATTTATTTGCATGACGGCGGCCTTCAATCCGGTCCTTTCAACCAGTTTCAAATCCTGCAAATGCTGGCCTTGGGCTCTCTCAGCCGGGACGCGCAGTATTGGAGCGAAGGCATGACGGATTGGGCCAGCGTGCAGGAACTGTCCGACCGGCCTTCCGGCTGAAGCCAATTCCGGAGCGCCGGCCTCCGGCATGGCTCGTTGAACTTTATTTCAACAGCGCGCCGTGCTGGAAGCTGGCGTTCCGCGATCCGCGAACAAACGGTGTTTCGCTTGCCGGTGCCCCTTGGTGGGAAAAACGCCACGGCCACGGCAACGTGCGGCCCGCTCCTTGGGCTCACATTTTCCGGTGATGACTTTCGGCCCGGCCTTCGCTAAACTTTTCGGGAATGAAAGCAAGTGAAGCCAAACCTGTGGTGGGCATTTTGATGGGCAGTGACTCCGACTGGCCGACGATGAAGGCCGCTGCGGACGCGCTGGCGCAATTCGGCATTGCGAGCGAGGCAAAAGTGATTTCCGCCCACCGCGACCCGCACGGGCTGGAAGAATATGTCACCGGCGCCGCCAAACGCGGCCTGCGGGTCATCATCGCCGGCGCCGGCGGCGCGGCGCATCTGCCCGGCGTGTCGGCCGCGTTCACCACCCTGCCCGTCATCGGCGTACCCATCGAAAGCAAATCATTGAAGGGCCTCGACTCGCTGCTTTCCATCGTGCAAATGCCGCCGGGCGTGCCGGTGGCCACCGTCGGCATCGGCGCGGCGAAAAACGCCGGGCTGCTGGCAGTACAGATCCTGGCGCTGGGCGACGCACGCCTGCAAAAGGCGCTGGTGGAATTCAAACAGCAGCTCACCCTGGAATCGCGCGCAAAAAACAAGTCGCTCGCCGCCTGACCCGGCCAGGTAACAATAGTGTCCGGTGGGGCGAGCGTCCTCGCGAGCCGTTCGCTGTTGCAATGTCGAGCCGGTAGCTGGTGCCAGTGCTGTATCCGCTCGTCAGGAGCCTCGCCCCACCCATGCTTGAAAGAGCATCACTACCTGATTCCAAGGCAGCGTGTCCTTGGGAAAGACATTCCGTAAATTCCGGCCCGTTGTTCTACAATATTTCTCCGCAATAGATTGCCTAAAACGGGCAATTATTTACTCCACAATCCTCTGGTATGGAGCCTGCTAGGGGAGCCGATGAATCGGGACGGGCCCGGGGAGGGGCCAAAAAATTAACACCTTAATACTATGACTGAATTCATTGTAAAACGAACGGGCAAGTTGTTATTCCCGCACCTCGCGCGCGACCAACGCCGCCACATGATGTTTATCGTCACGCTGGTCCTGACCACCAGCTTGTCCGCCGCTTACTTGCTGACGATGTGGATGATTTCCGGCCGGCACTGATGACTTGGCCCAGGGGACGATGGGGGCACCGCCAACCGTCCGAGTGACGGTTGGCGGATATTTTCTTTTCCGGCATCATCACGAGTTTGACGTACGGTGCCACGCCAAAGTTTTTTCGGGCGCCGACATGTCGGCATACTTCAGAACAATCATTTCTTTGCCGCCTGATCCAGGATTTTCCGCTCCTTCTTTGTCAGGCTCTGAATGCCTTCACGCGAGACCTTTTCAAGGATGGCATCCACCAGCCCGGTCGTCGGAACGGTTTTCGGGGTTCGGGCGGACGGCCCGGACCAACTTCTAAAAAAGGCGCCGGGCGGCAGGTTCAACGGGTTTTGCCAAAGGTAAACGAACATGAGGATGCTCATGGCCATGACCGCGGCATACAGCCTGGGACTCCATTGGACAATTTCCGGGAACAAGGCCGTGGTAGTAAGCAGGCCGATAACTGCCCCGCCCAGGTGCGCGTCGTGCCCGATGTTCGATCGTTGTCGCCGCCCGCCATAAAACTCGAAAGCCAGGAACAGAATGGCATACAGCCAGCCCGGGATTGGCACCGGCAGCATGAAGAAACGGATCGCGCTGCCCGGAAACAGGAACACCGACGAGAAGATGATGCCGCAGACGCCTCCGGAGGCGCCCAGTGAAAGATATTCGTGGTGCCGATGGAGCCAGAGCGAAAGCAGGCTGCCACCGACGATGCTGGCGAAATAAATCAGCAGAAAACGTTGGACTCCAATCGCCGGCTCCATGTTCTGCCCGAACAGATAAAGGCTGAGCATGTTGAAAATCAGGTGCTGCCAGTCGGCGTGCAAAAAGGCGGAGCTGACCAGGCGATGATATTCCTTGTCCGCCAGGATGGCTCGCGGGGAAAAAATGAGGTTATCCCGCAAGCGGTAGTTGGTGAAAGCCGGAACCGAAACGGCACCGGTGGCGATGATAATCAGCAGTGTCGCGATGGGTGGCAGCTCCGGCGGCATGGGCTTATCAATTTATTTCAAGGCCGGCCGGACATTTCAACCGGTTTTTCGATTCGCAACAGGCCAAAGACCAGCCGGGCAAGCTGGTCGTGCCCTTTTTGCGAGAGATGCAACCCGTCCAGCGTCGCGACTTTGTAACCAAAAATCCCGGCCAGATAACTCTTCGGTATCAGGCTCACCCCGTATTTCTCCGCGAGCACCCGCTGGTCCCGGCCAAACGCATTCCAGAACGGCAACAGCGGCAGCTCAAACATGATGACCGGATGATTCCCCTTTTTTAATTTGCCGAGGAGTTGGTCGAGGTCCCGGTAAAATGCACGGCTGTCCGCGTGTCCCAGCAAATCGTTCCCGCCGATCTCAACGATGACCAATCCGTCATCGGCCTTGATGCCGTCGGCCTCCGCCCGGGCCGCTTCCAGCGTGGCGCCCGGCCGGGCGAGATTAGTGACTTTCAAATGCGACAGATCGCCCAACACCGCCGGCCAGACGCGTTCCTTCGCTCCCATCCCGGCACTGAGGGAATCACCCAAAACATATACCGGTACATCTTCGAAAATGGCCATGCGTTGTTTCAGGCGATAAGGCAGTTCCGTGATACACAAGGACAGCGACAGAAACGCGAAGGCCATGACGGTCGATGCCCGCAATGGAAAGGACGTCCGGGCAATGAAGGAAACGCGCACGGCCAGGCAAAGGGCAAACCAAAGGCCATACAGCCAGAACGACATCGGGGTGGACGAAAGGACCACGAGGCTGATGCCGACGAGCCAGCCGACGGTCAGCAAAACCTTCCAAATCCGGCCGTCCAGCCACAGGCGCGCGACAAATGCAAAGACCGTCAGGCCCATGCCGATGAAGAAGGCGTTGCCGCTGGCGATTTGAATCACGACCGGGTTCACGCCCGAAGGCTAACCGCGAAATACGCTAAATACACGAACAAGATGCAGTACGGGTCGAAAGCCTGACGGCACCGGGTTGAATCTAACGGTTTGTCATCGACGGTCGGTTGCCCTAGACTTCAAGCATGATCCGGGTACAACCTTTCCCTTTCAAATGTTTGTTCTGGCTGGGCGCGTTCTCATTTCTCATGGGAACCGGTCCATCGCGGGCCGCGGATACGAATCTATACGCAACCGACCATGTCTTGATCCGGTTCAAATCCGGGGTCAGGCCGCAATTGAGTGCCGTCAGTTACCAGGAAACGCTGGACAGCCTGCTGGCGCCGCTGGGTTTGCCCGCCGGGGCTTCATTGACTGAACCCGAAGTATCGAAACTGCTTCGACAAAAACAACCTGCCGGGCAGAAGCTGGCGGCCGCGACGGGCGTGGACTTGGGTCGTTTTTTTTATCTTAACCTGCCGCCGGGAATGAGTGTGCAACAATGCCTGGACGGATTGAGAAACAATCCCGCGGTGGATTATGTCGAACCGGACGGAATCGGGACGGCCGGCCTGGTTCCGAATGACCCTAGTTTCAGTCTCCAATGGCACCATTTTAATTCCACCAAACCCTCGGCATCAATACACACTCCCGAGGCCTGGGACATAACGCAAGGATCCACCAACGTGCTGGTAGCCGTGCTCGACACGGGTCTGGGCGCCGATCTGGCCGAATTTACGAACCGGGTCGTTCCGGGATACAACTTTGTGTCGGGCAACACGAACACGTCCGATGACAACGGTCACGGCACTGCCGTGGCAGGTGTATTGTGCGCGAATGCCAACAATGGCAGTTTTGGCGCCGGCGTGGACTGGCAATGCCAGCTGATGCCGATAAAAATTTTGGACAGCACCGGTTCCGGCACTTACTCCTGGTTCGCCCAGGGCATTGATTACGCCGTGGCCCACGGTTGCAAGGTGATCAACCTTTCCGCCGGCGGCACTTCCACCAATACTTCAGTGTCGATCTCGATCCTCAATGCCATTGCCAGCGGCGTGATTTTTGTGACCATCACCCACAACGATTCCGCCGGCACCATCCGATTTCCCGGCAGGCTTAACCAATGCATCACCGTCGGTGCCACGGACCAAAATGACGATCGTTGCGGGTTCAGCAATTACGGTCCCCAGATTGATCTGGTGGCGCCCGGAACGAATATTTACACGGCAGGTATTTTTGGAAACCTGCAGAATTGGTGGGGAACCTCCTTTTCCGCACCGATGGTTTCGGGGGTCTCCGCCATCCTCGCGGGCCTGCGTCCCGGCATTGGACAGGACGAGGTGAACAGTTTGCTTTGCCTGGGAGCCGAGGACCTGGTGGGCGACGCGAATGACACGCCCGGGTTCGACAATTATTACGGCTGGGGCCGGCTGAACGCCTACAACACGGTGCTGCTGGCCACGACCCGCATCGACTCGGTGCAATTGACCAACGGCTTTCCCCAGCTGTCCTGGGTGAGTCCGTCCAATGCCAGCAACAAGGCGCCCTATTATGTGGAATATGCAACCACTCTCAACGGACCCTGGACGACGGTGACCGATTCGTTCAGCTATCAAACGAACCGTACCTACTGGACCGATCCCGCCGCCGGCAACAACAACGCCCGCTTTTACCGCGTTCGCATCCGCTCGATTCCGACTCCTCCCTGAGATCAATCACAGCTAGAGTATGCGTGTGCCATTTGAGGCACACCTCGACCGCTGGCTGACCATTCAGGGTTAAGTTGCCCGGTGGTTTTTCTTGTTCTAATCCAGCAACAACCTGGCTGAGCATGATTCTCAAACCAGGATCCCAGCCCTTTCTGCGCCGATTGGACAATGGCCCCTTCCTTTGCTAGCCTGCGCGTGACAAATGAGCAACCCGAGCACCGACCATCCGCCGCCCGCCGCGCCGTCCGATTTCATCCGCGACATCGTCGCCGCGCACGTCGCCGAGAAGAAATATCCGCGGATTCACACCCGCTTTCCGCCCGAGCCCAACGGTTACCTGCACATCGGCCACGCCAAAAGCATCTGCCTCAACTTCGGCATCGCCCACGAGTTCGGCGGCATCTGCAACCTGCGCATGGATGACACCAACCCGACCAAGGAAGACGTCGAATACGTGGACTCCATCCAGGAAGACGTGAACTGGCTCATTGCGGGCTGGGCAGACGGAAATCTCGGCCTCAAACCCAAAGGCAAAACACCGGAGGCGGTGACCTGCAATGGCAAACCGGATTTCTATCTTCCGGTCGTCATCCCGAACCCATCGGTCCCTCACACCGGCCCCGATGAGCGCCTCGATCGCCGGACCGCGCGCGAAGCCGTCTCCGCCTCTCACGTCGAGCCTTTTTACGCCAGCGACTATTTCGACCAGATTTACGAATACGCCGTTGTGCTCATCAAAAAAGGCCTCGCGTATGTTGACGACCTGACGCCGGAAGAAACGGACGATTACCGCCGCAACGCCAAAGAAAGCCCGTATCGCAACCGGCCGGTGGTTGAGAATCTTGACCTGTTCACGCGCATGAAAACCGGTGAATTTCCCGACGGCAAGCGCTCGCTCCGCGCGAAGATCGACGTGACCGCGCCGAACGTCTGGATGCGCGATCCCCTGCTCTACCGCATCCGCCACGCCGAGCATCATCATACCGGCGACAAATGGTGCATCTACCCGATGTACGATTTTGCCCATTGCCTGAGCGATTACCTCGAAGGCATCACGCACAGCATCTGCACGCTCGAATTCGAAGTGCACCGGCCGTTGTACGATTGGATCCTGACCAACCTCGACCTGCCGCGTCCCCTGCCCCATCAGTACGAATTCGCGCGCCTCAGCCTCACTTACACCGTCATGAGCAAACGCAAACTGCTCCAGCTCGTGAACGAAAAGCTCGTCACCGGCTGGGACGACCCGCGCATGCCGACCATCAGCGGCATCCGGCGACGCGGCGTGCCCGCGACCGCGCTGCGCGCGTTTGCCTATAATATTGGCATCACCAAATACAACGGTCTCACCGACGTGGCCGTGCTCGAACACACCATCCGCGAGGAGTTGAACAAAGTCGCCCTGCGCCGGCTCGCCGTGTTACGACCCATCAAAGTCGTCATCACCAACTATCTGTCAACCCAGGTCGAGGAGTTGGAGGCAGTGAACAATCCGGAGAGCGAAACTGCGGGCAAACGGAAGATTCCCTTCAGCCGCGAACTTTACATCGAGCAGGACGATTTCAAGGAAGTGCCGCCGCCGAAATTTTTCCGGTTGAAACCCGGCGGTGAAGTCCGGTTGAAATACGCATACATCATCAAATGCGAGGAAGTGGTGAAAGACGCCGCCGGCAACATCACCGAACTGCGCTGCACCGCCGACCTCGACAGCAAGACCGGGGGTGCGACCGCCGGCCGCAAAGTCAAAGGCACGATCCACTGGGTGAGCGCTGCACACGCCATTGATGCCGAAGTGCGCCTCTACGATCGCCTCTTCACCGTCCCCGAGCCCGACTCGGGCGAAGGCGATTTCAAATCCACGCTCAACCCGCACAACCTGGAAGTGGTGACAGCGAAGTGTGAGCCGAGCCTGAAAGACGCCGAGCCGGAGCTCCGCTACCAATTCGAACGCCTCGCCTACTTTGCATTGGATAGAGACGCCGGAGGAAAATTGATTTTCAACCGCACCATCACTCTCAGAGACACCTGGGCAAAGGAAGCGCAGAAAGCGTAAGGCGAACCACGCTGGTTGAATGCTTCACCAGCATACATCCGCAAACGGGTCAATCCTCACTTTTTATACTTTTGGCGTACCCGGTGTCAGGTCCGGACAGCGGCCAAGTTGCGACGGCAACGGACGACGAGTGCGGTGACGCCGACGGCCAGCAAGCCCAAAGCCGAGGGTTCAGGCACGGGCTGAAATGCCAGTCCAATCGGATCAGACAACCCCGAGGCAAAAGTGCTTTGCGCTCCGCCCGGCGTAATTCGGGTGATGTTGTTGCCGAAGCTGTCCGACTCAAACAGATCGCCTGCGCTATTAAAGGCCAGTCCCCAGGGGGCCGGCACGGAGGCAAAGGTGCTTCGCACTCCGCCGGGTGTGTATTCATAGATGGTGCTGGTGGCTTCATTCGCCTGAAACAGATTGCCCGCGCTGTCGAAGGCCAGTGCCGTGGGGCGATCCAATCCGGCGGCGAAGATGCTTTGCACTCCGCCCGGCGTGATTTCGACGATGTTGTTATTTCCCGGATCCGCCACAAACAAGTTGCCCCCGGTATTGAAGGCCAGCGCATACGGATCACTCAACCCGGAGGCAAAGGTGCTTCGCGTTCCGCCCGTGGTGTACTTATAGACGTTGCCATCGGCACTCGCCACATACAGGTTGCCGGCGTTGTCAAAGGCCATTCCGCCGGGAATAAACAACCCGGAGGCGAAGACGCTTTGCACTCCGCCCGGCGTGATTCGGGTGACGGTGCCGCCGATGGTGCCGGACGACACAAACAGATCGCCCGCGTGATTAAAGGCCAGTCCGAGCGGATTATTAAATCCGGTGGCAAAGACGCTTTCCACGCCACCCGGCGTGATTTTCGTGATGTAGCCGAAATTGCTAAAATTTGCCACAAACAGATTCTGCGCCGGCGCACAGGGGGCAACCAGCAGGACTGCTCCCGCACAGATCGCTCCGCCAATTGAATGACGCACGGTACGAATGATGGTTTTGAATTCCGTTTTCATAGGGTCTGCAGGTTCAAGTTTCTCCGACTGATTAATTGCGACCATAGACCTGCCTCCACTTTTTTGTCCATCAATAGTTATTCACATGCGAATGACCCTGGTGAATGCAATGAATCAATCGTCCAACCGCTGCAACCGGCGCTGCCTCCCCTGCCCGCGCCCGAAATGCGTATCAAGGGGAAATCCACATAATCGATCGGGCGTAGCCAATCCGATGTAGCGTTGAGCCTCCGGCTCAACCGGTCGAACCAGAGGCTCGACTCTACAATCGAATCGAGTCAGAGACTCGTTTCAATCCACTTCGCCCGGCCGCTGAAGGCGTAAACGTAAACGAGTCCGTCAGTTTCGAGACCTTTTTCCAGTGCCGTTTGACACCGGCCACCGATCACACGGGCCTTCTTTTCGAGATGAAACCAAGAATCGCAAACCCGGCACCAACGAGAACAAGGCTGGTTGGCTCGGGAACCGGCGCGTAAGCAACATCATCGAATTCGAAGGCGCCCGGATCCGTGGTCGTGGCGACAACCCTCAAGAAAGGTGTTACTGAAGTAATGTTGACGTAAATGGTGTTCCACCCGTTAAACAATGAAATATCCGAACCAAAGTCGGACCCGGAAATTGAACCGATGAGATTGTTGTTATTGTCATAGAAGGTCAGGCTATTACCCGAGTCAACCGACCCCCAAAGAAGTCCCAGGCTGTTCCGCGGAGTTGAAAAGTCGAGGGTCGCCGAACCGCCAATATCAACGGCAACATATTGGCTGGCGTCAAAACTGTTTTGGTCCGCAGGCTCACCAAAATAAGACGCGGTCGAACCGTAAAAAAACGGCGTTGAACCTTGAGCGGTACTCCCCGTCTGAAGATAGGCGTTCCCGGAAAGGCTCAGAATGGACGGTACCAGTTGATTCAAATTGTTCAACGCCGGGCTGCTCGCGGACGGCAGACCATTGGCGGCCAGGGTATAGGAAAGTTGCGCTCCGGCTATTCCCGCGTTCAAAGCCAGAAGAGCCGCGACCGAGACGGTCAGGGATCGTTTCAGGTTGCGCCCCATCGCCGAGAATCCGAAATTGCCGAAGGACAATTGTCCGGGTTGGAGTGTTTTAGTTGTTTTCATAGGTTGATGATCTGACTTTAAGGACACAAAGAGCCAAACCTGAGAATTGCCAGGTTAATATGTTGGAACAAAGTCCGTCTGATTACCTATGTTTTTGCAGACCACTCCTTTTTCTTCAAGAGAAAGTTATTCACATTAGACCTGCAATAAGAAGCCGGATTGCTAATAAATCCGAAACATACCGCCGGCAGCTGGAGCCGGAATAGACCGCTCGACGGGGCCCGCCCGCTTTTACAAGGCAATCAGGTCGGCGCGCTCGATGGCGCCGGCAGAGGCCTTTTCGACCGCCAGCCATGAGCGTTTGCCCTTGGTGACGGGATAGCAGGCCGGCAAGTAAATCCCCTGTTGCCGAAACACTTCATCCGCAAATTTGTCGTCCACGGCTTCCAGTTCCGGTTTTTTGCGACGGGTGGATTCGAAGAGGCTGAATTCCGCTCCGTCCTCCCAGACGGCGCGTTCCAACAGTTTGCCCTTCTCAAACAGGTCGTAACCCAGCGCTCCGGACGTTTCCTCACCCACAAACGCAATCGCACTGGTTTTGAGTTGATTGGACAATAGCCCGGCGGCCTCCACTACCCCGTTCAATGCGGCCTCATCGACATGGAACAACGACCGGAAGATGACCGTCCACGGATTGTCCCAGGGCTGTGCCACAACAACGAGTGGGGCCACCTCATCGGGTCCACCGGCAGCGGCCTTGTAGGGCACATCCCGCTCCCGCTTTTTCGCCTTCGACCATTCCATAAAGGCCTCGGCCGTTTTCTTGAGGGGCGCCTTGACGGCC
>Ga0265320_10001010_pt1 | contig 20933 bp, 14 predicted proteins | sample 4827metaG_FD_202087 | JGI IMG/M metagenome (GOLD analysis project Ga0265320, IMG submission 202087) | Rhizosphere microbial communities from Carex aquatilis grown in University of Washington, Seatle, WA, United States - 4-8-27 metaG | ecosystem: Host-associated > Plants > Roots > Rhizosphere >...
CCAAAAACTTCACGACCATGGCACGGTGTTCACCATCTACCTGCCAGCGGCGGCGGGAGAATCTACCATTATCACGGCGGCAAGCGATGACCCAGTGCCACGAGGCCACGGCGACCTAATCCTTCTTGTCGACGACGAGGCAACCATCCTCAGTATAGGGACAAGAATCCTTACCGACATCGGTGGCTATCGGGTAATCGCAGAGGGCAACGGAGCAGAGGCAATTGCGGCTTTTATGCGCCGCATTTCTGATGTGCGACTCCTTGTCACCGATTTAGATATGCCCATTGTAGGGGGCCTGGATCTAATCGACGCTCTCCGGAAAATTAAACCCGCTTTGCCTGTAGTAATTATGACCGGCGAAGCGTCGAAATCGGATGAGCGCATCAGCACGATTCGAGCCCTGCTTCTTGCCAAGCCATTCGAAGCCCAGGGCCTATTGAAGATCGTGCAACGTGCCCTCTCCGGAATCGGATCGGGCTCTCCATGACCGCCTAGAGCCTGATTCTCCTAATGACCTCTATCCTGCTAATCGACGACGACGACGATTTTTGTATCTCGACAGCGTCGCTGTTGATGTCGGCCGGTTACACAGTGGATACGGCTGACGACGGAAAGGCCGGACTCGCGCTTTATCAGGCCAAACTCCACGATTTGGTCATCACGGACCTCGTGATGGCCGACATGGATGGTCTGAAGCTGATCGACGAGCTGCGGCAAACGGAGCCCAGGCCCCGTGTTATCGCTATATCTGGCGGCCATAGGTTTAGCAAGGAGGTCTACCTGCCGACCGCGAAACGCCTCGGAGCAGAGCGAATCCTTACCAAGCCAGTCCAGCCCGACGTTTTGCTGCGAACAGTAGCCGATGTGCTCGCCGAACCGGCCCCGGTTACGGTGCGCCACTCAAGAGACGATGCCCGGGGATCAGATTCTCATTTGGACAGCGGACGCGCGCCGAAGTAGGAATCCCAGCTTTGCTCTTTTGACTGTCAGGGGTCAAGTGACCCCTGACATTCAAGAACCACATCATCCTGCGGGAATTGAACGCATACCAAGGAACTCCGCGCCATCAAGCGGTTCATCGCGTGAGATTTAGAATATTACGCCGCCCGGATGGTCGCAAGTATCGTCGAGCGTGTTGAGAAGATGGCCGTACATCCGACACAGGGGCATCCGGTCCATGAATATCCCGAGCAGCCCCTTCGGGAAGTTCACCAGGAGCCGGATCGTATCATTTATCAGATTTCGGCCGAACAAATCGAAATTATCACGATCGTGCGTTTTAAGAAGAGACTCCAATCGTAAACGAGGCTAACCAACTACCGGATCCGACGTCTCCGTCTGTCACGCCTCCTGCTGAGGCAGGAGGCGCGCCGTCCGTCGCCGCGGATTATTAAGACCTTAGGCGAAAAAATGTGCCCTGTTTTTGACACGCCCAGACTCTTGCTACGGCAAGCTTCTTCTGAAGACGCGAACTTCGTACTCGAGCTTATGAACGAGCCATCGTATATTGACAACATCGGCGATCGTGGTGTTCGCGCGGTTGCCGACGCGATTCATTATATCGAAGAGAAATATGTGGCGAGCTATGCATGCCACGGGTTTGGACTCTACCTGGTGGAGTTGAAAGAAGCATCATGCCCGATCGGGATCTGCGGCTTAGTGAAGCGTGACACACTTGATTGTCCGGATCTCGGGTTTGCGTTCTTGCAAAGGTTTTGGTCAAGGGGTTTTGCGGCGGAGGCTGCGAATGCGACTCTCGATTATGCTCGCCGCAAACTGAACCTACGTTGTGTCTACGGAATTGTAACCCCGAAGAATACTCGGTCTATCCGATTGTTGGAGCGTTTGGGATTTGTTCACGTGCGTTCGTTGAAGATTCCAGGTCAGGCATTGGAGACCAATTTGTATGAGACCGACCTCAAACCCGCTTGACCAACTACCGGATCTGACGTCTCCGTCTGTCACGCGTCCTGCTGGGTCAGGACCCGCGTCATCCGTCGCCGCGGATCATTGGGACGTTCGGCAATCGAGCCAATGCCAACCGCAGTCAACCTATCCAACGACGCATATCGACAGCACGTTGCCGCGCTGGAAAGGCGATTGGAAACGGATGAGGCATTGCGTGAGGCGGTCAGAGGGGATTTTGTGGCTGTAGGGAAGCTGACATATCACCTACTTAGGTCGCTGGGATTGGCTGATGGGCATCTCGTGGTCGATGTTGGCTGCGGTAGCGGGCGGTTGTCTGTACAACTAGCTCCCTTCAAGGCAATTAAGTATATTGGATGCGACATCGTCGAGCGCTTGATCGATTACGCTTCGAAACTCTCAAATCGGCCAGATTGGACGTTTGTCGTTACCGAGGGCCGTTGCATTCCATGTAAGAGCGAAGCGGCAGATTTTGTCTGTTTTGTCTCCGTCTTTACTCACCTGCTTCACGAGGACACTTTCAGATATTTCCGCGAGACGGCCCGCGTATTGAAATCGGGCAGGCGCCTTGTGTTTTCGTTTCTCGAATTTCGAGTCCCGATACACTGGTGCACACTTATCTCCACCGTGGACAACGCTGCTCCAGGGCAACATTTGAATCAGTTCATAGATCGGGACGCGATTTCATCATGGGCTGCGCACTCGGGTCTCGAGATTGTGAGCATATTCGGCGGTGATGAGCTACATTTTCCAATACCGGAGGAAATCCGTTGGGACAACGGGGCGGTAATGGGGTCATTTGGAACTATCGGGCAGTCTGTGGCAGTGCTAAGAAAACCTTGATGCCGAACCAGCTACCGCATCCGACGTCTCCGTCTGTCACACCTCCTGCTGGGGCAGGACGAGCGCCATCCGTCGCCGCGGATCATTAGGACGTTCGGCCAACCACCAACGAAACTCACTCCCCATTACGACGACGCATTACGCAGCTTGTCCCACCGAGATTGTCGAGGCGCCCGTCAGTGTCGTGTGGAAGATGCTCACCAACATTTCCGGCTGGGGCAGTTTCTTTGACGTTCGCGTCACCAGCGTCGAACCGCCTGGGCCGGCGGCCAAAGGCCAGCGCATGCTCGGTGAGTCGGGCCCACGCTGGCTGCATCTTGGTGTCTCCTTTGCATATACGCTCATCGACGTGACGCATTACAAGCTTGAGATGGAGGCGAGGCTGCCAATTGGCATTACGGTTCACGAGGCGATGGACTGCGTTCCGCTTGAGGACGGGCGATGTCGAGTCAACTTCCATTGCAATTTCGGTTTCCCAGGCGGTTGGCGAGGTCGGCTCGCGCGCGTCCTGCTCAGCCGCGGATTGAAGGAAGGCCCTGCTGATTCACTGTTGCGGTTGAAGCGCGCCGCCGAACAAGAACATTGCGGTCGGAAGGCGAAAATGGGGGAATCGTAGATAAGAAATGCCGAACCAGCTATCGGAACCTACGCTAGCCTCTGGAACGTCTCCTGCGGGGAAGGAGACGCGCCATCGCTGGCGCGGATCATTTGGGCGCCGGCCCAGCGAAGGATATGGCCGCCAACCAAACCCACGGGCGCTTTGAAGACGTCGTCAGTGGTGCGGGGCCCAAGCTTCGCCCGCTTTGCAGGGCGCTGCGGGACCTGATTGGGTCGCTCGACGCCGACTTTGTCGAGGTGGTGTGGCCCAGGCAGAAGATTGCCAGCTTTGGCGTGGGACCCAGGAAGATGAGCGAGCATTACGCGTATATATCGGTACAAGGTTCCTATGTTAACCTCGGTTTCTACCACGGAGCCTCCCTTCGCGATCCGAGCAGCCTTCTGGAGGGGACGGGAAAGAGCTTGCGCCATGTCAAGATTCGCGACGCTTCGAGCGTGCGGAATGCGGCCCTTGCGGCGCTGTTGCGGGAGGCAATCGATGACCGTGAACGCCGCAATCAAAATGCCTGACCGGCAGCTGAGGTGGGCCGCACCGGCCCCCGGTTTTGTCCCAGGTCCATAGCGCCCGGGACAGGGGAAGGCACGACGGCTCGAGCTCCGGCTTCCGACCCGTTCCTTCCCAGTCGTTGCCGGGGATGCCCATCCGCGGGTGTTCGCCGGTGAAGGCGCCGAATCGATTTGTCGACCGAGTGATCGATGCTAGCGTGGAAACCTCCCAAATGCTAAAGAAGACCATCCTGTTTGCGCTCTGCACGGGAGCCGCCTGCCCCGCCGCCGAGCGCGCGACGTATGACTCGGCCGGAAGGCTGACCTCGCTCATCTCCAACGGGGTGGAGCTGCCGGTGCACGGCGAGTTCGTGGTCAGGTTCACGGGCGCGCCCGGCGTCTCCGCGCAGCCGAACGACCAGCGCTCGCCGATAGCGCGCGAGGGGCTGAAGCAGAAATGGGAGGGAAGCGTCCCCTTCCCCAACGGCAGCCAGGCCCAGCTGTCCGTGGCGTGGAACGAGTCCGAGGCGGGCGTCGCCCTCGATGGCTCCGTCACCTCCAGGTCCCCGTTCCCCGGAAGGGCGTTCCGGTTCCCGCTGGACGTGGAGTCCGTCGACTACGTCATCGACCTGCCGCGCGCCTCGTTCGCCGGCTGGCGCATCGAGCCGTCGGGCCCGCCGCTCCCGGAAACAAGGCCGGCGGACACGAAATTCTTCGAGGGAACCACCCCGGCCGTCTCGTTCGCGGACGCGCAGGGCAACTGGAGGCTCTCGATCGCACTCGATCAGCCGCGGAGTGTCTCGGTGACCGATGTCTGGGATTCTTCGGGACGGTACTACCGCGTGCGGATCGGGGTGCTGTCGGGCCCGTGGATGATGGGGGACACCCTGAAGCTCGGCCTCGTCCTGAAGCTCGCGGGGGAGCCCGGCCACTGCGTCGCCAACCTGTCCGTGGAGCCGGCCGCGGGCCTCTACCCCTTCGACGGGTTCGGGGGCAACTACCGCGTCTACGTCGAGACGCCCGTCGTCGACTACACCCTGAGGAACCTCCAGCTGTCCTGGGCGCGCATCGAGTTCAAGGCCGTCGCCTGGGATCGCGACCGCAGGGCGGCCGCGCCGAGCCCCCAGCTGACGCGCGACTTCGAGCTGATGCAGCGGGTGCAGAAGATGGGCGTCCCGTGGGTGCTGAGCCTCTGGTTCCTGCCGGAGCGCTACTACACGGATCCCAACCAGAAGCCGTTCGGCGCCTTCGCCCGCCAGATCGCGCCGGAGCGCTGGCCGGAATTCCTCGACCTGCTGGGCAGCTACCTCGTCTACCTGAAGGGGCATTACGGGGCGGAGCCCGACCTGTTCTCGTTCAACGAGTCCGACTTGGGCGTGAACGTCGGCTTCACGGCCGAGACCCACCGCGACGAGATCAAGCGCGTCGGCGCGCACTTGGCGTCGCTGGGGCTCAAGACGAGGATGCTCCTCGGCGACACGGCCAACCCCCGCGACTCCCACAAGTTCGTGCTGGCGGCCGCGGCCGACCCCGAGGCGATGCGCTACGTGGGCGCGGTCTCGGTCCACAGCTGGGGGGGCGGCACGCCGGAGCAGTACGAGGCGTGGGCCGATGTCGGCAAGTGGCTCAACCTGCCGCTGCTCGTGGCCGAGGCCGGCGTCGACCCGGGGGCCTTCAAGAACGCGATGTACGACAGCTATGCCTACGGCCTCAGGGAGGCCTCCCAGTTCCAGGACCTGCTGCGCTACGCGAGGCCGCAGGCCCTCATCTACTGGCAGTTCACGGACGACTACGGGCTGGTCCATGTCGGGCCCGACGGCGCGATCGAGCCGACGGCACGGTTCTGGCTCATGAAGCAGTTCGTCAACCTTTCGCCGACCAAGGGCGAGGTCGTCAGGACCTCGAGCGACCGGCCCGACGTGCAGATAAGCGCGTTCGCCGGGAAGGACGCGCTGGTCGTGCATGTCCTCAACCTGGGGCCCGGCTGCGACGCCTCCCTTTCTGGCCTTCCGGGCGGGTCCTGGCGGACGGTGACCACCACGGAGTCCTCAGGCTACCAGGAGTCCCATGTGAGGTCTGACGGCGGAAGCGCCGCGCTGAAGATCAGCCTTCCGGCCCGCAGCCTGACGACGCTTGTCCGGGAATAGATTGCCCCTGATCGCGAGCCTCGCGGCCAGGGGATTTGCAGGTCGTGTCTCCCGCTCTGCGCCAATGGCCTGCGCAGGCAGAGAGAGCGGGCGCGGGCGACGCGAACGCGCGCAGGGTCCGCCGGCGCGGATGACCGGCTCTCCTCGCGGCCGATTAGCTCCTGAACCGTAGCCGGCGCACCCGGGCGCGGCGGGGGCACGGGCAACGGGCTGGAATCTGCGGGTGCCAGGCCGGGTCCCGGGGCGCTGAAAAAAGCGTGGTGTAGAGGCCATATTGGTTCAGCACCTCTTATCGACTCCATCAGAGTGTCTTCAGTCGCCCTAGCCGGTGAGGACAATTCTCTGGACGGATCGCGCGCGAACCGCGGGCGATCCGCAGCGGAAGACCAAGAAAAGAAAAACATGAAGGCATTCCTAACGACAGCGGGATTAGTTTACGTGCTGCTTCTCTGCGGCACCTCGCGCGCGCAGACCAACACCCCCGCCGGCACGCAGGCGCTCAATTCCGTCACCTCGGGCACCAACAACACGGGCGTCGGCTACCAGGCGCTCTTCGACAACACGACCGGCAACAACAACACGGGCGTCGGCAGCCAGACGCTCTATTCCAACACGACCGGCATAACCAACGTGGCCATTGGCAATTTTGCTGGGTACTACCTGACCACGGGCAGCAACAACATTGACATCGGCAACACCGGCGTTGCGGCGGAAGCCAACACGATCCGCATCGGCGTGTCGGCGACCCAGACTGCGACGTATATCGCGGGCATCTTTGGCGCCACGGCATCAGGTGGCGCTGCCGTCTTAGTCGATTCCAACGGCCACCTCGGCACCCTGACCTCCTCTCGGCGCTACAAGCAGGATATTCAGGACATGGGCTCGACCAGCGAGGCGATTCTCGCGCTTCGTCCGGTCACGTTCCGCTACAAGCCCGAGATCGACCCTGCCTGCACGCCCCAATTCGGGCTCATTGCCGAGGAGGTCGAAAAGGTTTCACCCGATTTGGTTGTGCACGATGCGAAGCACCAAGTGTACACGGTCCGCTACGAGGCCGTGAATGCCATGCTCCTCAATGAGTTTCGGAAGCAATACGAGCGGGTGCAGAATCAGGAGAAGACCATTGCCGAACAGCAGGCCGCGATCGCCGCGCAAAGGGAGCAGATCGCGGCTCTCGTCCTTTCGCAGAGGGAGGCTGCGCAGCGCAGCGAGATCGCGGCGCTCAAGGTCAGGCTCGAGGCGCTGGAAAAGGCGGAGGCAAAGAAATAACCGCGCCTTCCTGGCGTTTCAGGATTCGGGCCCGCCGCGCCCACAGCCCCGGCCTTTGCATTTTACATTGCCCTTCGGAACGAGGCTCTGAGTCTCTTGGCCGATGCCGCGCACCTCGAGGCGAACGTCCGTCTTCACCGAGTCCCTGATCCGCGAGATGACGCGGGTGGCGCTGCGGCACGGCGCCATCAACCTCTCCCAGGGATTTCCGGACTTTGATCCTCCCCCCGCCCTCGTGCAGGCGGGAAAGGACGCGATGGACGCCGGCCGCCACCAGTACGCGATCACCTGGGGCGCGCCCGAGCTCCGGAAGGCCCTTGCGGCCAAGATCCAGCGCTTCACCGGCCTCCCCGTGGACGATGCAAGCGAGCTCGTCGTCACCTGCGGCGCCACCGAGGCGATGATGGTCGCCATGATGACCGTGTGCGACCCGGGCGACAAGGTCGGCCTCTTCTCGCCGTTCTACGAGAACTACTCGGCCGACGCGATCCTCTGCGGCGCCCTGCCCGTCCTCGTCCCTTTGCATCCCCCGGACTATCGGTTCGACCCGGCGGAGCTGCGCCGCGCGTTCGCGGGCGGCCTGAAGGCCTTCGTGCTCTGCAACCCCTCGAATCCCTGCGGCCGGGTGTTCACGCGCGCTGAGCTCGAGGTGATCGCCTCGGCCGCCGAGGAGTTCGACGTGTTCGTACTCACGGACGAGGTCTACGAGCACATCGTCTTCCCGCCGCACCGCCACACGTACTTCTCCACCCTGCCGGGAATGGCGGGGCGCACCCTCACGTGCTCCTCCCTCTCGAAGACCTTCTCCATCACGGGCTGGCGCCTCGGCTACGTGCACGCGGCCCCGGAGATCATCGCCCAGGCGCGCAAGGTGCACGACTTCCTGACGGTCGGGGCCGCTGCGCCGCTCCAGCACGCGGTCGTGACGGCGCTCGGCTTTCCCGGCAGCTACTACGAGGAGCTCGCCGCGGTCTATGCGCGCTCGCGCGATGTCCTGCTGGGCTACCTTGACCAGACCGGCCTCTCCTACACCCCTCCCGAGGGGGCCTACTTCGTCATGGTCGACATCTCCCCCCTCGGATGGGAAAGCGACGTCGAGTTCTCCCACTGGATGGCCCGGGAGATCGGGGTCGCCCCCGTGCCCGGTTCAAGCTTCTTCGCCCCCGGGGAGAACCGCTACATCCGGCTCAATTTCGCGAAAAAACCCGAGACCCTTCACGCCGCCGGGGAGCGCCTGCTGCGGCTCAAGAGGTAGCCTCCCCCGGGGGCCGCGCGACCGCCGGCGCTTTGGAAACGCATGGACGCTCCGAAGCTTGCAAACGCCCCGTAGAATCGGATGATTTCGCCACGGATCCCGCAAACCCTTGGCAGCTCGACGCGTTGGGCACGAGGCGTCCGTCTCCGGTTCCTTTCGCGCCCAGAGGCCCGTTTCCAATCCGCTCCCATAACCCATGGCTCAATACGGCTACTTCGACGACACCCACCGCGAGTTCGTGATCACGCGCCCGGACACCCCGCTTCCGTGGCTCAACATGCTCGGCCAGGACGATTTCTTCGGCCTGTGCACCCAGACGGCGGGCGGCTACTCGTTCTGGAAGGACGCCCGGCTGCGGCGCCTCACGCGGTACCGGTACAACAGCAACCCGATGGATAACGACGGGCGGTTCCTGTACATCAAGCAGGGCAAGAGCGTCTGGAATCCCGGATGGAAGCCGGTGCGCACGCCGCTCGACGCGTTCGAGTGCCGGCATGGGCTGGGCTACACCCGCATCAGGGGGCGCAAGGCCGGCGTCGAGGTGGAGCAGCTCATCTTCATCCCGCCCGACGAGAACGTGGAGATCTGGAAGGTCACCGTCCGCAACGCCTCGAGGAAGACGCAGAAGCTTTCGCTATTCTCCTTCGTCGAGTTCTGCTTTTTCGAGGCGCTCAACGACATGACCAACTACCAGCGCACCTACTCGATCGGCGAGGTCGAGGTGGAAGGCGCGGCCATCTACCACAAGACGGAGTACCGGGAGCGCCGGAACCACTACACGCTCTTCGGGTGCACGCGTCCGGTCGCGGGCTTCGACACCTCGCGCGACGCGTTCGTGGGCGTCCACAACGGCCTGCACGACCCCCAGGCCGTCCTCGCGGGCCGGTGCACGAACAGCCACGCCCACGGGTGGAACCCCATCGGCGCGCACCAGGTCGACCTCACCCTCAAGCCCGGGAAGTCCGAGACCTTCGCCTTCGTGCTCGCCTACGTCGAGCAGGGCGACCTCGCGAAGTTCGACGCCCCCTTCGTCATGAACAAGGCGAGGGGCCGCGAGGTCCTGAAGAAATACTCCGACATCGCGGTTGTCGACGCGGCCTTCTCGGCGCTCCAGCGGCGCTGGCTTGACCTCCTGTCGACCTACCAGGCCACGCAGGTCCCGAACAAGCACCTGCAGCGCACGGTCAACATCTGGAACCAGGTCCAGTGCATGGCCACCTTCAACCTGTCCCGATCGACGTCGGGCTACGAGACCGGCATCGGCCGCGGGATGGGTTACCGAGACTCGAACCAGGACATCCTCGGCTTCGTGCACCTGCTGCCGGCGCGCGCGCGCCAGCGCATCCTCGACATCGCCTCGACGCAGCTCTCCGACGGCACCTGCTTCCACCAGTACCAGCCCCTGACGAAGAAGGGCAACGCCGACATCGGCGGCGGATTCAACGACGACCCCCTCTGGCTGATCCTCTCGACGTGCGCCTACATCCGCGAGACGGGCGACAGGGCGATCCTGGGCGAGCCGTGCGGGTACGCCGACGTGCCCGGATCGCGGGACACGCTCCTGCACCACATCGAGACGTCGATCGCCTTCACGCTCAGGAACCGGGGCCCGCACGGGCTCCCCCTCATCGGCCACGCCGACTGGAACGACTGCCTCAACCTGAACTGCTTCTCGAAGGAGCCGAACGAGTCGTTCCAGGTGACCGGTGACATCGCGGGCTCAAAGGCCGAGTCGGTGATGATCGCAGGCCTCTTCCTCTACGCCACCCGGGAGCTCGCCGGCCTGTACCGGTTTCTCGGCAGGGCGGGCGACGCCGCCCGACAGGACGGCCATTACGCCGACATGCTCAAGACGGTCGAGGAGCAGGCCTGGGACGGGGCCTGGTACACGAGGGCCTTCGACGCCGAGAGCCGGCCCGTGGGCTCAAAGAGCTGCGACGAGGGCAAGATCTTCATCGAGAGCCAGGCCTGGTGCGTCATGGGCGGAGCCGGCGCGGGCAACGGCCGCGCGAGAAAGGCCCTCGAGTCGGTCGAAAAGCACCTCTACAGCCCCGGGCTCGGCTGCGCCCTGCAGTGGCCGCCGTACTCGACGTACAGGCTCGAGCTGGGCGAGGTGTCGAGCTACCCGCCGGGTTACAAGGAGAACGCCGGCGTCTTCACGCACAACAATACGTGGATCCACATCGGCTGGACGCTTCTCGGGGACGGCAGGCGCGCGCTCGAGTACTACCTGAGCATCTGCCCCTCGGCGAAGAAGGACCACGATGTGTACCGCTCCGAGCCCTACGTCTACTCCCAGATGACGGCGAGCCAGTTCTCGCCCACCCCCGGCGAGGGCAAGAACTCGTGGCTCACCGGCACCGCCGCCTGGTCGTTCGTGGTGGGCAGCCAGTACATACTCGGCATCCGTCCGGAGTTTGACGGCCTCCGGGTCGACCCCTGCATCCCCGCGACCTGGAAGGGCTTCACGGTCCAGCGCAGGTTCCGCGGCGTCACGTACACGATCACGGTCCGCAACCCGAGGGGAGAATCCAAGGGCGTGAAGACATTGCTCGTGGACGGGCGCCGGGTTGCCGGCGACGTGGTCCCCCTTCCGACCGACGGTCGCACGGAGGTTAAGGTCGAGGCCACGCTCGGGGCCTGACCCGCATGCCTACCGCCTCGCCTTCAGGGCAATCCTGAGGTTGCGCACGCTGAAGGTGATCGGCCGGCGGTCGCCGCCCCCCGGGGAAACGGCGGGGCGGTCGCTCTGGAAGAGAAGGAGGGTGTCTCCCGGCGCAAGCTCGATCCCGGTGATTCTCGCCTCGTTGTCCGCACCGGGCCTGACCACGGCGCTCCAGACGACCTTTCCGCCTATGGTGAGGGTGGCTCCCCGCAGGTCCCCGGTTGCAAGCCCGAAGCTCACGTCCGCCGTGACCGCGAACGGCTGCGGATTTCGGATCGTGACCGTGCTGTCACCCCTGCTCCAGCGGAAGGAATCCCGGCCCTCCTTCTCGGGCAGCCACCAGTTGCCCGGGCCATAGGAGGCTTCGACCCCAAGCCCTTCCGCCGGATTGAACGAGAGCTCCCTGGGGCCCTCGACGACGAAACACTCCCCGCCCCATCCGGGCGGCCTCAGCAGGTCCGTCGACGCGACGGCGCCCAGGTTGCCTGCCAACAGCAGGACGGGCCACCAGGCCCCGCGCGGGACAAGGATGTTGAATGCGAGCGTCATCGGAAGCAGCACGCGGGCCGCCGCCGAGGGATGGTTCTCCCAGACCGCGTCGCCGAGGAAGAGCAGGAGCGCCGCGTAGCTTGCCCCCACGCGCCACCAGGGATCCCTCCAGCGGATCCGGAACGCGAAAAAACAGAATTGCGCGAGGAGGCCGACGAGCACGAGGGCGTCGAACTTGGCCTGAGAGGCATACGGGTATCCCTCCGCCACGAGGGTCGAGACCGTGTCCACGAGCTTGTCGCGCAGCCCGACAAGCACACCCGCGAAATTTCTGTGTCCGATGTCGTCACCCTGCCCGACCCGCAGCCTGAGGAAGGCAATCCAGAGCGCGAGGGGCAGGAGGATCGCCGCGACCTGGGCCAGCCAGCGGGCCCACGAACGGGCGTTGCGGGACTCGGGCAGCCCCAGCGCCGACCCGCAGAGCACGGTCGTGTCCCTGCCGAGGCCCGCCGCCCCCAGGACAAGGGCGCCCAGCCAGGGGCGCCTGGACTCTATCAGCGCCATCGCCGCAGCGATAAGGAGGAGGCCCGGGCCGTCGAGGAGCGAGCGCACCACGCTGAAGACGAGGCCGAACGAGAACAGAACCGCCGCCCACCGGAAGACGTTCCCCCATGAGGTTGGCGGGAGCCACCGCAGGATCAGGGCGGCCAGGGCGAACCAGCACACCACGTTCTGCAGCGCGAAGACGCCCATCACGCGCGCCGGATCGCCGCCCCCTATCGCCCAGGCCGTCCATTCGAAGAGGATCCGCCGGGCGCGGTACGAAAGACGGTCGACCGCAGCCTGCAGCACCGGATCTGTCGGCCGCGGGCGCATCGCGATCTGCACATACCACTGGGCGTCGTAGCCCGAGGACCCCGGCAGCTCGTAGTGGTCCGCCGCCTTGAGCTCGGGCAGGAATCGGGCGTGCTCCCTCGACCCGAATGCGATCAGGTAGGTGAAGCCCTTTCCCGGGATGTAGAAGCGCGCCACGCTCCAGGCGAAGAGCGCGACGACGAGCGCGCACGCGAGCCACCGAAGCGCAAGGGCACATCCGCGGAGAACGGGTAGAGGTCCGGACACCAGTCGGTGACAATCCACCGTTGCCTTGCGCCGCGCAAGAGCGGATCCCCCGGGGACCGGGCGGTCAGAAGTCGTGGATCACCCTCGGGGGAAAGGCCGCCCGGAGCGCATTGAGCACGGCGAGGACGTCGATGACCTCCTGGCTGATCGCCCCGTTCACGGGGCTCAGGTGGCCGGTGGCCGCGAAGACCATCCCGATGACGCTGAGCGCCATCCCGCCGACCGCGCTCTGGAGGGCGATGGACCGCATCCGGCGGCTGATGTGCATGAACTCGTCCACCTTCCCGAGGGAATTGTCCATGACGACGACGCCCGCCGCCTTTGCGGTCACGTCGCTGTTCTGCCCGATGGCCATGCCGACCGTGGCCGCCATCATGGCCGGGGCGTCGTTGATCCCGTCGCCGACGAAGAGCGTCCTTGCGGCGGCGGTCTCCGCGCGGACGATGGCGAGCTTCTCCTCGGGGCTCTTCTGGGCGTGGATCTCGGTGATGCCGACCTGGGCCGCGAGATAGCGGGCCTCCGACTCGCGGTCCCCCGACACGATCATCACGCGTTTGAACTCGTGCTTCGGGCCAAGGTGGCCGACGAAGGAGCGGCTCTCCGCGCGGGGCTCGTCCCGGAAGCGCAGGAGCGCCGCATGGCGCCCGTCGATCGCCACCACGCACTCGAGGCCCTCGGCGGCCGCGGGGAGAAGGTCGACGCCCGCGACGCCCCGCGCCAGGGCCATGCCCCGGCTGGTGATCTGCACCTGCCGGCCCGACACGGACCCGCGCAGGCCGTCGCCGGGCGTCTCGCTGACGTTGGTCACCTCGGGGTACTGGAGCCCCTCGCCGGCCGCGGCCGCCAGGACCGCCCGGGCGAGCGGGTGCTTCGAGTAGCGCTCCAGGCTCGCCACGAGGGCCAGCACCTCGGCCTTCGCGAAGCCGGGGGCGACGAGCTGCTCCGCAAGCTTCGGCTCGCCGTAGGTGAGCGTCCCGGTCTTGTCGAAGATCGCCGTCCGGCACGTCGCGATCTGCTCGAGCACGACGGGGCTTTTGATGATGATGGCGCGCCGCGCGCAGAGCGAGATCGAGCCGATGATCGCGATCGGGATCGCAAGGAGGAGCGGGCACGGCGTCGCGATCACGAGCACCGCGAGGAACCGGACCGACTCGCCGCTGGCCAGCCAGGCCAGGATCGCAACGGCCAGCGCCACGGGGGTGTAGATGGCCCCGAGCTTGTCGCCCAGGCGCCGCAGCGTCGGCCGCTTCGCCTCGGACTCGCGCATGACCTCCATGATCTTCGCGTAGCGCGAGTCGGCCGCGCGCTGGGTTGTCCGGATGGTGAGCGCCGCGTCGCCGTTGACGGCGCCCGAGATCACCAGGGAGCCGTGGGTCTTGGTGATCTGGAACGGCTCGCCGGTCAGGTAGGACTCGTCCATCACCCCGCGACCCTCGACCACCACGCCGTCCGCGGGGCAGATCTCGTGCGGATACACCACGAGCGTGTCGCCCACCTCGATCTGGGCGAGGGCCACGTCCGTTGTCGCACCCTCGCGCCTGCGGTGGCCGACCGAGGGCATCCTCTCGGCCAGCGCGGCCAGCACCGAGGAGGCGCTGCGCAGGGCGTAGCCCTCCAGCGCCTCGCCCCCCGAGAGCATCAGGACAATGATCGATCCGGCCAGGTATTGGCCGAGGAGGGCCGCCGTGACGATCGAGATGCCCCCCAGGAGATCCGAGCCGAACTCCCGGCGCGCGACCTTCCTGAGGAGGCCGTAGAGGAGGGGCGCCCCCCCCAGCGCGAGCGTCGCCAGCAGTGGGGCGTTGTAGGCCCGGGGACCCGTGTGGAGGCCGAACCGGAGCGCCAGGTGCAGGAGTATGGCCGCCACCGAGAGCGCGGCGATGGCCGCGGTCCCGCGGCTCACGGCGCCGGGCTGCGGGCCCGCTCGCGGATCGGGCGTCATCGCGGGCCTTTCGCGGAGCCCATCCCGACGGTGACGATGGCGAGCGAGGTCAGGGAGCTGGCCGGCATCAGGACGGCCGCCACGAGGGGGTTCACCCTGCCGGCGGCGGCGAAACCGGCGGCGGTGATGTTGTAGGCGATCGAGAACGCGATGATGGCCGACTGGACCCGCCGGTGGGTCCGGTCGGTGGAGAGCAGGTCGCGGATGCCCCCGATGCCCCGGCGCAGGTAGTAGAAGTCGGCCTTGCTCTCGAGGACGCCGCGGTGGATCACCGGCGTGCCGCGGCAGAGCGCCCGGTCGAAGGCCAGGCTGTCGTTGGCGCCGTCTCCCAGCATGAGGGCGCTGTGCGGCGCATGGTTCTCGATCCAGATGGACTTCTGCTCGGGCGAGAGCTCGCCCAACGCGTGGGCCGGCGGCAGGCCGAGCTCGATCGCAAGGGACTCCACCTTCTCCCTGCGGTCGCCGCTCAGGACGTAGATCCCGTAGCCCCGCCTGGCCAGCTCCGCGAGCTCCGCCGCGACTCCCGGGCGGACCGAATCGGCGAACCGGAAACGCGCGACCGGCCTGCGGTCATGGGCCAGCACCGTCTCCGGCCCCGGCGGCCCCGAATCGCGCCACCCCGCGCGGCCGAGGCTCCACGGCCCCTGCCAGACCCCGGAGCCCACCTCCTCCCCCATCTCGCCGGCGAGCGCCGCCGGCGACCCGCGGGCGAGGAGGCTCTCGTGCAGGCACCGCCCGATCGGATGGGGGTTGCCCTGGACGAGGGTGAAGAGCGCCTGGCGCTCCCGCGCCCCCAGGGCGCCCAGGGATTCGGGGTTGGCCAGCACGGGGGTTTCTAGGGTCAGGGTGCCCGTCTTGTCGAAGATGATCATGCGCACGCGGCCCAGCTTCGACCACAGGTCGTTCTCGCGGACAAAGACGCCGCGCCTGCGCATCATGCCCGTGGCGATCTCGTCGGCGAGGGGCAGCGCGAGCCCGATGGCGCACGGGCACGCGACAACCAGGACGGCGATCGCCGCCGCCCCGGTCCGCTCCGGGTCGTGGGTCGCCCGCCACCAGCCGAGGCCCGCGAGGGCGGCCGTCGCGATGATCCCGACCACGTAGCCCCGGATGACCCGCTCCATGAGGAGATGCCGGAAGCCGGCCCTCTCCGCGGGCGCCAGCAGCTGCGCGAGGAGCGAGCGGCTCCAGGGCTGCAGGGCCCGCAGCCGCGCGTCCGCCAGGTCGAGGTTGACGGCGCCCGCCGGCACGTGGTGGCCCGCGCCGATCACCCTCGCGTCGGCCTCGCCGTTTATGGACGCCAGGGAGAAGGCCGCGGCCGAATCCTCAAGGCGGGCCTCCACCGGGACGGTCCCGCCCGAGGCGATGAGCATCACCTGCCCGCTCTCCAGCCGCTCCCTCGGCACGGCGCCGCCCGAGGCGAGCCGGATCCGCGAAGGCACGGGCTGCTGGCGCAGGAGGCGCTGGCGGTTCCGCTCGACCGCGGAGACCTGCGCCCAGCGCCCGACGAGCATCAGCAGGATGAAGGTCGCGACAAAATCCGGGTAGAAGAGCCGGCCCATCCCGAGCAGCCACCCGCACAGGGACGCCGCGTAGGCGCCGACGATCCCCATCGCTATCGGCAGGTCGATGTGCATCACCCCGGTGCGCAGCGCGCGGACGGCGCGCGCGATGAAGTAGGTGCCGCCGACCAGGACGCTCAGCGTGGCGAACGCGAGCGAAAGGAGGCGGAAGAGCCCCGCGAACTCGAAGTCGGGGCGCATCCCGAAATAGGCCGGGAGCGCGAAGAGCATCACGTTGAGCGCGAAGGCCGTGCAGAGCCCGATGCGCCTCACCATGTCCGTGCTCTCGAGCTCGGCGGGCGCCTCGCCGGCGGGACCGAGAAGGTAGCCGAACGCCTGGAGCCTGCACGCCCACGCGGCCGCGTCGAACACGCCCCCGATCCAGCGCACCCTGGCCGTCCCGAGCTGGGCGTTCACCACGATGTCGCGGGCCCCCGCCTCCTGCTGGAACAGGCGCTCGATCAGCCAGACGCAGCCCGCGCACGAGACGCCCTGGATGTCGAGCATGAGCTCGGGAGGCCGGTCGCCGCAGGCGCTCTCGGCGTCCCTCTGCGCCTCGCGCAGCCACGAGTAGTCGCGCGGCTGGAAGACGGCCGCGTCGGCCGGGACGGTGACCGGATCCTTGATGCGGTAGAAGGCGCCGAGGCCGTGCTCGTGCACCAGCCGGTGGACGTAGGCGCACCCGCTGCAGCAGAAGCCCGGCTCGCCATGGCGCGGGTCGGCGATCGGGGCTCCGCAGTGCCTGCAGGCGGCGGCGCTGCGCGGGGCGGGCCTCTGTGCCTCCTCTAGAAGCATACCATGGACGCCGCGTCGGGGCCGCCGCCGCCGAGCGTGCCCCGCAGGCGCCACGCCGCGACCACCGCGGCGAGCAGCGCGAGCCCGATCCGGATGCGGCCATTCCAGCGCGGCGAGAGCCGGCCCTGCAGCCGGCCGAGCTGCGTCTGGGCAACCCAGAGCAGCGGCACCGTGCCGAGGCCGAAGGCGAGCATGAATTCCGCGCCGCGCGCGACCGAACCCGAAAGGAGCGCGAGGGCGAGCAGGAAGTAGAGCGGCCCGCAGGGCAGGAGCGGCGTGGCGAGCCCGAGCGCGGCGGAGGCGGCGGCCGGCGGGTACCCGCGAAGGCGCCCCGGGATCCCCAGGTAGGCGCGCCCGAGAAGAGGGACCCTGGGCCAGTGGAGGTCCCACCGCATCGCGAGGCCGACAAAGAACAGCACGCCGAGCCAAGGCAGCCACCTGAGGGCAGAGGCCGAGACCATGGCAAGGGGCATCCGGCCCAGGCCGCCGGCCAGCGCCCCGAGCGCGGTGTAGCTGGCCATGCGCGCCACCTGATAGGCCGTGGCCGCGGTGGACGCGTCCCCCTGCTCCCGGCGGACCGGCAGGACGGCGCAGGCCAGCGGCCCGCACATCCCGGCGCAGTGGAGGCTCGTCACCAGGCCTGCGATGAAGGCGGCCGCGGGGGAGCTGATGCTCGCGTATTCCATGGTCAGGGCCCTGGCGGGGTCGCCAGGGGCACGTCGGCCACGGGGTGGCGGGAGGCGATCTCAAGCCACGCCGTCCAGGCCACGGCATGGAGGACCAGGGCCGCGGCGACCCACCACCAGACGCGGGGCTGAAGCGCCCTAGGGATGCTGCGGGCCGGCTTCATGGGACTCAGGGGCGCCCTGCGGCGCGGCCGCGGGGCCGGACTCGGGGCCGAGGAACTCCATCGCCCGGCTGAGCCTCAGCGATCCGGTCGGGTCGCGGGCCTCGACCTCGAACGTGAAGGCCCGGATGCTCAGGCTGCGCGGCTCCTGCACGATGAGGGGCCGCACCTCCTCGCCCATCGGCGCGATCTCGACCGGCGCCTCAATGCCCCGCACCACGGCGGCGGCCGGCAGGCCCCGGACGGACAGGGTCAGGGAGACCTTCTCCGGGCGCTTGTTCACCAGCCGGACGAGGAACTGGTTGCGGACGCTCTCGCCGTCCAGGTAATAGGGCGCGCCGATCATCCGCGTGGCCGTCAGGACGGCGGGCCGGATCCCCGCAAGGCTCCAGCCCGCGACGGACGCCCCGGCGAGCAGCAGGATCCCGTAGACCACCATCCGGGGCCGGATCCAGCGCCTCGGCCGCCCCGCAAGGCCGGCGAGCGAGTCGTACCGCACGAGGCCGGGCCTGCGCCCCATCCGCGCCATCACCTCGTCGCAGGCGTCGATGCAGGCGGCACAGGCGATGCATTCGAGCTGCTGCCCCTGCCGGATGTCTATGCCCGTCGGGCAGACGCTGACGCAGCGGTCGCAGGCGACGCAGTCGCCCACGCCGGGAACGTCGGGCCTGCCGCGCGGCTCGCCGCGCGCGCCGTCGTATCCGACCACCAGCGTGTGGTCGTCGGTCAGCGCCGACTGGAGGCGCCCGTAGGGGCATATCACGATGCAGAGCTGCTCGCGGAACCACGCGAAGTTGAAATAGACCGCCCCGGTGGCCGCGGCGATGAAGACGAAGGTGCCCCAGTTCTTCGTCGGGGCGTCGCGCACCATGGCCCAGACCGAGGGAATCGAGACGAAGTACGCGAGGAACAGGTGGGCGATCGCGGCGGCGAGCAGAACGTAGACCGCATGCTTGGCCGCCCGGCGCAGGACCTTTGAGGCCGTCCACGGGGCCCGGGCCAGGAGCCGGCGCTCCACCGCGTCCCCCTCGATCCAGCGCTCGACCCGCCGGTACACATGGTCGAGGAACACGGTCTGCGGGCAGGCCCAGCCGCACCAGACGCGCCCGAGGAGCGCGGTCACGAAGAAGAGGCCGAAGCCGACGCCGCTGATGAGGAAGAAGAGGAGCCAGAGGTCCTGCGCGGCCAGGGTGAGCCCGAAAAGGTGGAAGCGCCGCTGGGCGACGTCCAGGAACACGGCCGGGTATCCGCCCACCTTTATCCAGGGCAGCAGGAGGTAGACCGCGATCAGGGCAAGCGCCACCAGGCGCCTCGCGCGGGCGAAGCGGCCCGAGGAATCGGCGGGATAAAGGAACCTGCGCGAACCATCCTCACGGATGGTGGTGACCGCGTCGCGCACCGGCTTGAAGGGCGAGTTGGTCTGCATCCTTTACTTGGCCGGGGCGGGGCTCGCTGCGTCGAAGACGATCGGCTCGCCCTCCCGGTGGTGGCTGAGCACGTAGGCCACCGCCTCGGTGATCCTCTTCGCCCCGAGCACGGGGCCCCATGTGGGCATCCCCTTGGCGGGGACGCCGTCGGTGACGGTGTGGTAGAGGTCGGTCGGATTGCCGCCGTGGATCCAGGCCTGGTCGGTGAGGTCCGGGCCGATGGCGGCGGGGCTCTCGCTCTTTCCCCGGAGGCTCTGCAGGTGGCACGCGACGCAGTTGGCGGCGAAGGTCTGCCGGCCGGCGTCGACGAAGACCGGGTTCCTGCTCATCGCCCAGAGGCTCTTGTCGTCGATCCTGGCCGTGGCGGTCGCCGCCAGCCTCGCGGCCTCCACGCGCGTCATGGCGATCTCGACGCTCCCGGCTCCCTCCGGGGCCACCCGGAACCATTCGTAGTAGGCCCAGTAGCCCACCCAGAAGAGGATGGCGCCGTAGAGCGTGAACAGCCACCAGTTCGGCAGGCGGTTGTTGAACTCCCGGATGCCGTCGTAGACGTGGGGGCGCACGTCCGGTTCAGTGGGGCGAGGGTTCGGATCTGCGCTCATGCTGGCTGGCAGGGGTTTCGGTTTCGAAGGGAAGATTGGCGAAGCGCTCCGCCTGGGCCCGGCGCATCCGCAGCGCGCGCCAGGCGACGGCCGCGTAGATCGACGCCGCGACGCTGAAGGCGGCGATCGTGTAGAGCGCCGCCGAGTCGTCCAGGATGAGGCGTTGGAACATGGAGGGGGTCAGTCGTTGAGCCGCGGGGCTCGCTCGGCCGGCCGCTGCTGCACGGGCTCGTACCTGCCGAGCTCCTGCAGGTACGCGATGAGGGCGATGACCTGCCTGTCCGGCGCAACGGTGGCGCCGGCCGCCCGCAGGTCGGCCGCGATGCCCGCCGCCTGCGCCCTCGCGTTCGCGAGCACCGCGGCGTCGCTCAACGCGGGATACGGGACGCCGAGAGAGCGCATCACGGCGACCCTCTTCGGCAGGCTCGGGAGGTCGGTCGGGTCGCTCAGCAGCCACTGGAAATTCGGCATGTTCGAGCCCGCGGAGACGGACCGGGGGTCCTCGAGGTGCCGCAGGTGCCAGATGTTCGGGTACTTGCCGCCGATGCGGGCGAGGTCCGGGCCGTTTCGCTTCGACCCCCACTGGAACGGGTGGTCGTAGATCGACTCGCCGAGGCGCGAGTAGTCGCCGTAGCGGAGGACGTCGGGCACCAGCGTGCGGATCATCTGCGAGTGGCAGAGATAGCAGCCGTCGCTCACGTAGAGGTCGCGCCCCGCGAGCTCGAGGGGCGTGTAGGGGATCTGGCGGCGGTCCTCCACGCTGGAGGCCTGGTGTGCGACGACGGTCGGGATGATCTGGATGAGCCCCCCCGCGATCACCGCGACCAGCGTCAGCACGGTGAAGGGCATAGCCGTGACGAGCAGCCGGTCATACCAGCCGGCCCAATCCCTCCCGCGCGATTCGTAGTGGAGATAGGCCACGACGATGCAGAACA
>Ga0265320_10001012_pt1 | contig 20915 bp, 22 predicted proteins | sample 4827metaG_FD_202087 | JGI IMG/M metagenome (GOLD analysis project Ga0265320, IMG submission 202087) | Rhizosphere microbial communities from Carex aquatilis grown in University of Washington, Seatle, WA, United States - 4-8-27 metaG | ecosystem: Host-associated > Plants > Roots > Rhizosphere >...
GGCCTGCCGGTACGGCAGTTCTCTCGCGACCACAGAGTCATAGTTGATTTCACTGCGTCGCTGTTGGGTCGAACTGAAGCCGCGGAAGTGCAATTGAACGAAATGGTCGATGGCTTTGCGAAGCACCTTTTGAAGCGCGCGCGACCAGACTTGGCGGATTTGGATGGCTACAAGATCGGCTGGAACAATGCCGTCGTTGTGGCCCTGGGAAATGCTCTTACCATGAGCCCAACAATGTGGGATTTGCACATTCGCATTCTGGCGGCGCGAAATGCGGTCGAATTTATTGTCAGCGATAATCCCGTCGTTCTGTTCAATCAGATGTTTGATCCCGTGGCGTCGTTGGCTACGCGCGGTCTCGCCAACGCAGGCTTGCAAGTCTATTTGCCGTTGTCATCGTCACATGCGCTCCTCTTCTACGACCCAAATATGTATCGGCCGATCAAAAGCAAGAACGGTGTTGTGCCTGTCTTCCCCATCGATACGCGGCAGCTAAACGCCCTCCAATACCTGAATGCCCGAAAGAACATCTATTGGTCGTCGGAAACTATGGACGCCGAAGTGCTGCGTCTTCACGAGGAGTTTCGTGGCCGGCGTGTCGATAAAGTCCACTCAATTCGATCAGCCATAGTTGAGGAAACAGAAGATCGAGTTAGGGAGTTGGTGTCGCTTGAACGCGCTATGGCGACATTTATTCCAGAGTTTCGGTTTCTGGCGAAGCAGAAGCACTATGGCGTCGTGCCCTCTGTACGGGCGCCGGAGTGGACGGAAATTGTTCGCGAGTTTGTGAGAGAGGTTGAAAATGGGCAGCGTTCTCTGGCCGACTTTCTAACCTTCGCGGAGTCCCACCCAATGGGACTGAGGGCGTTGGATGCTTTCGCACGCGACGACGGCCGCTAGCCCACACTTCAAAAGCCCCCACGCGATCAGTGGACGGCCGGCTAGGTTCATTCGGCCGCCGCACGGTCTAGTTGGTCTCCATAAGCCAGCACAATTTCTACCGCGTCGCCCTTCACAATCTCGTCCGAAAAAAGCTCCAGCTTTCGGACGGTGCAGGACATTACAACGGCCGGATCATCGCAGAATGGAAATGGCACAACGGACATCTTCTTTCCTAGGTGCTGACCGTCCCTCTCGACGCTAGGGATTGCAACTTGGAGCAATTCGTTTCCGTAGCCCAGGGTGAAGAAACAGTAGGGCATGACCGTCTCATCGGATAGTCGCGTGAGCAGGGCCACGCGCAGAACATCGCTAGGCCACGCTCCGCCCGCGAACGTGTGAAAGATGGGCGTCGGCGCCGCCATCTTTTGAACCGCGCTCGGCTTCATCCAATCCAGCAGTTGGCGAAAGTTCGGCAGTTCCTCTTCCGGCATGACGGAGAGGGCCATCTTGAAGAGGGCTCGGGCGACGCCCGCGGGCCGATGAGGGCCACGCTTCAGCGTGAACGTCAGTGTCTTCTCAGCGACATCATCGCGCCAGAAGCCCTCGGTCTCGTCCACGCTGATCTTTAGGCCGGTCGGATATTCGTCAACGCGCCAAGCGTTGCCCGGTCCCTGCTTTATCGAAGGTATGCCGCCCTTACCATTGATCCGCGCCATCGTCCGCACCGGCAAGGACCAGTTCCCGAAATCATTTTCGCAGCCCTGGCCGAACGCGCTGTTGCAGTCGTCGCATTCGTACAAGGTGAGAAGCCCCTTGTTCCCGATGCTCTCCGGAAGCGCATGGGCGTCCGTGCGAAAGGTCACGTCCGGCTTTGATCCGCCGCAGAACCGGCAGCGCCGGTCTTCCTTGTTGCCGAGCACTACTCGGTCGCCGGGGCGCAACATCCACGCGGCCACGGGACGGTAGTGGCGCTCATAGAAGGCGAGGCGTTCCTTCAACGTGTCCATGTCATTCTCCACTGCCCTTTTTCGCATGCACGCGCCCGCGAAGGCGATAGCTGAAGTTGGCACCCGAATTGGCACCGAACGCATTGGTATGGGCTATCATGCGAGGTGACGCCGCGCCTTGGCAGGACTCGAAATGCCGCGCAATCGCTGACTTGTTGGGTTAGGCCGGTATCGGGTGGGATGCTGGCGCGCGCATTAGCAAACCGCCGCCTTCAGCCTCTCGGCCACAGCTCCTTTAGGCCGCGCCGGCCGTCAGGCGCCCGCGAGGCCCGGTGGACATAGGCCAAGCCGGGCGGCCTTGTCGAGTGGTGCCGTTTTTGTCGATTTCCCGAGGCGCCGGGCGGGGTTGCCCCGCCGCCATCGGCCGCCCGCGTCCGTCAATGCATCAGCAGAACCGGCAGGGCGGCCTCTTCCAGAAGATGCGCCGTGGTGCCGCCCAGAATGGTCTCGACCAGCCGGCTATGGCCATAGGCGCCCATCACCAGCAGCGCCGCGCCGTCCGCCTGCGCCGCCGCCGACAGCGTCTTGCCCGCCGACGCGGCGGGCGCCACCGTGCGCGGCGTCGCCGTCACGCCGTGCAGCGCCAGATAGTCGGCCGCCGCGCCGGCGCCGATCCTGCCCGGCGCGATCGCGCCGACGCCGATCAGATCGACCGCCGTCGCGCGCTTGAGCAAAGGCACCGCGGCGGTGAGCGCGCGCGCCGCCGCCAGCTCGCCGTCCCAGCCGACCGCCATGCGCCCTTCGAGCCGCAGCGCCCCGCCCCGCGAGGCCAAAAGAACCGGCCGCGCCGAATTCATCAGCACACGGATAAATGCCGCGCGCCGCGCCGCATCGCCGCCCAAGAGGGCGAACACGACGATGTCGGCGAAACGCGCCTCAGCCTCCGCCGCATCGGCGAGCGTGCCCTCGGCGCTCCGTCCGCTCGCGGTCGGCGCGCCCGCCTTGCAGGCTTCGTCGCGCAGCGCCGCCCCGGCGCGCGCCGCTTCGTCTTCCAGAGCCGTCCGCGCCGCCCGCGCGTCGCCGCCGCCAAAAAGCGCGGTGACATGCGCGCCGAACGGCGCGGCCAGCGCAAAGCCGGCGCGCAGGGCCGCCCGGTCGTCGTCCGTCTCGCCGCCGAGCGGCACCAGGATATGGGTGATGGCCATCGCGCGATCTTCCCTCAATGCGCCAGCAGCACGGGCATCGAAGCCGCCGCCGCCAGCGTCTCGGTCGCGCCGCCGAGCAGCGCCTCGCTCAAATGATCGTGGCCATAGGCGCCCGCGACCAGCAGATCGGCGCCCTGCGCCCGCGCCTCGCCGATCAGCGCTTCCGCCGCGCCGCCGCGCGCGCAGTCGCGCCGCACCACGTCGAACGCGACGCCCTGGCGCGTCAGATAGTCTTCAAGCCCGCGCGTCGGCGCCGCCGCCTGGCCGCGCGGCGCGATGGCGATGATCGTCGCGCGCTCTCCCGCGCACAGCAGATCCATCGCGGCCTGCACCGCATTGGCCGCCGATGCGCCGCCGTCCCAGCCGATCGCGATGCGGCGGAACGCGCCTTCGGGCTTGCCATGCGCCACCAGAAGCGGGCGGCGCACGTCGCGCAGCACGTCCAGGAACGCGGTGTTGAAGGCGGGATGATTGTCCCATCCTATCGGCCCCAGCACCACCAGATCGCTCAGCGCGGCGCGGTTGCCGATCGTCACGGCGACGTCGCCCCAGTCCTGTACGAAGGAACAGCTCGCGCCTTCGCCGAAGCGCGGCGCCGCCACGTTCGCGACGTCGAGGCTTTCGCACAGCGCGATCATCGTGCCGCGCGATCGGTCCGCGGCCGCGTTCGCCGCGCGCGTCTGGCCGTCCATGATGGCTTCGATGGTTTCCGCCGCCAGCGGCACGCCGACCAGCGGCACCGCAAGCGCGGGGTCTTCGTGCACCGACAGCAGCGCGACATGCGCGCCGAAGGGCTTGGCGGCGGCAAAGGCGGTGGCGATCGCGGCCGCGTCGCTCGCATGACCGCAGACCGGCACCAGGATTTTCGCGATGGGCATGGCGTGTCTCTCCGCCGCCATCATCGCCGCCCGCGCCGCCCCCGTGATTGACCGAGGTCAGCAAACCCGCGTGTTTACGCCCGTCCGCGTCACAGCGTCAGCGTCGCGCGCAGCAGGTGCGGGTCCTGCGGCGAAGGCCCCACCGTGCAGCCCTGTTCGCGGCACAGCGTCAGCATCGCCTTGTTCTCCGGCAGCACGTCGCCCCACAGCTCCGCGATGCCGCGTCCGCGCGCATAGTCGGCGAGGCGGCGCATCATATAAGTGCCCACGCCATGGCCTTTGAGGTCGCTGCGCACCAGCACGGCGAATTCGGCGCGCTGGTTGTCGGGATCGGCGGCAAGGCGCGCCACGCCGGCCACGTCGCCCTTTGCGTCGCACAGCACGAACGCCATTTCGCGGTCGTAGTCGATCTGCGTCAGCCGCGCCAGCAGCGCCGCCGGCAGCTCCTTCAGCGACGTCAGAAAGCGCATGCGCACGTCTTGCGCATCCAGCCGCGCGAAGAAGCGCTCGAAGGCCGGCGCGTCCTCGGGCTTGACCGGCCGCACCAGGAATTCGCCGGCATCGGCGATGGTCTCGCGCCGCACAAGATCCTGCGGATAGGGCCGGATCGCCATGCGGTCGCCGGCCGGCCGCGCGATCTTCACCCGCGCGTCCAGCGCGATCACGCCGGTCTCGTCGGCGAGCAGCGGATTGATGTCGAGTTCGCTGATCTCCGGGCAGTCGCAGACGAGCTGCGAAAGCTTGACCAGGGTCAGCGCCACGTCGTCCAGCGCCGCCGCCGGGCGGTCGCGATAACCCTTGAGCTGACGATAGACGGCGGTGCGCGCCATCATCTCGCGCGCCAGCTTCAGGTTCAGCGGCGGCAGGCCCAGCGTCTTGTCGGCGATCACTTCCACCGCCGTGCCGCCATGGCCGAACAGGAGGAACGGCCCGAAGGTCGCATCGACCGCCATGCCCAGGATCAGCTCATGCGCCAGCGGCTTTTCGATCATCTGCTGCACCAGCAGGCCCTCGATCCGCGCCTTGGGCGCGTGGGCCGCGACGCGCGCCAGCATTTGCGCCGCCGCCGCGCGCGCCGCCTCGGCGCCGCCGACGTTCAGCACCACCCCGCCGACGTCGGATTTGTGCGTGATGTCGGGCGAGAAGATCTTCAGCGCCACCGGCCCGCCGATCTGCGCCGCCGCCTTCGCCGCCGCGGCCGGATCGGCCGCCAGCACGGTCTTCACGATCGGAATGCGATAGGCTTCGAGCAGCGCCTGCACTTCGAGCGCCCCCAGCCAGCCGTCCGGCGCCTTCGCCAGCACGTCCTTGGCGCGGGCGCGATCGGGCTCCGCGCCGTCGGGAATCGCGGGCGGCACTTCCATCAAGGTCGCCTGGCCCTGGGCATAGCGCACCAGATGCATGAAGCCGCGCGTCGCCTTCTCGGGCGTGTCGTAGCTTGGGATCTTCGCTTTCGCGAACGCCTCGCGCGCGGCCTGCGCCGAACCGGCGCCCAGCCAGTTGGTGAGCAGCGGCGTGCCGATATTCGCCGCCGCCACGGCGCCGGCCGCGTCGCTGCCCGACGCCACGGCGGTCGGGCAGTTCAGCACCAGGATCGCGTCCTGTTCGCCCGCCGCACCCAGGATCGCCAGCGTGTCGGCATAGCGCTTGGCGCCGGCGTCGCCGATGATGTCGACGGGATTGCCGTGGCTCCAGGTCGGCGGCAGCACGGCGTTCAGCTTTTCGATCGTCGCCTTCGACAGGCTCGCCAGCGTGCCGCCCTGGGCCACCAGCGAGTCGGTGGCGAGCACGCCGACGCCGCCGCCATTGGTCACGATGGTGAGCCGACCGCCCTGGATGTCGGGCCTGAACGACAGCGTCTCGACCGCGTCGAACACCTCGTCGAGATCGTTCACGCGCAGGATGCCGGCGCGTTCGAAGGCGGCGTCGTACACCGCGTCCATGCCGGCCAGCGCGCCGGTGTGCGAACTGGCGGCCTTCGCGGCGGCGCTGGAGCGTCCCGCCTTGATCGCGATCACGGGTTTCAGGCGCGCCGCGGCGCGCGCCGCCGACAGGAACTTGCGCGCCTGCGTCACCGCCTCGATATAAAGCAGGATCGCGCCGGTCGCCGGATCGGTCGCCAGATAGTCGAGCATGTCGCCGAAATCGACATCGCTCATGTCGCCCAGCGACACCAGATGCGAAAAGCCGATGCCGCGCCCGTTCGCCCAGTCGAGCACGGTGGTGACCATCGCGCCCGACTGCGCCACGAAGGCGACATTGCCGCGTCCCGGCATCGCCTGCGCGAAGGAGGCGTTGACGCCGAACGGCGTCGACACGACGCCCAGGCAGTTGGGACCGATGATGCGCATCAGATGCGGCTTGGCGGCGTCCAGCATCGCCTGTTCGAGCGCCACGCCGCGCGCGCTGCCGCCTTCCTTGAAGCCGGCGGTGATCACGATCGCGGCCTTGGTGCCGCGCGCGCCCAATTCGGCGATCAATCCGGGCACGGTGTCGGGCGGGGTGCAGATCACCGCCAGCTCCGGCGTCAGCGGCAGCGACGCGACATCTTTATAGGCGAGCGCGCCGGCGACCGAGGCGTGATGCGGATTGACCGGCAGGATCGGCCCGTCGAAGCCGCTTTGGCGCAGATTGTCCGCCGTCACCGCGCCCACCGAATGCGGCCGGTTGCTGGCGCCGATCAGCGCGATGCTCTTGGGCTTGAAGATGAAATCCAGGTTTCGGACGGTCATGCGCTGCTCCGATCCAACCAGCCCTGTCATCCCGGGAGAGCGCTGCGCCAGCAGCGCGAAACCCGGGACCCATCAAGCCGCTTCGCGATGGGTCCCGGCTCGGCGCGATGCTATCGCATCGCTGGGCCGGGATGACAATCAATTGGAGTAATGAATGTCCACTTGCTTGCTCGCCTTCAAGCCGCCCCGAAATGCTTGGCGAAGGTTTTGCGAACCTTGTCCATGTCGGACGTCACCGAATCGGCGCGGATGCCCGGCGTCACGCCGCCGAAATGCGCGTGATCGACCACCTCCAGCCCGCACACGCTCGCGAAATGGCTGTCGAACAGCGTGCGCATCGCGCCCCAGGCGCCGGACTGGATGACCCATTCGGTCGGCGCGCCCGAGGATGTGAAGCTGATGAACTTGCGGCCCTTGAGCAGCGGCACATTGCCCGTGCTCTCCCGGGCATAGGCGAAGCCCAGCCCGAACACCCGTTCGAGATAACCCTTCAGCATCGCCGGCGGCGAATTGAGCCAGATCGGATAGAAGAACGCGAACACGTCGACATCGGCGAGCGTCGCACGCTCGGCCACCACATCGGCACCCGGCGCGAAGCCCGCCGCCCAGGGGATCTCGCTCGCCTTCAACACCGGATCGAACCCCATCGCATAGAGGTCGCGTGCAACCACGGCCGCGCCGCCGGCCGCCGCGGCCTCGCCATAGGCACGGGCCAGCGACGCCGTGTAACTGTGCGCATTGGGATGGGCGATGACGACCGCGTGTTTCACGTCTGCGATCTCCGCTTCGCGCCGTCCGCGTCCTCAAATCCCTGCTCGCGCAACCGCGCCGCGATGGTGAGGTAGGTCTGTCGCAGCTTCAGCAACTCGCCCCGCACCATCGGGTCCTTCGCCGCGTTGGCGAGCCGGACGCATTCGCGGGCCCGTTCTTCATAGCCTTCGACGCTGTAGGGCATGGTTCTGTTCCCCACGAACCGGACGCAAGCCTATTCCTCGGGCTCGGTGGAACGGCGCAGCGCCGCGGCGTTGCGCACGGTGATGGTGTGGCGGTCGGGAATCGCGATGATGCCGTAGCTCTTCAGCTTGGTCAGCATGCGGCAGACGGTCTCGATGGTGAGGCCCAGATAATCGGCGATATCCTGCCGCGTCATCGGCACGTCGATCCGCGCGCCGTCCCGATCTTTGTTGCGCTCCATGAGTTGCACCAAAAAACCCGCGACGCGCTCCAACGCGCTTTGCCGGCCCAGGATGACGAGATGGTTCTGCGCCGCCCACAGGTCGTGGCGCAGTTTGTCGAACAGTTCGGTGCGCACGTCGCGGTTCTCGTCGCCCAGCCGCTCCAGCCGTCCGCGGGCATAGGCGACGACCGTCACGTCGTTCAGCGCTTCCGCCGTCATGGCGTGTTCGTCGAGCCAGTTGATGCCGATGAAGTCGCCGGGCAGCGCGAATTCGGCGATCTGGCGGCGGCCGTCCGACATCATCTTGGATAGGCGCACCGCGCCGCAGAGGATGCGGTAGGAATATTCCGCGTCGTCGCCCTCGCCGAAGATCGTGTTGTTGCGCGCGAAATGCACGGTGTTTCCCAGCGCGGCGAGCATCGAGGGCCGGCGCTCGGCGGCGTGCGACAGGCCGGGCGGCGGCAGGTTCGTCTGGCGGGTCGAAAGTGCGAGTGCGCTCATGTCTCTCTCCATCGCCGCAACGTCGGCGCAGCAAGATTGACAAACCGGGGCGGCCGCAAAAATCGGGAGTTGTTCGTACGTAAGGGGACGCTCGAGGGCGCCGCGCTACGTAGCCGCTACGTACGTACCCCCGCTTCCTCATGCTTCGACAGTCGGCAGCGACAGCGTATCGACCAGCATGAGGAGGTTGAACGCAATCCTCATCCTGAGCTTGTCGAAGGATGAGCTTGTCGAAGGATGAGCTTGCCGAAGGATGAGCTTGTCGAAGGATGAGCGGCGCCGAACGCTTTCGGATAGCCCCGCCTATCGCGGCTTCTCCCGCATCGCATAGCGCACCAGATCGGCCAGGTTCTTGGCGCGCAGCTTGTCCATCACCCGCCCGCGATGCACTTCCACCGTGCGCGTCGAAATCCCCAGCTTGTGGGCGATGACCTTGTTCTGGTGGCCCTGGACCAGCAATTCGAACACGTTGCGTTCGCGCTCGGTCAGCGCCTTGCGCGGCAAGTCTCCGCCGGTCTCGGCCGCCGGCGCCGTCTGGCGGCCGCGGGCGAAGGCCGTCTCCAGCGCGTCCAGAAGCTGTTCGCGCTCGAACGGCTTTTCCAGGAATTCCACCGCGCCTTCCTTCATCGCCTGCACCGCCATCGGCACGTCGCCATGGCCGGTCATGATGAGGACCGGCATGCCGGCAATGGTGCGATTGATCTCGCGCTGCAGCGCCAGCCCGTCCATCTCCGGCATGCGGATGTCGGCGAGCACGCAGGTCCCGCCCGTCTTGATCCCGGCATCGAGGAAATCGCGCGCCGAGGCGAAGGTCAGCACGCGGTAGTGCCGCGACAAAAGGATCGACAGCGAGTCGCGCACATCGGCGTCGTCGTCGACGACGCATACGGTCAATTCCGGGGTCATGCGGCTTTTTCCGGTGCGGGCACCAGGGTGAAGCGGAAGGTGACGCCGCCCGCCTCGTTGCTCTCGGGATAGAGCCGCCCGCGATGGGCTTCGATGATGCCGCGGCAGATGGTCAGGCCCATGCCCATGCCGTTCTTCTTGGTGGTGACGAAGGGCTGGAACAGCTTCTCGGCGATTTCGGGCGACAGGCCCGGTCCGGTGTCGGCGACCGCGACCTGCACCGCCTCGGGCGAGGGCCGGCTGATCGCGATCTTGAGCTCGCGCCGCTCGGAGTGCTCCATCGCCTCGGCGCCGTTCTTGAGCAGGTTGATCAGCACTTGCTGGATCTGGATGCGGTCGATCAGCACCATCGGAAGGTCGCGCTCGATCGCGACGCGCAGCGTGATGCCGCGCTCGTCGGCGTTGATCTGGCCGAGCCGGATCGCCTCGTCGACCACGCGCGCGATGTCCGCCGGCACCATGTTGGGGCCGCGCTTCTCCAGGAAGGCGCGCAGCCGGCGGATGATGTTGCCTGCCCGCGTCGCCTGCTCGGCCACCTTGCCCAGGATGGTGCTGAGCTTGTCGTTGCCCAGATCCTGCGCCAGGTCGATGCAGGCATTGGCATAGTTCAGGATCGCGGTCAGCGGCTGGTTCAACTCGTGCGCCAGCCCGGCCGCGACCTGGCCCATGTCGGTCAGCCGGCTGACATGCAGCATCTCCAGCTGCAGCTCCTGGATCTTGCGGTCCTGGTTCTGGAGCTCGGAGATGTCGGTGATGATGCCGAGGAAGATGCGATCGCCGCGCACCGTGCCTTCGCCCACCGACAGGCGCATGGGAAACACCGAGCCGTCCTTGCGCCGGCCCGAGACTTCGCGGCCGATGCCGATGATGTGCTTCTCGCCGGTCTTCACGTAATGGCCGACATATTCGTCGTGCTCGGCATGATAGGGCTCGGGCATCAGCATCTTGACGTTGCGGCCGATGACTTCGGCCGCCTCGTAGCCGAACAGCCGCTCGCAGCCCTTGTTGTAGACGCGCACGATGCCCTTCTCGTCGATCACCATGATGCCGTCGACCGCGGTCGCGATCAGCGCGTCGAACAGCGAGTTGTCGTCCCACGCGGCGGGGCGTGCGCGGTGCTCGACACTCGCAGGGGGACGCTTGGCCATGAATGGACCGATCTTCGAAGCCCGCTTGATTGGGGTCAAGGCGAGGTTTGCGTCGCAACCTTAGCGTTTCGTCATGGGCAAGCGAATCCTCGTCGTCAATGGTCATCCCGATACGCGGCCCGAACGCTTTTGCGCCGGGCTGACGGGGGCCTATGCCGCCGCCGCGACGAAGGCCGGCCACGCCGTGCGACGGATTGACGTCGGCGCGATCGAGGTTCCTTTTCTGGCGAAATTCGAGGACTTCCAGGCCGCTCCCACCCAGCCCGACATCCTCAAGGCCCAGGCCGATATCGCCTGGGCGCAGCATCTGGTCTTCGTCCATCCGCTCTGGCTCGGCGCCGCGCCGGCCATGCTCAAGGCCTTTCTGGAGCGCGTCGCCTGCGGCGGCTTCGGCTTCGACAGCGGCACCGCCGGCAACCCCAAGCGCGGCCTTCAAGGCAAGTCGGCGCGGATCGTCGTCACCATGGGCATGCCCGCCTTCGCCTACCGCGTTGTTTTCGGCGGCTTCGGCATTCGCGCCTTCGCCCGCGGCATCCTGCGCATCTCCGGCGTGCGTCCGGTCCGGCTGACCTATTTCGGCGGCGTCGAGTTGTCGGAGCGCCACCGCGCGCGCTGTCTCGCCAAAGTGCGTGCTCTCGGCGCGGCGGCGCGGTAAGTCGAACGTCGCCCCTCATGCTTCGACAAGCTCAGCATGAGGAATTAAACAGGGTCCTCATCCTGAGCTTGTCGAAGGATGAGGGAGGCGATTCCGGCCTCCGACGAGAGAGGAATGCGATGAGGCTTCCAGTCGCCATGCTGTGTCTGGCTGTTGCACTCGCCGCCGGCGAGGCGCAGGCGCGTGTCGCCGATCCGGTGCGCGGCCGCCACCTCGCGATCGAGGCTTGCGCCGCCTGCCACAAGGTGACGGCCGGGCAGAAGCAGCCGGCCCCGGTCGCCGATCCCGACGGCGGCGATAGCATCGCGGCGCCCTCCTTCTTCGCCATCGCCGCGAAGTTCGGCCGCGACAAGCCGTCCCTGCGCGCCTTCATCCTCGCCCCGGCCCATCCGATGCGCGAGCAGACCTTTGTGCCGCGCGATCTCGGCGACATCGTCGCCTATATCGCGTCGCTGCGAGCGGCAAAACGCGCATTTTGACCTCGCTCAATCATGCCGCCCCGGCGTCCTGAAAACTCCGCCCGTTCTTCGGCGAGGAAAATTCTCATGGACGTCAACGCATTCTTCCTGGGCTTGGTCGTCGTTTCATTCGGCTTGTTCGCGGCAGTGCTCGCCTATGGCTCGGCGGTCGCCGGCGGCGACAAGACGGATTAGCCGAAGGCTGCCCACGCCGCCGCGCCCGTCGCGGCCGCGGCGGCGCTGAAGGTCAGCACGCGCGCGGCGAGCGCCCGGCCGCCAAGCGCGGCCGCCACCGCGCTTTTGCACGCCAGGTTCGCGCCGCCCGCGACCAGGATGACGGTCGCGGCGAATTGCGGCGCGAGCGCGCTGCCCGTCATGCGCGCGGTGCTCAGCGTGATCGGATCGACGTCCACAAGGCCCGACGCCGCCGCCAGCGGCACCAGGTCCAGTTGCGCATGCGCCGAATTGGCGAGCTTGGCGATCAGCGTCACGCCCACCAGCAGCACGCCGAATTTCAAGACCTCGCCCAGTTCGAACGGATCGTTCAGCACCAGCGGCGGCTGATCGGCCGTCTGCTCCGCCTGCCAGTAGTAAACCGCTGCGAACAGCGCCAGCACCAGCGCCGGCGGGCCCAGCACCGTGCCGACCGGCATCAAAAGGCTCGGCGCCAGCGCGATGGCGATGGCCGACATGCGCAGCAGCGACACCGACCACGCCGCCGCGATTCCCGAGGCCAGGGGCAGGACGCTTTGCGGCTGCGCGACGGATAGCCTGGAATAGGCGAGCGTCACCGCCGTGGAGGAGACCAGGCCGCCGGCCGCCGCCGCGCTGACCAGTCCCGCGCGCTCGCCCATGACCCGCACGCAGATGTAGCCGACATAGGATACCGCCGCGATCACGACCATCATCAGCCAGAGCTGGCGCGGATTGAGCGCGTCCCAGGGATCGACCGTGCGGTCCGGCAGGATCGGCAACAGCACGAAGGTCATCGCGAGCAGCAGCAGCGCGGCGCGCAGCTCGTTCCAGGTCAGCCGCGACACGAAGTCGTGCAGCACCTTGCGCTCGGCCAGCACGATGGTGGTCGCGATCCCGGCCGCGCCCGCCGCCAGCTGATTGCCGCTCGCGGCATAGGCGCCGAGCGCGAAGGCGACGAGGCCCGCGACCATGCCGGTCGCCGAACTGGAATTGCTGGCCTGCGCTTCGCGCCATTCGAACAGCGCCAGGCAGAACGCGAAGGCGGCGAAGGCAAAGCCGAGCAGATAGCCTCCGGTCAGCGTGTTCAACAGCGCGCTGAGCCCGCCGAGCAATCCGATCAGCGCGAAGGTGCGCACGCCCGCGGCGCGCGAGCCTTCCTTGCCGGCACGCTCCTGCCAGCCGCGCTCCACGCCGATCAGCAAGCCGATGGCGAGCGCGAGAAACAGCCGCTGAACGATGGCGAGCGTGTCCATGGGCGGCGTTATCCCATGCACAGAGCTATCTCCCTATACCGAATTGTCATGGCCCGCGACTGCGGGCCATGACGCCGGTGGGCAACGATCGACCGCGCGCCCCTCACGGCCGCATGAACATGAAGTCCGTGTCCGGATCGCAATTCTCGGCGACGAATTGCAGCTCGGCGCGCACATCGGCCACGCTGCGGCGCTCCAGATATTTCTCCACCACCGCGTTCAGCAGATAGCGGCAGGTGGCCTCGGCGTCGTCGCCGGCCGCGATCGCTTCGGCGATCGCCGCGTCGAGATGGCGTTTGGCGATGGCCGCAGCGCTCATGGCGGTTTTCCGTGCCGTCCTACGCCTCGATCAGCACCTTCAGGGCCCGCGTTTCCGCCGCATGGCCGAACGTGTCGTAGGCTTTGAGGATATCGGTCAGCTTGAAGCGGTGCGTGATGAGCTTCTTGGGATCGATCTTGCCCGACTGCACGGTCTTCAGCAGCATCGGCGTCGACACCGTGTCCACCAGCCGCGTGGTGATCGCGATGTTTTGGGACCACAGCGTTTCCAGGTGCAACTCCACCTTGGCGCCGTGCACGCCGATATTGGCGATGGTGCCGCCGGGCGCCACGATCTGCTGACAAAGTTCGAACGTGGCGGGAATGCCGACCGCCTCGATCGCGGCGTCCACGCCGCGCCCCTCGGTCAGCGCCTTCACCGCATCGGCCGCCTTGGGACCGCTCGCCGCCACCGTCGCCGTCGCGCCGAAGCGCTTGGCGACGCCAAGGCGGTTCTCGTCGAGGTCGATCATGATGATCTGCGCCGGCGAATAGAACTGCGCCGTCAGCAGCGTGGCGAGCCCGATCGGCCCCGCGCCGACGATGGCGACGGTGTCGCCCGGCTTGATCTTGCCGTTCAGCACGCCGCATTCGAAACCGGTCGGCAGGATGTCGCTCAGCATCACCAGCGCCTCTTCGTCGGCGCCCGCCGGAATCGGATAGAGACTCGTATCGGCGTGCGGAATGCGGACATATTCGGCCTGCGTGCCGTCGATCGCATTGCCCAGGATCCAGCCGCCCGTCGTGCAATGCGAATACATCCCGCGCCGGCAATATTCGCACTTGCCGCAGGACGAGATGCACGAGATCAGCACGCGGTCGCCCGGCTTGAACGCGGTCACGCCCGCGCCGACGCTGTCGATGACGCCTGTGCCCTCATGGCCCAGGATGCGCCCCGGGGCGCAGGTCGCGACGTCGCCTTTCAGGATGTGCAGGTCGGTGCCGCAGATCGTGGTTTTCGTGATCTTGACGATGGCGTCGCCCGGCTCGGCGAGGCGCGGGATCGGCCGCTGCTCGACGGCTTTTTCGCCGGGACCGCGATAAACAAGCGCCTGCATGCGACTCTCCTTGCCAAAAAAAGACGGCTCTTCAGTGCGCCAGCAACACCGGCAGCGGCGCCGTGCCCAGCACATGGCGGGTAAAACCGCCGAAAACGAACTCGCGCGCCCGGCTGTGACCGTATCCACCCATCACAAGAACGCCCGCCTCGAGCTTTTGGCTCGCCGTCTCCAGCAAGACCTCGCAGGCATCGCGCGTTCCGGCGCGGACATGGCTGGCGCGGGGCTTGAGGCCGTGCCGCTTCAGCGTTTCCGCCAGCCGCTCCGCCGACCGGCGCACCGGCGCCTCGTCGCCGTCGCCCTCGACCACGCCCAGCACATGAATCTGCTGCGCCTTCTTCAGCAGCGGCATCGCCGCCTCCACCGCGTGCACCGACGCGGCGCTCTCCTTCCACGCGATGACGACGGTGGTGAGCGGATTGTGGCATTCGCCGGACGCGGTCAGCAGCACCGGGCGCCCGCTTGCGATCAGCACGTCGCCGGCTTCGCCGGTGGTCAGGTCTTCGGGCGCGGGCGGGCGGCCGATGACGACGAGATCGCCAAAGCGCGCCTCGGCGATGGCGCGCTCGCCGGGATTGCCCTCGGTCTCGCGGAACGCGGCCGATACCGCGCCTTCGCTGGTCAGCTTCTCGCAGGCGCAGAAGGCGTCGAACGCCTTGCGGGCGCGCGCCAGGCAGATCTTGTCGGCTTCGACCAGCGTGTCCCAGATCTGCTGCGTGAACATCCCCGATTCGAAATCGAGCGAGGAGGTGTAGCGCGCCAGCTCGCGCGCATCGGGATGGACGTACAGATATTCGATCCGCCCGTCGCCCAGCCGCGCCACCTGCGTCGCCAGGTCCAGCGTGTCGGGATCGCACACCGGGATCAGCGCCGGCACCAGGATGCTCTTGTACATGGCCGTGTCCGTTGGATCGCTTGCAACCCGCACCATGGCGGGGATCGGCGAGACGGATTTTGATCGCCGTCAAGCGGCGATGCGGATAGAAAACCTCTGTCCCCCGCGCCGCGGGGAACCAGGGACACGCGCAACGCCATGACCCCGTTCGAACTCTCCGCCGTGCTGATGACCGCCGTGGCGCTCGCCGGCTGGCTGAACGTCAAGACGCTCAAGCTGCCGCATGGCGTGGCGATGCTGATCGCCGGGCTGGCGGCGTCCGCGCTGCTCTGGGCGCTGAAGGGCTTGTTTCCCGGCCTCGCCGGCCCCGGCGACGTCGTCGCCACGATCGCCCGCATCGATTTCGGCACCACGGTCACCGGCTACATGCTGGCCTTCCTGCTGTTCGCCGGCGCGATGCAGGTGGACCTGCACGAGATGCGAAGGCGCTGGCTGTCGATCGGCGCGCTGGCGACGCTGGGCGTGGCGGGCTCCATCGTCATCGTCGGCTTCGGCGTGTGGGCGGTCGCCGCCGCACTCGGTCTTCCCCTGCCGCTCTCCTGGGCGCTGGTGTTCGGCGCCTTGATCAGCCCGACCGATCCGGTGGCGGTGCTCGCCACGGTGCGCCATGTGAGGCTGTCGAAGACCTTGACGGTCGTGCTGCAGGGCGAGGCGCTGTTCAACGACGGCGTCGGCATCGTCGCCTTCACCGCGCTCCTCGCGCTCGCCACCGGCGCCGGCCATGTCGCGCCGGGCACGGTCGTGTTGCAGGTCGTGGTCGAGGCGCTGGGCGGGCTTCTCTTCGGCATGGCCTTGAGCGCGGCCGTCATCCGCCTGATGGGCACGCTGGACGATTTCGCGGTCGAGGTCTCGCTCACCATCGCGCTTGCCATGGGCTCCTATGCGGCGGCGCAGGCGCTGCATCTGTCGGGCGCCATCGCGGTGGTCGGCGCCGGCATGCTGTTCGGCGGCCCGCGTGCGAGGAAGGCGATCGAGGGCGAGACCGAGCCCTATCTCACCGCCTTCTGGACGCTGGTCGACGAGATCTTGAACGCGCTTCTGTTCTTGCTGCTCGGCATCGAGATGATCGCCGTGCCGTTCCAGCCGCACCAATCGGGCCTGCTGCTCGCCGCCATTCCCATCGTGCTGGCCGCGCGCTTCGCCGTGGTGCTGCCGTTCGGCACCTGGCTCAGGCTGCGCGCGCTGGAGCGCGGACCGACACTGATTCTCGGTTGGGGCGGGCTGCACGGCGCGCTGTCGCTCGCACTTGCACTCGCCTTGCCGGCGACGCCGGAACGGGCGCTTTTGCTCTCGGTGACCTATGCCGTTGTCGCTTTTTCCATCACCGCCCAAGGATTGACCTTCACGCCGCTGGTCCGATGGATTGGGCGGCGTTCCTCGAACGAGGAATGACACTGCCGTCACCCGTTCGAATCTTGCGCTCAATTACCGTGAACGGATCATTTTTCTTGTTTGGCTTTCCGGACGGGAGCAGCATGACCCGATCTGGGGGCTTGCCGGGCTCGACTGTGCCCGCCGAAAGTCCGTCCGAGTCGCGCTGCTTGCGGGCTCGATCGATCCGGCGGGAATACGACGCGGCGAGTTCCGTCACGTGAGGAGCATGCCATGCTGGTCAAGCACATTCTGGGCGTGAAGGGTCGCGAGGTCGTTGCCATCGCGGCGGATGCAAGCCTGTCGGAGGCCGCGCGTCTTTTGGCGCGCAAGCGCATCGGCGCCGTCGTCGTGCGCGACGCGTCCGGCATGCTCGCCGGCATCCTGTCGGAGCGCGACGTGGTGCGCGCGGTCGCCGAAGGCAGCGTGAGCGCGCTCGCCCGCCCCGTCAGCGCCTACATGACGCGCGCGGTCGCGACCTGCGGCGAGACCGACACGATCGAGGATCTCATGGAGATGATGACGATCGGCCGCTTCCGCCACGTGCCGGTGCTCGACGGCGGGATGATCACCGGCATGATCTCCATCGGCGACGTCGTGAAGACGCGCATCGAGGAGACCGAGCAGGAAGCCACCACGCTGCGCGCTTACATCACCGCGGCCTAGGTCGGCGCGGGAACGCGCGCCGCCGGGCCGGCGTTTCTCCTGGAACATCCGGAGAGACGCCACATGCGAAGCATCCTTGCCGTCGCGGCGCTGGCGTGGGCGACGAGCGCCGCGTTCGCGCAGACCATGCCCAACGCCAACCAGACGCCGGAACAATCCCATTCGGGCGCCATCGTGATGCCCAACGCCAACAAGACGCCCGAGGGCTCCAACAGCCTGCCCAATGCCAGCGGCACCGTGTCCGGCGGAACCGGCACGTCGAACGCAACGACCGACGGCGCGCTCAGTCCCGCGCCGCTGCCGCAGCAATGCATTCCCGCGCAGTCGCAGACCTGCCCGCCTTCGCCCCTCTGCCCGAACCAACCGCTGCCGCAGACGACCGGCACGCCGGCGTGTCCGCTGCCCGCGACGCCGCGCTAGCCATCGCGCGCAAAGCCCGGTTCCCGGAACGGCGCGGCGCGCGGGGCGTTCACTGGGCAGTCATCCCCCATGAGGAATGTTCCGATGAGATACCTGCTTGGCACAACGGCCGTCGCCGCCGCGCTGATGTTCGCCGCGCCGGCCTTCGCCCAACAGAGCTACTACGACACCAATCCGACGCCGGCCGAAAAGGCGCAGACCCGTCAGCTCAACAGCAACGCCGCCGCGGCGGCGCAAACGGACGGCACGGCGCCGGCCGCCACGCCGGACGATGCCGCCGCCCCGCCGCCCGTCGCGCCCAGCGCCAACGACGCGGACTATGCCGCCAAGAAGGCCGACTACGACGCCAAGATGCGCGACTACAACACGCAGCGCGACGCCTATGAGCGCGACCGCGGCCGCTATCGCGCCGAGCGCGACGCCTATGTCCATCACTGGGAGGTGTTCTACGGCTATCGTGGCTTCCGCGACGTGTCCTTCATGCACGCCGACACGCTGACGGGCCTGCGCGTCAATGCCCGCGGCGGTGCCGCCATCGGGCGCGTGCGCGATGTCGATGCCGACGGCGCGGGCCGCGTCTCGCGCGTCCTGGTCGACACCGGTTTTGGACGCCGCGCCTGGCTCGACGCCGACAGTCTGCGCTACGACCCGGCGGCCCGGGTGATCTACACCGATCTGACGCGCGACCAGGTGAACGACATGTCCCGCATGCGCGAGCCGCGCTACTAAATCCCCGCCTCATCCTGAGCTTGTCGAAGGATGAGCTTGTCGAAGGATGTTGCCGCAAAGCGACGAAGGGCCGGAACCGGTGTTCCGGCCCTTTCGATTCGGAACGGGCCTGCCTGCCGCCGCGTTCTGTTGAGGAAGACGTCGAAGGCGTAACCTGCCATGGCCTTGTCGAAATTCGCGATCGCCTGCGTTGCCGCCGTGTTCGCGGGCGGGCTGTGCGCGCGCCTGTCCGACGGCGGTACCGCCTCCGCCTCCGCCCAGGTCATCGACGAAAATCCCGTCACGCCGATTTCCGACATCGCCCGTCCCGACGACGCCTTCCGCGGCCTGTCGGTGCGGCTGGTATCGGGCCATCGCGTCGGCCATGTGGTGTCGGTGGCCACCGATGCCAAGGGCCGCGCCACCAAGATCCGCGTCGCGCTCGACGACATGCCGGGGCAGACGTTGTGGCTGGCGCAGACCGATCTCGTCTACAGCCGCGCCCGCGATGCCATCATCGCGCACGACATCCACGCGCCCGCCGTCACGCTCGCGGACGCGCGGTAGAGCGATTTTCGTTCGTATTTGCGGCCAAGCAACTTACACCGGCCGCACCGCGATGCCGCGCGTGCCTTGCGGCAACGGAACGCTGCGGAATTTGGTATGCGGCAGCGCTTGCGCCAGCGCCATCAGCACGACGCGGCGGATGTCGCGCTCGAGCTTCGCGGCGGCCGCTTGCGGCAGCCGAACGTCGCCCAGATCGATCACGAAACGCGGCTCCTCGGCATGCGCCGCGCCCGGCAGCAGCGCCGCCGCGCCGGCCGCCGCGATCACTGCGCGCCGATCCAGGCGCCCTTTTCTGTCTTCGTCCGTATGGGACATATCCGCCTCCTCGTCGTGTTCGATCGCCATATGCCGGAACCGCAAAGGACCGCTCGTCAGCCCCGTTTTCCGAGATAAAGCGTCCGGGCCTTGCATCTACTCTATATGATGTGCGGCCATCCGACCCTTGGGCATGAGGCGCAAACGCCGCAAAAACCGGGCTTTTTCGCCATCCACAGCTTGGCGAAAAAATCGTTCTTTTCCGGCGTTTTACCGTTTGACAGGCCTGTGGCGCCCGCCTATACACCGCGCCCACGCCGAACGCGGGTGATGTGCTTGCGGTCGGCGTTGTTTCTGATGGATGATGGTTTTTCGTCTTTCGGGACGGCTCTTTGACATTGTGATTACAGGAAGGGGAACGTGGGCGGCGGCTCGTCAGCCATGTCCGAAGCGCAAGCTTTGGACGAACTTATCGAGCAGCGACGTAATGATTGCTCGCGTTTCTCAGCAAGACACTAAACATGAATGATCGCCTCGGGGCCTGTGACGGGACCTGAGTCGATCAACCCTTGTCAAAATGTCATGCGAACAAACGCGTTAAGAGCAATCAGCGCGTCGTCTGTTCAGGATCATAACTTGAGAGTTTGATCCTGGCTCAGAACGAACGCTGGCGGCAGGCCTCAAACATGCAAGTCTAGGGGTGTAGCAATACACACCGGCGGACGGGTGCGTAACACGTGGGAATATACCTTTCGGTACGGAACAACTGCGGGAAACTGCAGCTAATACCGTATACGTCCTAACGGAGAAAGATTTATCGCCGAAGGATTAGCCCGCGTTCGATTAGCTAGTTGGTGGGGTAATGGCTCACCAAGGCGACGATCGATAGCTGTTCTGAGAGGAAGATCAGCCACACTGGGACTGAGACACGGCCCAGACTCCTACGGGAGGCAGCAGTTGGGAATCTTGGACAATGGGGGAAACCCTGATCCAGCCATGCCGCGTGAGTGATGAAGGCCTTCGGGTTGTAAAGCTCTTTTACCCGGGAAGATAATGACTGTACCGGGAGAATAAGCTCCGGCTAACTTCGTGCCAGCAGCCGCGGTAATACGAAGGGGGCTAGCGTTGTTCGGAATTACTGGGCGTAAAGCGTGCGCAGGCGGTTTTCCAAGTCAGTGGTGAAAGCCCGGAGCTCAACTCCGGAATTGCCATTGAAACTGTGAAACTCGAGGACGAGAGAGGTGAGTGGAATTCCCAGTGTAGAGGTGAAATTCGTAGATATTGGGAAGAACACCGGTGGCGAAGGCGGCTCACTGGCTCGTTTCTGACGCTCATGCACGACAGCGTGGGGATCAAACAGGATTAGATACCCTGGTAGTCCACGCCGTAAACGATGATTGCTAGCCGTTGGGCAGCTTGCTGTTCAGTGGCGCAGCTAACGCATTAAGCAATCCGCCTGGGGAGTACGGCCGCAAGGTTGAAACTCAAAGGAATTGACGGGGGCCCGCACAAGCGGTGGAGCATGTGGTTTAATTCGACGCAACGCGCAGAACCTTACCAGGGTTTGACATCCTGAGACCGCCCTCTAATAGGGGTTTTCCCGCAAGGGACTCAGAGACAGGTGCTGCATGGCTGTCGTCAGCTCGTGTCGTGAGATGTTGGGTTAAGTCCCGCAACGAGCGCAACCCTCGCCTTTAGTTGCCATCATTCAGTTGGGCAC
>Ga0265320_10001013_pt1 | contig 20901 bp, 18 predicted proteins | sample 4827metaG_FD_202087 | JGI IMG/M metagenome (GOLD analysis project Ga0265320, IMG submission 202087) | Rhizosphere microbial communities from Carex aquatilis grown in University of Washington, Seatle, WA, United States - 4-8-27 metaG | ecosystem: Host-associated > Plants > Roots > Rhizosphere >...
ACCAGGATGTCGAACGCGCCCTCGCGGAAGCCGTCCAGAATAGTTTCGTACTGCCGCTTGCCGGTCACGGTGTCGCGGTCCATGCGGGCCACGCGCGCCTCGGGCAGGATGCGGTGCAGTTCCTCCTCAACGCGCTCGCTTCCGATTCCCAGAAAGTAAATGTGCTCGCTGTGGCACTTGGGGCAATGGCTCGGCACGCGCTCGGCGTAGTTGCAGTAATGGCACAGCAGGCGCTGGTCGCGGCGGTGGTAAGTCAGCGTGACCGAGCAGTTCACGCACTGGATGCGCTCGCCGCAGGAGCGGCAGGCGACGAAGCTCGAGAAGCCGCGCCGGTTGAGCAGCAGCATGGTCTGCTCGCCCGCGGCCAGCCGCAATCGGATCTCCTCGATCAGCCGCCGCGAGAACGTGCTCTGCTTGCGCGTGGCCAGGAACTCGACGCGCATGTCGATCAGCTCCACTAGCGGCAGCGGGCGCTGCTCGATGCGCTCCGGCAGCAGCAGCAGCGTGTACTTGCCCCGCTCGGCGTTGTACCGGCTTTCGAGGCTCGGCGTGGCCGACCCGAGCACCACGCAGGCGCCGGCCGCACGCGCGCGCACGATGGCGACGTCGCGGCCGTTGTAGCGCGGCGTCTCCTCCTGCTTGTAGCTGGAATCGTGCTCCTCGTCCACCACCACCAGTCCCAGGTCCTGCACCGGCGCGAAGACGCCCGAACGCGTCCCCACCACCACCCCCGCGGCGCCGGAGCGGATGCGCCGCCACTGCTCGCCTCGTTCGGCGTCGCCGAAGGCCGAATGCAGGATCGCCACCCGGTCCCCGAAGCGGTGAAAGAACTGGCCCGCCATAGCGGGCGTGAGCGCGATCTCCGGGACCAGCAGCAGCGCCCCGCGGCCCGCCGCCAGCGTGGCGTCGATAGCGTTCAGGTAGACCTCGGTCTTTCCCGAGCCCGTGACGCCCTGCAACAGGAAAGTGCGGAATTGTTTGGCCTCGATGGCCGCGCGGATGTGGTCGAAGGCGGCCTGCTGATGGGGATTGAGCAGGTGGGGCGCGCGGTTGTAAGCGCTGGAGATGGGCGAGAGCTCCGGCCGCACGGTCAGGAGGCCCCGCCGTCCCAGGGCGCGCGCGGCCTCGCCCGCGTTCTTCACCGCGGCCTCGACGTCTTTCAGGTTGTGCGAGCCGGGGTGCAGATCCAGATAGGCCAGCAGCTCGCGCTCAGCCTTCTTGTACTTGCCCTCGGGAGCCGGGGCTGCCGCCTCGACGCGCAGCCGCGCGGAGGGCGAGCGGAACGGATCGCGCTGCGCCTCCACGTCCTCGATCTGGACGAAGGCGCGCTTCTCGAGGCCGCGCAGCAGGCGCGCCGCGTCGGGCAACTTGCGGGCCAGTTGCGTGATCGAGACCGATCGGAATTCCAGCGCGCGCATGAGCTGAACCGCCGGATCCTCGGCCGAGTCCGTGAGCGAGAGCTGGCGCAGGGCGTCGCGGCCTGCATCGGTGAGCGTGTAGACCTTGCCGTGCCGGATCTCGCCGCCCACCGGCGCCATGGCGCGCAACACCTCGCCCAATGGGGCGCAGTAGTAGTCCGCGATCCACCGGCCGAGCGCCAGCATGTCGCTGGTGAGCGCGGGCTCCGCGTCCAGAAGCCGCAGCGCGTCGCGCGTCTCGCTCTCGGGCGGCTCGGAATGCACGCGTACCACGAAGCCGGTCATCTTGCGCGTCCCGAAAGGCACCAGCAGCCGGCAGCCCGGCTTCACGCGATGCCGCAGCGTCTCGGGCAGCCCATAGGTGAACGCCCGCTCCAAAGGCACGGGCAGGCTGACATCGCAGTAGACCGGTAATGTTTCAGGCGCCGCCAAGTCTTCCGCCATCAATGCGAGCTCACACCCCATATAAGGAGATAGTGAGGTGGAGGAGCAAGCATTCTCTATCGTAGCTTTACACGGCCGCCCCGACGCGCTCAAAATGGACCCAGGAGGGGCGCGATGCCGGAACGGCCAAAGCGTGAAACCGTGGATCTTTCGCAGTATCCCGATATGGTGGTGGTCTACCTGGGGATGCGGGTGAACACACTGACCGGAATCAAGACCGTGTTGGGCTTCAATGGGCAGATCTCGAAGGCGGTCGAAGCGAAACCCGATGGCCTGCTGCTGCACGAAACCATCACGTACTCGCTGCGCCAGGTCGGCATGCGTCAGTACTGGCGGGATTTCGACTCGCTCGAGGCATGGACGCGCTCGGCCCCGCACAAGATATGGTGGCGGGACTTCCTTCAGGACAGCGGCGGCACCGGGTTCTGGCACGAGACCTACCTGCGCCGCGGCGGCATGGAGGCAGTCTACATCGACATGGCGACGCCGATGGGATTCGCCCGTTTCGCGCCGGTCAAGGCGGCCAAAGGCTCGATGTTCTCGGCGCGGACGCGCGCCCGTGCCGCCGGCCAGACCGTCGGCCGGCCCGTGATCGCCGAGGACGAATTCTACGCTGGGCCGTCCGAGCCGGTCACCGGCCTTTGAAGTGCACCGTGAACGTCGTGAAGTACCACCCTATCTTGCCGGCGCAGCTCGACGGTGTGTAGGTCCAGGTCGAGACCAGCTTGATCGCTTCCTCGTTCAGTTCGGGATGGAGCCGGTCGATGGCTTTCAGTCCGAAGGTGTGTCCGGTGTCGGTTATGTACCCCTCTAACTGCACGTCCACTACCGCGATCGAAGAAGATTGCTGCGCCGGCTGCGGCGTGTTGACCGGATACGGCGGGCGAAGCTCAGGGCACGCGAAGCCACTGGCGTTTTCGGGCAGGGTGAAGAAGTCCGGCGGATAGTCGTTCTTCAGTACGTCCGTCTGGTCGACGGCGATGACTTCCTGCCCGCCCACCCAGCGTTCAATGTGTCCTGGCAGAAACGAGCCTTGGAACGGAAAGTAGTTCGAGTCCTTCGTGGTCGTATCTCCCGTGCGTACCGAGAGCAGCCAGCCGTGCTCGTTGTCCACGCAAATCTCGTTGGCCTGCTCGTGGTCGCCGGCCACCGTATCGAATTGGATGCAGCGGGTTCCCTCAACAGGCTCGGTGATGGATCGGATGATGTCCTGGCCGTCGAAGTGCACCAGGTAAATGGGTGCAACGTGGTTCAGCACTTGCAGTATCCCCGGCATCGGCACCTTGGCCTGGTTGCCGTTGAAGCGGTCGCCGTTGCGAATTTGGGTCGTTTGATACGTGCCGTAGCGCCATTCCTGGCGCCGCAGCTTGAACCCTCCCACGCTGCTGACGTATTCGCCGTCCGGCGCCGGGTTAGGCACGTGGAAGCGCAGCGTCAGCACGTTGGGGGGCCAGACAGCCGGCGAGCTCAAGTGGTTCGCCCGCTCGAGCAGTCGCACCGCTTCGGCACGCAATTGGGGATCTTCAGGAGGACCCGAACCCGGCCGCAAAACTGCTGTCTGTGCGTAGACCGGGAGTTCCGCCAGCGCGAAAACGAAAACTGCCGCCCAGCTACGCATTCCGATTGACATTCTACCCCATGATCCGTTCCAGGAACTCCGGGATCTCGAAGACGGCGCGGTTCTGGATGGCCGTGACGCGGGCGCGATAGCTGGCGAACGTGGCGGGTTCGAGAAGTTCGCCGACGGCCTTCGCGATCCCGCGGAAATTGGGCAGCACCAGCCCGGCGCCCTGCTCCACCACCCACACGGCGTTGTAGCGCTCCTGCGGCAGCGTATAGGCGTTGCGCTCGACGACCACCGGGAGGTTCATGGCTAGCGCCTCGCTGATCGATCCGGGCCCCGGCTTGCCGATGAAAAAATCGCTCAGGTGCATGTAATGGCGCACCTCGGTGGTGAAGCCCTCCACAAAACACGGCATGCGGAACTTGCGGGCGCGCAGCTTCTGGTAAAGCCTCTGGTTGTGGCCGCAGATCAAAATGAGCTGCAGCGCCAGGCCGGACCGATCGAGCCGTTCGGCGATCTCGATCATCACCGAGTTGCCCTCGCCGCCGAACAGCACCAGACCGGTGGGCAGCGCGGGATCGAGACCCAGGCGTCCGCGCTCCGCTTCGCGACTGGTCTCCACCGGTTCGTAAAACCGCGGGTGCAGGATCATACCGGAGGCGCGGAAGATGTGGTCGTCGGGACGGCCCAGCGCGCGAGCCTGCTCCACGGCCTTGGCCGACCCGCAGATCACGTAGTCGGATTCCCGCTCGATCCAGAAGTGCGGCGGGTAGTCCGCCACGTCGGTGAGTATGGTCGCGAACGGCACGCCGGGAAGCGCTTTGCGGACGCTCTCGACCAGAGCGCGGTCGAAGTTCGGCACCAGCGAAACCACCAAGTCCGTGTCACGCCCGCGCCAGAAGCCTTCGAGCAGGCGCACCTGCTTGGGGTGATAGAGGCGAATCAGTTGGTGCATCCCCCACAGCAGTTGCGCCGAGCCGAGCGTCCAGCCTTTCTTCAGGAGCAGGTTATAAACGTCCTGCAGGCGCAGGCCGAAGTACTTTCGAAAAATGTCGAGCGGGTCCATCACCTCCTGCAGGTTGATCAGCCGGATCTCCCAGGGCCGCCCGCTGCGTTCGATGGCCAGGCTCAGGGCGTTTGCGGCGCTGCGATGGCCGCCGCCGGCGTCGAAATACAGGAAGTCGAGTCGCTTCATCGGTGCTGGTACCGATTCTTCCACATTTGAGAGCCCCCGTATCAAAAGAACATCCTTCTTAACCATTGTTTTTTGTGGCATTCACGGGCATGTAATGTGCGGCGGGTACAAATGAGTCATGCGCTGCGATATGCACGTGCATACGATCCATTCCGGGATGTGCACGCTGCCCGTGTTGAGCAGAGTGTGTCGGGAGAGTTACACCGAGCCGGATGCCCTCTACGCGCGCCTCAAGCGTGCAGGCATGGACCTGGTTACGGTGACCGACCACGACTCCATTGATGCCGCGGAGGCCCTGCGGGGCCACGACGATTTCTTCCTCAGCGAAGAAGTCACCTGCCGCATGCCGAGCGGCACCGAGATCCATCTGGGCGTATACGACATCGCCGACCGCCATCACGTCGAGATTCAGCGACGGCGCACGGACATCGAGTCCCTGGCGGCGTACCTCGACGAGCAAGGCCTGTTTTTTACCATCAACCACTTGTTCTCCTGCCTGACTGGACGCCGGCACGCCTCCGATTTCGATCAGTTCGAGGCCCTCTTTCCCGGCTTTGAAACGCTGAACGGGCACATGTTGCGAAGCATGAACCGCCGCTCGGCCGAACTGGCGGAACTGCTGGCGAAGGCGCCGGTGGCGGGAAGCGACGCGCACACGCTGTCCTCCGCTGGACTGGCCTGGACCTCGGTTCCCGGTGCGCGTACTAAGGCCGAGTTTCTCGAGGCAGTGCGGCGAGGCCGCGCGCAAACGGCCGGGGCGTCGGGCACGTACTGGAAGCTGACGGCGGACGTCTTCCGCATTATTGCGTCGATGGCCCGCGAGAATCCGGCTACGCTGCTGCTGGCGCCTTTGGCAGTCCTGGTGCCGGCTGCAATCGCGGCGAACTACACGCTCGAAGCCGTGTTCCTGTCGCACTGGACGCGCCGGCTCGGATGGACGCGGCCACGCACCTTCGGCGGTGAGCCGGGTGCTTCTCCGGCGGTGGCGCCATGACAACCGCAAGACCGCTCTTCGACCTGATCGTGGCGGGCGACTACGGGCTGATGCGCCGCGTGAACCGCTGGCGCGCGCCGCGCTGGATCCGGCTGTGGATGATCTGCGCGACGCGTGGAGGCGACGGGTGGTTGTGGTACACGCTGGCCGGCCTGCTGCTCGCTTTCGGCGGTCCGCTTCGCCTTGAGGCGGTGGGCGCGGGTGCGCTCGCCGTGGGCGCCGGCATCCTGACATTCATCAAGCTGAAGCACTGGACCGGGCGCAAGCGTCCCTGCGCCATCGAACCGCACTGCTGGGCGACGCTGCTGCCCCCGGACCAGTTCTCCTTCCCCTCCGGTCATGCCATCACGGCTTTCGCGGTTGCCATCGCGGTCGGTTCGTTCTATCCCGTCCTCCTGGCGGGACTGCTGTTCTGCGCCGTGAGCGTGGCGGTTTCGCGAGTCCTGCTCGGCATGCACTTCCTCAGTGACGTGACCGCCGGCGCCGCGATCGGCAGCCTGCTGGGCTACGCCGCGGCCGCCGCGATTCACTGAGGCCGCAGACCCGGGACTGGCTCGAATTTCGCCGCCGTTGCGAAATTCGTGCCTGTCCCACAATCCGCCGTATGCACACGCCCCCATCGCGACCAGAGCAGCCTGCCTCCGTCGCTATAATTCTCAGTGAGTGCTGACCGCCTTCCTGATCTTCCTCGGCACGTACCTGGTGCTCGCCATCGGCCGCCTGCCGGGCTTTCGCGTGGACCGCACCGGGGCCGCTATCATCGGCGCGGCCCTGATGATCGCCTTCAACGTGCTCACCTTCGAGGAGGCCTACGCGGCCATCGACTACGACACCATCATTCTGCTGTTCGGAATGATGATCGTCGTTGCGAACCTGCGCCTCTCGGGGTTCTTCCGGGCCGTGGCGGCCTGGGCCGTCGAGCGGGCGCACCGGCCGATCCTGATGCTCGCTGCGATCATCGCCGTCTCGGGCGTTTTCTCGGCCGTGTTCGTCAACGACACCATGTGCCTGGTGCTGACGCCGCTAGTGCTCGAGGCGGCACTTGCCCTGCGGCGCAACCCCGTGCCGTTCCTGCTCGCCGTCGCCATGGGCGCCAACGTCGGCAGCGTGGCAACCATCACCGGCAACCCGCAGAACATGATGATCGGCAGCTTCTCGCGGATCGGCTACGGCGCGTTCGTCGCGGCGCTGGCTCCGGTGGCCGCCGTCGGGCTGGTGCTGACCGTGGCGGCGATCGTCATAGCCTACTGGAAGGAATTTCGTGTGGAGGAGCGCGTCGAAATCGAAAGGCCCGCAGTGCGGATCGACCGCCTTCTGATGTGGAAGTCGCTGGCGGTGGCGGCGGCCATGCTGGGCTTTTTCATCGCCGGATGGCCCGTGCCGAAGGTGGCCCTGCTCGCGGGCGCGGTCCTCCTTCTCACGCGCCGCGTGAAGCCGCAGAAGGTCTACCACGAGATCGACTGGCAGCTGCTGGTGATGTTCATCGGCCTCTTCATCGTGATCGCCGGGATCGAAAAGACCGCGCTGGCGGCCGACTTTTTCCAGTTCGCGGCGCGATTCGGTCTGGGACGCGTGGGCGTGCTGAGCGCTACCTCTGCCGTGCTTTCGAACATCGTGAGCAACGTGCCCGCCGTGCTGATCTTCAAGCCGCTGATCCCGCACCTGGCCAACCCCCGGCAGGCGTGGCTGGTGCTGGCGATGTCCTCGACCCTGGCAGGCAACCTGACGCTGCTCGGCTCGGTGGCCAACCTGATCGTCGTGGAGCGGGCGCGCCACCAGGTGCGAATCAGCTTCTGGGAGTATTTCAAGGTCGGCGCCCCGCTGACACTGGCGACCATCGTGGCAGGTATCCTGTTGCTGAGGTGAACATCCAGGTGCCCACCGGCTGGCTGCTTGACGGCGATCCTGCGATCCGCTGGCAGGCGCTCGCCGACTTGTGCGGCGCTGACGCCCAGACCGTCGCGCGCGAACGCGCCCGCGTCGCCGGCGAGGGCTGGGGCGCGCGGCTCCTGGCCCTGCAGGATCCGGCTGGCACCTGGGCCAACGGCCTCTACACGCCGAAATGGACCTCCACCACCTACACCTTGCTCCTGCTCCGCAGCCTGGGCCTCCCGGCAGGAAACGAGCAGGCCCTGGCAGGTTGCCGCCTGCTGCTCGACGCCGGCCTGTTTCGCGACGGCGGCATCAACCTGTGGAGGAAGAGCCACAAGACCAGCGAGGCCTGCGTCAGCGGCATGGTGCTCTCCATCGCGGCGTTTTTCGGCTTGCGGGATACTCGCCTGGAAACGCTGGCGGGCTATCTGTTCCGCGAGCAGATGCGCGACGGCGGCTGGAACTGCCGGCGCGCTCGCGGCGCGACCCACGGCTCGTTTCACACCACCATCTGCGCCCTTGAAGCCTTGCTGGATTTCGAGCGGCTCGATCCGCCCAGCCGTTCCGAATTGTGCGCGGCCGAGAGCCGGGGACGGGAGTTCCTCCTCCAGCACCGACTCTTCCGCTCCCACCGCACCGGTGCCGTGGTCGATGCGGCGATGACCCGATTCGCCTTCCCGGCGCGCTGGCACTACGACATCCTGCGCGCGCTCGACTACTTCCGCGATGCGGGCGCCGAGCGAGACCCGCGCCTCGAAGAAGCCATCGCCGTCGTCCGCAAGAGACAGCGGCCGGACGGTCGTTGGACTCTTCCGCGGGGCTACCCGGGCCTGACTTTCTTCGAGTTGGAAAAGGCCGGCCTGCCAAGCCGTTGGAATACCTTGCGTGCGCTACGGGTTCTGCAATGGTGGGCACCACCTGGAGGGGGTGCTTAGTCCGGCCGATAGAGTATGCTGGAGTCGTCATGGCCTTACGCAGCTTACTGCTGTACCTGTCCCGCCGGAAAAGACTGCGCCGCTGGATGGAGACGTCGCCCATCGCTGAGCGGCTCACCGAGCGCTTCATCGCGGGCCTGACCTTGGACGACGGCCTGTCCGTCTGCAAGCGCCTGGAGCGCGAGGGAATCCTCGTGAGCATGGACCGGCTGGGCGAGAGCGTCACATCGCCCGCGGAGGCCGAGGCGTCGCGCGACGGCTACCTCGAGATCCTGCACCGCATCGCCGCCAGCGGGTTCGACGCCTCCATTTCGATCAAGCTCACGCAATTCGGCCTCGACCTGTCGGAATCCGCGTGCCGCGCCAACGTCGAGCGGCTGGTAAGCGAGGCGGCGCGGCTCGGGAAGACCGTCGAAATCGACATGGAGTCGAGCGAGTACACCGACCGCACGCTCGATATCGCCTGTGCCATGCACGAAGCGCACGGCAACATAAGAGCCGTGGTGCAGGCCTACCTGCGCCGGAGCGCTGAGGACATCGAGCGCATGTGTGAGCTGCGCGTGCCGGTGCGCCTGTGCAAGGGAGCCTACAAAGAGCCCGCCACGGTGGCCTTCGCGAGCAAGCGCGAGGTGGATGAGAGCTACGTCCGGCTCATGCAGGTTCTGCTCGATCGGGGGGCCTATCCCGGCCTGGCCACGCACGACCAGCGCATCATCGAGGAGGCGCACCGTTTCGCGCGCGAGCGCGGCATTCCGCCGGACCGCTACGAGTTTCAGATGCTGTACGGGATTCGCCGCGATCTGGCCCGGCGCTTCGCGGCGGGAGGCTACCGCATCCGTCTCTACGTGCCGTTTGGCGAAGCCTGGTATCCGTACTTCATGCGGCGCCTCGCGGAGCGGCCCGCGAACCTTCTATTCCTGATGCGCAATATGTTCCAGGGTTGAGGGGCCGCGCTGGGGCAGTCCCGACTCCGGATCGCTCGCGTACTGAGTATAGGCCTCCATCACCGCGCCGGCCGCGCCGTCCAGCACAACCTGGCCATGATGCAGCCAGATGGCCCGGTCGCAGAAGCCGGTCACCATCGCCGGGCTGTGCGACACGCACAGCATCGTCGTCCGCCGCTTGCGCAATTCCGTCACCTTCTTCAGGCACTTCTCCTGAAACTCGGAATCGCCGACCGCCAGCACCTCATCCACCACCAGGATCGCAGGCTCCACATGAACCGCAATCGAGAACGCCAACCGCACCTGCATGCCGCTCGAATAGGTCCTCAGCGGCTCATCGACGAAATCGCCGATTCCGGAGAACTCGACGATCGGGGCGAAGCGCTCCTTGGCTTCCTTGTTCGACATGCCGAGCAGCGCCGCGTTCACGAATACGTTTTCGCGGCCCGTCAGGTCCGGATGAAAGCCGGAGCCCAATTCGAGCAAAGCCGCCAGCCGTCCGTTCACTTCGACCGTGCCCTTCGTTGGCTCGGTTAATCCCGTAACCAGGCTCAGCATGGTGCTCTTGCCGGCGCCGTTCCCGCCGATCAGCGCGACGGATTCGCCCTGGTCCACGGAGAACGTCACGTCCTTGAGAGCGTGGAAATAGTCCTGGTCCGTCCTGGCGCGAAACAGGCCGGATATCCTCTGTCTGATGAGTTGGCGTCCGCTATGCCGCCGGAAGACTTTGGACACACCGTTCACGTCAATCAGGGGCATAGGCAGTTATAGGTAATCGTAGAAGCCCGGCTTCAGGCGCCGGAAGCCGATCCAGCCCAGCGCAAACACGGCAGTTGACACTCCAACGAGCTTGATGAGAAGCGTGTGCGGGGGAGCATGCGCCTCTAGCAGGACGTTGCGCAGGGCCAGCACCAGCGCCGCGATCGGATTGAGCTGGTAGATTTCGGCGTAGGCTTTCGGGATCGACCCGAAGGAGTAAAAAATCGGAACCAGCCAGAACAAAATTACATTGATCGATTCAACCACGTACCGCATGTCCCGGATATAGACGTTCAACGCGGAAGACAGCATCGCCAGCCCGCAGACGAACAGGATCTCCAGGAACCACAGCGCCGGAAGCCACATCCACTGGATGTTGATGCCCACGCCCGACGCCAGCACCAGGGTCAGGAGCAAAGCGAACTGAATCCCGAGCTGCAGGCAGTTCGAAAGCACCGTCGCGATCGGAACCACCACGCGCGGCACCGGCACGCGCTTGATGAGCGCCGCGTTTTCGACGATCGACCCCGTTCCCGTGGACCACGCCAGCACGAAGAAGTTGTAAGGCACCAGGCCGCACAACAGGAATACCGGAAAATGGGGGATGGTGGACTTGTAGACCTTCGTGAAGACGAACGTCATAACCGACATCATTACGATCGGATTCAGTAGAGACCAGAAGGCCCCCAGTGACATATTCCGGTAGCGGATTTTGAAATCCTTGAGAATTAACTGGCGAATTAAGAAGCCGTAGTGTCCGGACCACATAGCATGGAGAGTGCCGGTTGGGCACAATGTCAGGCCAGTATATCATTGGCCAGCCCCGACCCGCGACCGTGAGGGAGCGGATCTCCGTGCCTTACCCCAGGTTCACCACGCTCTCGCCCGGGTGGTCGAGCGCCAGCATGCCGAGGATGGCGTCCTTCACCTGGCGCGTCACCAGGAAGTTCTGGCGGACGTGCTCGCGGCCATTGTCGCCCATCCGCTCGCGCAGCTTGCGGTCCCGCAGCAACTGCGAGATGCGGTTCGCGCAGCCCTCGGGGGAATGCACCAGGTAGCCGGTCACCCCGTCGATGACCTGCAGCTTGATGCCGCCCACCGCGCCTCCGATCACCGGCTTCTGCTTCCACAGGGCCTCGCTCACCGTGAGGCCGAATCCCTCGCGGATCGACTTCTGGATCGCCACGGTGGACGCGCGTACCAGCGCATTGATCTCCAGGTCGCTGAACGGCGGCATGTCGAGCACGTGAATGTCGGGATCGCCCTCCGCGGCCTGGCGCACTTCGCTCAGCACCTGCTCGCCTTCGGGATCGTCGGTAGCGCCCCCGCCCGCCAGCACCAACTGGCAGCGGTGCCGCTTCCTCACCAGCTTGTACGCCGCGATCACGCCCAGCGGGTCTTTCAGCCGGTCGAAGCGCGAGATCTGCACTAGAATCGGTTTGCCCGGATCGATGCCGTACTTCTCCAGCACTTGCAGGATGTACGCTTTGTCCAACGGCTTGTTCTTGTCGCTCAGCGGATCGATGGAGGGTGCGACGCGGAACTGCGGAATGGGCAACTGCTGCGCGAAGTCCGGCATGGAGAACACCGCCGCGTCATACTGCTCCACCCACGGCCGCAGGAAGTTCCAGACGTCCGGCTGCGGCGTGGATACGTCGATGTGGCAGCGCCAGATCCAATGCCGCCCCATCTCCTTCTTGCGCTCGATCAAACCGGCCGGCTGGGGGTCGTGAATGACGATGACGTCACTGTCGAGATCGACCTCGCGAAGATTCATCTCGGTGGTCGCCCGGAAGATCTCCAGCATCTGCTCCGTGATCTCCTCGGTCTTGCCGTGCAGCGCGTTGTGAAAGGCCTTGGTGACATTGTAAAAGGCCTGGTCGCCTTTGATCACATCCCAGCGCGCGTCGATGCCCAGGTCCCGTAGCAGGGGAATCATGCGCGTCAGAATCTCCGCCACGCCGCCGCCCACCGACGTGGAGTTGATATGGCGCATGCTGCGGCCGCGTACGCGATCGGCCAGCGTGCGCAACTCCTCGATGACCGCCGGGCCGGCCGCTTCCGCGTAGTCCTGGATTGTTACCGCCATCTCACGTGCGCAGCCTCCTGCCGATTTTCACGATCTGTTCCCTCAACTCGCCGAGCGTGGCGTCATATGGATTCAGCCGGTCGATCGCCTGGGCCAGCCGGGTCTCCCCGCAGTTCCGGAGCCACATGGAGAAGTCGTTGGTAGGGCGCTCCAGACGCAAGCGCGCCTGAAAGAAGTGGAAGTACAGGCTGGCATCCGTAGACTGCCCCACCATCTCGAACAGCTCCCGGGCATCATGCGCCACCAGGCCCGTGGGCGACACGAAGCTCTTGGCTTCGCAGAAATGGAACTCGTCGCCGGGCGGGCACTCGCGCAACCGTTTGCCGTCGCCCAGGTACTTCTCCACCGTCGCGATGATGGCCTCCCGAAGGTCGCGGATGGAGGTCATCGCCAGCAGGTCGATCGCGGTAAGCCGCTCCTCGAGGCCCTCCTCTTGCAAGGCCTGCGAGGCCCAGCGCGCGAATTCGTTGTGGAACCGCGGCTTGCCAAAATTGTGAGTCAGGAACAGGTAGTGAGTGTGGTAGAAAATCGAGGCGCCCGAGACCTTGTGCAGATGCTCCTGCAACTCGGCCAGGTTCTTCGCCCTCCGGCCGGTGAGCACCACCAGGTGCCGCTCGGTATGAAAGGCGAAAGGTTCGACGGTGTTCACTGGCACGCCAGCCATTCGAGAAACTCCTCCACCGCCGCCGGACCGCTCACGCGGTATCGCGCGTCCGTACGCTCTGCGCAGCCTACTTTGAATGTCAGCCCATCCGGCAGCGCGCGGAACGCGTCTTCGTCGGTCCGGTCGTCGCCAAAGTAAATGCTCACCATCCCGTCGCCGCCCACGCGGTCCAGAATCCAGCGAACCGCGGCGCCCTTGTTCCAGTCCGTCTTCGGCAGAATCTCCCACAGCATCTTTCCGGTCCCAAGGCGGAGCAGGCCGGCCGCCGGCGCGACCGCCTCGAGAACCGCCCGCTCGACGCGCCCTCGATCCTCGGCGGCCACATTGCGATAGTGCACGCTGGTGGTCAGCACCTTGTACTCGACGAAGGCGCCAGGAATCGTGCGCAATGCCGGCTCCAGCCGCTGGGTGACGGCGCGCAGTTCGCCTCGCGCGGCCGCCGCCGCCGGCTCGAGAAAGCTCAGGCCGCGGCCCTCGATCTCCAGGCCATGGTTTCCCGCGTAGATCAGGTCCGGCAGGCCCACCCGCTCGCGCAAGTGATCGAGCCCGCGTCCGCTGATGATGGTGACGACGCTCCGGTCCCCGCTCGCGATTGCCGCCAGTGCCTGCCGCACCGCTTCATCCATGCGAGCCCCCGCCGGATCCGGTACCAGCGGCGCCAGCGTTCCGTCGAAGTCCAAAAAGAGTGCAACGCGGCGGGCCACCCGTATCCACTCCTCGACCTCAGGCTGCGGCATCGGCTTGCCCGTTGGCCGCAAACTCGAATCTCAGCAGCGCGGAGATAATCTTGCCGGCCCAGCGGTAGATGTTGTTCTCCGCCACCACCGTCCGCATCTTCTGCATGCGCTTCCTGCGCGCCTCTTCCGGCATTTCCAGGGCCTGCCGGATGGACTCGGCCATGCCTTCCTCATCGAATGGATTCACCAGCACCGCGTCGGTCAGCTCTCTCGATGCGCCCGCGAAATCGCTCAGGATCAGGACGCCGTCCCCGTCGAAACGGCTGCCCACGAACTCCTTCGCCACCAGGTTCATCCCGTCGTGCAGCGCGCTCACCATGCAGAAGTTGGCCAGCCGGTGCAACGCCGCCATCCCGAACCGTCCCACGTTCCGTCCGATCAAGACGACCGGGCGCCAGGAACCCACGGCCCATTTCCAGTTGATCTCGTCCACCAGGTCGGCGACCTCTTCTTCGAGCAGCTTGTAGTGGCGGATCCGCATCCGGCTCGGCACGCCCACCTGGATGAAGACCAGTCGCGAGCGGTAGTCCGGGTTCTTGGTTAGGAACCGGTCCACCGCACGCAGCCGCTCCAGGATGCCCTTGGTGTAATCCATCCGGTCGATTCCGATGCCGATAAGCTCCTGGCGCAGGCCGAGCTGGCGCCGCCACCGCTTCATCTCCTGGTCGGTCTCGGTCGCCGCCGCCGTGGCGGCCTGCTCGTCGAAATCGATGCTGATCGGAAACGGCCGGACCGAAGTCGTGCGCCCGCCCCGCGTCACCTCGAACCGCTCGCGATCCGCCATCGCCTCCACCGTCCGGTCTACCGTGTCCAGGAAGTTCAGGCAGTGCAGGCGCAGATGGAATCCAAGCAGGTCGTTGCCCAGCAGGCCGTCGAGCAGTTCGGCGCCCCACGGAAAATCGCGGAAGATCTCCGGGTTCGGCCAGGGAATGTGCCAGAACTGGGCCACGATCAGGTTGGGGTTGCTCTCCTTTAGCAGGCGCGGCAGCAGGGCGAAATGATAGTCCTGTATGAACACGAAAGTCGGGGCATCGCCGGCTTCTTCGAGGACCGTGCGCGCGAATAGCTCGTTGACTTCGCGATAGCTTTGCCAGTCCTCCGGCGCGAACGCGGGCCGCGTGAACACGACATGGCACAGCGGCCACAGGCCCTGGTTGGACAAGCCGTAGTAATAGCGGGTCTCCTGCTCCTTCGTGAGCCAGACGCGCCGCAACGTGAAGCTGGGATCGTCCGGAGGTAGCTTCACGTGGTCGCTGGCGTCGACGACGCTACGGTCGGCATCGCCGCTGCCGTGCGCGATCCAGGTGCCGCCGCAGGCCCGCATGATCGGCTCGAGCGCCGTGGTCAGGCCGCTGGCGGGCTTCACGCACTCGACCTCGTCCCCGGAATACTGATGAACATAGGGCTCCCGGTTAGAGACGACGATGAACCGGTAACCCCGCATCTTGGCCTCGATTAGCTCAAGCAGGGCATCCTTAGTCCAGGCGATCGGCGTGCGATAACCCACAGCATCCATGTCGTGTTTTCGCCTGCAAGCAAGGGGCCATCCCCGTAACGCTGCGAGTCTCTTTGATTTGGCGGCTGGCGCGCGGTCGCTCCCGGGCGGGCGGGTATTTTCGACCGGGTACTTACTTCCTTGCGCCTAGTTCGACGCACTCGAAGCTGGCGGCGTCATTGGAGTCGCCACCCTTGTAGTGAGCCACCTTCGGGTAGGGGCACAGCGGGCGGGTCATCTTAACGCCGCTGATATTCCCGGTGCCGACGATCGTCTCCGGCGCGATTCCCTGGGTAACCCATCGGTCGAGCGCCAGCACCACGTCGTGACCGGCATCCTGCGGCGACACGCTCGGATCGGCGATGTCCGTGTTGCCGAAGTTGTTCGGGCCAGCGCCCGTAGCGCAGTGCCCCATCCCCGGGACCATGAACAGGCGATAGAAATCCTGGATCGGCTTCGAGGCGTCGCCGCGCGGATCCGGGTATCGTTTCAAAAATGTGTCAACCTTTTCGTAGAAGGCGATTGAGTCGCGCGGCGCGATGGCGGCATCACCCCAGCCGTGATACTGGATCAGCTTTCCACCGTGCGCCCGGAAGCTCCTCAGATCGGGGTTGTACGCATCCAGAATCGGCCCGGCCTTCTCTTGGGCCAGCTTCAGATCGCGGTCGAAGTCGATGGTCCGCCAGTCCCATCTTGGATTTTCGAAAACAGCTCCGGAGTAAAAGGAGTTCCCAAACATCGCGTGCACCGGCCCCACGATCCACACCGCCCACCCCACCGGGCCCGCTTCCGTCCCCGGCTCGTAGCCGGGATAGATCTGTTCCCCGGTGCTCGGACTCCGCGGGCCGCCGTAAATCCTCCTGAGAGTCTCGATTTGCTGCTGCGTCAGGCACTCCGGGCCCTCGGCGCCTGCGCACTTCAAGACCGCGGGATCGAAGTGGCACTGGCGCGGATCTTCGATCAGGCTGTCCTTCACTCCGTCCAGTTCGTCGCAGGCCGCAAGCGCCGCCTTCTGAATGGCCGGCAGCTTGGCTGCGGGGATGTCGCCCGCGGGATCGCCCTTCAGCGCCTTCTCGTTCCAGACGAAACCGGTGAAGTGCCGGGTCCAGTTGTTCGCCGGAGCGCCGGCCACGACGCCGTCGAAGTCCTCCGGATACCTCTCCGCCTCCATCAATCCCTCGCGGCCGCCGTCCGAGCAGCCCACGAAGTAAGCCCGGCTCAACTCCTGCCCATAGAATGCCCGCAGGATGGCTTTGGACTGCCGGGCTGTCTCGTGCAGAGCGCGATAGCCGAAGTCGATGAGTTTTTCGGGATGGCCGATCGCCCAGTTCGCGTTGGGCACGGGGGAAGGGCTGGTGTGACCGTCGTCGGTCGCGGAAGCGGCATAGCCCCTGGCCAGCGGAGTCACCAGATCGTAGGCCGGGATGGAGCCGGCCCAGCCGCCGTTTCCTCTCTGGATGTACTTCCCGTTCCAGGCGCCCGTCGGGGGAAGCCACAGCTCGAAGTTGATCTCGGAGTCGGAGGTCGGTCGCGCCACGCCCTTCACTTCGCAGTGCCGCGGAACCGTGACCGGCGGCAGCTTGAAGAAGGCGTTGGGTTGTGGCTTCAGCGGCGCGGCCTCCACCATCGCTGCCGACGTCACGGTCGCGTGATCGAGCTTGAGCCCCGTCAGGTTCTCGCAGGGCTGTTGCGCAATGCCCATACCGCACGTCACGCAGGCGAACGCCCCGCCAAACAAAATCGTTTGGATTCTCATAACCGTGTTCCAGTATTCCACACATCCCTGCCTCCCATCCGCGCCCGCGTCCAGGTTAGAATTGCGGTTCGAGCCACTACCTAAATTGCGAATCCTGATCGTCTCCGACCTGCACGCCAACCTCGAAGCCGTCCGCGCTCTGCCCGAACGCTACGACGAGATGTGGGTGCTGGGAGACCTTGTCAACTACGGGCCGAACCCTCGCGAGGTCATCGAGTTCGTCCAGACCCACGCCTCGCTGATCGTGCGGGGAAATCACGATCACGCGGCCGGATACGATGTGGCCCCCCAATGCTCCGAGCGGTTCCGCCGTATGGCGGAAGAGACCGGCCGCTACACCCGGGCAGCAATTACCGACGAGCAACGCGGGTTCCTGCGAGGCCTGCCGCTGACCGCGGAACCGTCGGTCGGGGGCATCCAATTCTCGCTGTGCCATGCCGCACCGCCCGATCCGCTGTACGAGTACCGCTCGCCCGATTCCCCGCTGTGGGATGTGGAACTGGCGCGCGCCTCCGCGGACGTCCTGCTGGTCGGCCACACACACCTGCCATTCTGCCGGCGATCGCACAACCGGATGGTGGCGAACCCCGGCAGCGTCGGCCAGCCCAAGCACGGCGCGGCCCGAGCCTGCTATGTACTCTGGGAAGACGGCGAGCTCAGGCACGAATCGGCGGAGTATCCAGTCGAGGACACCGTAGAGAAGATCGAGGCGCTGCCGCTCTCGCCGGAGGTGCGGGCTGACTTGAACCGCGTGCTGCGAACGGGTGCAGCGTCGTGATCCCGCTCCGCGCGCTTTTCCTGGCGCTCCTGCGCCTCGGCCTGACGGCATTCGGCGGGCCCGCCATGGTGGCCTATATCCGCGATCTGGCCGTAACCAAAAAGAAGTGGCTGTCGGAGGAAGCCTTCGCGGATGGCGCCGCGTTGTGCCAGTCGATCCCCGGCTCGACAGCCTTGCAGATGGCCGCCTATGTTGGCCTGCGCGTCCGAGGGCCCGCGGGGGCGCTGGCAACGTTCGTGGGATTCGCCCTGCCCGCATTCCTGCTGATGATGGTCCTCGCCACCCTCTACGGCGCCAGCCGCGACCTACATGCCGTGGCATCGGCTTTCCGTGGCCTGCAAGTGATCGTAGTGGTGCTGGTCGCGAACGCCGCCGTGAATTTCGGACGTACCTCCGTCCGAAACTGGCGCGATGCCCTGCTGGCCTGCGGCGCGGCCGCGTTCCTGTTCTTTCATGGCAGTCCCATCCTGGCCATCGCCGGATCTGCGGTCGTCGGCGCGCTTCTCTATCGCGGCGCGGACCTGTCCGTCCAGCGGCTCAGCGCCGCCGGCCAGCCGGGCGAGCGCCGAACCGTGCGCCTGGCTTTGATTGCGGCCCTGGCAGGCTGCGTCGCGCTGGCCGCTCTCTTTGCAGCCAACCGGCTTCTGTTCGACCTCGCCGCGGTCATGGTGAAGACGGATCTGTTCGCCTTCGGCGGAGGCTTCGCGTCGCTGCCGGTGATGCTGCACCAGGTCGTCGACGTTCACCACTGGATGGACAGCAGGACCTTCATGGACGGCATCGCCCTGGGCCAGGTCACCCCCGGCCCCATCATCATCACCGCCACCTTCATCGCCTACCGGATCGCCGGCCCGCTGGGCGCCATGGTCGGAACGGCGGCGGTCCTCGCTCCATCCTTCCTGATGGTGCTCATCACGGTCCCGTACTTCGACCGCCTTCAGCACTCGGCGATCTTCAGGGGGGCGCTGCGCGGCGTCCTGGCTTCGTTCGTCGGACTGCTCGTGGCCGTGACCGCCCAGTTCGCGAGCGCGGCACAATGGACCCCGGCCTCCATCCTTCTGGCCGTCGCAGCGTTCGTGGCCCTCCGTTGTAAGATCGATATGTTATGGGTCGTGCTCGCCGGCGCCGCTATCTCGATCTTCGTCATGTAACCGCATGCGCGTTCCTTCTGGCCGCTGGCGCGTGGGGCCAGGTGCCCCATCAGCACCATCCGCCGTCCTCGGACGAATACGCCCGGGTGCTCGAAGATCCCTCCCGCGACGAGTGGCAGAAGCCGCACGACGTCGTGATGGCGCTCGATCTCAAGCCTACGGATGTCATTGCGGACATCGGTGCGGGGACAGGCTATTTCGCGCGTCGCTTCGTGCATCACGCCGCCAAGGTCTATGCCGTCGATATCGACGACAAACTTCTCGCCATCGCCGGCAAGGACGCCCCAGCGAACCTGACCACCGTTCTCGCCGCGCCCGATGACCCGCGCCTGCCGGAGCGCTCCGTCGACGTCATCTTTTTCTGCGATGTGCTGCACCACATCGAGAATCGCGCCGCGTATTATCCGAAGCTGGTCCGGGCCTTGAAGCCCGGCGGGCGCGTCGTTGTCGTCGATTTCTACCCGAAACCCGCGCCCGTCGGACCGCCGCCGTCCATGAAGCTGTCGGACCAGACGGTCATCGCCGAGTTTCGGGACGCAGGCTTCACCCTGGCAAAGCGGCTCGACACTCTGCCCTATCAGTACATCCTGTTCTTCGAGCGGCTCACGCCGAGTACATCGCCGCCACTTCGTAGTCCACAACCTTCGGCACCGTGAACTCGACCGTGCCGTCCGTGACCTGGAACGGGACGTCCGTCTCAGCCCGTAGCAGCTCAACCCGTGTGACGCGCCTGCCTGCCGGCAGCTTCATTCTCACTTTCTGGGCCGGGATCGGATAGAAGTTCCGCACCCATCCCCGGTGCAGATTGGGATTGGTGTAGTTGAGAATGTGGACCGCGAACCCGGCCTCCGTCTCCCACGCGAATGTCTCGATGACGCCCTCGCCCTCCACCGTCACCGGCGATTCGCCGCGCGACACCCAGCGGATCGTGTTCTGCAGCAGCCGGCTCAGATCGGTATGGCCGCTCCGCCACATGGTGCGCTCGATATCGCCGGGAAACCAGGCCAGGCGGCTGCGGCCCTTCTCTCGCAGGACCACGGCCGGCTCGTCCGTTCGCGGTTGCGGCGGATACGACAATTCGGGCGGATAGGCCACGTAGCCGGGAACCACGGTCAGCACCGCATCCCCAACGGGCGCGACGGGCAAGCGGTACTCCGCACCCGGCAGCCAGTTCGTGTTCGTGAAGCCGTTCAGAATTTCATGCGGCCGCTCGATGCGTGCATAGAACGCATTTCCAGTGGTGCCGATGATCTCGCCCGCCCGGTGGATTCCGAACACCTCGGCAAGGCCGAAGTCGGCGCGCCGCTCGTTGCGGTCGGTGTACATGCCGGTTTCGAAGGTGGCCATCAGCGAGCCGCCCGCGTTCACATATTCGCCCAACTGGCGGCACTGCTCGTCGCTGAGCAGCGCCGTATTCGGCAACAGCACGGCGGAGTATTTCTTCAGCTCATCCAAGCCGAGTTTGTCTTCGTGGACGAAGTCGAAGAGGAACCGCCCCTCGAGCAGCGCGTAATACAGGCCGTCTATGTATTCCTGCGTCGCAACTCCGCGCGGGGCCGAATAGAACAGTTGCGTGCGCTGGCCCATCACCACGCCCACGTTGGCGATCGATCGCTTGTTGGCAAAGTGGCGGTCGTGCTTCGCCATCCAGTTGAAGTACTTGCGCGCGGGCTCGAGCGCGCGGCGGTCCTCGCCCATCCCTTTCTCGCCGCCGATGAGATGGTGATACGGTACCATGCCGCTGGCCAGCGTCTCATTCAGCCACATCCGCTGTTCCCGCTCCGACTTATAGACGTTGCGCCACCGTATGCGGCCCGTGGACCATGCTCCGGTTACGTTCGTCGCCATCTTGCCGTTCTGGACGGCACGGCAGACGCGGCCTTGCAGCGCGCATCCCCAGATCGGCGCATCCTCACCCCCCCGGCCCTGGTTGTCGGCCTGAAACCACTCGCAAACCTCGCCGACCTGTTGCAGGTTTGTCGAGCAGTGAACCTGGCCGCCGAGATTCGCGAAATAGAAGTTCGACGGCCGCTTCTCCTTCGCGATGGAGTCGTAGAGCTTCCACAAGGTGATCGTGCGCTCGTTGAACTTGTCCCAGTAGTCCGG
>Ga0265320_10001014_pt1 | contig 20891 bp, 13 predicted proteins | sample 4827metaG_FD_202087 | JGI IMG/M metagenome (GOLD analysis project Ga0265320, IMG submission 202087) | Rhizosphere microbial communities from Carex aquatilis grown in University of Washington, Seatle, WA, United States - 4-8-27 metaG | ecosystem: Host-associated > Plants > Roots > Rhizosphere >...
CGCGCTGAGGGCAGCGCGCCCTACCTAAAGTTTCTTCTTGGGGTAGGGCGGGCTGCCCTCAGCCCGCCGTCTTGTTTTTGGCGAAATTAAGACACCACCGCACGCCCGTCGTTCTTGACAAAGGGGCCATTCCGCGGCTGTATTGACCCTCTGCCCGCCGGAGCCAGCCGCTCCCGGTGGTGCTTTTTGTGCCGGACATTCCCGGCCCCCATCGTCTAACGGTTAGGACAGGAGATTCTCATTCTTCAAATCAGGGTTCGATTCCCTGTGGGGGCGCCAGTTTTGGAAGGTGATTTATAAGAGTGAGTTATGGCAAAATCGGAAATTGGGAAAAGCATTTCTTCCAATAAATCTTCCAATAAATCGCCGAGGGAGCTATTTTGTCGCAGATGCTTTATTTTAAAGGATTCAGTCCAAATGTGATTAGGTTTCAGCAAAAGGACGGGACGGCGATTCGACGAGTGTTCCGGCGTTTGACCATGAGGATTTGCTGAAATTGGGATTAATCGCATACCGTTTCTATCGTTCGGACCTCCCACGCGCGCGCGATGGCTCGACCTAAAAATGGTTCTGCGGCAGGGTGAACCATCCTCTTTGTCCAAAGAGGTCGCCGACGCCAATAGGTAATCGCCGAGGTATTCTAGTTCATCGGCCGTCCTTTACGCGCGCGCGCGCGAGTGGCCAGCTTGAAAATCGTAAAATGGGGCGCGATGCGTTACTGTTGCACCTAGTTCGAGTCGCGTCAGCGTTCGTGTGCGCGCATGCGCTGCCCTCGCCGCGATAATCAAAAAACTCGCGTGTGCCTATTGGAAGCGCGTCCCTGACCTCGGCCCGTTGGTCACTGCTCCAATTTCGCCATTTCTGCCATAACCGCATCCCGTCGGTAGATTTTGCGCCGACCAAGGCGAATTACAGGTATCGGCCCGCGATAGACAAAATTTCGAATAGATCGCACGCAGACTCCGAGGTGATCGGCCAACTCGCGCTCGTTCATATACTGCGGCGGATAGCCTGCGCCTGGGCCTGCGCATTGGCGGCTTGGCGCGCTGCAGTCTCGCGCTGCTGCTTGTCCCGCGTATAGTCCATTACCTCCATCTGGCCTCACCGCCGCCCAGAACCCTTTTTCTCTTCAAATCAGACGGAAACTTAGTCACACGGCCCAATCAGCGCAAAGAAGGGCCGCTTGGGCGAGGACTTCCATTACGGCATCGTCTTGCAGGTCGGGCGGGTAGCCGTTTCGGTTGAGGATGCGCTTTACCATCACCCTGATATTAGCCTGTGCACCCTCGCGCAAGGTCCAGTCAATCGTTACGCTCTTACGAACTTGGGTGACAAGTTCAGCAGGGTTAACTTGCTCCATCGCTGACAACCCCATTAGTTCGTCTGCCGGGACCCTCAAATGGTCGCTTGGCGCGACAGGGTCCATCGAACGCTCGCGGCGGAAATTAAACCTTCTTCAAACATGCCCGGTCACGGTGCGCAGCGGCAAAGGCTATGGTTTCACGGTCAGCTTGACCGACACGCTGGTGGCCTTGCCCGCGGGATTCGTTATAATCACCCGATAATTGCCCGCCTTGGCCGCCGTCACTTTGACGACCGCCACGCTGGCGGCGGTCGCCCCAGAGATGCCACCACCATTGGCGAGATTCGCATTGTTTCGTTGCCACTGGTAATCCAGCGGCGCGGTGCCCGTGGCCTTGACCGTAAATTTAGCGGTTTTGCCCTCATTCACCGTAACTGCCGCGGGCTGTGCCGTGATCTTGGGCGGAAATGCGTTCGCAAGCACCTTCAACGTCACGGCATTGCTTGTCGCCAGTCCACCCGGACCGGTGATGACCACATCGTATTTTCCGGCATCCGCGGCGGCAACTTTCTTGATGGTCAACGTTGCGCTCGTCGCACCGGCAATGTTTTTCCCATTCTTGCGCCATTGGTAGGTGAACGGGCCCGTGCCGCTCGCTTGTACATTAATCGTGGCGTTCTTGCCCATGAGCACCGTCATCGCTGCGGGCTGGGTGCTAATCGTCGGCGGCGGCACCGGATTGGCACCCGTTCGGAAAGTCCAGACAGGGCCGGCAGTCGTCGCTTTTCCATCCGAGGCAATGACTTGCCAATGGTAAGTCGTTTGATAACTCAGCGTGGGTGGGGTGTAGGCCGGGCCGATTCCGGATGCCACCACGGACGGGTTGGAACTCGTCCCCAGGTGAATTTCATAGGTCAACGGATCACCGTCAACATCGCCGCTGCTCCATTGCAGCATCGGTGACGCCACGTCCACCTGGACGGCGGCATCGACCGGAAATGGGCGGTTGGGCGCCACCGGAGGCGTGTTGCCGGCAGTAATGCTCGTCGTTTGCGATAAGGCGGGGGCCGCGAATCCACTGTTGTCATGCGCCGTGACCCGGATCAGCAACCCCGTTGTCACGGTGTTTGGCACTGTCCACGAATAGTTTCCAGTGTTGCTCAGCGCGCTCGCAATGGCCAGCCATGAAAGACCGTTGTTGATCGAATACTCCAAATCAATCTTGGACACGCCCACATTGTCAGTCGCCGCCCATTGAATGGCGATTGTGCTTCCGGCGGTCAGGTTTGCGCTCGCGGAAGGCGCGGTGACCGTGATCGCGGGCGGGGTCAGATCAGAGGCGTAAAAGTTGCTGGAAAACCCCACGCCGGCATTCCCGGCCGCATCATGCGCGGTTACGCGAATTTGCATCACGGCGGCGTTGGGAACAGTCCAGGCAAATGACCCACTATTAGTTTGATTGGACGCTATGGAGTTCCAAGTCAGCCCGTTGTCTGTTGAGTAATCGAAATCAACGCTCGTGACACCCACATTGTCAATTGCGGTCCAACCGATATTAATTGGCGAGCCGATGGAAAAAGCCTCTCCGCCTGAGGGCGCCGCAACCGTCACCAAGGGAGGCGATATATCCGCCGTTGCCCCCACATCGGCATGATTATAGAAAATCTCAAAGTGACCATTGTCGATGGCCGACCAAACTACGTGTAATTGATTGGCGTTTGAAATGGCCAAATCACTGCTGGTCTGAAAGACGCTTTGGCTATTCAGATTTAACCGAGTCGGAACCAGCCACTGGGTCTGGAACTTGGTATCGTAGCGCAACGAAGCGTCATTGCTTTCCCAAGTCAAATGCGGGCGGCCCAAGGAATCCATCGCAATTCTTGGGGAATCCGGCCCCCCGGTCAGGCTGGCCGAAAGCGACTCGCTGGACAACCAGTTCGTGCCATCGTAAGAAGCATACTCAAGCAGGGGCGGATTACTGGAATCAGCCGCCGTCCAAACCACATGCGGGTTATTGTTTTGGTCAACCGCGATTTGGCAGGAGGTGTTCAACTGGTCACCGATTCGAACGGGCGGAGACCAACTGGCGCCATTCCATTTCGAGTAAGCGGGATAGTCCTTTGCGCCATCGAAGGATACGAAAGCAAGATGGAGATTATCCATGCCATCCACACCTAAGGACGGCTTCAGGCCCTGGCCGCTCGTCACTGCGGAGACATCGCCCCACCCGCGGCCATTCTTTCGCCGGTAAAATATTTTCGAAACGCCCGTCCGCAGCCCGTCGGCATTTACGGAGTAACCATCAGTCCACACCACATGCACTTGATTGAGGGAGTCAATTTGAATGCACGGAGTAACAGAGGAGGTGCCCCGTCCATCGGGGCCGACCACACTTTGTGAAAGATCAAAGGGAGCGGTCCAAGCACCGCCATTTAGCGTCGAATAATAAATATCGTTCTGGTTGGCCTGCGTTGGATCATGGTATTGATCATAATAGGTGTTCCAGACGACGTGGGGATTCCCCAGGTGGTCGGCCGCGATGTTTAATCCCATGAGGAGGTAAAAATTCGTCCGGTTGACATCTTCCGTTTGCGTCACGGAATAGACGGGCATCGGTGCCGACCAGGTGGTGCCGGTGAGCTTCTGGTAATAGATCGTTTGCGTCACTGGACGCGGAAACGTGAGGCCATCCCCGTTATCGGTGTAAAGATACACGAGGTGCACATTACCAGCGTCGTCAACGGCGATATGGGGCGATTGATTGTCTTTGTTGGAGCCGGCCGGGGCCACGGTCACCCGCAGCGGAGTTGTCCATGGCGCCGGTGGCGGCGCAGAGGTGTCACGCAGCGCAAAGAAATCGTCGCTCCAATCTTCGGCGGTGCCTCCGTTGACATCCGTCAACGTTATTCGCAGCTTGGCCGCAGTGGTGGTAATCGCCGGCACCGTCCAAGCGTAGTTGCCGGAGGTGTTATTGGTAAGGTTAGCCACAAAGGTCGTGGAATTTGCATTATCATAATAGTTCACATAAAGGGACATCCGCGACACTCCGTTAGGCGCGGAGGCGGCCCACTGCACCGTTGTGGTTCCGCCGATGGCCAGGGTTTCGCCGCCGTTTGGCGATATAATCCGCACAGTCGGGGCCGTCCCGTCGTGGATCACATAAGGCCCGGTGATGCGCTCGCCGGAGTTGCCCGACGGATCGGTGGCAACGACGCGCAGCAAGAGATTGCCTCCGACCGGTAACGTGGTCGGGACAGTCCACGAATAAGGGATGCCGCTCGCGGGAGAAGTTGTTAGCGCATATCCTTCCTGTATGGGCGTCCACGTGATGCCGCCATCCACTGAATAATAAAAGTCCAACGTCTTGATGCTGTCGTCATCGCTCCCCTGCACTATCAGCGTCAGTGCCGCCCCCGTTTTGGTGAAGACATTCTGCGGGGCAAAATAGCTCACGGTCGGCGGAGTGCCGTCAATGTAAGTGAGGCTGAGGCTGGTGGTGTTATTGTTGTAGTCGCTCTCGGCGTTCGCGCCCCAGGGTGCGCTATCAATCCAGGCGTCAAGGAAGCTCTGTCCGGTTGGCAGGTTATTCAACACCACCTGGCAGGAGAGCGTCCCGGACTGGCCGGGAGCGAGCGCCGTGGGCAAGCTCAGGGGAGGCGAGGCAACCGGCGCTAGCAGCGCTTCCTTCGCGCCGGGTGTCCGCGACAGGTAGAGGTTCACATCGGCGCCCTGCGCAGTGAAACTGCCACGATTGGTCACCGTGACGTGTGCTGATACGGTAGCGCCGGGCTGAATATTGCCGTCAATCGTAAGGTTGCTCGGGACAAGGTCGGGAATGGCATATTCCGTGGTGAAGCTCCACACCGGGCCGATGGTGACGAGGCCGTTGTGATCCTTGGTATAAACGCGCCAGAAATAGGTGGTGGCTGGCTGAAGTGTGGCTGGCACCGCATACGACGAACCGCTGGTACTGCCGTAGCCAGCCGCGGCGACCAGCGGCGAGGCGGAAATGGAAACGTTGGGACTGGTACCCAACGCCAGGGCGTAAGTTACGGTGCCACTCGGGCTGCCGCCGAGCCAAGAAACGGTCAAGGCGTTGCGAGCCACGTTCCCCGCGTCATTCGGCGGGTAAGGAAGGCTTGGCTGATAGGGTGGTTGGCTGCTCACGGACACTGTATAATTTACGGCCAGCGCAGTGGGCTGCGCGGCGTTTATCATCACATCTTTGTCCGTCGGGGGCGTCCATCCATCCACCGGGGCAAAATTGATCGAGCGATTTCCCGAAGAAGAATTCACTACGTCGCCACTATTATGCCACAAAACCTCACCGGCAAAACGCCATTGCGCGCCCAAGCTATTGACCCCAGGAGGTGAAATGGTGACCTGCACGCTGCCACTGGCATTCGTGCTCCCGTCGTAGTAATTGACTATCACCGTCGAATGGCCCACATTGCCGGCGTTATCTGTTGCCGTAAAAGTGATGTGGTTGACACCGCTCGCGAGCTGCACCGAGGGGACGCTCCAAGTGGCACTCAAGCCGTCGCCTGATTTAACAACGGCCGCGCTGCCGTTGCCGCCACTAAGATCGTTCGCCCACGTAACACTGGCGACGCCACTAAGATCGTCGAGCGCGTTCCCGCTGATGGAAATTGTGTTGGAAACTGATGTGCTGACAGGACTGATGCTCGGAGCAATGGATGGCGGGTTGGGATCGAGTTTGAGCGCGGCCGTGGCGTAGTTGAGCCGGTTGACGTTCCCCTGGTCATCTTGCAACCAGACATAAAGGTTGCTGCTCCCCTGTTGCAGTGGAAGTGTCACCAGTAGCGGATTGCCCTGCGGTAACGGTTGCGAAGTCCCTTGACCAGGCCCCGGTGGCGCGTTCCCGATCCAATACCACACTTTTACGATGTTGCTCGGATGGGTCGGGTTCGTCCATGAAACGAAAAATTGATTCAGCCTCGACCAAGAAGAGGGGTTAACGGTCAATCCAATTGGTACGGCGGGCGCAATCGTATTGGGTGGGGCACTTGGATTCGGTGCGATCACCGTTACCGTCTTTGAATCGGTGTAAAGCCCTGCGCTGTTTGTTGCCCGTACAAAATAATGATACGTCACGCCCTGAACGACAGTGGTGTCAGTAAGCTCAAGGCCCGACAAATTAAAAATTATCCCATCGCTATATACAGCATAGGTCACGCCAGGATCTGATGGCGTTTCAATGCGTATGGTAATCGCGGGAGTGCCATTAAGTGTTTTGGCCGTTGCGGAAATGGTAAATGAAGAAGGCTTAATTGTCTGTTGCCCAGTCGTCGAGGTAGGCACGTTATTAAGCAAGTCCTCCTTAATACTCAAAAATAGCGGTTCCGCTGAATTATCTACATTGGGGCCTAAATTGTAATTATGTCCTCTCCACATTTGGGTATGATCGTAGTCCGGCTCAGTTCTAACCCCAGCTAAAGAATGCTGATCGAAGTGAGCACTTTCTGTCGGAACAACTCCATCGCTTCCCAGATTAATGGCAGCCGCGATTATCTCTTCAAGGGAATTGTATATAAAACCATGTCCCGACGGTCCAATTATGCCAGCGTAAGCGAGAATATTAGCGTCATAGGCCCTTCCTGGATTAGCAGGGGCGTTTAGGTCTTTTAACCATAAATTATTCTTGTCTGGAAAGGCAGCCCAACTCGCACTGCCCTGAAGGCTGGGGTTGTAGTTGTCCCAACGCAGGTCAGATCTATTAAACGCATTGTAAAAAGGTAGTTCACGCCAAAAGACAAGAGAAGGAGAATTTGCTAATGCCAAAATTGTCGGATTTACAACGAGTGCACTGCCAAGTGGTCCATTCCCAGAATCATCCGCAACAGGCGTTCCATGGTGAGGCGTCGCGAGAGTAATCAGCTTGATAACCCGCCCCCCCCATTTCGTCGTCCCGTCACTTTGCGTTTGGTTCATCATTACACGGGAAACCAAACCACCCATGCTGTGGGCGATCACAATGAATTTCTTTTGTCGGAAGCCATTCGACGAAGCATCCAGTTTATTGAGTACGCTGGCAAAGTCTTCGCCAAGTTGTTCGACGGAGACCACATTGCTCTCATATCCTACGATGTAGAGGTGATATTTGCCGGCAAGCTCCGGTGAGGCATTGAAGAACCTCACAAAATCATACCATCCATCAGTCAGCATCTCGCCAGGGACGTGTTCAGGATCAATTCCATGTATGAGGATTATCGGGGTTTTACTTGCGTCAGATGGGTCTTGGGATATACTCACTATGCGAGATTCAGCCGTACCGTCCGCATAGTGATATTGCAAATAATCGTGAATGTCGGAATCGGGATTGCTGATGAAGTCGCGGTTGCTGATGAACAGATTTGAGCCATCATTGACCATCGCAAAGTCTGAGTCTGCCCGGAGCGAACTAGCAAAAATCAAGAACCAAAGGACGACGAATATGCCTGTCAGCCACCGCCAATCAATTGGGAGATATGGAACAGCGGTAGACTTCGCCGAAAAGCAGTCAGTCAAAGGGATCACATGGGGCAGACCGTGACCGGTGATGGACCGCCAAACCCACCGCACAAACACAAAGACCGGATGATCTGCGCCCGCCGCACCGCGACCGTTGCCACCATGCCCGGAGCATGAACCCTGAGTAGCCCCGTATGGTTCGACGGCTTGCCGTGGGATCGTTTTCATTTCGCGTGCGCGGCGGTGCCGTGCCAAGACCTAACGTGCCCTTAAGCATGAAGCAACGAGAAAGGGTAAATTCCGTGATTTTGTCACTGAAATTGAGGAAGAACAATGCTCCATTGATCTTTTTCCATGAGAAACTCAGCTTGCCCACAACCCCGGCTTGCCGTTTCGTCCATATTCCGTTGGTCTAATGAATATGTGCGTACGGTACATCTTGCATAAGTCTGACGCGGCGCTGGCGGCGGTGGCGCGGGCCATTGCGGCGACCTACCGGCGGCCTGATTGGCTGGTGGATCGTTACAATATCCGCATTAGCGAGGTGGCACCGGTGTTTGCCCGCCAGGGCACCGAGACAACCCTTGCCCCGATGATGTTTGGGCTTGTTCCGTCGTTCCAACGAGGCAACCCGAAGAAGAAGCTTTTGCACAACGCCCGCTCCGAAACGGTGACGACTTTGCCAAGTTTCCGCGAAGCGGTGCAGCGGCGGCGGTGTTTGATTCCGGCGAACGGTTTTTACGATTCGATGACGGTGGGGAAAGTCAGCCGGCCTTTCGTGTTTATGCTCAAGAACGAGGAGCCGTTTGCTATTGCGGGCATTTGGGAGCCGGGCTTGGAGGATGACTTGCCGCCGAGTTTTAGCATGTTGACGACGGATCCGAATGATCTGGTCGCGCCACTACATGATCGGATGCCGGTAGTCCTGTCCGCACCTGACATGCTCCGATGGTTAGGTGATAAGCCGCTCTCGGAATCGGCCATTCAGGAACTTTGCCAGGCGATTCCAGGCAATCGAATGACGGCGCGCGAAGTCAATCGCTACGTCAACAAGCCCCGGAGTGAAGGGCCAAAATGTTTGGCAGCGCCGGACGAGCCCGACCAAGAGTTAGTTCTCTTTCCGTGATCTCGACATCATTCTAATATTGGCCTCTTAAAATGGACGCAATGCACGTAAAACTGAAAGGATAGAGATATAAAATGGGATCCAGGCTGACTACCGAATTTCGTCAGGGCGTGGCATGGTCAGATAATCTTTTCAAATTGGCAGTGTATTCTTCGAGGGACGTGGGTGCACCAGCATATTTGACGTTTTCATCAAAAGCATATTTCTGTTTGAGATAATCCAGCAAGAGTAGGCTCAATTTCTTTGCAGTCCACCATTGGGTGTTGCCCCATTCGCTATCATTAAATTCTGTCACTCTTCCAAAATCTGCATCTTTGACGTTTGACCACACAATCAGCGTTCGATTCAAATTAGCATGGCTCAAATCTAATCCGCTTAAATCGTTGCTCACGAATGCCGCGTGGGTGAGATTAACATCCGCAAGTGGTGGTTGAAAACTGCGCAGAATCTTTGCCAAGGCTTCGCCCACCATTTTCTGGCGTCGCGCGATATCATCCAAGTCACCCTGCAATTCAATTTCCGTGGGCACTGGTTGGGCGAGGGGGGGCGGTCCTGGCCGGACTGGAGTGGGAGGCTTAGGATTCTCCTTTATCTTATCGAGCTCGGCCTCAGTTCCTTCATAAATATCCTGTAAGATATTCGACAGCCGCACGATGTCGGACAGGTTTGCGCGATTGGTTTGTTTTACCACATCGTCAAATAATACTTGGAAGCCACTTGGATTCGCCGTTGTTCCGAGTATCGAAACGGCAAGGTCGCGAGCTTGCTGACCGAACCGCGGGGAAACGAGATAAGTCCGCAGGGCGGTCGCGGTTGCGAAAATTGAAATATTTTCTGACGGTATGGATCGCAACGATTTGGTAATATCAAGAAACTGTGCGGCCTCTACTTGCTCTGCCTGTCCTTGTGCAGCCACCTTAATTTGATGCATTTGAATCCCTAAAGTGGCCAAAACGCCGAGCACGCTTAAAAATGAAGCTGCCATGGGCACCCAAAACCTTACCTTTTCAGAACGGATCGAGCGTTGAGCGGCCTGCCCCTCCTGCTCCAATTTAGCCGCTTCTGCCGCATTGCGCCAAATGTTGGATGCTTTTTCTAGGTTGGCTAGGTCTCCCGAATCCATCGCTGGGGCAAGGATATCCCGTTTGATTTTCTCCAATGAGGATTTCGTTGAGTTTGACATATTGGAATAGGATGTCGAAAGCTTTGGTTTGATTTCCTATTTTGCGCAAGCACTGAATTATATGTATTATTAAGAAGGTATTACGACGGGTTATTTGCGTGGCGCAGTCCTACCCTGAAAACGGACTGAGCTATAGATTCTTTGGATGTTGCATCCAAAACATCTATGTGCTCATTAGAGCACCAATGCTACCTTAGCGACCATTACATGCCTTCAATAAGGCATGGCCATTCACTGGCACATCACCCCACAAAACCATTGATGCACCGTACCTGCCGCCATGTCTCGCCTTGCCACTTTTGCCGCTTTGCGGTCGCTTGTGGCCGCCCGGTTCCCCGACAGGATACGGTAACCCCCACCCAACCCCCACCCCTTGTATTCCCCTCCCCCGAAAAAGCAACTTCCTATCAGTAGTAAATCAGGTCTTGGGTTAAAATGTTGAATTTCATCGCACGCCGTTCGCGGGCGGACGGAGATTGACTCAATTCCGTTCCATTGTTTTACTTCCGGCCAAGAAACTTTATTTCCTCCATGCGCACCGGGTGGATGAATTAAGGCCAAAACCTTATCCCCACCCTCCCATGTCTGTGACTGCACCTCGTCTCTCCCGTTTTTTCCATTGCGCCCTGCTGGGCGCGCTGTGCCTGGGCGCCGCCGCCGCGCGGGCCGATACGTTTCTGGTGACAAATGCAGGAACCGGCAACACCACCGAATACGATGCCACCGGGGCCTTTTTGGGTGTTTTTGCCAACGAAGATCAGAGCACCGGGGGTCTGGCGTTTTTCAGCAGCGGCAATCTCTTGATCTCGAATGCGATGAACAGCACCATTTCGGAATACAATGGGACGACCGGGACACTCGTGGGCAATTTTGCCAGCACAGGGTTGAACTTCCCCGCCGGCCAGGCGTTTTCCAGCAGCGGCAATCTCTTCGTGGTCAATAACAGCAACAACACCGTGGCACAGTATAACGGCACGACCGGCGCCTTCGTGGGCATCTTTGCCAACACAGGCATGAATGACCCCGAAGGCCTGGCGATTTCCACCAGTGGCAATCTTTTTGTGACCAATATAGTCAACAACACCGTGGCGCAGTATAACGGCACGACCGGCGCCTTCGTGGGCAATTTTGCCAGCACCGGCCTGAATACCCCCTACGGCTTGGCGTTTTCCAGCAGCGGCAATCTCTTTGTGGTCAATATCGGCAACAACACCGTGGCGCAGTATAATGGCACGACCGGGGACTTGGTGGGCACCTTTGCCAGCACCGGCCTGAGTCAGCCCACCGGCCTGGCGTTTTCCAGCAGCGGCAATCTCTTCGTGCTTAATGGTTTCGACAACACCATTTCGCAGTATAATGGCACCACCGGAGCGTTCGTGGGCACCTTCGCCAGCATGGGCATGAACGAACCCCGTTTTATCGTGGCCGTGCCGGCACCGGGGTTTCCCAGTCAGCCAGGAAATCAAACGGTGACGCCGGGTGGGCAGACCGCCTTTACGGTCACGGCCAGTGGGCACCCCTTTTTGCAGTGGCAGCGCAAACCGCACGGCGGCAGTTTTGGCAACCTCACCAATGACAGCACCTATGCCGGCGTGACGACCGCGGTATTGATGGTCACCGGCGCCACCCTCGGGATGAGCGGCGACCAGTTCCGCTGCGTCGCCACCAACGTGGACAGTTCGGTCTCCAGCGCCACCGTCACGTTGACCGTCCTTATCCCCGTCAGCATCACCAAACAACCCGCCAGTCTTTCCGCCAAGGCCAATGCGACGGTGAAATTCTCCGTGACCGCCGCCGGCACCGGCCCGCTGAAGTATCAATGGAAGCGCAACAACGTCGCCCTGAAAAACAGCACGCACATCACCGGCGCCACCACCGCCGCCGTCTCCCTTAAGAAAATCACCACGAAAGACGCCGGCAGTTACACCGTATTAGTCACCGGCGCGGCCGGCTCCCACGCCACCAGCAAGACCGCCAAGCTCACGGTGAAGAAGTAGCGGGCGACTGGGAAATTGGCGTGAACAATCTGCTTTGAAATATCTCGCGCAGAGCCGCAGAGGCGCAGAGAAAGTCCAGACCGTTGCGCAAGGTTGGCTGTTTCCGCCACTGCGGCTCTGCGCGAGATTATCCTTCACTCAATCCAGAGGTCCGTGATGGCGTTTCCGCCACCTTCCCCGCCGTCTGCTGCACGATAAACAACGGGCGGTTCTTGGACTCCTCGTAGATGCGGCCGACGTATTCGCCCAGAATACCAAGGCATAACAAATTAACCCCCACCCAACCCCCACCCCTTGTATTCCCCTCCCCCGAAAAAGCAACTTCCTATCAGTAATATGAAAATCTACCTGAAAAAACCTTTCGTTCCCGAACTTGCCGCACTTCCAAAAGAGGAACGAGAAGCGATTCTGCATGAGTGCCGAACTGGATTGCTGCGAGACAAGCAAGTTTGGCTTTGGCTTGGGCTGTTCGCAGGCATTCTTTGTTTCATCTTAAAGATTTGCTACAGGCCAGATACGTTCGCTCCCCTTTTGATCGGAGCGGTAATCGGTGGAGCTATTGGCGGTTTCATATTTAGCCAAATCATAATCAGAGTGGACCTGGCACACATGCGTGCTGCGATTTCGAAAAGAAATGAAACGGCCAACCAGACGCCAGAGCCAGCCGACACGCTGGGGCTGATGGCGGCGGCGTTGGCCGCGCTGACGGCATTGCTAGTCAAACTGAAGGTGCCGGCAATGGCGCTGTCACCGGTGGGCAGCATGGTGGTTTCGATCTGGATCTATGCCAAGTTTTTCGGGTGGCCGTTTGCGGTTGGATTCGTGCTGTTGTTTTTCGTCCACGAATGCGGTCACATTTTGGCGGCAAAATGGTTCCACCTGCCTGTGAGCGCGCCGGTGTTCATTCCGTTCTTCGGGGCATACGTGCTCTTCGAGACCTGGCCCAGTGCGGCTTGGGCGCAGGCGTGGGTTGGATTCAGTGGGCCTTTGCTTGGCACGTTGGGCGCAGTCGGTTGCGAAGGCTTATACTTGGCGACCGGCCAGTCATTGTATCAGGTGCTGGCTTATGCGGGGTTTTTCCTGAATCTGTTCAATCTCGTGCCCATTCCCATGCTGGACGGCGGGTGTATTGTGAAGACGATTTTCCCGCCGACGCGGGTGATGGGATTGGTCGGCTGGGGAATTTTCTGGGCATTCGTATTTGGGAGGCATCTTAGTCTTTTGCTGGTGTTGGTCCTATTAAGCCTGCTGATCGTGTGGTTGCAGGGAACCTGGAGGAGAAAATGGCTGCGAATCAAGGCGCGTTGGAGGCTAGCGGGGATGATGGTGGAGGAAGAGAAGAATCACCTTGAGATGACGCCTAGCCAGCGATGGACCATGACAGCGTTGTATTTCGGTCTGGTGGCCGGACTAATGCTTGGCGTTTGGCTCACTCATCTTGCATGGCCGCCCGCCTAGACGCGGTCTGAACTTGCCCTTAACAAACCGTCCGCTTTGGCTTTGCGTGCTACCATGCCATGGGATGACTGTTCGACTATGCTATCCAATCCCTTTAAGCTCTCCGAGGTTTGAAGTTCCCGGCTGAAATTCGGTCGTCGCTTCGCGGCGAAACTGGCTACGTCGCGCGCCCAACCAGCCCACGTTGTGGCCGACTATGGATGCAGCCCGATTGTTGTTCGACTTCTCAATATGATGAGTCGCGTATTCTAAGCATGATCCCGAAAAAAGGTGGAGAGCGAAGGTTTTTGCAGCTTTTTTGAGAGTTGCAATAGATTCTAAAGAGTGCTCGCTTGTACACCTATTAGAGGAATGAGTGCTTATCTGCACCCGTTCACACCTGATGCACCGCACCCGCTGCCATGTCTCGCCTTGCCACTTTTGCCGCATTGCGGTCGCTGGTGGCCGCCCGGTTCCCTGACAGGACACGGCGGCACGGCGACGGTGTGCCTACCGGAGTGGCGGTAGTCGATGATGCCCTTGGAAGCGGCTTGCACGCCAGTCAGTTGACAGAGCTAGTTTCGGAGGTTCCGAGTGCGGGCGGGCAGCTTGTCCTGGCGCGATTGCTGGAAACGACGCGGGCGGCCCGGCAGCGGTTGGCACTGATTGACGCCGCCGATGGTTTTGCACCGGAAGCGGTCCCGCCGGACACGCTCAAGCATCTGGTGTGGGTGCGTTGCCGGGCGCTGGCGGATGCCCTGACCGTGGCCGACGTACTGGTGCGCGACGGCAACTATGCCGTGGTCGTACTCGATTTGCGGGGCGTGGCCGACCGCGCGTTGAAAAAGCAATCCGCGACCGCCTGGCATCGGCTGCATCGCGTGGTGGAGAACGAAGCCCCGGCCGTCCTGGTGCTCACGCCTTGCCCGTTGGTGCCGTCGGTGCCGTGGCGGCTGGTGCTGCGAACGCCGCACGGCTTAGCGAGCCGCCGCCTGACGCAAGAAAAGTTGCTCGCCCAACTCACCGTCGAAATCGCGCGCGGCCATGCCACCCAGACGGTGGCGGAAAGGGCCGGATGAAATTCTGCGTTCTCTGGGTGCCGGATTTCCGGTTGCACGCTTTGCGCCGCAGTGACGCAACGCTGGCGGGCCGGGCCGCCGCGCTCATCATTGGCGAAGGACGTAAGGCGACCATTGCCGAAGCGTCGCCCGAGGCCAAAGGCGTAACGCCCGGCCTTGCCGTCACGTTGGCAATGGCGCAATGCCCAGGGATCATCTTGCGCCCGCGCGACCCCGCCGCCGAGGTTGAGGCCCAGCGCATCTTGATTGCCGCCGCCTTTAGCCTTTCACCGCGCGTCGAGGCCACCGCCGCCGGGTGTTGCACGGTGGATTTGCAGGGTGCAGACGCCGTGAGAACGGAAGCACAGATGCGAATTTGCATCCGTGAACTCGTGAAGGCCGGGCTTTCTACCCGCATTGGCGCAGCCGCGACACCCTTGCTCGCCAACATGGCGGCGCAATGCGCCGGGCCATTGTTAATCGTCTCCGACACGAGGAATTTTCTCAGCCCGTTGCCATTATCCTTCGCCGCGCCCACACCCGCCCAAACCGAAATTCTCTCCGGTTGGGGAATTCGCACACTTGGCGACCTCACTGCATTATCCAAAGCCGACATCGCGCAGCGACTAGGCACCGAGGGAGTGACCCTTTGGGAACGGGCCACTGGTGAAACGACGAGGGCTCTCCGGCACGTTGAACCCTCCCGCACCTTTGAAGCCGAATGGGAATACGAGCCGCCCGTCGAATCCATAGAACCGCTTTTCTTTCGCTTACGGGCCTTTGCCGAACGCATCGCCGTGGAATTGCGGGCCGCGCAGCTTGTGGCGGAAGAACTCACCCTGACTTTGTTTCTGGAGGACGAGACCGACTATCGCCGGAGTTTTCGTTTACCGGAAGCCAACGCGGACTTGGATTCATGGTTGCGGGTTTTGGACTCGCACTTGGAAACCGTGCGCACCGCGGCGCGAGTTGCCCGCGTGCGCTTAGTGGCAAAGCCCATCCGCGCCCCGGAAAAGCAGGGCGGGCTATTCGATACGGGTTTGCGCGACCCCGCCGCCTTTTGGGAAAACCTTGCGCGAGTGAGCGCGATTGTTGGCGAAGGACGTGTCGGAACGCCCTTGCTGACCGACACGCACAAACCCGATGCGTTTGTTTTGGTAAAGCCGACCGAGCTTGTGCCCGCACCCGCCGACCCGCCGATTCATCCGCCGCGCGGGTTGCGGTTGCGGCGCTTTCGTCCACCGTGGCCCGCTCAGGTCGAATTGGCCGAACACCGCCCGACAGCGATTGAGAGCCCACAACTTCGCGGGGAAATTTGCGCCGTAGTGGGGCCGTGGCACGTCTCGGGCGAGTGGTGGAAACCCAAAGCCTGGGCGGTCGAAACTTGGCATGTCGAACTCCGCGAGGGCGGCGTGTATCAGCTCGCGCACACCGGAGACGGCTGGCGCGTGGAAGGAGTTTTGGACTAATGGCCTACACTGAACTTCATGCGCGAAGCGCGTTCTCCTTCTTGCGCGGCGGCTCGCTTCCCGAATCGCTCATGGTGGAGGCTGCCCGGCAGGAATTGCCCGCTGTCGCTCTTTGCGACCGCGATGGAGTCTATGGCGCAGTGCGGGCGCACATGGCGGGCAAGGAAGCGGGTGTTCGCGCGATTGTTGGCTGCGAACTCACGATGGAGGACGAAAGCGTTTTGCCTGTGCTCGTAGAAACTCAGGCCGGGTATCGGCGCTTGTGCCAGCTTTTGACGACCGCGCACTTGCGCTCGCCCAAGGGTGAAGGCCGCATTGCCTGGCAGGAATTGGCCGAAGGCCACGAGGGATTGATTGCGCTTACCGGCGACGAAAGCGGCCCCCTCCGGCAGGCTTGGCGTGATCGGGGAACCGCCGCCGCCGAGGCAGCGGGAGCAAAACTATTGAGAATTTTCGGATGCGACCGCCTCTATGTCGAAATCCAACGCCACTTGATACCCGACGAGGAAAATGAAAACGAATTCTTAATTGATTGGGCGCAGGCGTCAGGCGTGCCGTTGCTCGCGACGAACGGCGTGCTCCATGCCACCCCGCAAGCCCGCAACGTGGCGGATGTTTTTACCTGCTTGCGCGAACACACCACGCTCACCGAAGCCGGGCGAAGACTTGCACAAAACAACGAGCGCCATCTTAAAAGCCCGCAAGCCATGGTGGCCTTGTTCACTGATTTGCCGGAGGCGATAGCAAATACCGAAAAACTCGCGGAGCGGATTGAATTCACGCTCACCCATTTGGGCTACCGCTTTCCCGACTTTGCCGGGCCAGCAGGCGAATCGCAGGATTCTTTTCTGCGCAAGATGACCTTTTTCGGCGCACAACAGCGTTACGGAAGCGTGGGGGGCGAAGTTCGCCGCCAGCTTGAACGTGAATTGACCCTCATCACCAAGCTGGGGTTTTCGGGCTATTTTCTCATCGTATGGGACATTTGCGCCTTTGCCCGCGAACGCGGCTACCTGGTGCAAGGCCGGGGCAGCGCCGCGAATTCTGCCGTCTGCTATGCGCTGGGAATCACGGCGGTTGATCCCATCGCCAGCAAGTTGCTCTTTGAGCGGTTTCTTTCGGAGGGCCGAACCGACTGGCCCGACATTGACCTCGATTTGCCCAGCGGCGAACCACGCGAGGCCATGATTCAGGAAGTCTATCGGCGTTATGGCCGGCGGGGCGCGGCCATGACCGCCAACGTCATCACCTTTCAGGGCCGCAGCACCATGCGGGAAGTGGGCAAGGTGTTTGGCCTGCCCGACGACGTGCTTGACCGCTTTTCCAGTCTTTTTCATGGCGGCGACTATCCCCACACAATGAAATTAAAGGAGCAGTTGCGGGCGGCGGGCATTACCCAAGACTACCCGCAACTCCCCGCTTTACTCGATACTTGCCGACAAGTTTATAGCTTGCCGCGCCACCTGGGTCAACACTCAGGCGGCATGGTTTTGAGCGCGGGCACCCTTGACCAATACGTGCCCTTGGAAAACGCCCGTATGCCGGGCCGCTCCGTTTTGCAATGGGATAAAAACGATTGCGAAGATATGGGCATCGTCAAAGTGGACTTGCTCGGGCTAGGCATGATGGCCGCATTGCAAGACTCCTTGGAAATTTGCGCCCAGCGAGGCCAGCCGGTGGACTTGGCGACACTGCCGAAAGACGACCCGGCCACGTTCAAGCTGATTCAAGAAGCCGATACTATTGGCCTGTTTCAAATCGAGAGCCGGGCGCAAATGTCCACTCTGCCGCGCATGAAGCCGCAAAACTTTTACGACCTTGCAATTGAAGTGGCGATCATCCGGCCCGGCCCGATTCAGGGCGATGCTGTTAATCCCTACTTGCGGCGGCGTTCCGGCGAGGAACCTGTCACCTACCCCGACGAGCGAGCCAAACCCATCCTTGAACGCACCCTTGGCGTGGTTTTGTTTCAGGAACAAATTTTGCGGGTGGCGATGGAACTGGGTGGGTTTAGCGCCGCCGAGGCCGACGAATTGCGGCGGGCCATTGGCTTCACTCGCTCGCAGGAACGGCTCGACCGCGTGAAGGCGAAGCTGGGCACCGCCTTGAAGCAAAACAACGTGAGCGACCCGGCGGTGGAATACATCCTAAAATCGCTGGCGTCCTTCGCGCTTTACGGTTTTCCCGAGAGCCACGCCATTTCGTTTGCGCTGATTGCCTACGCCTCAGCCTGGCTCAAGGTCCACCGCCCGGCGGCGTTCTACGCGGCGTTGCTCAATAATCAGCCGATGGGTTTTTACTCGCCCGCGTCATTGGTGCAGGACGCGCGGCGGCGCGGCATCCGCACGGTGCCGGTTTGCGTTCAGGTTTCGGGCGAAAAATGCCAGGTCGAGGCCGACGATGTTATCCGACTCGGATTCATTTCATTAAAAGGCGTGAAGGCCGGGTCCCGACAGAAACTATTAGCGGCACGCAGCGACCGGCCTTTTCTTTCGCTTGCCGACTTTTTGCAGCGCACAACCTTTAGCCCCGCAGAGCGCCGAGTGCTGGCCGCATCGGGCGCATTGAACGCACTGGCCGGACATCGCCGCGCCGCGCTTTGGCATGTCGAATCCATGCACCCCGAGGACGAGCTTTTTCAACAAGCCGCGAGCCAAGAGGAACAGCAGCTTTCCCCGCTTGAGCGCATGTCCCTTTTGGAGCGGTTGCAAGCCGACTACGCGACGACAGAACTCACGACGGGTGCGCATCCGATGAAATTACTCCGCCCCCGCTTGGATGGACTATGCCGCGCCGCCGACTTGAAAAACTTGCCGCCCGGAAGCCGGGTAAAGATCGGCGGCGCAGTTATCACCCGGCAACGGCCCGGCACCGCGAAGGGCTTTTGCTTCATCACGCTCGAAGACGAAACCGGCCATGCCAACGCTATCGTGCGTCCAGTCCTCTTTGAGCAAGCGCGATTGATTATCAATCTTGTGCCCGCCCTCATCATCGCCGGACGTTTGCAAAACGAACAGGGCGTGATTCACGTCATGGCCGAAAAAATTTCAGCCATGCCGAGCGACGGAATGCCGGAACAGGCGAGCCATGATTTTCGGTAGATCGAGCGACAAAAAGATGCCGGTAAAACCGCGTCACCGAAATTATTATTAGTCAACGAGAGCGGTCTTTAGCAGACAGCTTGGTCGGTCTTGAACGCTTGAATTTTGGCAACGCAACCGCATGGGTGCGTTGCCCATTATACATATTTCGCTAACAGGCTCAAAACCAAAGAGTTCTGACCATCCCAAGTAGCTAAAAACCCTGGGTGACCACCTTCGGAAGCGTCGCCTTGACCTAAAGCTCTTTCAAAGGCAGGTGGGGCAACGAATCGGGGGTTCAGTTTCCGACGTGTGGAATTGGGAGAATAACAGGGTCACCCCGGCGGTTAAATTCATCCCGGCGATAATCGCCTTCCTCGGCTACAACCCCATTTCAATGCCCAAAGCCTTACCAGACCAGTTGGTCTGGTTTCGGAAGACCAAAGGCTGGACACAAAAAGATTTCGCCAAGGCTCTTGGAGTTGGCTTAAGAGAATTATCGCCGAAACCCCCGTTGATTTTTACCCCCATTGATTACCCAATGAAATCCTCTCATTGTTCTCTCGCACGGCTTTTTTTAATCACGCTGGCCTTTGCGCCAGCTTCCGCGCTTCGCGCCGCCAATACTTCGACGGTCGACACGCTCCAGAAAAGTTTTGCCACGCCACCTCTTGAAACCCGGCCGAATGTGCGCTGGTGGTGGTTTGGTCCCGCAGTGACCAAGCCCCAACTCGAAAAGGAAATGAACACGATGAAGGAGGGTGGCTTCGGCGGCTTCGAAGTACAGCCAACCTACCCACTGGCGCTCGATGGCCAGTATCCGGGGCTAGTGAATCTTAAATTCCTCTCACCGGAATTTTTTGACATGCTCAATTTTACTGCGGCCAAAGCCAAGGAACTTGGCCTGCGCTTCGACCTCACCCTCGGCAGCGGCTGGCCCTACGGTGGGCCAATGATCACGCGTGCTGAGGCTGCGCAATCCATCACTCAGGGAGGGACCGTCGATGTTACGCCCGGCCAGGCCAGTGTTGCTCCGCCTGCAGGCGGTGGTGGCCGGCGCGGCGGTGGCAGTGGTGGGAGCCCAGTCATCGTCGAGGCGCTACTCGGCCCCATTCCCGGTGTTGCCGACCCCGCCAAGGCCTATATTTCTCTCACGGTTGCCAACGGCGCGGCTCTATTACCCGCCGATTTGCACGGGGCGACGCAGGTGACATTTTTTAACACCAGGGAGGACATCATGGCCGTCAAACGCCCGGCTTATGGGGCCGAGGGCCCAGTGGTGGATCACTATAGTCCGGAAGCAATCAAGAAATTCATTGACCAAATCGCGTTGCCGGAAATCAATGCGTGCGGTCCCAATCAGCCCTATTCACTTTTCTGCGATAGCTTGGAAGTTGGTGGCGAAGGATGGACACCGACCTTGCTCACGGAGTTTCAAAAGCGCCGTGGCTATGAACTGACGCCCTTATTGCCCGCGCTATTCGATGCCAATTTCCCCAAGGCCGCCGACATCCGTGATGATTACGCCAAAACCGTGATTGAGGTCTTCAACGACAACTTCGTCAAGACCTTCGAGCAATTGGCCAAAGACCACAACTCGCGATTCCGCATTCAGGCCTATGGCACGCCGCCCACGTCACTCATGACCTACGCCGACGCCGACTTGAGCGAAGGCGAACAATACAACTGGCGATCCTATTCCGCCACGCGCTGGGCCTCCTCGTCCGCTCACTTGCTGGGCCGACCTGTCACCAGTGCCGAAGCGTA
>Ga0265320_10001016_pt1 | contig 20879 bp, 19 predicted proteins | sample 4827metaG_FD_202087 | JGI IMG/M metagenome (GOLD analysis project Ga0265320, IMG submission 202087) | Rhizosphere microbial communities from Carex aquatilis grown in University of Washington, Seatle, WA, United States - 4-8-27 metaG | ecosystem: Host-associated > Plants > Roots > Rhizosphere >...
GCAGTCGTCGCGGATCGCGTCGAAGAGCCGGAACCAGTACATCCGGCTGTAGAGCTGGAGCCGCTCGAACGACGAGAGCCGGTCGTTCGGCTTGATGAACTCGGCGGCGACCTTCTCCATGGGCCGTCCGTCGATCCACGTGGACTGCAGCCGGTCCTCCGAGTCGAGGGGCCTCGTCACGGCCGCGGCCATCATCCGCTGGAACAGCCGCAGGTCCTCGGTCGACCCGATGCGGGCGGGGGCGTGCTTTGGCGGCCGCTTCACACCGCCGCCTTCTTTGCCCCGTCGATGAACTCGTTCGCCTTGAGCGCCTCGTTGTGAACCTCGTCGAAGGACGGGATCTTGTCGTCCCACTCCAGCAGCGTGGCGGAGATTCCGCAGAGCCTGGTCGCGTGCGCGTAGAGCTTCCAGACCGGGTCGAGCACCGGATGGTCGTGCGTGTCGAGGATGTACTTCTCAAACTTGGTGTGCCCGGCGACGTGCATCTGACCCACCCGGTGGTGGGGGATGTTGTTCACGTAATCGTAGGGGTCGAAGGAGTGGTTCTTCGACGAGACGTAGATGTTGTTCACGTCCAGGAGAATCCCGCAGTCGGCAAGCTCGACGACCTCGGTCAGGAACTCCCACTCCGTCATCTCGGAGGCGTGGAATTCGGCGTAGCTGCTCACGTTCTCCACGCAGATCGGGATCTCCAGGTAGTCGCGGACCTGCCGGATCTTCTCGGCCGTGCGCCGGGCGGCCCCAAACGTGTAGGGCATCGGCAGGAGATCGTGCGTGTAGGTGCCGTCCACGCTCCCCCAGCAAAGGTGGTCCGAGAGCCACGGCGTCCGGGTGCGTTTCACGAGGCCCTTGAGCCGCCTGAGGTGCGTCCGGTCCGGCTTGTCCGCGGAGCCGAAGTACATCGATACCCCGTGCTGCACCACGCGGTACTGCTCGAGGATCCTGTCAAGCAGCTCGAGCGGCCTTCCGCCCTCGACCATGAAATTCTCGGAGATGATCTCGAACCAGTCCACGACCGGCTTCTTCGAGAGAATGTGGGCGTAGTGGGGAACCCGCAGTCCGATGCCTATCCCGTAGTCGCAGTGGCCGTTGAACCGGTTGGCGGGCATGAAGAAAAAACGCGGCCGACTGGAAGCCGGCCGCGTCGCTCAAAAGTAGCAGATCAGGCGAACGTGACTTTGCTCGGCTCGTCGGACTTGTTCGTGTTGCATCCGCCCTTGCCCTTGCAGGAGTTCTGGCCCTTGCAGCCGTTGTCCCCTGCCTTGCAACCGCCCTGACCCTTGCAGGCGTTCTGGCCCTTGCAATCGTGCTTGCCCGCGTCCTTGGAAGCGTCCTTGGACGAGTCGCTATCGCCCGTTACGCCGATGGCATAAGCGCGCGTGGCCATGGAGCCTGCATAAAGCCCGGCCATGGCCGCGGCGGTGACGATGAAACGTGTCGATTTATTCATAACACTCTTCTATTATTGGTTTTATGGGATACCGCCGCGGACCGGCGTTGTGCCTGCCCGTCACGGTGTGGAATTAGAGTTACTTACAGGCACTATTATTCCCCAATTGTCCCCTAATTACAATCTGGAACGGAAACCGGGGCCTAACGCCGCCGGAAAGTCACAGGATCCGGTCGGCCATGGGCCCGCCCTTCTCGAACATGGCGAGGTTCCCGAGGAAGTGCCGGACGAGCTCCGTGTTGACGTCGTTGCGCCCGCCCGCGGTGTGGGGCGTGATGAAGCAGTTCGGCGCGGACCAGAGGGGATGGGCGGGCGGCAGGGGCTCCGGAACCATTACATCGAGGTACGCCGCGCCTATCCGGCCCGACTTGAGGCCCTCGATCAGCGCATCCTGGTCCACCGTGGGCCCGCGGCCCACGTTGTAGAACCGGGCGCCCGGCTTGAAGCACGAGATCCGCCGCGCATTCACGTACCTGAGGGTCGTCGGGTTCTCGGGCAGGATGTTCACGACGTGATCGGCCTCCGACAGGACCTTCGTCAGGTCCCCCTCGGAGACCACCCGCACCCCCGGCTCGCTGTGGGTCTTGCGCCTGACGGCGTAGATCCGCGCCTCAAAGGGGGCCAGCAGCGCGGACAGCCTGCGGCCGATGGCACCAAACCCCAGCAGGACGACGGTCTGGCGCGCGAGGAGGCGCGACTGGTCCCTCCTCTCCTGGTACGGCCACGAGCGGTCCCCCAGCTGGCTGGCGTGCGAGGGAAGAAGCTGGCGCGCCAGGGCGAGCATCATGGCCAGGACATGCTCCGCGCAGGAATCGGCGTAGACTCGCGAGGCGTTCGTGAACACGGCGCCCCGCGCGAGGATCGCCTCCCGGAAGGGTTCGTTGTCGTAGCGCGTGTATCCTGCGCTCGACACCTCGATCCACCGCAGGCCCGGGTTCTCCACGCAGTCGGCGGGGTCGGGCTGCCCAAACGCTATTTCGGCCCCGGCAATCGAGGGATCGCGCCCGCCGGCGGCCAGGACCGAGCTCTCGCGGCTTCCGGAGAGGACGAGGCTGTGGGCCCTGGTCCCCCTGGCAAGCAGGGCCATCCCCTCCTGCCCGAAGTCGCCGTTGCACCAGATCTTCACGGACCGACGGGGTTGACGTATATCCGGTGGGTGTCGGAGGCGTTCCCGAGGGTCACGGCGTTTCGGTTCAGATTGTAGTAGCGGACCTTTCCGCCGATGGAGACGCGCGCCTCGACGAAGAGGCCCCTGCGAAGGACCTCGTCCTCGGCCCGGTATTCCACCCTGAAGGCCACCGGCGCGGCGCCCGGGCTGCGGATCGTCTGGGAACCGAGCACCTCGGGCGGCATCCCGGAATTCGAGGTGTCGACGACCCTGACCGTGATCACGGCGTCCGCCGGGAGCGCAATGGACGCGCCCATCTCGACCTGGCCGTTCAGAACCCGCGACGGATCCCCCTCGGGGGTGAGGTCGAGCTGGCCGCATCCCGAAAGCGCGAGCGCGGCGGCGGCGGCTAGGAAGCCGAGTACGTGTCTCATGGAAGGAATTCGGTCGTCATCACCTGGTCGACGGTAAGCTTGCCCTTGGGGAGGATCCCAAGGTCCTCGAGCTGCCGGATCTGGATCGCGTACCGCTCGCGCGAGATCCGGCCGGTCTGCGAATCATCGGTGGCGTGGCGCCCTATCACAAGCTTCTCGTCGATGATCATCTTGCGCGAGAACGCCAGGAATCCGTCCGAGTTGTTGGGATTGAGCCTCTTCATCAGCTCGTGGGCCGGGGATGGGTCGCCCTCGATGTAGTCCTTCCACCCCCGGATGTAGGCGGCCATGAAGGCGCGTACGCGGTCGGGGTGGTCCCTCGTCCATGCCCGGTTGGCTATCAGGCAGGTGTAGGCGTCGAAGCCCGCGTCCCACGCATAGAGGAACTTGGGGTACTTGGCCCCGCCCCTCACGATGTAGAACGGCTCCGCGGTGTAGTATCCCTGCTGGATGAAATTGCGGTCCGCGATGAAGTTGCCGACCGCGAAGTTCTGGGGGATGACGTTGAAATTGATGTGGTACTTGTTCTTCAGGTAGGGAAGGAAGGCCCATTCCAGCCGGGCCATTATGGTCTTCCCGTCAAGGTCCTCGAACCGCTTCACGGGGTTGTCTGCGTGGAGCATCAGCACCGAGGGGTCGTTCTGGAACACGGCGCCGATCTGGACCAGCGGAAGGCCCTGGGAGATGGCGAGGAGCGAGTTGGTGCTGTCCGACTGGCCGATGTCCGCCTTTCCGGTCGCGACCTTCTGCGTCACGAACCCGTTCGGGCCGCCCTGCAGGATCGTGACGTCGAGGCCCGCCTCCCTGAAGTAGCCCTTGGCCAGTGCCTGGTAGAACCCGCCGTGCTCGGGCTCGGCAACCCAGTCGAGCTGCACCGTTATCCCGAAGGGCGCACCGGCGACTGCCGGCTGCTGCCGGGAGCAGCCGCTGAAGGCGAGCGCCACGCCGGCCGCCGCCAAGGAGCTCAGTCTAGGGGGACTCATCCGGGCCGGGAACCTAGGGGCGCGCGGAGGCGCCCGCAACAGCGCAGTGCTCGCCGCGCGGGCATCGTTTGTGCTAAATGTCGGACCGATGAAAAGCAGAAGTCCCGCCGCGCTGGCCCTCCTCCTTCTTGCCGCGGCGCCCCCGTCCGTCGCCCTCGAGCTGCACGGCGAAAGGAGCTCGCCGTACGACCTCGCGCTGACGGGGAGGCTGGCGGGCGTGCGGGACGGCGAGACCAGGTACGCGCGCTGGTCGGACCTCCGCGGGCTGCCCACGACGCGGATCACGGCCGACGGGGAGTTCATGAAGGGCCCGCAGGTCCTGACCATCGTGTTCCTTTCGGACCTCTGGAAGGCGCTCCCGACCGACCGGGGCGCGGACTCGGTGCTCGCAACCTGCTCCGACGGGTACCTGTCGGTCTACACGTCCGCGTTCATCTCGGACTACCGCCCCTTCATCGTCCTCGAGATCAACGGCAGGGGCCCGAAGGACTGGCCGCCGCCCGGCCTCGCCTTCGATCCCGGTCCGTACGCCATCCTGGTCTCTGCGGACGTCGTCCCCGCGGCCGCGAGGTACCCGGGCGTCCAGCACAAGAAGCCGTGGGGTGTGAAGGCGCTCGAGGTCGCCTCCTACGCCGACCGTTTCAGGGGGATCTACTCCGGCAGGTGGGCCTCCCCCTCCCCGGAGGCCGCTTCGGGCCGGGAAATCTGGGTCAATTCCTGCGCCAGCTGCCACACGGGGCCGGCCGGCGTCGCCGGCGGCGCCAAGGCCGGCCGGCCCTTCCAGGTCGTCGCCGCCTACGCCGCCTTCGACAGGGCCTTCTTCGTGAAATATGTCAGCGATCCGAAGTCGCTCATGCCCTGCTCGAAGATGGAGCCTCACCCGGGCTACTCGGACAGGGACCTGTCCAACCTGATCAGGTTCATCACGGCGGACCAGGAATAGTCCGTGCAAAAAGAAGGGGCCCTCCTTTCGGAGGGCCCCGTTTCTTTGATCTTCTGGGACAGCCGGCCGGTCAGAACCGGTACCTAATGGTCACCGAGGCGGTGGTCGGCGGGCGCACATAGATCGTGTCGTTGCCGGCAAAGCTGACGTCGATCGGGTCCAGCACCCTTTGGTCAAAGATGTTTTTGACGTTCAGGCGGATATCCCACGCCTTCTGACTGAAGGAGATGTAGCCATCCCACTCCTCCTCGGTCGGGATGTGGAGGGTCTCCTGGTCGTTCGCATACTGCCGGCCCTGGATCTGCGGGCCCATGCCCACCGCCCAGCCCATCGGCGAGGTGTAGACCAGGAAGAAGTTGGCCTGGACCTGCGGGATGCCCGGGGCGCGCATCTTGCCGGTCGCCGGCGGGTATCCCGTGAAGTTCGGCTCGCCGAGGCCCGTGCCCTTTGTCCCGTCGACGTTGTAATCCGTGTTGTAGCTGTCCAGGTAGTTGCCGGTCTCCTGGAAGAAGTAATCCCCATAGACCGTCGCGTCCTGGTAGGAGAAGTTGCCGTTGATCGTCCACTGCCTCGAGGGCTGGTACACCGCGTCGAGCTCGATTCCCTCGTCCTTGATCTGGTCGGTCTGTCCCCCGATCTGCACGCCGACCTTTGTCTGCTGGAAAGCGGCCACGCTGAAATAGAGCGTGTTGTGGAGGAAGCTCTCCTTGTAGCCCACCTCGAACAGCTTGCTCACGGACGAAAGCGACCCCTGAAGCTGCTGCGCCGGGGTGCTCGAGCTGACGGCGCTGACGTTCAGTCCGCCGAAGTTCGAGGTGCCCAGTATGGCGTCCGCGCGGTCATACGTCGCGTAGATGGAGGAGGTGTCGGTCAGCTTGTATGAGAGGCTGATGAAATAGGACTCGTCCTCCTTGGTCCCGCTCACGTTGTAGCCCGCATACGTCGTGTGGGTGACGCCGTCCTCAGTCACGTTGAGCGGGCTCGACTGGCCGCGGGGGATGTAGATCGGCGTGGTGAGGGGATAATAGGTGAAGTAGGCGTAGTACCCCTTCTCGATGACCGGCGGGGTCGAGTCCGTCGCGCTGATGTGATCCCACCGGAAGCCGGGCGTTATCGAGAACTTGCTGGTGACCTTTATCACGTCCTGCGCGAACAGCGCCGAGTCGTAGATGTAGGACCACTGGTCGCCCGTGGGGGCGCCCTCGTCCACGTCGCTCGCGTTCGCGGAGTAACCCTTGGCCCCGGGTACCGACGCGCCGCCACCCCAGCTGTTCCCCTCCAGGGCATAGCCCGGATAGTTGATGAGGCTGGCCGACTGGCTCAGGTCGTAGTCCGAGAACGGCTCGGACGTGAAGTCCTGGTACGCGATCAGGTACGAGAAGCGGAAGTCCCCGCCCGTGATGAGGTCGTTCTCCACCGTGCCCACGTTGAATATGCCGTGGTATTCAAGGCGGTCCTGGATGGACTCCTCGCGCGGCACGTACTCGTCATACCCGTAGGTCTCGTATTTGTTCGAGCGCCCGAGCGAGAAGAGCGCCCGGTTCACAATGAAGGAGTCGCCCGAGAGGGTGAGCGTGCCCTTGAGCTGCGCCTGGAAGAGCTTCGAGCGCGCTGTGTCGTTGGGCCCGATGAGGCCCGCGGTCCTGGCAAGCTTGACCGTGTGGGCCGTGGCCGTGTCCACCGTGGAGAACGTTCCGTCCGGATAGGACCCGTAAGTCCCGACCGGGTCGCCGGGGTTGGCGATGTCGTAGCCGAAATAGGCGTGGTCGCCGCTCGTCACCGGGGACGCGGGGCCCGCAACGTAGGTCCCGTGGTCGATGAACTGCTGGGTCACCCGGTTAACGCCCGTGTTCTCGTTCGTGAAGTCCGAGTACATCTGGAACCAGCCGTCAAACACGAGGTTCTTGGCGGCCTTCCACGACATGGAGGCGTACAGGTCCTGGGTGGAATTATGGAGGTTCTCGTAGTAGCCCATGCCCCAGCGCTCCAGGTAGCTGACCCGGTAGGCGAAATTCGGGGTCAGCGGACCCCCAAAATCCAGCGTGACCTCGGGGTTTGAGTAGGAATGCCCGGGAGTCCAGTAGCCGAGCGTCGCCTCGATCTCCCCGTGGAACGTGTCGAAATACGGCTGCTTCATCACCATGTCGACGTAGCCGCCGGCGCCCTCCCCCTGGGGTCCGTAGACCGCGGAACCCGGGCCCTTGACGATATCCATGGCCTCGACCCCGTTGAAGCTCGGCGGCGTGCTGTTGCGCGAGAACATCGAGATCTGGCCACCCACATAGACCGTGCCCAGGTCGCCGCGTATGAACGGGACCGCCGGAATGCCGTATTGGGCGGCCGAATAGACGCCCGGGGAGAACTGGCCGAAGTCCATCGCGTTCTTCACCATGCGGTCCCTCATCCACGCCTCGTTGACGCTCGATACCGAGCGGGGCAGGTCGATGATGCTGGTGTCGTCGCCCATGACGTCGGCAATCGGGCGGACGGTCGGCAGCACCTGGTCGCTGATCGGCACGTCGCTCACCGTGTATTTTTCCAGCGTCGTCACCCTCTGCTTCTCCGCGGTCGCCGCCGAGCCGACCGGGGCCGGCATTGTCACCGCCGGCGAATCGGCCGGGGGCGGAGTTGACGATTGAGCGCGGAGACCCGAGCAGAGGACGCAGGCGACGCAGAATGCGGCAAGGCTTTTTAGGACAAGTTCCGGGTTCTTCGTTTGCATGATTCCTTAGGTGTTGGTGATACGGTTTGAAGCGGACTAGCACCCCTCGTGCCATGCGCCTATATTAGCGTTCTGAATAGTCAATCATCTCCACATTAATACAGGGAGGGCCGCCCGCCTCCTTCCCGCTAGAGCCCGGCCGGCAGGAAATCGAAGCGCACGATCTTTTCCAGAGGAATCGACTTTGGGATGATCTTCAGCTCGGCGAGGGCGTCGACCTGCTCCTGCATCCTGCGGCGCGTCATCAGCCCGATGCGCTCGCCGAGCTCGGGCCTGCCGGAGATGATGTGCTCGTCGCGCATCGCCTTTATCGAGTACTCCATGAACTCATTCGACATGTTCGGGTTGCGCTTCGCTATGAGCGCCTTTGCCGGCGACGGGTTCCCGTTCATGAAGTCATCCCAGCCGTGGAGCGACGCAGCGATGAAACTGCGCACCTCCTCGGGATGATCGCGCAGGAATCCTTGGGTCGTGAACATGATCCGGTAGGGATCATAGCCGGAATCCGACAGGAGGAGCGTTCTCGGATGGCCCCCGTTCTTGCGGACGTAGTAGGGCTCGTTCGTGACGAAGCACTGCTGGATGAAGGTCTCGTCGGACATGAACTGCGCGATCCCGAAGTTCGACGGGATCTGCCTTAGGTTTATGTGGTATCGCAGCTTAAGGTAATCGATCCAATGCACTCCCGGCACGGCCATGATCGTCCGGTTGTCGAGGTCGGCGAAGGTCTTAACCGAGTCCCCGTCGTGGACCAGGATCGCCTGCGGGTCGTGCTCCATGTAGACGCCGACGATGACAAAGGGCAGTCCCTGGTCCGCGAAGACGATGATGTCGTCGCTCCTTCCCATCGCGATGTCGGCCTGGCCGGACAGCATCAGCTGCGGCACGAGGACGCCGGGGCCCCCGGGGACAATGTCGACGTCGATGCCCGCGTCCCTGTAGAAGCCCCTGGCCGCGGCCTGGTAGAAGCCGCCGTGCTCCGCCTGGGGGTACCAGTCCGTCTTGAAGCGGATCCTGGGGAGCGCGGCGCCCCCGCCGCCTGCCGAAGGGGCCTCGGGCGCCGGTTTCGAGCAGCCGGCCAGCAGGGCCGCGAGGGCCGCCGACAGGAACGCGGTGCGCCTCAGGAGGTCGTGGTTTGTCATCAGGTGTCCGACCGACTGAAGGAATCGTGCCACTTGTGCAGGGCCAGCCAGCTGAGCGCGATGACCCCTGCGACAAAGACGAATCCCATGAGGCAGCCGACCGCCGCGGTGGCGAAGAGGGCGCCCATCTGAAACTGGGAGCTGTAGATGATGGTGAGGAACCCGAGGCCGCCCTGCCCCCCCGCGGAATTGCCGGCGATGTAGTCGCCCACGATCGCCCCTATCGGCGCGAGCGTGGCGCCGATGCGCAGGCCCGTGAAGAAATACGGGAGCGCCGCCGGCACCCGCAGGAGGAACACCTCCTGCCACTTCGTCGCCTTGCACATGCGGAAGAAGTCCACGAGGTTCTGGTCGGTCGATATGAGGCCCTGGGTCGTGTTCACGACCATGGGGAAGAAGCAGATCAGGAACGTGATGATCGTGACGCTTTTCAGGCCCGGGCCCACCCAAAGCACGAGAATCGGGGCGATCACAATGATCGGCGTCATCTGGAGCATCATCAGGTACGGGTAGAAGCTCGCGCGCACGAGCGCGGATAGGGAGAGGAAGAGCGCGAGCCCGAAGCTCAGGAACACGGCCGCCCCGAACCCGAGGACGGCGCCGCTTCCCGTGGAGATCGCGGCGCTCCACAGGGTGGGCCCCTTCTCGACGAAGGCCTGCGCCACCTCGCGCGGGGACGGCAGCAGGAACCGGTGGTCGGCGCTCAGCCCGAGGCAGATGGCGTACCAGGCGAGGATCATGCCGACGCCGGTGGCGACCGGCAGGAGGTTCCTGACGAACCAGGGAAGCCTGAAGCCTGTGCCCGGGGCGCTCATCCTTTGAGGCGCTCGACCGAGCGCAGGATCTTCGAGACCTCCGCGACCAGCCTCTGGTAGGGCTCGGACTCGCGGGTCTCCTCCGTCCTCGGATAGGGGAAGTCCACCCTGATCTCGTCGTGGAGCCGGCCCGGGTTCGCCGAGAAGACCAGGATCCGGTTCGAGAGGAAGACCGCCTCGGCGACCGAGTGGGTCACGAAGAAGGCCGTCCAGGCGAGCTGCTGGCGTATCGCCAGGAGCTCCTCGTTCATGTGGTCCCGCGTCATCTCGTCCAGGGCCCCGAAGGGCTCGTCCAGGAGGAGTATCCTCGGCGAGACGCTGAGGGCCCGGGCAATCGAGACGCGCATCTTCTGGCCGCCGGAAAGCTGCCGCGGGTAGGAGTCCATCCTGTCCGCGAGCCGCACCAGCTCGAGCGACCGCCTTGCGATCTCGGTGCGCGACTTGGCCTCCGACCTGTGGAGCCGCATCGGCACCTCCACGTTCTGGGAGACGGTGAGCCAGGGGAGGAGCGTCGGCTCCTGGAACACGAAGGCGAGCTTCTCCACCGCCTTCGACGGCTCGAGCCCGTCGACGACGATCCCGCCCGCCGTGACCGGGTTGAGGCCCGAGATCAGCTTGAGGATCGTGGACTTCCCGCATCCGCTCGGTCCGATCAGCGTGATGAAGTCGCCCCTCTCGGCCGAGAAGCTGACCCTGTCGAGGACGAGGGGGCCGTCGCCGTAGCGCTTCTCGACGCCCCTCAGCTCGACGATGGGCGGCTGGGCCTCCGGCCTCATGGGACGGCGGGCTCCCGCGCAAAGGGATTGACCGGGTAGGTCTTCATCTTGCCCGGGTTGAGGAGCGCGGCCGGGTCGACCTCCGCCTTGAACGCGCGCTTGTCGGCTATGTTCGGGTGCCGGCCCCCCTCCTCCAGGTGCACGGTGTGGGGGTTGGCTATGTAGACGCCGATCTCCTCGCAGACGCGGATGATCTCGGCCAGCCGGTCCTCAGACTTGAAGAACACGAGCGGGATCCCGCCCACGACGACCTCGTCCGCGTTGTTGATGACCGCGTTTCCCCTCATCATCTTGGCGTTGCCCGCGGTCCATTCGAGGTGGAAGAGGATCTCGCCGGGAAAGCGCCTCCGGAGCTCGCCGAACTGCTCGCGGAAGTTGGTCCCGAATCCCGCCTGGATGTAGGTGATCGAGGGATCCGTCTTGATCGCCCATAGCGTCGTGTGGTTCCAGGTGTAGTCCGTGAGGAGCGGCGGCTTCGGCGGGTCCGTGAGCGGCTTGCGGTAGACGCAGTCGATCCCGGCGGCCGCGGCGCTCGCGACGGCCTCGTCCGCCTGGGCCTGGTCTATCAGCAGGAACGAGATGGAGTCGCCGGGGCGAAGGTGCTTCGCGAGCGGCCTGAAGTACGAGGGGATGGGCCACTCGAACTGCGTCACGAGCCGCTTGCGCCAGTCGAGGCGGCGGGAGGCGCCGTCCGTCCACCCGAGCAGCCTGTCCCAGTCGGCGGCGCTCAGGATCAGCTGGTCGTAGTCCACCTTCGGCCCGAGCCTCATCTCGACCTCCACCAGGAGCCCGGTCGTCCCGTAGGTGTGGAGCGCCTTGAGGCTCTCGGCCTCCTCGAGCCGCACGAGCCGGGGCGTCTCCTCGCAGGTCAGCATCGTGAGGGACTTGATGTTGCCGGGCGCGTTTATCCCGCCCCATGTGATCGACCCTATCCCGCCCGAGCCACCGCAAAGGAAGCCGCCCATCGTGCTCTTCACCCAGGTCGAGGGCATGCAGCGCAGCTCCCAGCCGGCCTTGCGCGCCTCGGCCTCGATCGAGCCGAGCCGGGCGCCCGCCTCCACGCGGGCCACGCCGCCGTCGACCGAGAGGATCCGGTCCATCCTTGAGAAGTCGATGACGACGCCCCCGTAAAGGGGCACGCACTGCCCGTAGTTGCCGGTGCCCGCCCCGCGGGGCACCACCGGGGCGCGGGCGCGCCAGCAGGCGGAGACCACGGAGCGGAGCTCGTCCAGGCTTCCGGGGCGCACCGCCACGTCGGCCCGCTTCTCCTCCAGCTGGCGCCTGAGCACCGGCGAATACCAGTAGAAGTCCTTCGAGAGCGCCGCGAGCGTGTCGCCGGAGTCGACCACGTTGTCCGCGCCGACAATGGCGCGGAGCGCTTCCTTCAGTTCTTCAATGCGGACGATCATCGGAGGCAGGGAGAAAAACCCGGGTTGGGCAGCGAGGGGTCGTTTTGTTCCCTGGATTTGTCAACTAGGTCTTTGAGCCTCATTCGCGCCAAGTTTGGCGGCGCCTATCGCGAAGCATAGGCAACGAGCGCCTTCGTCCACCTCTTTTTGATGATTCCCCGGAGGACCTTGGCGTCCGCCCAGCTGTTGGGCAGCCGGGCCAGGTTGTACCCTCCGCGCACCGGGCCCATCTCGGGGCACGCAAAGAGCTCCCGGCCCTCCTGGCCGACGGCGAGCCATGTCTCCAGGGTCTTGTCGAGCACGGGAAGCCATTGCCTGAACTCCGCGGACAGCCCGCCGGAGCCGTTGGTCACCGGGACCTGGCAGTGGTGGCCGTTGAAGGGGCGGAAGTGGAACTGGCTGGCATGCTGGATGAGTTTCGGATCGACGATGAGGCGCCTCCAATACGGCGGGGCAAGGTGCTTCACGACCGAAATATGGGAAAGGTCCCAGGTCATGGGCATGAGCCGGCCGGTCGCCCTTTTGAACCCCGCGGCGATGGCGTAGGTCTTCTCGGGCGTCTCGGTGCATGTGTCGCGGTGAACCTCGATGTCGCACGGCACGCCGAGGCTTTCCCCATCCTGGACGATGCGGACGGCCAAGCGCACGGCCGAATCCACCGGAGTGTCGTGGTCGCCGAGCTGTACGTTGATGCGGAGGGCGCCGCCGTCCCTGTTCATGCGAATCTTCGGGCGAAATTCGGCGGGCTTGGACGACGAGATGTACCCGATGGTGACGAGCCCGTGCCTTGCGGCGAGCCGGCCCTGTTCCCTGTCGAGCGCAGACGTGAAGCCGTCGAAGCCCGCCTCCTTGACGGCGGCGATCTTCCTCTCGAGCGGCCATTCCCTCGCGGGGCTCGGGTAGTCCCAAAGCGACCAGAGGTTGGCGATGATGCGGAGGCGGGGCGGGGCGGCCCGTGGCGATGGGGTCTTCATGGGGCGATGGAGAAGGTCATGCGGCGCAACGTTGCATCGCCGCTGCCCATCGGGACCAGGGCAACCGATTCTGGTTTCATGGTGTCCAGGTTCAACAGGGTGCCCTCAAGGAGCGAGGGCGGAGAATCCCACGGGTACCTTGCATCGGCCTTCGGATTGGGCACGAGCACCAGGGCGGGGGCGGACGGGGCGCCGGTCGGCTTCGCGAGCGCGAAGCGGACCTGGCCCCAGGTCACGGGGGAAACCGTGTAGTCGTGATATCCCGGAAGAGGATAGTCCTTGATGGCGTTCCTGATCCCCGGGATTCCCATGGCGTAGAACAGCGGGCCGCGCCTGAGGTAGAACTCGCCGTTGTTCGCGGGGACGGGCCGCACCTCCGCCCTGAAGGAGAGCGCGACCGCGTCGCCCTTCCGCCATTTCTTGCCGACCAGGAGCCAGTCGCCCGCGCGGTGGATCTCGGCATCCGGGCACTTCGCTTCGACGCCGGTGGCCCACGATGGGACCCGGATATGGAGGTAGAAATCCAGCGGCGCGTCCGGTTCGACCCGGACAAGGACGGAGTCGGAGAAGGGAAAGCTCGTCTCCTCGGCCAGGCGGACCCCGACGTCGCCGACCGTCGTGCGCACGTCGCAGGGCCCGTAGAGGACCAGCGCGAGGCCGTCCGGGGCGCGCATCCACATGTTCCGTACGAAGATCGGCCCGATCTGCGTGAAATTCGGCGGGCAGCAGTTGGCCACGTCCTCGTGGGCCGGGGAGAAGAGGCACCGGTTCATGATGGCGCCGTCGATCTTGTAGATGTTGTCCGTGGTCACGTAGTCCATGGCCTTGCCGTCCGGGAAGCGCGAGCCCTGCACCGAGTTGTAGTAGGTGGTCTCGGCCCGCTCGGCCAGGGAGGCCCGGCCGGTCTTCTGCGCCGCGCTTAGGAGCGAGGTCATCCACTCCTTCTCGCCGCAGCCCTCATACCCGCCCAGGTCCGGGTCCGCCGGCTTGTTGGCGATCATCTCGTTGGACACGGGTCCGCCCGTTGGGGACACGTGCGGCCAGCACTTGGCGAGCGCCTCCTCGCCGGCGGCGAGCAGAGTCGGGTCCCCGGTGACGTACCCCGCCCAGATCGGCACGCGGAGGGCCTCATAGGTGGTGGCGCCGTGGCCCATGAGCGGGTGGTCCCCGGACAGGAGGACGGGGAGCGCGATGTCGGTCCTCACGTCCCGCGAGTAGTCCCTGTAAAGATAGACCCCGAAGTCGCGGTAGGCCCTGTCGCCCGTCAGGTCGTAGAGCCGCTCGAGGACGTCGACATACATCAGGTTGTGGTCCATGGTGCCGGGGCCGTACGGGTCCTTGATGCCCTCGCCGTAGTGGCTCATGGTCAGGCGGACCGAGCGTTCCACGGCTTTGAGCACCTCGGGCTTGCCCGTCGCCTCGTAGTAGGCGATCAGCCCGCGCAGGATGCACGTCTGGGTCCACAGCTCGCCGTTGTCGATGTTGCCCGCCGGGAAGCGAAGGGTGGGCCCGTAGATCCCCATGTAGCCATCCGGATCCTGCGTCGCGAGGAGCGCGGCAACCCGCGTGTCGGCCTTCGCCCTGAGGTCGGTGTCGCCCGATAGGATCGACATCATGGTGTTGCCGCTGCGCCAGTTGCCCTCGGTCTCGCCCTTCCACCACATGCCCTCGGCGCCGCCCCAGCTCCCGCCGCCCGCGTTCTGGTAATGTTCAGGCGTGTTGCGGTTCACCCCGAAGATATTGGACCCGCAGGTCATGGGGGCGATCTCGGGCAGGTGCCCGGCGAAGCCGTCCCTGAGATCGCGGATCATCTGCTCCCGGATCCAGCCGGCGGGCATGACCTCCCCGAAGCGCAGAAGCCGGAACTGGGGCTCGACCGCGTATTCTGATATGGGCCGGGTTCCAGAATCCGGCGTGGTCCGGGCGGACGATGGTTCCGCGGGGCAGCCCGGGCCCATCAGGAGCCCGCAGACGAGGAGCATGTTCTTGCTTGAAACGAAATGGCGCGGGGTGGTTTTCATTTTTGGCGGCGGTGTCCTTGCTGAGATGTTGAGGGAAATTGGCGTCCGGGTCCACGCCGGGTCAGAACTCGTCGTACGCGACCTGTTCGGGCGATACCCCTATCTCGGCCAGCACCTTGCTGCAGGCTTTGATCATCATAGGCGGGCCGCAGAGGCGGAATTCAACCCCCTCGGGTTGGGGTGCTGGCTCAGGTGCTGGCCCCGGACCGCCTCATAGATATCAGGTCCTGGCGAGAAGGTGGGGGCGTTCGTTGCGGCGCCCGGCATGTGATCCCGCCTCACCACCAGGATCGTCCGATGTAGGCGGGCTTCGGGATGCTCCAGCCGGGCGTGGCGGGCGCAATCCTGGCCAGCGCGTCGACCAGCAGCGGCGAATCGCCGGGAGGATCCCCGAAGTCCGGGACCGCCATCAGCTCGCCGTCGCGCCTTGCTGATTCATGGGCGACCATACCGGGAATATTGTAGCGGGCCGCCGCCCAGACATGGTTGGGCGGGAGCATGCCCGTCGTGCAGGCGCGCACGAAGTCGTCGACCAGGAAAAGATGGGACCCGTGGTGCCCGGTGGGGAGGACAGCCAGCTCGTGGGGCAGCCGCCAGGTCGGGTGCACCGGCGCCATGCCCGAGTGAAAATCGTGCTGGGTCCCGTCCCGGGGCTCTTCGGCCGCGCCTCCGTTGACGGGATCGACGCGCCTGCAGCGAAGGAGGTCGTTCAGGGGGGTTATCTCGCGCGCACGGTTCACCCAGACGTCGCCCTCCGGCTGCTCCTCAAAGCACCCCTCGGTGCCGAACAGGCTCAGCCTCACGGAGCGTCCGCCCCAGTGGCCGACGCGGCGAAGTTCATTGATGCGCGCCGAGCCCCCGTCGCTCGTGCGGAAGAGGGCGGTCTCGTTGCTGAACTCGTTGTCCCACTTGTTGAGGCCGTTGCCGAAGATGCCGTCCCCGCTCTTGTCCACCTGGCCGAAGCAGGACACGCGCGTCATGTGGGCCCCCGTGACGCTAACGATCATGCTCATCGTATGTGTTGGGTAGAGCATCGGCGGAACACCCGCCGTCCGCTTCCAGTCCGGGCCGCCGCTGTACTGGTAGGCCTGGTAGAAGCCATGCGACATGTCGTGCATGTACTCGCCCTCGCCGTAGACGAAGCGGCCGAATTTGCCCTGCCTCCACATCTCCCTGCAGAAAATGGTCGACGGGTAGTAGTAGCTCGTCTCCCCGAGCATGTAGGTGAGCCCCGTCCGCCTCACGGTCTCCACGAGCTCGCCCACCTCATCGATGCTCATGCCCGCGGGGACAGAGGAATAGACGTGCTTGCCGGCCTTCAGCGCGGCGATGGCCTGCTGCGCGTGCATCCAGCGCTGCGTGAAGATGGCAACCGCGTCGCAGTCGCTCGCAACGAGCTCCTCGAGCGAGCCATGGGTCTCCGTGACGCCGGCGGCCGCGGCCTCGCGTAGCCGCCGCTCGGGAATCAATTCCGCGATGGAGATGCCGCGCACCTGCGGATGCGCCTTGAAGAGCGGAATGAACGCCCGGGCAAAGCTGCCTGCGCCGAGAATGCCGATCTTAATGGACTTCATGGGTGGGGCCGCTTTCGGGAAACGTGAGCATCACCGCGAGTATAGGTCGATTCCCGCGCAGCTGCCTCCTAGGGAAGACCGAAGGTCTCCAGAAAAATAAGGTCGTTATCGCCGTGTTACGTCTGCGCGTCGGCGTCGGGCGGCGACCAGACCTATCTTTCCCCGGGGGAGACCTCGGGCGGAAGGTAGTCGAAGCTGACGAACCTATCGAGCGGCATCGGGGCGTCGAGGACGCCCAGATCCACAAGCGTCTGAAGCAGGGCCGTCATGCGCTGGGGCGTGAGGAGCCCCATGCGCTCTCCCCTGGCCGGATCGCCCTCCACCAGGTGGTAGCGCTTCATCGTGGCGATGGAATAGTCCATCAGCGCCGGGGTCTGCATGGGGTTCTCCGCCTGGATGAGGGCCCGCGCCTCGCCGGCGTCGCCGTTCATGTATTCCTTGTAGCCGCGGATCGTGGCCGCCACGAACGCCCGCACGGCCTCGGGATGGCTCTCCGCGAAGGACCGATTCGTGAAGATCACCCTGTAGGGATCGTAACCCCCGCTCGCGATGAGAAGCGCGCGCGTCCTTACGCCGTGAAGTTCGGCGAGATAGGGCTCGTTCGTGATGAAGCACTGCTGCATGAAGTCGCGGTCGGCCATGAAGCGGGCTATGCCGTAATCCATCGGGATGATGCTGAATCTGACGCCATAGTGCTTCTGCACGAACGCGATCCAGTTGGCGCCGGGACCGCTCATCACGGACCTCCCGTCGAGGTCTCGGAAGGACTTCACCGGGCTGTCCTCGTGCATCATGATCGCCTGGGGATCGTGCTGCATCTGGGCGCAGACGATCACGAGAGGCAGGCCCTGGCGCACCGCGAGTATGACGTCGTCGCAGCGCCCCATCGCGAATTCCATTCGACCGGTGCCGACCGTGGGAAGCGGGAATGAGCCGGGGCCGCCTGGCGCGATTGTCACGTCGAGTCCAGCGTCCCGATAGTAGTTCTTCACGAGCGCCTGAAAATGGCCCCCGTGCTCCGGAGTAGGATACCAGTCGAGCTGGAATCCGACCTTCAGCAGCGGCCTTCCCGATCCGGAGTTCCCCTCGGCGACCGGCTTGCCGGCTTCGGCCTGGCGGCTGCATCCCGCCGCGCAGGCGGCTCCGAGAAGCAGGGAGCACAGCCAAAGGCGCGCAGAAGGATTGGGAATCATGGGTGGAGCGGGCCTGCAACTGGAAGGCCGGGCGCCCGCTCGTGACTCGAATTGAATTCCGGAGGCGGTTGCAAGAAAATCCAGCCCGCGCCGTGAATGGGCGCCGCGATGCCGGGCGCAGGTTCCGCGCGGACCGGATCCTCCCGCGGCGGACTCGCCGTGCGATCGCCCCCGGGCGTGGGAATCCGCCCGCTTCCGCCGCCGGCGGGCCACAATTTCGTTTGCTTTCCGCAGTCGATCGTGGCCTTGCTCGCGGGCCGTCACCTCCCTCGAGATTCATTTGTGCACCTCCTCCGTCGAGCCCGCATCCCGTTGGCATGCCTTCCGGCGCCGCTCAACCTGCCGACCGAGTCGGCGGACGGGGCCCTGGAGCCCTGGCGTGAATGCGATGTCCTGGTCGACGGCGACCGCATCGCCGCCGTGCGGGACTCCGCGGCGCCCTCACGACGCGACGAGCCCGGCGTCCGCGTGACGGACCTCGGGGGCGTCCTGGTCTTCCCGGGTCTCCTGGAGGTCCACACCCACCTCGACAAGTGCCACACGTGGGACCGCGCCCCTGGCGTGCACAGCGACTTCTGGGAGTCCAATGCCGTCCTGGCGGCCGACAGCGTCCACTGGACCGAGGAGGACGTCTACCGCCGCGCGGACTTCGCCCTGCGGACCGCATGGGCGCACGGCACCTGCGCGCTCCGCACCCATCTAGACACCAATCGCGGGACCGGGGTCGGCGCGCATGCCGCCCTGTCGCGCCTCCGCGCCGAATGGGCCGGCCGGATACGGATCCAGACCGTGAGCCTTTTCAGCTTCGCCAGCTTCTTCGGCGGCGGCGCCGACCATATCGTCAGCCTCACGGCCAAGCACGGGGCGACGGCCTTTGGGGGGTTTCCCCAGCCCAATCCCGACCTCCCGCGCCAGCTCGACAGCATCATGTCCGCGGCGCGCGAGCTCGGCATCGGCCTCGACCTGCACGTCGACGAGAGCGGCCTGGTCGAGGCGGAATGCCTTCGGGCCACCGCGGAGGCGGTCCTGCGCAACCAGTTCCCCCACCCCGTGGCCTGCGGGCACAACTGCTCCCTCTCGGTCCAGCCCCCGGAGCGCGCTCGCGAGACCATCGCGCTCGTGAAGGAGGCCCGGATCGGGATCGTTTCGCTTCCGCTCACCAACCTCCATCTGCAGGGCCGGTCCCGCGCCCCGGCGCCGCCCGGAGCCAAGTTCGGCGCGCCCCGCACGCCGCAATGGAGGGGCCTGACCCTGCTTCACGAGTTCATCGACGCCGGCGTGACGGTCGCCTGCGGCGGCGACAATGTCCGAGACGCGTTCATCGGATGGGGCGACTTCGACCCCGTCGAGGTGTATGTCGAGAGTGTCCGGATCGCCCAACTGGATTCACGCTTGGCCTTCTCCCCCTCGGTGGTCACGACGGGCCCTGCCGCCATCATGGGTCTTCCGGGCTACGGCCTCGTCGCGCCCGGGTCGCCGGCCGACCTGGTCGTCTTCTCCGTGCGAGGGCTCTATGCGCTCCTTGCGCGCCCATCGACCCCGCGGCGATTCATCCACGGCGAGGCCTTTCGCGAGACACCCCTTCCCGATTACGACGAACAGGCCTCGTGGCCAAGGGGCTGACCAGGGCCGCCACGGCCGGATCAGGACTCCACCCGGCGGCGGAAGGCCTGGGGCGTGGTCTTCACCTGGCGCACGAACGCGGCGTAGAACGAGCTCTGCGAGCTGAAGCCGCTCGCGAGTGCGACGTCGATCACCTTGTCGTCCGTCGTGAGCAGGAGCCTCTGGGCGTGGGTTATCCGGTATTGGAGGAGATAGTCCCTGATGGTGACGCCGCAGTGGCGCCGAAAGAGGGGCATGGCGTAGTTGGGATGCACGTTCGCAGCCTTGGCTATCTCCGCGACGGTGAGGTTCTCCTGGAACCTCTCGGCCATGCACTTAGCCATCCGCTCAACCCTTTGCAGCCCAATCGTGGACTCGCCCTCGCCCCAGCGCGTGGCGGCGTCGGCCGCCTTCGAGTACGACTGGTCGGCGAGCCAGAGGAAGCACGCCTCGAGCTCGAGGAGGAGGCGCCTCTGCTGGGGACGCGTGGGGTGGCGCAGCTCCTTCACCCAGGCGCGCAGCTGGAAGCGGTCCCCGAAGCTCGGGGGCGCGAACCACCAGTTCCCCTCCATAAGCTCCCGGACAAAGCGATCGGGCAGCCCCCACGCCCATACCCACGACAGCGGGACGGTGATCCACGCCATCTCGGTGCCGGGATCCACCTGGATGAGGCTGTGCGGCGTCGATCCCCAGAACAGCGCCAGGCGCCTCGCCTCGAGGCGGCGCATCGTGCCCCGGTGCAGATAGGTGACGCCCCCCCTGAAGACGTAGTTGAGCTCCACCTCGTGGTGATGATGTATCAACCCCATGGGCTTGGGGCGGCTCAGCAGCCGGGCATTCAGGCCGAAGGTCTGGAAGCGGACGTCGGTCATACCCTTATTTCTCAGGAACCATGGCCTTCGACGTCCGCAAATCAAACGGCAAATCCGCCCCGGCAACCGAATGGCCGCGGACCCCTGCAGGACGCGGGAGTGCGCGCAGGAGGAGCCGAGCGGGGGTTTGACCTTATTTTCTAGGAGGCCTTTTCCAAGCGGCAGGAGGCACGGCGCCAGGAATCCGCCTATACTCCGCGCCACGCTCCCAATCCGGAGGAGCGCCAGCACAATGAAATCAACGACATCTGCCCGTCGGGTGGCGAACGCCAGACCGGGGCCGTCGTTCCATATTTCGGACACCGTGCACAAGGCCCGCAATGCTCATGCCCCGCAGCGTGAAAGGTCCATCGGCCCGGCAGAGGCAGCAATCCAGACAAACCAATGAACACGACCACCACCAAGCTGATACGTGTTAGTTTCGCGATGGCCTGCGCGCTCGGAAGCCTCGCCATCGGGGTCCGCGCGCAAACGTCGACGCCCCCCCCTGCCACGGATGGGACCGCGGCCCCGACGACCACCAAGGTCACCAAGCTCGAGAAGTTCGTCGTCAGCGACGTCCCGATCGAGGACCAGGTGCTCCCGACGGTCCGCCCCCTGGGCGACGTCATGGGCGACGACAGGAACATCCTCGACATCCCGCGCTCGGTCTCGTCGGTCAACACGGCGCTGATGGAGGACCGCATGGTGAAGAACGCCATGGACCTGGGGCAGTTTTCGCCGGGCGTCTATTCCGCGGCGCAGTACGGCATCCCCTCCGTCCCGTTCATCCGCGGCGACCTCTCGCAGATCTACATGGGCGGGAAGCAGGTGCCGTTCTCGCGCAACTCGACCCCGCCGAGCTTCAACGGCGTCGACGCG
>Ga0265320_10001018_pt1 | contig 20861 bp, 9 predicted proteins | sample 4827metaG_FD_202087 | JGI IMG/M metagenome (GOLD analysis project Ga0265320, IMG submission 202087) | Rhizosphere microbial communities from Carex aquatilis grown in University of Washington, Seatle, WA, United States - 4-8-27 metaG | ecosystem: Host-associated > Plants > Roots > Rhizosphere >...
GTGATTATCTGGTCAAGCTGGATGGAGACCTGTCGTTCAGTCCGGATTATTTCGAAAAATGTTTTGCCCATTTTGACCAGGATCAGCAGCTGGGCGTCGCCGGCGGGACCATTTGCGCCGAGATTGGCGGGGTTCTGGTGGCGGAGGCGAAAAACGATCCCGTGTTTCATGTCAGAGGGGCGACCAAAATTTACCGGCAGGCCTGCTGGCAGGCCATTGGCGGCTTAATTCATGCGCCCGGTTGGGATACGTTGGACGAAGTCAAAGCCAACATGCTTGGTTGGAAAACACGCACTCTTGCCGGCCTCAATGTCCATCATCACCGTCCCACCGGAGCCGCCTATGGTGCCTGGAAAGACCGGGTAAAAGCCGGCCTGGCCAATTACATCACCGGTTATCACCCGTTGTTCATGTTGCTGAAATGCACCCGGCGGATGGCCGAAAAACCTTATCTCATTGGCGGCTGCGGATTGTTGTTTGGCTTTGTGAAGGGATATCTGACGGGGACCGCGCAGGTGGAGGACAAAGCTTTGATCAGATACTTTCGGCAACAGCAGATGAATCGTTTGTTTTATCGGAAAAGTCTGTGGGGTTGAGCCATGAGTTTCCCTTTGATGCTGTTCCTGGTCGTGGCGGCAGGCATGCTTATTTCCCTGCCCCGGCATCGGGCGGCGCTGCCGCTGTTGTTGGGCGCGATTTATATTGGTACGGCCCAGCAGGTCGAGATTGGTCCGCTCCACTTTTCCGCCATGCGAGTGCTGGTCGTGTTCGGCTTCATCCGGCTGATGGTGAAGGGGGAGCGGATTTCCGGCCGCTTCAATGCTTTGGATTGGGCGATGGTCCTGTGGGCGATGGCCGCGCTGACCAGCAGCATTTTTCACTCCGATGGAGCATTGGTTTTCCGCCTGGGCCTGGTTTTCGACACCCTGGGCATCTACATCCTGTTCCGGGTGTTTGTGTCGGAATTGAACGATATCGTCAATATCTTCAAAATGGTTTGCATCCTGATTGTGCCGGTGGCGGCGGCAATGCTTTATGAGAAACTGACCGGGAACAATCATTTTGACGTGTTGGGGGGCGGTTCGGGAGACGCTGAATACCGCAACGGTCATTTTCGGGCAAGGGGCCCGTTCACCCATGCGATTTTGGCCGGAACGATCGGGGCGGGGTGCCTCCCCCTGGCGCTATATTTCTGGCAACAAAACCGGAAGCTGGCCCTGGCGGGGCTGGCGGCCGCGGGCGGCATAATCTTTGCCAGCGGGTCGAGCGGCCCGATCATGAGCGCCATGACCGTCCTGGGCGCGATGCTCCTGTGGAAAGTCCAGCGTCATGTGCGGTTGATCCGTTGGCTGGTCGTAATGCTCCTCGTGGTTTTGAATTTTATAATGAACGACCCGGTGTATTTCCTGGTGGCCCGCATTGACATCACCGGGGGCAGCACGGGTTATTATCGGGCACAGTTGATCAAATCCACCATCGAGCATTTCAATGAATGGTGGTTCGCCGGCACGGATTATACCCGGCACTGGATGCCGACCGGGATTCCGGCCAACCCGAATCATACCGATATCACCAACCACTATATCGCCATGGGAGTAATGGGAGGTTTGCCATTGATGTTGCTGTTCATGTGGATCTTGTTCGTCGCCTTCGCCGGTATCGGCAAGCTGTTGAAGTCCTACGAAAATGCGCCAGTGGAACAACGCTTCCTGATCTGGACACTCGGAGCGACCTTGTTCGGTCACGCCACCACCTTTTTCTCGATTTCCTATTTTGATCAGGCGAATGTCTTTCTCTATTTGTTGCTGGCCAATATCGGCACCCTCCTGGCCGTGCAACCAAGTCTGGCTCCGGTGACCTCCTCCGAAAAGGTTCCGGACAGCCCCGAGGATTTGAAGGGGACGGTTGTCATCTGACGGGTCGCCGCGAGCCGGTTTTCCGTTCCCCAGCACACATGGAACAAGTGTATCATATACTTATCCGCCCAAAAGCGGAAGGCCAGTCCTGGCAGGGTCTGGTCCCGATGTTGGAAAGCATGTTGCCGGTTAAGTTCGTTTCTTCCGTGCCCGGTGGGGTTGAAGTTGCGGCTGAAATAATCACGGAACCAACTGTGGAAACGATTGAGAACGGAGTGCGCGGCAGCGTTGTCAGCTTCCATGCGCCGCTGACAAATAGCCGGTTGCCCGAGGGCAAACCGGTCGACATCAAAGTGATTTTTCCGGAGGATCCCGCCGTCCCTTTTCCATTTCGAGGCAGGTCGATACAGGTAAAGACCGCGGTGGAACCGCGGATATTATCGTTGAGCGGCAATGAAAGAAGCCTGGCCAACACCGAGCGCGGGCCGGTCTGGACCGTTGCGGATGAAGGCGGCGTGAAGCACTTCCGGTCGGGCTTTGCCCTGCCCGAAGTTTCAGCCGGCACCACCTTCCATAACGTGCTGAATGAAGGGCGTTTTCTGGAAATGCTTCCCCTGATTAATTGGCTTCGTGAAATCTGCAAAAAAACGGCCTATGCCAGTCCGCCTTTAAGGGCCTGCTACATATTTGATGATCCCAACCTTCATTGGTCGCGTTATGGGTTTGTTGATTTTCGACAAATCGTGGCACACGCAACGAAGGAGAATTACCACGTTGCCTTCGCCACGATTCCCCTGGATGCCTGGTTTGCTCACGAGGCCACAGTCCGCGTGTTCAAAAGCAATCATCGCCGTCTGTCACTGGTCATTCACGGCAATGATCACACCCGGCATGAACTCGCCCGGGATTATACGCCGTCGGCGCGGGTATCCCTGCTGCGGCAGGCAATCAGTCGCATTGAACATCTTGAAAACAGGACGGGGATACGGGTCGATCGCGTGATGGTGCCGCCGCATGGAGCCTGTTCGGAAGACACGTTGAAAGAGCTGCCCGGATGCGGTTTTGAGGCGGCCTGTATCTCCCACGGCTCACTGTGCGCGCATAACCGGGGCAGGTCCTGGACAGCCAATCTGGGGTTCCATCCGTCCGCAATGATTCAAGGTTGTCCGGTTTTACCCCGTTGGGGCCTGGGCGGGAATGTGAACAACACCGTTCTCCTGGCCGCCTACCTCGGGCAGCCTATGGTGCTCCGGGGACATCACCAGGACTTGAAGGAGGGTGTGGAACTGCTGGACGGTATTGCCGGCTTCGTCAACCGGCTCGGCCGGGTTTCCTGGTCAAACATGGCGGACCTGTGTCGAATGAATTATCAATGGCGGATGGATGCCAACACCTGCCGGGTGAAACCGTTGGGCCGAAAAATCGTTTTCCCGTTGCCGGAAGAAGCCACCCAATTGGTGATTGAACCTGGTTTTGCGACGGACTGGCAAATTTCCGGCATTAATGGTGAAACTCTTGCGGTTCGTGCGGGACAGTGCATTTCTCTGCCCGAAAACCAGGGCCGCCAAATTTCAATGACGGCAACTCCCGCGCCGGTGGCCCCGCCCCACAATGGGCTGCATCGGACAGCAATGACCGCCTGGGTGCGACGCATACTGACCGAGGGCCGCGACCGCCTCCTCCCCTTATCTTGAAACCGACGAATATGCCCGTGCCCCTGGACCTTTCCATCATAATTGTGAATTGGAATTCCGCGGAGTTTGTGCGGCGGTGCATAGTTTCGCTTCGTCGTTATACCAGCGGGCTGAGTTACGAAATCATCGTCATCGACAATGCCTCTTTCGACGGTTGCGACCGGATGTTGCGTGAACAGAACCCCGAAGTGCGCTACATCCAGAGCGACCGGAACCTTGGCTTCGCCCGGGCAAACAATCTGGCGGCCGAGGGAGCGCGGGGAGCAAACCTGTTGTTTCTGAACCCGGACACGGAAGTGACCGGGCCGGCCATTGCCCGATTGTTCGGCGAGCTTTCCAGACTGCCCGCGGCGGGCGTGGTCGGTGCCCGGTTGCTCAACCAGGACGGCACGCTCCAGGCAAGCTGTGTTCAATCCTTTCCCACGATCATCAATCAAGTGTTGGACTCGGAATGGTTGCGCCGGAGATGGCCGAAGTCGGCCTTGTGGGGAACGGCGCCATTGTACGAGGCGGCCACCGCGGTCGCGGAGGTGGAAGGAATCTCGGGCGCTTGCATGATGATCCGCCGCGAAGTTTTTGAACGGGTGGGGCGTTTCAGCGAGGATTACTTCATGTTCACCGAGGATCTTGACCTCTGCTACAAAGCAAGGCGCTCGGGTTGGAAGAATTATTACGTGCCCGAAGCCAGCGTCATTCATTTCGGCGGGAGCAGTTCCAAACAGGCCGCCAGTCACTTTTCCAGCGTAATGACCCGCGAATCCATCTGGCGGTTCCTGCGCAAAACCCGCGGCAATTTTTACGGCCTTGGTTACCGCTGCTCGATGTTGATATCCGCCCTGTGCCGGCTGGGGTTGCTGGGGATTATGTTCCCCATTCAAATGTTGCGGTGCCGCCGGCCTGCCTGGACGGCCTCATTCGGCAAGTGGCGGGCCATTCTGTGGTGGAGCCTCCGGGGCGAAGGCTGGAGCGCCAGTACCGGTCGCAGCAGCCCCGCGACCTGAGCGCCCGGGCAAGGTAAAAGTCGCAGGATTAATCAAACAAGCACATGTGCGGAATTGCAGGAAAACTGTATCTGGACGGCCAACAACCGGTCGAGCGTGAGCTCATGGACCGGATGCTGCAGGTGATTGCCCATCGCGGGCCCGACGGAAGCGGTACGCATCTTTCCGGCCCGGTTGGCCTGGGGCATCGCCGCCTGTCGATCATCGATTTGAGCAACTGCGGCGCTCAGCCCATGAGCAACGAGGACGGCACCATCTGGATAACGTTCAACGGCGAGATTTACAATTACCTGGAATTAAGGGCCGATCTCATCCGGCGCGGGCATGTGTTCCGTTCCACGACGGATACGGAAGTCATCGTTCATCTTTACGAGGAGCACGGCGCGGATTGTTTGCAGCATTTGCGGGGCATGTTTGCCTTCGCCATTTGGGACCAGGGCCGGCAGCGCTTGTTTGTGGCCCGCGACCGGGTCGGAATCAAACCGCTTTACTATTGCCAGACGCCCAAGGCGGTCTGGTTCGCTTCGGAGCTCAAGTCAATTCTGGTTGATCCGGCAGTGTCTCGTGAGATTTGCCAGCCAGCCATTCAACGGTTCCTTTCCTTTTATTATCCGGCGGGCGAGGACACCCTTTTCCGGTCGATCAAGAAGTTGTCGCCCGGGCATTACCTGACGGTTGAGCACGGTCAGGTTACCGTAACCCGCTACTGGGACTTGAAGTTCACCGAGGAACGATGGAAGAAACCGTTCACGGAAGTGGTGGAAGAATTGCGGGACCTGCTGGGTTCGACGGTGAAGGACCATATGATGGCCGATGTGCCCGTCGGAGTGTTGCTGAGCGGGGGGATGGATTCGTCGGCCGTGCTGAACTTTGCCGTTCAAGGGACCCAAAAGAAGGTTCAGACCTTCACCGTTGGCTTTGACGGGGACCAAGTGGTGGATGAGCGGCCCTACGCCCGGTTGGCGGCGCAACATTTCGGGACCGAACACCATGACCTCAGCATTTCGGCCGCCGATTTCTGGGAGTTTCTTCCCGCTTACGTGTGGCACATGGAAGAGCCGGTTTGTGAACCGCCCGCGGTTGCGCTCTATTATGTCTCCAAGTTTGCGCGGCAGCATGTCAAAGTGCTGCTCTCGGGCGAGGGCGGCGACGAGGCGTTTGCCGGATACCCCAATTATCCCAATATGCTCCGGCTGGAGCATATTGGCGCGACGATGGGACCTTTGGCGAGGCCGGCGGGTGTCATTAGTGCGCTGGCTGGCCGGTTGTTGGGGGAAGGGCGGATGCACCGTTATGGGGCGGTCCTGGGAAACTCGTTTGCAGACCACTATTTCAGCCGGACCTCGGGGCCCACGTTTTATTTCAACCGGCAGGCGCGAGATCTTTTCACTCCGGATTTTCTGGAAAACACCCGTTCAGCCAACTCCGCCGGGTTTGTGGGCGGGCTGATGCAAACGGTAAAAAACCAGCCTTTGTTGAACCAGATGCTCTACGTCGATACCAAGACGTGGCTGCCGGATGATTTGTTGATCAAGGCCGACAAGATGACCATGGCCAATTCACTTGAACTGCGGGTGCCGCTTTTGGATCACAAAGTGTTGGAGTTTGCCGCTTCGTTGCCGCCCGAGTACAAGGTCGGGGAGAAACAGACGAAACGGGTGTTGAAGGCGGCGTTCGCCAAGGCGCTTCCGCCGGAAATCCTGAAGCGAAAAAAAGCCGGGTTCCCGGTTCCCTATAATTCCTGGCTGCGCAACGGCCTGTCGGAGTCGGTGCACGACATGTTGCTTTCGGGCCGCGCCCGGGGGCGCGGATATTTTAAAACCAAACAGGTGGAGCAGTTACTGCAGTCAAACAAAAGCAGCGGCAAATACGCAAAGGAAGTTTTTTCACTGCTGGTGGTTGAACTCTGGCACCGGGCCTTTGTGGACCAGGCTGTTGGCATTGCTAAAAGTTGAATCACCGGCCCTCCATGGCATATCAGAACCAAAAAACGATCCGGGTGCTGTACAGCTTTCCCCACAAGCTGGGAGCAGAACGGATTTGCACCACCGCCTGGCACCAGGTGGAAGGACTGGCCGCCGCCGGGGCCGACGTCACTGTTTTTACGGGCTGCATCAGCCGGCCGTTGCCCCCGGAGGTGAAGGTGCATACGACCCTGGCGTGGAAGAAATTCCGGATTCCCTACCGGCTGTTGGGCACGCAGCGTGCCTGTGCCTGGCATGATTGGCTGGTTGCACGAAAGTTGCCGGCTCTGGCCGGAAAAGTGGATGTGGTTCACGTTTGGCCGCTCGGGGCGTTGCGGACAATCAGGACGGCGAAGCGGCTGGGCATCACGACGGTGCTGGAACGGCCCAATGCCCATACCCGGTTTGCCTATGAATCTGTCCGGAACGAATGCCAGCGATTGGGCATCACCATGCCCAAAGGCCATGAACATGATTTTAATCCAGCCGTCCTCGCCCGGGAAAACCAGGAGTATGAACTGGCCGACAAACTGTTGTGCCCGTCCGATTTTGTCGCCCGCACCTTCAAGGACAACGGTTTTCCGGACAATAAGCTGGCGCGGCATCAATACGGCTTTGATGAAAAAGTATATTATCCGGCGGCCGCGCCGCACGCGGCGAACGGGGGAATCACGGTTCTCTTTGCCGGCGGGTGCGCGCCGCGCAAGGGGTTGCACTATGCCCTGGACGCCTGGCTGCAATCATCGGCGAGCAAAGAGGGCACTTTTCTCATCGCCGGCGGTTTCATCCCCGGATATGCCGAAGTGCTGGCCAAACAACTGGCGCATCCGCGGGTGAAAGTTTTGGGCCATCGCCATGATTTGCCGGAACTGATGCGCCGCAGCGATGTGCTGGTGCTGCCGAGCATCGAGGAAGGCAGCGCCCTGGTGACCTACGAAGCCCGCGGGAGCGGGGCGGTATTGCTCGTTTCCGATGCGGCCGGCGCCGCCTGCACCCATGAGCAAAACGCGCTTGTCCATCCGGCGGGCGATACCCGGACGTTGGCCCAACACATGAGCCTGGTGAACGAAGACCGCAACCTGCTCGAACAACTTCGGGCGGAATCCTTGCGGTCGGTCCCGGAAATCACGTGGAAAGCCGCCGGCGTGAAGTTGTTGCAGGTTTATCGCGAAGCCATGGCGGACCGATCTTCTCGGGGATGAAAATCAGCGTCATCATTCCAGCGTATAATGCGGCCGCCACCGTCGAGGCAGCGGTCCGATCGGTGCTGGCACAGACAGTCGCCCCGTCTCAAATTTTGGTCATGGATGACGGCAGCACCGATGAAACCTCTCAGCGGCTGCAGGCTTTTGAATCCAGAATTACAGTTTTGCGGCAGGCCAATCGCGGTGTGGCTCACGCCCGGAATGTTTTGTGCGGCCAGGCAACCGGTGAGATCATTGCGTTCCTGGATGCGGACGATGTCTGGCATCCGGCGTACCTTGAAACCCAGGTGGCAATGTTAGAGAGACATCCCGAGGCGGTCGCCGGTATCACCGGACATGTCACTTTCCATGCCCCGGGCTCCTACCGCTGGGACACGCAGTCGTCGGACACAAAATTGTCCATGGAAAAAATCGAGCCGGCGGATTTCCTCAAACGATACAATCAGGATCCGGGCTCATTCGGCTCACCGAGTTTTTGTTGCATCCCGAAGAAGGTGCTGGCGCAAATGGGCCAGGAACCTTTTCCTGTGAGTATCAGCGGCGCGGACGATTTTTATCTCATGAATATTCTGCCGCTGTACGGGCCGGTGGTTTACAGCCGGGAGCCCCGGGTGGCTTACCGGGTGACGGCCGGATCCATCTCGTCCAACCAATTGAAGAGTGTCCGGTTGGCGGTGAACGCGTTTGAACTGCTGGCGAAGATTTATCAAGGCCTTCCGGGACGGAGCCATGCGCAAACATTTCAGCTGGCCTTTGCTTCCAAACGGCGCCAGTACGCCAAGTTTCTCATGGGAGTAAACCAGCCGGCGGAAGCCCGGAAACAGTTGAAGTCTGCGCTCGCGAATCCAGGTGGTCTTTTATCTTTGCTAAAGACTTTCGGTGTGCTATTGTCCACTTACCTGACGCCTTCCTTTCAACCCCGATGGCCGGGACCTCATCGGGAAAGCACAGCGACCAAGCAGCTGGCATGAATACGATCATCAACGCGGGAAATTGTCATCGCGATTTGCGTACTCTGAAAAGTGTACCCTGCACTTTGCGGCATCAGTTGTCTGAAATTCAGTCAGTGTCCAGAACAGGCATGCTGTTTTATGGCAATAGTGGATTTTTCGTTTGGCACGGCGATGGCTATTCAATGCATTTGACGACTGAGAGTCACAACATCAGTCGCGGGAATAAAGGACGTATTATGACATTGCCAGAAGTTCTTCACGGTCGGACGGCGTTTCAGAGAATCGCCAAACTCAGCCAATCATTGTTAGAAATAACGACAGGGTTGGGACAAAAGTGCACCATCCTCGGAATTACCGGTCTGGTGTTCCTGGCGATTTCGGCCCAGGCCAAGACCTGTTATGTGGACAGCGCGGCCACGGGCGCGAACGATGGGACATCCTGGGCCAGTGCCTGGACCAGCCTCAGTGCGATCAAAGGGCTTGCGGCCGGGGACACGGTTTACATCAGCGGCGGGGCATCAGGATCGACCCGAACCTATTCCCAATCCGGCTGGGCACCGGCGGGTGGAACCGCGAGCAATCCCATCACCTACCAGATCGGGCAGGATTCATCACACAATGGAACCGCTCTTTTCACCGGTTCCGGCACTTGGCTGGGCACAATCAACAATCTGATTATCAGCGGTGATGCGGGAGACGGGGGCACACACTTTGCCCTGGCGGCTTCGACGAACAGCGCCTCCCCCTTTAGTGTCGTGATTTCCACGACCAGTTCGACGCATATCCGGATTTCGTATTTGAACTGCGGGCAGATGAGTGGCGGCAGTATGAGCCCGTTTTATTTCGGCTTGTCCGGGTGTACGGCCATTGAGTTGGACCATATTTACCTCTACATCACCGGGGCGCCGCAGCAGGGAGGCTTTTCGGCGTTGTGGAATGGAAATGCCGCAGGCTATGACCAGAGCAAATGTCATCATAATGAAGTTCATCTGCCCAACGACGGAAACGGGGTCGGGCCCGACGGTTTGAAGTGGCAGCAGAACGGGTGCAGTGTTTACAACAATTTATTCGTCACTTATTTCCAGACCGGGGCCAGTGGCGACCATCAGGACGGCGACCAGGTTCAGGGAGGAGATTACATGAAAGTTTACAACAACCGGGTTGTGGACATGGCGAATTACGCGATCTTTTTCGAGGGGTCCTATGGCGGATTCAATCACGTTCAAATTTACAACAACATTGCCATTCTCACTTCGTCGACAATCCGGTCGTCGGCGCCGCCGGGAGGCCTGGTCATGGGTGCCGCCGGAACTTCAACCTTTACCGATGTATTGATCGCAAACAATGCCGTGCTTGATTATGGCGGGCACGGGGCCATCGCCTTGAACAATACAAGCGGCAGTTCCGCGACATTTTCCGGCTGTCTGGTGGCAAATAATGCCATCGTCAACAGCGGAGCGCCCGACTTGTCAGGCAATTCAACCACGCCTTCAATTAACAACCCGAATTTAACTTCGGCCACTGCGGCACTTTATTTTACAAGCTATACTTTGGGAAATGCCAGTGACAATTTGCATTTGACAGCCTTGGCCAGTTCGCTGATCGGTAAGGGCACGAATCTGACCGCCTGGGGCATCACCACGGATGCGGATGGCAATGCGCGCCCGGCATCCGGAGCCTGGGACATTGGCCCTTATCAGTATTCCGTTGCGAGTGTCAACCCGGTCATCTCCGTTTCACCCGGCAGCTTGAATTTTGGTTCGGTTCTGACGAATTCAACCGGCAGTAATTTGACGCTGACTGTGCAGAACACCGGCGGGGGCACTCTCTCGGGAATCGCCAGTGTCACCGGACCGTTCAGCATCGTTTCGGGCGGCACCTACAGCCTGGGCGCCAATCAAAGCCAGGCGATCGTGATTAAATTCGCCCCCGGTTCCCTGGGCTCAGCCAGCGGCACCGTAACGTTGACCGGCGGCGGTGGAGCGAGCGCCAGTGTGACCGGGACCGGCATGAGCATGCCTCCGATTGTTTCGGCGATTAACCAATCCGCGTCAGACGTTGATCCGAATATTCCGGGAATGCAGATTTATTACGGGTCCGTGGTGCAATATTCGGGTTCCGCTTCGGATCCCAACGGCCTGCCGCTGTCCTGGCAGTGGATTTATACCGTCAATGGCGGTTCCGAGGTTGTCTTCTCAAGTGGCACCGGACCGGTGCTCAATGCGGCTTTCAATTATGGCGCCGGCGCGGCGGGCAGTACTTATGTCTGGAAATTGCGTGTCAGCAATGGCAACGCGACCGCTGAATCCACGCTGACCGTCGGTGTGGAAACACCTCCGCTGCCGGCAGGAACATTGACCTTCCCTGTCACGGCGGGGACGATCACTGCTCCGTTTATTGTCACGGGGACTGGTACCAACGCATACATTTCCGAGACGGCGGACACGGGCGTTACCAACGGCGGACAGGCCACCTTTGGCTTTTCCATTACCAATGCCGGCAATTACGTGGTCCAGGTATCCGTGAACGCCTCCACTATGGCGGCGAACTCCGTCTACTTGAATATCGATGGGACGCCCCAGGACCCGACCATGATATGGGACATTCCGCTGACCTCGGGGTTCGAGCGATTGCTAGCCGGCCAGCGGGGCAATGGCACTTTCGACAACGACCAGTTTGCTCCCAAGGTTTTCAACCTTGCCGCGGGTACGCATCAGTTGATCGTGGTCGGTCGGGAGGCGAATGTGCAGATGCAAAGCTTTTCGATCCTGCAATTGCCGGCACCGCCTCAGAATCTGCGGGTAGTGGTGCCCTAGCCGTTTCGGAAGGACACCTTGAAATATCGTATCGCCGTTATCTTTTAGAAATCTTTTAAACGGGAACGTTCGAATGTGAATGTTCCCGTCGCCGGTCCAATTTGACCCTCGTATTCAGAAAACGCGTGCCCCGGCGCGCCCGCCAGCTTTGTGAAATTACCTGTGGATACCTCAACGAGTGAGGCGATGACGGTTCCCGAATCAGGGGGCCGGCGACCTCGATTGCTGGTGGCCATTGCCAGCTACGGGGAAAAGAACCTCGCTTTCCTGAAACGGATCATTGCGAATTACCGGAGCCTGCCGATGCAGGTGGATGTGGTGGTGCTTTCGGAGGCGCCCAAGGACCTTGGCGCCGGCGTCAAGGTGCTGGTTGGCCTGCCCAGTAAAAATCCATGGTCTCTGCCGTTCGCGCACAAGGCGCTGTTCGCTGAAAATCTGGATCGTTACGACCTGTTTATCTATTCCGAGGATGACATCGAGGTCACGGAGACGAACGTCCAGGCATTTCTCCGTGCCACTCCGCACATGCAGCCGGATGAAATTGTCGGTTTTCTCCGGTTCGAGGTGGACAAAACAGGGACCAGGTCGATGCCGGAAGTCCACGGCCGGTTTCATTGGAAGCCGGAATCAGTCGGCCGGCGCGGGCCCTACACGGTCGCCGAATTCACCAATGAACACGCGGCCTTTTACCTGTTGACCCAGGACCAGTTGCGCCAGGCGATTCGTTCCGGCGGTTTTCTGCGGGCTCCCTATGAAGGACGGCATGACATGCTTTGCACCGCGGCCACGGACCCGTACACGTCTTGCGGCTTTCGCAAGGTCATCTGCGTCTCTGCCATCGGAGATTTTCTTGTCCATCATATGCCCAACCGCTACGTCGGCCAGATGGGCATATCACTGGCTTCGTTCCAGGAGCAGATCCAGACGCTGGAAGCGATTGGCAGCCGGGCGCATCCGGCGAGCACACTCTGCCCGCTGGAATCAAAATTATTGCATGGCCGGTGGTCCAAACTTTATTACGAGGACTCCAGCGAAGCCGCATTGAGAGCGGTGCCGGCGGACGCAAAAAGCATCCTCTCCATCGGGTGTGGCTGGGGAGCCATGGAAGCAGCGCTTCAGGCGCGGGGAGCCGCGGTGACGGCGGTACCGTTGGATTCCGTCATCGGTGCGGCGGCAACCCGTCGGCACGGGTTTGAAATGATCTATGGTGACTGGAACGGGTGTTTGGACAAGTTGACGGGACGGAAATTCGACGTTGTCCTGATGATGAACCTGCTCCATTTGTTGCCGGAGCCAGGCCGCGCCCTAGAACAGTCTTCCCGGTTCCTCGGCACTGGCGGGATCCTGGTGGTTGGTGGACCCAACTTTGATCGCCTCCCGACCTGGTTCCGACGAACCTTCGGGATCAATGACGAGCGAAAACTAAGAAACTTTGATCAAAGCGACATCAACCGTTGTGGTCCGCGGACGTTGCGTCGGCATCTCCGGAATGCGGGCCTGCAGGTCACCGCGGTTGAGTGGCTCGATCACCGGCTTTCCGAACGCAAGCTGCGAGCCAGGGAAATGCCGCTCGGAAGTTTTACGGCCAGGGACTGGCTCCTGAAGGCGAAACGATAGCCGGGACACCATGCATTTTGTATTCATTTATCCCAGCCCGGGCATTTTTGGGGGCATTGAAACGCTCCTCGCGCGAATGTCCCGCTGGCTGACCCGCAATGGGCATCAGGTGACCTTGCTGGTGGAAACGGGCGGATCCTGGACGGAGGTTCTTCCCCCGGAGGCACGCTGCATCACGCTGGGCGATCGTTTTCGTGAACTCTACTATTATTTACACGCGGGGAGGCTTTGGAACAGTTTGAACCTGCCTCCGCCCGACGTCATAAAAAGTTTTGACCTGCCTTCTTCCTGGATGGCGTGTCAGCTGGCGGCGTGGATCGGTAACGGCTGCAAGGTTATCGGCGGCATTTATAATCCTCTCGTCTTTAAATGGTATTATTCCTCGAATTCATTGCCGCGCTGGGATGACAACCTGCTTTATTTGCGGAACTATTTGAAACGCATCCCGGCCAGTGCCCGGTTCTTCTGCGGTGCCGACCAGGTCGAGGAGCTGGAGGAAATCCATCGGAACCAGGGCCTGTTATGGCCGATTCCCATCGATACGACCCAGTTCGAACCCGCTATGCGCAAACCCAAATGGGGCAGGCTTGTGTCCATCGGACGGCTTTCCGCGATGAAGGAGTACAACCTGTATATGATTGAAGTGGTCAAGGCTTTGAGAAACAAGGGCCTTGAGGTTACCTGGACCGTGTATGGCAGTGGCGAATATGAAAAGGGCATGCGTGAACGGGTCAAACAAGAAGGGCTGGAGCAGGCCGTTTTCATTGAAGGCAATGTTCCCTACAGCCGGTTTTGGAAGGTCCTGGAGGATGCTTATGTCTTTGTGGGAATGGGCACGTCCATCCTGGAAGCGGCCTTGTTCAAGGTCCCCAATGTGAATGCCCTGGCCTATGACCGCGAGGGAGTGACTTATGGTTCCGTCCATCAATTCCCCCGAGGAAGCATTGGGCCGTCCATTATCTCCCCGCCGAAATTTAAGGTGGTCGACGAGATAGAACGGATTTTACGCTTTAGCCCCATGGAATATGAGGCCGAGGTGGAACTGGTGTATCAACATGTCCAGGATCATGCGATTGATGCGTCCATGGAACGCTTTCTCGAAATGGTCCGGCAGGCGGAACCAATCCGGACCCAAAAGTTGGTTTACCTGGCAAACTATCCGCTTTGGGTGTTCCGGCGCTTGATGAAACTGTTGGTTCGCCCGAGGCAAACCGGTCATCCGGTTTTCGGGTTGCCGGCATCACCGGCAGCACCCTGACTATCACGTACGTATATAGACTGCTGAGGCCCAATCAGCGCGGTCTCGGGACTTCACCCGCAAAAACGATAAAAACCCGCAATCAGGCCGGATTATGAAGGAAAACTTGAATAAAATCATTGGTCTTTTCGGAGTTTTGTGCTATGATTCACGACTGGGTAAAATTGGCTATCGAGGTGGCAAAAAACAGTCAGAAGGCATTGGAACAAAGCACATCTTGCTGCTTCCCATCTCGGATGATTTGATGATCAGACAGGCAAACTATCGTTTTTTATCGGGTTTGGTTTCAGTTGTTGCAACTATGAGTAGCTTTGGCCGTTTTAAAATCGCCGATTGGTGCAGGAATATGCGGGTCAAAGCGCCGGCCGCTACGTTGATTGGTGCTTTTGCTCTGGCGTTTTCGGCCTGCGGTCAAGGAACCCAGCCCATCGTTGCCATTCATGACTCCGAGTTGACGCGGGCTTTGGAAACCATGCCGGCGTCGGGCGCGACCCCCACCGGTCCAGGGACCACCAGCAATCAATGGTGGACGACTCAATGGCATTACTTTGTGATGCCGGATGCCGTCAAGGAAGCGCTGCGTTCCGATGGGACCGCGTTCACGGTGGTCGGCGATTCGAACATCGTGGCTGGAGTTTTGACCAACATCGACGGTTCGCCTAAATATCCCATCGTCATCAGCCTCGCTTCCGAAGCGATTCTCGACAGCGAAATCGCCCGGTTGACCAACTATGTCGCCGGCGGCGGCTTTCTATTTGTCGGCTCATCGTCCTTCACCCGCAATATCAACGGAACCACGCGTGGAGATTTTGCTATCGCCAATGCCTTGGGTGTCCACATGGTGACGCCCGCCCTCACCAACTGGTTTTTAGACAGTACGTTTAACAAGGTCTCCAATCACCCTCTCCTCAGCATGTTTCCAGGCGGTCCGGTCGAATGGCAAATGGCGTCGTCGTCGGAGGAAATATCTTGGCCGGTGTCCACCCGGTTTAACAGTGAAACCCCGAACGCGTCAAACCCCGGTCTTCCTCATTTGGTGTGGCAGGTTCAGGCAAACGGCGCCACGGTCATTGCCGAGGGAGACGGGAATGCGCCGTATCTCCTGGTGAAGCCTTACGGCAAGGGTTACTTCATTTATGATGCCGCGATGCAACCCCTGTTGGGCCATGGCGGCTGGGCGCCTGGGATGTATGCTTACAGTATATTCAGAAACGCCATCCAGTGGGCGTTTCAGTCCGCCGGGGTGCCGGTCGTCAAGCGCAGTCCGTGGCCATATCCTTATGACGCGGCCGTTATCTTTCGCCACGACATGGAGGCCATCCCGACCAACATCATCAGCATCGAGAAATCGTCCCTGTTTGAGCATACCAACGGAGCCAGCGGGGATTATTACTTCTGCACCGGCATCTTGGGCCTGGATATGCCCAACCCCACCTTGACGAATACCATTGCCAGTCTCCGCCGGGCGATCACCAACAACGGTGCGACCATCAACTCGCACAATGGGGGGCTCACCAACATCAATCCCTTTTATAACCCGCCCTTGATTCCCATTGAGCCCAATCTGACTCAGTTGCTTTCGGAAGGGTGGTTGGCCGCCTTGGAGCCCTATACGGAGCCGGCTTTGGCCCCTTTTAATGCCAACGGGCTGGAATATGATTACTGGCATTGGTCGCCGGATGAGATTTTGGATCTCTCCAATGGCGCTGCCTACTCGCTGACTTCCATTTCAAATTCATTCGTTGATCTCACCGGCTGGGGCCTTACGAATGGGACTCCGCGGGCGTGGGTGGCTCCCTATTTTAACGCGACCCGGGAAGCATCCTTTCAAATCGAAGAACAACTGGGCATCAAAATCGCGGGCGAGACCAAACTTTCCCCCTTCCCTCATTGGACCCTCTCGACGCAGACGCCGGACAAGTTGTATTCGACCCTGCAACTGCCGGTCAGCGATTGGTTCGTCAGCTACCAAAGTTTAACTCAAGTTGCGCAAGCCATGGAAAATGGCCATACCACGGATACCATGAAGGCGCTGGTTGATGCCTATTACAATTTGGGAGCTTTGCTCAACCTTTATTGTCACAGCATGTCGCCCAGCGGAGGTCCGGCCGGGACGGTGCCGGGTGATTACCTTACCTACAGCCTGAGCAAACCAAGAATCTGGTCCACCAATTCGGCCGGGATTTATGCCTGGTGGCTGCAACGATCCAATGCCCAGGTCGTCGCCAGCTATACCAATAACAGCGGTCAAAGCGTGACCACGCTTTCGATTACCGGCGAGGGCAACACCAATGCCGCGGTTGAAATTCTGGCGCCCAGCGCCTCCTATTCCAGCCTCCAGGTTTTTACCAACGGCACGCTTGCGGGCACAAATATTTATCGGACTAACGGCCCGGTTATCAAGGTGCTGGTCGGCACATCGGTTACCAATGCCGTGGTCAGCTATTTGATTCCTCCGTCCGCTCAGGACGATGTTTTTACTGTCGCGCAAGGCTCTTCCCTGGTGATATCCGCCCCGGGTATTTTGGCCAACGACTCGGCGGGCAGCGGCGGGGGCGGTCTGACCGCGGTGCTGGCCAGCGGGCCGGCAAATGGTTCGCTGACTTTTAACCCGAATGGTTCCTTCACCTACACGCCCACGAACAACTTCACCGGGGCGGATGGCTTTACTTATCAGGCCGTCAGCGGTTCGTTGACCTCGAGCGTGGCGACGGTGACCATAATGGTTTTGTCGCCCGGCGAACTCGTTTTCGATACTTTCGCGCGCCCGACGAATACGAGCGACATCTTTCCCTGGGTCCAGGAACTTGGCGCCTGGAGCATCATCAATAACGCGCTGGTTGGAACCAGTCCGTTCGGAAGCTATGGCTATGCCTTTTACGGCAATAATGCGAGTTGGAATGATTTTTCCATGCAGGCGCAAATCCAGTTTTCTTCGACGAGTGGATTTGGCGGGGGCATCGGTGGAAGGCTGGATCCCGTCAGCGGGGCGCATTATGCCGCCTGGATTTATCCGGAAAATTCTCCCGCTGCGCCGGGGGATGGGAGCGCCGTGTTGCAGCTCGTCAAGTTTGAAACCTGGACGGCTTTCGTTCTGGTGGGAAACCCGATTTCTCTGCCCGCCGTGGGCACGGGGACCCACACCCTGAAACTGACCTTCCAGACCAATAGTCTCGCCGTCTATTTCGACAGCGTCTTGAAGACCAATGTCATCGACGATGGATCCATAGACGGATTGCCGGCCTTCACCAACGGAACCGTCAATCTGGACATGTGGACGGAATCGCCGACAACGTACACCATGACGGTGGACAACGTGATTGTAAGCGCCTTGACGAGTGTGGCCAACAATGACAGCTACAGTGCCGCGAAAAACACGGCGCTGCACGTCCCAGCGCCGGGGGTTTTGGCCAATGACTCCGGTGGAATTGGAGGTCTCACCGCTCTTCCAATCAGCAGCCCGTCCCATGGCAGCCTGACGCTTACCAACAACGGCGGCTTCACTTACACACCCAGCAACAACTATATCGGGGGGGACAGTTTTACCTATAAGGCCACCGACGGCCAGACCACTTCCAGCGTGGCGACGGTGACCATCACGGTAAATAATTTTCCGGTGGCCAACAATGACAGTTACGCCCTGGTGGAAAATACTACTTTGACCGTGGGCCCGCCGGGAGTTCTGGCCAACGACACCGGCGGCGTTGGCAGCCTGTCGGCCATTTTGGTCAGTGGCCCAACCAATGGCACCCTGGCGCTGACCAACAATGGCAGTTTCGGTTACACGCCGGTGAACGATTATACCGGGCCGGATAGCTTCACCTACCAGGCCACCGATGGCGTCACCACGTCGACTGTGGCCACCGTGACCTTTACGGTGACGACTCCGGCGACGGCCAACAATGACATCTACGGGATGGCTCCGGGAACAATTCTAAACGTGTCCACCCCGGGAGTTTTGGCCAATGACACGGGTGGGGTCGGAAGCCTGACGGCAGTTCTGTCGTCCGGACCGCTTTTCGGCATATTTAACCTGACCAACAGTGGAGGATTCAGCTACCAGCCGACGAATAGCTTCGTCGGGGTGGATGATTTTACTTATCGGGTCACGGATGGAACCACCACCTCGGCCGTGGCGGTCGTGGCCGTTGAGGTCGTACCGGCAGGAAAATTGTTCCTGGATAATTTCACTCATACACCGCTATGGCCGTGGATTCAGCAGACTGGCACCTGGAGCACCGTAAACAACATGCTGGTCAGCACCAGCGATTCAAGTCCATACGCCTTTGCCTATGTCAGCAACAGCTGGACCGACTATGTGGTGCAGGGTCAAATCCATTTTTCCACGACGAACGCGTGGGGCGCGGGAATCAGCGCTCGCGTGAATGCGACGAACGGGGCGCAATATGCAGCCTGGGTTTACCCGGAAGGATCGCAGGGAGACGCTTACCCGGCCCCGCCGACGGGTTTGGCAGTGTTAAAATTGCTAAAATTCACGGCTTGGGGTGGGGATATCGGCAGTTCTTACACCGTCATGGGCCAGGTGAATCTGCCAAACGTGGGAACCAATTGGCATGCGCTGAAAATGGCATTGCAGGGGACAAACGTCGTGGTGAGTTTTGATGGCACCCAGGAAATCAACACCAACGATCCGGCAGCTTACGCCAGCGGCGGGATCAGTGTGGGCATGTTTTCGGATGCGACGCTGCACACGTTTTCGGTGAGCAATGTGGTCGTAGCTCCGCTGGTGGCGGACGACAGCTACAATCTGGGCTCCAGCACTACATTGAATGTGCCCGCTTCGGGAGTGTTGAGTAATGATACGGATGTCTATGGGGCCGGCTTGACTGCGGTATTGGTGAGCGGTCCAGCTCACGGGATATTATCTCTCACCAACAACGGCGGATTCAGTTATACAGTCACCAACGGCTTTATTGGCACTGACAGCTTCGTCTATCGCGCCATTTCGGGTGCGACCACTCTGGGTACGGCAACCGTCACTATCACCATCACCTCAATCCACAACGGGCCGAGTTTGTCGGGTCAGGCCAATCGGACGAACAACGAGCTTGCCCTGTTGACGATCACCAATACGGCGACGGATTCAGACATTCCGCCGTTGACCCTCACGTATCAGTTGCAGAGTCCGCCGGCCGGCGCGGCAATTAACACCAATACCGGCGTGATTGCCTGGACACCCACAGAAGCGCAGGGGCCTGGGGTTTACACGATTACGACGATAGTGACGGATAATGGGGTGCCCAATTTGAGCGCAACCAACAGCTTCCAGATCACGGTCAATGAGGTGAATGCCGCGCCGGCGCTGACCTTGCCGCCGAACACGAACATTGTGGAGCAAGCAGCCTGGAGCGCCACGGCGACGGCGACGGATAGTGATCTGCCCACCAATCTGCTGACGTTTGCGCTGGTCAACGGCCCGGCCGGATTGACCGTGACAACCAACGGCGTGATCAACTGGACGCCGACGGAAGCGCAAGGACCGGGTATTTATACGGTAAACATCAGTGTGACGGACACAAACGCCGCAGCAACAAATGCTAAATCGCTGAGCACCACCAACAGCTTCCAGATCACGGTTAACGAAGTGAACACGGCGCCGTCGCTGACGTTGCCGCCGAACACGAACATCCTCGAACAAGTGGCTTGGAGCGCGACGGCCACGGGAACCGATTCGGATATTCCGACCAACCTGCTAACGTTTGCGCTGGTCAATGGCCCGGCTGGATTGACCGTGACAACCAATGGTGCAATTAGCTGGACGCCGACCGAAGCGCAGGGCCCGGGTGTTTACACGGTGAGCATCAGCGTGACGGATACGAACCCGGTGGCGGTCAATGCGACGTCGTTGAGCACGACGAATAGCTTCCAGATTACGGTCAATGAAGCGAATACAGCTCCGTCGCTGGCGTTGCCGCCGAACACCAACATCGTTGAACAAGTGGCCTGGAGTGCTACGGCCACTGCGACCGATTCGGATATTCCGACCAACCTGCTGACGTTTGCCTTGGTCAATGGCCCGGCCGGGTTGACCGTAACGACCAACGGTGTAATTAACTGGACGCCGACCGAAGCACAAGGACCTGGCGTTTACACGGTGAGCATCAGTGTGACGGATACCAACCCCGTGGCGGTTAACACGACGTCGTTGAGCACAACCAACAGTTTCCAGATTACGGTTAACGAAGTGAACACGGCGCCGTCGCTGACGTTGCCGCCGAACACCAACATCCTCGAACAAGTGGCTTGGAGTGCGACGGCCACGGCGACGGACAGTGACGTTCCGACCAACCCGCTGACATTTGCGCTGGTCAACGGTCCGGCCGGGTTGACGGTAGCGACCAACGGTGTGATTAACTGGACGCCGACCGAAGCACAAGGACCTGGCGTTTACACGGTGAGCATCAGTGTGACGGATACCAACCCCGTGGCGGTTAACACGACGTCGTTGAGCACAACCAACAGTTTCCAGATTACGG
>Ga0265320_10001020_pt1 | contig 20858 bp, 19 predicted proteins | sample 4827metaG_FD_202087 | JGI IMG/M metagenome (GOLD analysis project Ga0265320, IMG submission 202087) | Rhizosphere microbial communities from Carex aquatilis grown in University of Washington, Seatle, WA, United States - 4-8-27 metaG | ecosystem: Host-associated > Plants > Roots > Rhizosphere >...
GCGCGAGAGCACGATCCAAAACGCCCGATCCAGCGGCGCGAGCCGGGCGCGCTTCGTCTGACGGCGCAGGATCGCGAGCTGTTGTCGCAGCGCGAGGTTTTCGGCGACCAGGCTCACTGGCGAGCGGAGCGCCGCCCGGAGCGCGCCGACGACCGCCATGAGGAACGCGACCACGTTGGGACGCTCGCCCGGAGCGTCCGGATTGTCAGCGGAGAATCCGCACCGTCGGTGCGGTAGGCTGTGGACGTAGGCGCGTGCGTTTTTCACCAGCACAGCCGCGCCCGTCCACCGCGATCACCGTGCGACGCTTCGTGGCGCGCGTCAGAACGATGCTTCTTCTCGCTCGGTCGGAAGGACGGCCCGTCGATCGGTGAACCGTCACTCCGCTGGCTCTTCGCCTTGGCCTCGGGCGTCAAAACCGTTGCGTGCCGACCGGATCTCGTCCTCGTGTACCTTGGCCCAGGCCCCAAGCGTAGCGATCGGCTCGCTTAGCGAGCGTCCGAGCTCCGTGAGCTCGTAATCGACGCGCGGAGGGACGGTCGGATGATACGTACGCTTGACGAGCCCATCTCGCTCGAGGTTGCGCAGCGTCAGGGTCAGCATGCGCTGCGAGATTCCGCGCACCAGGCGTTTCAGCTCGCCAAAGCGCCGCCTGCCGCTGCGTAGAAGCAAGACGAGGAGCATGCTCCACTTGTCGCCGAGTCTCGCGGGCATCTCGCTGACACCAATGCACGTGGACCCGTGTTGCGAGAGATCCTCGCTCGCCTCGCGTCTCGTCGGCGCGTGCTCCGCGCCGTTCTGTCCACGCTCTGCCTTCATCGGTACCCCCAATCGACAGGCTCCGTCATACTTCGATGCCGCCGTCCGTCTTTTCGTCGCACGTCGGCCGCGTGCCAACGGTGCACCCTTTTCTCGGCCGTGATCACCGACGTGGCTGGGTGCCGGGCACTCGACGAGGGCGAGCTTCCGCCCTCACGCAACCGTGAGCACGATCTTGCCTTGGATGTGCCCGCGGGCGGCTCGTTCGTGCGCCTTTCGCGCGTCCGCAAGAGGAAACGTGCTGTCTACGGCGACGCGAACCGTACCCGCGTCGAGCAAGCGCCCTAGCTCTGCGAGCTGAGGGCCGTTCGAGCGCACTTGGGTCGTCGAGACGGTTACGCCCAGCCTTGCGGCCTCCTCGAAGTCCGAGAAGCCTAAGAACACGGGGAACAAGGCGCCGCCACGCTTCAGCGTGCGCAAGAAACGACCGGTGGTGGGACCGCCGGGGGTATCGAGGACGAGATCGACGCCATGTGCGACGTCCTCGGGGGCGCGCTTGGTGTAGTCGATGAATTCGTCGGCGCCGAGCTCGCGCAGGAACGACTCATGCGCGCCCGATGCCACCGCGATGACGTGCGCCCCCTTCGATTTCGCCAGCTGCACCGCGATATGCCCCACGCCTCCCGCGGCACCGTTGATGAGCAACGTGGTCCCGGCGCCAAGCGCCGTCGGGCGATGCGGCGTCGCTTGGAGCGGGTTCGGATGATCGTGTCCAAGCTCGATCATGAACTGCCACGCGGTGAGCCCTGCCATCGGCGCCCCTGCGGCACGCACGTGATCGATACCAGCCGGCTTGCGCGCCAGGTCCGACGCAGGCGCAGCGACGTACTCTGCATAGGCCGCACTCTCCGCGCTGGGAAAGCGAAGCATGCCGAAAACCTCATCGCCGACTTCGAGTCCGTGTACATCGGCGGCGACGGCCTCGACGACGCCTGACACGTCCGTCCCCGGAATGATGGGCAAGGGCACCGGGGGCCTCCACTCGGGCGGCAAGATCTTGAACCCGTCGCGCAGGTACCAGTCGGGGGGGTTGATGCCCACCGCGTGAACGCGAACGAGGACGTCGCCCGGCTTCGGCTGAGGAATCGGTACCTCGTCGTAGCGCAGCACCTCAGGACCACCGAACTCGTGCAGCCGTATCGCTTTCATTGTCTTCGTCGGCATCGCTTCCTCCTTCGCCGCAGATGGACTAGCCTAAACGGAGCGTCGCTCCGAATATGAGGAGCACTGCTCCGATTGTCAACCCACGTAGATGCGAGCCGACGCCCAGAAGAACTACGACCACATTCTCTCGGTCGCGCGCGACGTCGTGAGCGAGCAGGGCGCCGACGCATCGCTGCGCGACGTCGCCCGCAGAGCGGGTGTCGGGCTCGGCACGCTGTACCGTCATTTCCCGACCCGAGAGGCGTTGCTCGAGGCCTTGCTTCGCACGGGCTTCGACGAGCTGACGGCAAAGGCCGGCGACCTCGAAGCGTCGAGCTCACCCGAGGACGCTCTCGTGTCTTGGCTACACGACTTCGTGATGCGCGCGCACAAATTTCGCGGCGTTGCAGCGTCGATGATGACCGCCATCGAGGACCCGAAGTCCGCACTCCATGCTTCGTGCGTCACGATGAAAACGGCGGGCGCGCAGCTCCTCGTCCGCGCTCAGGCCAAGGGGATGGCGCGGGACGACATCGATGGCGCTGACCTGTTCGCGCTGGCCGCGGCGCTTGCGTGGCTCGGCGACCAACCTTCGCACGCGCCGCGCGCCGACCATCTCTTCGGTGTCATTGCGAGCGCAATCCTGACGACTCAAGCGAACAGTGGTGTCAGTCAGGAACGCCGCCCTCGGGCCCGACGCCGAAGACTTCTAGCCGAGAGAGAAGGTAAGAAATGAATCCTCCGACCAACACACCGAGCGGCAGTTCTGGTCGCCTCCCGAGCGTGGCCCTCGTCACCGGCGCCTCTTCCGGCATCGGTCAGGCCTTTGCCCGTCAGCTCGGGGCCGACGGGTACAACCTCGTCGTCGTGGGCCGACGGCGTGAACAGCTCGAGGAGCTCGTCGCTGCGCTTCCAAACGTCAGCGTGCGTCCCCTCGTCGCTGACCTTGCAACGGATGCCGGGGTGAAAGCGGTCGCGGAGGTGTGCGCGGCCGAGGATCTCACCATGCTCGTCAACAACGCGGGAGTCGCGCACTACATGCCGTTCGCCCAGCTCCCGGCCGACAAGGCAGACGAGCTCCTCCACGGAAGGTCGTCGCTCCGACGATGCTGACCCGGGCCGCGGTCCCTCGAATGGTGGCAAAGGGCGAAGGCACCATCATCAATGTGTCGGGCATGCTCGCGTTCAGCGGGCCAGCCTCCCTAGCGACGTTGCCGCTTCGGCGGGCGGTATACACCGCAACGCTCGCCCACCTCGTCGCTCTCTGCTACACGAGGAGCTGAAGCCCCATGGGTTGCGAGTACAGGCGCTATGCCCTGGTGTCGTCGCGACCGAGTTTCACGAGCGGCAGGGCCTCGACCTGAGCAAGGTGCCTAGGATGTCGGCCGACGACGTCGTCACCGCGAGCCTGCGGGGGTTGACGCTCGGCGAGGTCGTCTGCGCCCCTGGGGTCGAGAAGCGCGACCTGCTCGACGCCATGCTCCAAGCCGACCTCGCGGCATTCGCTGCGCAGGCGCCGCAGCTCGCCGAGCGTTACCGCACGCCATGAGGAAGAGGCGTGGGAACACCCTCCTTGCCGCCGCGCTCCTGTCGGCTGCGCCCGCATGCGTCCATGGTCCGGCTTATGGGCCACAGCTCGAGGGCTACACCTATCCCTGGCCGGTCGAGCATTTCACCTTCGCCTCACAGGGCACTGCGCTCGACATGGCCTACATGGACGTGAAGCCCAAGACGCCGAACGGCCGCACGATGGTGCTCCTCCACGGCAAGAATTTCTGCGCGGCGACCTGGCAGGGGAGCATCGCCGCGCTGATCGCAGCTGGCTACCGCGTGATTGCCCCCGACCAGATCGGCTTCTGCAAGTCGACCAAGCCTGCGCATTACCAGTACAGCTTCCAGCAGCTCGCGGCGAACACGCACGCGCTCCTTGCGACGCTCGGCGTCTCCGTGGCGACGATCATGGGCCATTCGACCGGCGGCATGCTCGGAATCCGCTATGCGCTCATGTACCCGCAGGACACGGAACAGCTCGTGCTGGTCGATCCGATCGGGCTCGAGGACTGGAAGGCGAAGGGGGTGCCTTGGCAGAGCGTCGACGCCTGGTACCAGCGAGAGCTCGACACCACCGCGGAGCGCATCCGCGACTACGAGCGCACGACCTACTATGCCAGCACCTGGAAGCCGGAATACGAGCCGTGGGTCGAGATGTTCGCCGGGCAATACCGTGGTCCCGGGCACGAGATTGTCGCCTGGAACTCGGCGCTGCTCTACGACATGATCTTCACGCAGCCGGTGTTCTACGAGCTCGACCGGCTTGCGATACCGGTGCTGCTGATGATCGGCGACAAGGACACGACGGCGATCGGCAAGGAGCTGGCGCCGCCGGAGATCCGCGCCACGCTGGGCAACTATCCGGCCCTGGGGAAGGCCGCGGCCGCGCGCATCCCGCGTGCCCATCTCGTCGAATTCCCCGATCTTGGCCACGCGCCGCAGATCCAGGCACCGGATACGTTCCACAAAGCGCTGCTCGACGGCCTGCGCGGCGACGGCCAGACGACGGGACTCACTCGGTAGTACGTCTGCTACGAGATCCTGATGCCTCAGCGTGCATTGCGATTGTCGTAGACTGCTCCGACACTGATGAAGCCCCACGTCATCTCAAGAGCGTCGCGGAGTGGTGGCGGCTCATCGAGGATCGCGCGCAGATCGCGGCGAAGCCCATCAACCCGCAGCGCGTCTTCTGGGAGCTGTCCCCACGCCTTCCCGAACGCGCCATCCTCTGCGCCGATTCGGGATCCGTCGCCTACTGGTTCGCGCGCGATCTCAAGCTGCGCCGCGGCATGAAGGCGACGTTGTCAGGGTCGCTGGCGACGATGGCCAGCGGCATTCCGGATGCCGTCGGGGCGAAGTTCGCGCACCCCGACCGGCCCGTCTTCGCTCTCGTCGGTGACGGCGCGATGCCAGATGAACGGAATGAACGAGCTTCTCACCATCCATAAGTACTGGAAGGAGTGGAAAGATCCGCGACTCATCGTGCTCGTTCTCCACAATAACGACTTGAACCAGGTCACCTGAGAGATGCGCGCGATGGCAGGCGACACGCGCTACGTTGCCTCGCAAGAGCTGCCCGACTTCGCATACGCTCGGTTCGCAGATCTCGTCGGCCTCCGAGGCATCCGGGTCGAGCGCCCCGAGGAGCTGGCGTCTGCGTGGGAGCAAGCGCTCGCCTCGCCGATGCCTGTCGTGCTCGAGGCCCTGGTCGATCCCGACGTTCCGCCGCTGCCGCCACACATCACGCTGCAACAGATGCAGAGCTTCGGTATGAGCCTTCTCAAGGGCGACAACGGCGGAGGCGGCATCGTGAAGCAGGCGGTCGCGCACCGCTTCCCGGGCATCGGCAATTCCCGGGCATCGGCAAGAAGGTGTGACGTGGCGGGAACGTCTCATTGCGCCGGCGCGCCTCGCCTGGCCGCGGCCTGATCGGAAGCCCGCGCTCGAATGCTCGAATGGAAAGACGCCGCCCTCGATGTCGAAGGGCTCTGTGCCGAGCTCAAGTGCAGGTCACCCTCGACTACCTGCGGCGCGCTCGGCGGACTATGCTGGCGCGATCGCCAGATCAAGGAAGCTCCCCTACCGCATGGATGGTCGAGAGAACGAGCTGGAACGCCAGCTTGCCGAAGCCCGCCGCGAGCGCGCAAGCCTGCTGGATCTATTGGCCCGGGTGCCGGCGGCGGTCACGTTCCTGCGCGGCCGCGACCTGGTCATCGAGTTCGCGCATCCTCTGGCCCTGGCGGCGCTTGGCGATCGACAGCTCGAGGGTCGGCCTCTGCTCGAAGCGATCCCGGAGTTCGCGGATCAGCCCCACGTCGCGCGGATGATGCGCGTCTTGGAGACCGGCGAGACATCCGAGGAAACGGTAGTCGTTCGCGCGAACAAGACCGGTACGGGGGTGCTCGAAGAGACCCACTGGCACTCCACTTACCAGGCGATCCGCGGCGATGGCGGCACCATCGAGCGGCTGCTCCTGTTCGACATCGACGTCACCAAGGAGGTGCAGCAGCGAAGGCGCCTCGAGCTCCTTCAAGAGCTGACGTCGGCCCTCTTGAGCGCACTCACGATTGAGGACGTCGCACGTGTCGTCGTCGAAGAGGGAGCGGCCAAGCTCGGCGCGCCACGCGGGGGTCTATGGAAGCTCTCGGCGGACGGCGCGTTCCTCGAGCTTCTCCACGACAAGGGCTATTCGCAGGAGCTGCGCCGGGCCGTCCGCCGCGTCCCGGTCGACTCGGACCTGCCGCTGGCGCGCGTCCTGGTCACTGGCGAACCCTGCTTTCTGTCGTCGAGGCAGGAATATGAGGAGCGTTACGGCGCGGTCAGCCGAGAAACGTACGCCGTTCGCACGAGCGAAGAGACGTCGTTCTTCTGCGCGCCACTCGTCGTCGAAGGCAAGGCTGTCGGGTGCATGTCCCTCAACCATCCTCGCCGGCACGAGTACGGGGAGGACGAGAGGCGTTTCATCGAGGCGCTCGTCGACCAATGCGCCATCGCGCTCCATCGCGCCGAGTTGGTCGCATCCGAGCAGGCCGCAAGGTATGCCGCGGAACGCGAGCAGGCTCGCTTCCGAGCGATCTTCGAGCAATCGCAAGACGGCATCCTCGTGACGGACGCATCCACCACCATCGTCGACGCGAACCCCGCCGCGTGCGCGATCCTGCACCGGTCGCGGGCGGAGATCATCGGGAAGCCGGGCCGCGATTTGCTCCCGCCCGCCGACCGCGCGACGCTCGAGGCGCGCCTCGACGAGCTCCAAAAGGCGGGACGCGTGGCCGCCGAAGAGCGACGTTTGCTGCTCCCGGACGGCACCGCCCGCCTGTTCGAGATGAGCGCTTCGGCGAACATCCTTCCTGGCCTGACCCTGACGACCCTTCGCGACGTCGAGGACCGAAAGCGCGCCGAAGAGAGCGTCCGCTTCCTCGAAGAAGCGAGTCGAATGTTCGCGAGCACGCTCGACCCCGAGCAGACGCTCGCCTCCCTCGCACGCCTGGCCGTGCCGCGGCTCGCCGACTGGGTCGCGATCGACATGGTGGATGAAGAAGGCAGCGAGCGACGCGTCGCTGTCGAGCACGTCGATCCCGAGAAGATCGCGCTCGCCCACGTCATGCGCCTCCGGAGGCCTGCCGACTCGGAGAGCGCCGTCCACCGCGTCGTCCGCACCGGCGACCCGCTTCTCGTCGAGCGACTCACCGACGAGATGCTTCTGCAGTCCCTGTCGCACGATCCGGAGTACCTCGAGATGGTGCGCGCCTCGGGCATCCTCTCGCTGATGGTCATCCCGCTTCCGGTCCGCGGTCAGGGGCGCGGCGCCATCACCCTCGCGTTCGCCGAGTCGCGGCGGTTGTTCGGGCCCCGGGATGTGCGCTTCGCGCAGGAGCTCGCGCGGCGCGCCAGCGCTGCGTTCGAGAACGCGCTCGCGTACCGCGAGCTACAAAGCAGCCTCGAAACGGCCAACCGCCTGTACCGACTCACGACTGCCCTCGCCGGTGCAATGACGACGGGCGACGTCGCCGAGTCGCTGCGCGTCCACGCTCCGCTGACGGTGGGTTCGCAGACGGCCGACCTGTGGCTGCTCGACGAGGCTTCATCCACGCTCGTCCGAACGCCGCTGGGAGTGGAGTCGGGCGGCGACCCGCTCAACCGAGTCTCTCTCGACGGCCCGTGGCTGGTCGCGCGCGTCGCCCGCGATCGGCGCGCGCAGTTCATCGCGTCGTTGGAAACTCTGCGCGCCCTAGCGCCCGAAGAGCGACCGTCCCTCGATCGCCAGGCGTGGGCGCTACTCTCGCTTTCGAGCGCGACCGGCCGACTGCTCGGCGTCCTGGCGTTCGCATTCACGCGACCTAGGAGCTTCCCGCTCCGCGACCAGCAGCTCGTTGCGGCCGTCGCCGACCAGTGCGCCCTCGCGATCGACCGCGCGCGCGCCTATGAAGCCGAGGCGACCGCTGTGCGCAAGAAGGACGAATTCCTCGCCATGCTCGGGCACGAGCTTCGGAACCCGCTCGCGCCTATCGTCACGGCAACGAGCCTCATCCGATTCCATGGCAAGGCTTCGGAGAGCGAGCTCGGCATTCTCGAAAGGCAGAGCAAGCACCTCGTCCGGCTCGTCGACGACCTCCTCGACGTCTCGCGGTTTGCGTCCGGCAAGCTCGTGCTTCACCGCGTGCAGCTCGAGGTCGCCGACGTGTTGAGCCAAGCGATCGAGAGCGTCAGAAAGGCGCTCGAAGACAAGCGGCTCCGCGTCGGTATCGCCGGGCCCGCGACGGGCCTCGTCGTCGAGGGCGATCGCGAGCGGCTCGTACAGGTGTTCACCAACGTCCTTTTCAATGCCGCGAAGTTCACTCCCGCCGGGCGAGCGGTGCACGTCACCGTCAGCAAGAGCGATGGTCGCGCCTGCGTCGAGATACGCGACGAAGGCGAGGGCATCGCGCCGGAGGTCCTGCCCGAAATTTTCGCCCCGTTCACGCAAGGCCCCCAGGCCAGCGATCGCCGAGACGGGGGCCTGGGCCTCGGCCTTTCGATCGCGCACAGGCTGATCGAGGCACACGGAGGCACCATCGAAGCTGCGAGCCCGGGCCGCGACCGGGGCACGACCATCACCATTCGCTTGCCCCTGAGCGAGGCCTCTTCGGCGGCCGCTGTGACCTTGGTGCAGCCGCGGGTCGTCGTGCCGTCCGCGGCCCTTCGGCGCCAGATCCTCATCGTCGACGACAACACCGATGCGGCAGAGACGATCGCCAGTTTCCTCGAAGACATGGGCTACGAGACACAGACCGCGAACGATGGCCCGGAGGCGCTCTCCCTCGCTCAGAGCGCCCCGCCCGATGCTGCGATCCTCGACATCGGGCTGCCGGGAATGGATGGTTACGAGCTCGCCGTGGAGCTCCGCAGCCGCCTCGGCGCGCGCGTGCCGAGGCTCATCGCGCTCACTGGCTACGCGCAGAGCGCCGACCGCGATCGCGCGTTGAGCAGCGGATTTCACGCCCACTTCGCGAAGCCGGTGGATCTCGAAAAGCTCATTGCGACCGTCCAGGCCATGCTTCCGACGACGCAGTAAGAAATTGGCGAATCCGACCCTGTGGTGGCGAGAAACCCCTCGCTTCATCACGCGGCCCGCAGAGCGGGTTTTTCCTGCGCCATCCGCTCGATGAGTCTGACGAGCTCCGGCGCGAGCGGTGGCCGCCCGACCGGCCGCGACCTCCGTGCCCAGAAGCGGGCGAAACCGCGTCGATGCCAGCCAATCACGGTCGCCGGTTGCACAATCGCCAGCGAATCCGCCCACCGGGACCACAGACGGGACACCAGGACCCAGAACGCACGGTCCATCGGCCGAAGCCGCGGCCGAGGCGTCGCCCGACGGAGAATGCCAAGCTGCTGGCGCAGCACGAGGTTTTCCGCGACCAGGCTCGCCCTCACGCCGAACGCCGCGAAGAACGCACCGACGATCGCTTCCAGAAGCGCGCGCATCGGTTGCCATGGTCTGCCAGCCGGGCGCACTTGTCTCCGGCGAATCGGCCGCGCGGATCGGATACGCTCGTCGACCCCCCTTATTCGCTCGGTCCTCCCCAGAAACCGCGCGCAACGAGTATTTCGTCACGACAAGTTCCGCCGCTTCGGCGAGGAGCGAGGCATGACGGGCGCGCAGCTCGCTCTGGCCTGGGTACGAGCGAAGCAACCCTCGTTCTTGCCGCTCGTCGGCGCGCGAACGCGCGCCCAGCTCGACGACGCGCTGAGTGCACTGGAGAAGACCCTCTCGGCGAGCGATGTCGTGGCGCTCGAGTCGCTCGTGCCCGCGGAAGCCATCCGCGGGACGCGGTACGGCGAGGAGCAGATGCGGCACCTCGATAGCGAGCGATGAAACTCGGGATGTCCCTGCCCAGCACGGCGCCGTTCAGTGCCCGCAGGTGCTCAAGAGGACGCCGACATTGGTCGAGCCGGAAGTCGCCACGATGTCCGCCTTGCGATCGCCGTTCACGTCGCCCACTGCCATCGAAAACGTCCTGCCTTTGACGGTGAAGAATTGCTGCGGCTGAAATGTCCCGTCGCCGTTACCGAGCAACACGCTCAGGTCCGGCGACACGATCTCGGCAACGACGACGTCGAGAATACCGTCGCCGTTCACATCGCCGAAGCGAACGAACTGCGGCAACGCATTGATGACGTATGGCACCTGCGTCTGCAGCGTCCCATCGCCGTTGCCGCGGAAGATGCTGACGCTGTGCGCCCCGTAGTTGGCGACGGCGACGTCGAGCTTGCCGTCGCCGTCGACGTCCGACATCGCGACCGAGTGCGGCTCCGTCACGCAGCACGAGAGTGCGAAGGTTGGGTAGGGCACCGCGGGCTGGAAGGTGTTGTCCCCATTATTGATGAGGACATCGACGTCGTACTCCTCGTCGGATACGACCAGGTCGGGCTTTCCGTCGCCGTTGAGGTCTCCGGCCGCGATAGAGATCGAAATCCGGCGGTTGGGGTCGAACGTGGTCACGGCGGGCTGGAAGCTGCCGTCGCCATTGCCAAGAAGTATGCTCAGGTTCCCGAGCGCGTTATTCGCCACAGCGACGTCGAGCTTTCCGTCGCCGTTGATGTCCGCGACCACAAGCTCGGCCCCGCCGGCGCCGGAGGGATATGTCACTTCCGGCTTGAAGGTGCCGTCGCCGTTGCCGAGGAGGATGCCGACGCCGCTCGGAACGGTGCTCCCGCCGACGATCGATCCGGCGTCGAGCACGACGAGGTCCGGCTTTCCGTCGCCGTTCAAATCCGCGATCGCCACGGAATCGGTAGCCATTCCGGTGGCGTAGGCAGTGGCGGGTTGAAATGTCCCGTCTCCATTTCCGAGCAGGACGCTGACCGTCCCGGGGGCGTACTGGTTCAAGTCCGCGACAGCGACGTCCTGCTTGCCGTCACCGTTCAGGTCCCCCATGGCCACATACCAGGCGCCTTGACCTGCCGCAGGCTCCGCGACGTCCTCCATGTTGAAGGCGCACCCCCCGTCGGCTCCTGGCCCCGTCGATCCGCGTCCGCCGTCGCTGGCTCGACCCATACGCGACGAGCTGAGTGCCCTCTGGGACGACCAGGCGGTCGCCCGAGGCCGCCATCGGCGAGAGTGGGTAGGTCAAGCCGTTGAGCGTCGTCGTGGCCCCGTCGGTCCAGACGCGCTTGCCGGTGGTCTCGTCGAAGGCCGTGAGCGTGCCGCTCGAATCGAGCGTGTACGCGTAGCCTCCCGCGAGGAGCGTCTGCTCCAGAAACTGGCCGTTGTCGAGGGCGAAGGTCCAGGCCGTGAGCCCTGTGTTCGCATCGACGGCCGTGAGTTGGTTGCTCATGAACTGGGTGCCCCACACGGAGACGTCGAACGCCCCGTCGAACGATGGTGGGAAGCTCGCCACGAAGGGGCCCGCGCCGACGCCGTTGTCGTCGTCGAGCATGACGTTGCCCGTCGTGCTCTCGGTGACGTACACGCGGTCGTGGGCCAGGACGGGCACGTCGGCTCCGCCTCCGCTGCACGCGGTAGAGTAGTGCCACACGAGCGCCCCGGTGAAGCGATCCAGCTTGTACGTCTGCTCGCACCCGAACGCGACGACGACACCGCGATCCTCGACGGCCGGGGGGCTGTCGTAGAAGCGCGAAGGATCGTAGTTCTGAAACAGCAGCGTACCAGTGGACTCGTCGTACGCGAAGAGCGTGCCCCCATCGCCTCCGGCGCTCGTGTACACAACTCCGCGGTACGCCGTCACCTTCGTGGAGAAGCCAAAGGTGAACGGCCCGGCCATCGAATGGGTCCACACGGGCGCGCCCGTGGCCGCGTCGAACGCCGAGACGAACCCCGACGAGTCCGCCGTGAAGAGGCGACCGTTGTCGTATGCGAGACCCGCATTGGACGCGGAGGGCAGCGACGCGGACCACACCTTGGTGCCGTACTGCGAGTCGAAAGCGAACACCGTGGCGGTGTCCGACGCCGACGACCCCGCGGCGGAGGCCACGACGTAGACCCGGCCTTGCGCAATAAGCGGATACGACGGCACGCCGGGGAGGTCGGCGGTCCAAGCGCGCGCCAGCGGCGGTTGCAGCGTGGATCCGACGACGGCGTTCGTGTGGGCTGTGTTGATCAAATAAGAAGAGGCGCTGGTCGGGTCCGGAGGCGGAGGCCCTCCGTCGGGCGGCAGCGACAGTGCGTCCGAAGGCGCGTCAACCAGCGACGCCTCGATGGGCGTCGATACATCGACGGGCGACCCATCGACGGGCAGCGCCCCATCGCGGGGGGACCCATCGACGGGCAGCGCCCCATCGCGGGGGGACCCATCGACGGACAGCGCCCCGTCGCGGGGGGACCCATCGACGGACAGCGCCCCATCGACGGGCGCCCCATCGACGGGCAGCGCCCCATCGCGGGGGGACCCATCGATGGATGCCTCGGCGGGCGTGTCGGTAGGTGCGTCGGAAACGTCGTGGGCGGAGGCCTCGAGCGCCGCATCCCTGACCGACGCGTCGGGACCGTAGCCGGTTGAGACGTCCCGATGCGCGTCGATGGCTGGCAGGCCTTCGTCTCCCGAGGCATCGCTTGGCCCCAAGTCTCGAGCGTCTATGCCCGCGTCCCCGAAATCGGACTCCTCCGGGGGCGACGTCACGACTCCGTCGCACGCGGCCAGCAAAGGCAAGAGCGCCCAGAGCGCGCGACGTGGATATCCATTCCCCCAGCCATCCAGCTCTCGCATGAGGCGCGACCTTAGAACCTCTTCCACTCGACCGCACGCCTTCCCAGTGATCCCGGCTCGTGGCCCCTCCATCGGCAGCAAACGTCGTGGTGTGGCAAGACAGACCCGAGCGATGAGCCACGCCCGATCGAAGCAAGCAGTCTCCCAGCGGCCCCCGGCGCCAGCGCAGTACCGGGGCCTCCACACCCCGTCCTGTCCGAAAACAGGATCGGCCGCGCTATGCGGCCTCCCGCCGATAGTGGCCCAGTACGCCGCCGAGGCGTTCGTGGCGGCGGATCGCTCCCTTGCCTGTCTGCCCGAGCGGCAACGGGATGACGTTGTCGAGGCCTTGGTGATTGCGCTCGTGGTGATAGTGCTCGATGTATTCACGCACGACGGCTCGAAGATGCCGCTCGCCAATGGGCACGATGTGACGCAGGCACTCGGACTTGATCGACCCGACGAAACGCTTGGCGTAGGCGTTCAAGTTCGGGCTTCGCGCCGGCAGGCGCAGCAGCTCCACGTTGGCCGATGCCAGGATCTCCTTGAAGTGAGCGGTGTACAGCGGGTCCCTGTCGACGATCAGATGGTGCGCGTCTTTCAGGAAGCCGCTTGCCGCATCCGTGAGGTTGCGAGCGACCTGCGCCACCCATGCGCCGTCGGGACTGTTCGAGACGCCGGCGACGTGAACGCGGCGAGTTTTCAGATCGATGACGAAGAACACGAAGTGGCGAACAAGCCCGCCGACCGTCAACACCTCAACGCTGAAGAAGTCGGCCGCTGCAATCGCGCCCCAGTGAGCCCGCAAGAACGTGCTCCACGAAAGCGTCTTGCCCCGGCGCGGGGCCGGCTCGATCCCGTTCTCTCGCAAGATGCGCTGGATCGTGGAGCGAGCCACGTCGAAGCCGAGATCGCGCAGCGCTCCGCGCAGGCGGGTGTAGCCCCAAGATGGGCTCTCGCGGGCCATCGTCAGCAGCTGCTTCGTCACGTCGCTGGCGGTCGGAGGTCTCCCCGGAGAGCGCTGCGTGTCCGAGCCATCGTACTTCGCCGCGATCATCCGACGGTACCAACGCAGAATCGTCTCGGGCGTCGCGAGCGTCGCCAGCTCGGCCAGCATGGTCCGGCCGAGCCCCTGACCCTTCTCGGCCAGGAGCCGGCGCTCGGCGTCCGTGAACCGCAGGCGCCTCGTGCCGAGGCTTTCGCGCAGCACCCGGTTCTCGGCTTGCAGGTACGCGATGGCCAGCTGCTGCCTCCGATGGATCCAACCGGCCATCAGAAGGACGAGAAATTGGAATGGTGCGGCCGCCTTCGGAGGTCTCACGGCCGGGCACGATAGTCGCCGGCCGCTCCCGCGCCAGAGGGCGCTGGCCATTGCGAAAGCCCTCCGATTCATGCCCGGCCCAGTTTTGGGACAGGACGGGGGACGCGTGGGAGGCCTACCTGGATGCGGCGAAGAGTGATCGCGGGAGCGGGACCAACGCCGAGAGCAAACGTTGCGAGGATCTGTGGGCTGAGTTTCAGCGATGGATTATCAAGCTGACGACCCTGCGCGAGAGCCGCCGCCGTGGGTGATCCCGCTCCGCGCACCGCTGCCTGAATGAAACGCTGAGGAGTGAGCGATTGGCGACGCCAAGGCGAAGAAGATTGACGAGATCCCCTACTACACGGGAGCCAACACAATCCCGGGATTAGGTTTCACAGCGCAAGCCGTGAGGTCCCGCGCTCGTGAACAATTCAGTTTCGCTAGCGGAGCACGATCAGCGAATGTCGTCGGTCGCGTCCAGCGGCTGCGGTGGGTGGTCCCGGGCGGGGCCGCGCAAGGCGCCGAAGATCGTCTCCCGGCCCGGTCGATGGCGAATCCCGATGCGCGAGTAATGGATGTAGCACCTTTAGCGCGTCGGCGCTTCCAGCACACTCGTCCGGCTGGAATCTAAAGTGAGCGGCCAGCTCTGGGCAGGAACTCTTCGCCCTCGTCCCATATCAAAGGGCGGTGTGGGCCCATGCTCACGACGAACCGGGCCTTCGCTGCGAAGGGTCGGCGACAGCAGCCGGTGGGAAGCCAAGTGGCTTCGCTTCCGCCGCGATCACCGCACCCTTGAGCGCAGCAATCTCGGCCACCACTTCTGCTGCAGGCATCTTCGATAGGCGTATCGTCGCCACCGCGGTTTTCGCGCCCTGGAAGATCGTGTTGGTCATCTCCTCGACGTTCGCCTCGTGCGTGCGCAGCACTGCCAGAACGGAGGCGAGCACCCCGACCTGGTCGTAATGTCTCACGACGAGCTGGCACTCGGCCGGCGCATGCTCCTCGAGGTTCACCGCGTGGGGTGCAGTGCCTGTTTTCACGAACTCGCTGCAGATGCGCACGGTTTCTGCGGCAATGGCGTCCTGCGCCTGCTCGGTGCTCGCACCGATGTGCGGCGTGCCCACAAACAGCCCCGCATCTGCGAGGGCGGGTCGGAAGACGGCAACTGCATCGGCCGGCTCCCGTTCGAAGACGTCGAGCCCCACGCGTAGCTGCTTGTCGCGCATCGCATCCGCGAGCGCGGCCTCGTCGACGACCCCGCCTCGGCTGGTGTTGACGAAGATCGTGCGCGGCTTCATCCGCGCGAAGACCTCCGCACTGAAGATGCGGCGTGTCTCGACGCTCTGCGGCAGGTGCACGCTGATGATGTCCGAGACTTCCGCGAGCGTGTGAAGGGTCGCACACCGCTCGACGCCGAGCGCCTGCGCCCGCTCGGGGTGCGGTGGGATGGACCACGTCACGACATGCATCTCGAATGCGCGCGCGCGCTTCGCGACCTCGGCGCCGACGCGCCCCAGCCCTACGATGCCCAGCGTCGTGCCCTTCAACCCGTGGGCTTGTGCATACTCCTTCTTGTTCCAGCGCCCGGCGCGCAGATCGCTCGTTGCGTCTGCGATGCGGCGGTCCAGGGCGAGGATGAGGCCCATCGCCAGCTCGGCGACCGCGGCACTGTTCCTGCCGGGGCAGTTGCTGACGAGGATGCCGGACTCGCTCGCCGCCGCGATATCGATTGTGTCGACACCGGCGCCGGCTCGCACGATGAGCGCCAGGCGCGCGGCTCCCTCGATAGCCGGCCGAGTGACGCGCGTGCTCCGTACGACCAGGATGCTTGCCTCGCCGATGCGCGTGCCCGTCGAGAGATCTTCCGCGGTGCAGTGCGGGTCGTAGTCGACGTCGAGGCCGAGCGCTTGAAGCTCGTCGATGCGCCGTGGGGAGAACTCGTCGGCAACAAGGATGCGCATTCGCTGAACCTGCACGCCAAGCCTGGGACGCGCCTCACTCGCCTGTCAACTCACGACGACGGGACGCGGACTGATTTCGCGACCGACGCGCACGAACGGCGGCTTAGGCTCGGGCCGGTCCCCAGGGCGCGAGATGCCGGTTGGACTGCGCGGCTCGTCCACCAGATCGGGCGACTCGTCCGAAACTGCGCCGGAGCCCTCGAGGAAGTTACGCAATGGCGCCATAAGAAGAGGCGAGTAACCTGGTGAGGCTTCCCCCTTTTCGTCGCACGAGCGCTTTGGGCGCGCTTTGGAGTGCCTTGACCCTTTTTGCTTGCAGCCCCTCCGGGCAAGGGGATGTCCAGGGAGGACCCTCGGAGTCGCAGCGCATTGCTTTTCCGCAAGCGGTCTACCAGGGCGGGCCGCTGCTCACCGCGCCCAAAGTCGTCACCGTCACTTTCAGCGGCGATGCATTGGCGGGCCAACTCGAGTCGTTCGGCCAGTCGATCACCGCCTCCGCCTGGTGGGATTCCGTTCGCCGCGGGTACTGTGCTGGAAGTACTGGACCTTGCGTGGGCGACGGCCCCTCCGGCAGCTTCGTCGAGCTTCCGACTGCCCCCGCTCCAACGTACAGCGACTCCGACCGGGGCGGGGCGTCGACGCTTCAGGCGTGGCTGGCCAATGCGATTACGGCCGGTGTCCTTCCCGCTCCGGACGCCAACCCGATCTCCAATACGCTTTACGTAATCTATTTCCCCGAAACGACGACCGTCACTCTCGACGATATGACGAGTTGCGTCAACGGCGACTTCGACGGCTACCATGGCTCGATGGCGATGGGATCGCAGCAAATCGTTTACGCCGTCGTCGTCGAATGCCCCCCGCTGCCTCCTGCGTTTCCCGGCGCTCCGCAACCCACCGTGCTTCAGAGTGCCACCGTGGCAGCGAGCCACGAAATCGTCGAGGCAGCGACCGACCCCAGCGGCACCCAACTGGCTTACTACCTGGATACGACCGATCCGACCAACTGGGGATGGATGGACATCGCAGGAGCCGGTGAGGTGGCCGACCTATGCGTGGACCCGTTTGCGTTGGGGCAGGACGAGACGAGCTCCGGAGCTTTCACCGTTCAGCGAATTTGGTCGAACGCAAACGCCGCGTCTCTTCTGGACCCCTGCAACCCGATTCCGGAAGGCGAAGTGTACTTCAACGCGGCACCCCGACAGTCTGTGTTCGTGCTCGACGTGGGTGCGAGCGCGACCTTCGAGGTCAGCGCGTTCTCCGACGGCACGATGAGCGATTGGACGCTCTCGGCGGCGGACTGGAGCGACTCGGTGACCACGTCGTACCTTTCCTTCTCCATTGCCGGTGGCACAGAGACGGATGCCGGTGCGGAGATCCAGGTCAACGACGGTTCGGCCGTGCAAGTGACCGTGATCCTCCTCGCCGACCCAGGAACGCTCACGACACACGAAGCCGACGGGGTCATCGTCTCCGCTTCCGCAGGATCCGACGGTGTACCGAAGGCGCACTGGTGGCCGTTTATCGTGATGTCGCCCGCCGATGCGGCGGACGCCGGCATTGGCCCCGCGTACCGAATGAGCCGTTGGGGTAACCGACTTCGCGTCCACCGCCGCGGTCGTCGAGGTCTGCCTCGCTGACGCTCCCTCGGTCTCGGCGGGTGTGGGCCGATAGCCGACGAGGCGTAGGCCCGTCCCGTGCGGACGAGCCGACCGCGCCCGATCCGATAAGGTGCCAATGTTGGGTGTATCGGGCAACGCGCGCTGAACCGCATTTCATCAGCTATCCTTGAAACACGCCCGGCCGCAGGCGGTGGTGGCCCAACCATGGTCGCGCTGCGTGTGACCGAGTGCGTTTCGGTGCGTGCGACCGTTCCCGGCGAGGGTGCCGCCGTCGCCGGACTCTGGCGCGAGCTCGGGGACACACTCAAGGGCATGGGGCGGATACTCGGGCTCGCAGGACCCCAGCGTCTACGCGGAGCTCGCCCGATTGCTCGATGACGACGCCCGGATGCGGGCGGGCCACCCCGTATGGTTCCAATATTGGGTCTGTGGCTCAGGCAGCCGCACGGTCATAGAAGCTCAGGAGTCTTCCAAGGCGTTGGCGCCGGTGGATTCGGCCCCGAGCGTTTGGCGCGGCCGGGGAAGGGAAGGGAATGACGTTGCCGAGGCCTTGGTGGTTGCGCGGGCGGCGGCGGCCCCGGGTGACGCGCGGGCGGAGCGCGCCGAGGCCGACGCCGACGCGTGCAACGGCGCCGAGGCCGACAATCCGCTTACGTCTTCGCTACCCAGGCGAACAGGTAGCCCAAGCGGGTTTCGGCGACCCAAGGCCGAAGTTGACGAACCGCCCGTTATGGGCGGACCGCCAACACGAGGTGCGAGCTGAAGGGCGGACCAAACTGGGATCGATCTCGTTTCCCTGGGCGAGTGCCTGCTCGGGGGCCATGAAGAAGGGCGTCCCCACGATGGCCCCCGAGCGCGTCGACTGCACGCCGACGGTCATGTCGCGAAGGCGGGCGATCCCGAAATCGAGATCTTTGATCTCCCCCTTTGTCGAGACAAAGAGGTTTGCCGGCATGATGTCGCGGTGGATGATGGCGCTCTCGTGCGCCACGGCGAGTACCCCGAGCACCTGATGCGCGATCGCCAGCGCCTCCCGAACGGGGAACCGGCCGCCCAGACGTGCGCGCAGCGCGTCGACCGTGGATCCGTCGAGAAGCTCCATGACCAAGAACGCCGAACCGTCCGCGTCCACGTCGTCGTCGCGGACCGCGACGACCCCCGGGTGATTCACCGAGTTGGCCACATATCCCTCGCGGAGAAAGCGCGCGCGGAGGTCGCGACGGACCGACAGCTCGGGATGAAGGACTTTGAGGGCGAATCGCTTCCGATTGCGGTGCGTCGCCGCGTAGACGACCGCCATGCCGCCAACCCCGAGCACACGTCGATGTGGTACTTGCCGCCAAGGACGGTGCCGACGCGCCCCGTGGCTTCGCTAAGCAGTGGTCATCCGAGGACATAGGGCTCGACGTTTACCTACACCTACTCGGGTTCTGTGACCATACTGTCGGCGAGTAGCGTGCAAGCGGGCGCAAGCCGGCAAGGGTCGGGACTTGACCGAATCCAATAGACGATCGTGTCGGAGTCGAGGCTTCGCCAGGTAGAAAGTGTACGGCCATCGGGACTGCCCACCATGCTACCGTCGCCGCCGCCTTGGATTCAATCGGGGCACTGGGGGGAGCCGCCTGACGAAGCGTCGTCGTCAAAGTGTCGACAGTTCGTCCGCGTCGGCGTTCCGAAGCGGCCCGCGCGAAGAAGCCTCTCGCCGATTAGAACTGACCTGACGGCCTCGAGGAGTCATGAACGCTACCCCCCTCTCACCGTTGCTCTCGCTGATTTCCGCGGCCGCTGCACTCCTGTCGCGCCCCATGGCGCGCCCCTTGCTCTCGGATTAAACCGCATACCGCAACCAAGTGCGTTCCGTCGAACGGAGCACGGAGGGAATTCCATGAATCAACGGACCGAAGGAACGATCGAAGTACACGCGTATGGCCGGCTTCCTCTCATCGGGGCCACGTTGTATGCGGCTGCATCGATCGGATGCGGCGGGACGACGGGGGGATCCCCTCCCGTTGCCGGGGACGCAGCGGCGGTCGCGACCAACTCCAATGGTGAAGCCGGAAGCCTGAACGTGGGAATGATTGATGCTGGCGGCGCGCAAGGCGCGACCACAAACAGCGGAACCGACGGATCGGCCGGCGGCGGGATCAGCGAGACAATCGCCGACGCCGGTGGCCCCATCGTCATCGACGGGAGCATCGTCACTGACGCGACGATACTCGGCGCTCCGACCATCGACAACAACGGCTTTCTCACGCTCGATGCCGGCGCCTACGTGTTGGTCGGCTCCGTCGCGTTCACCGCGGGTGGCGGGTCCGGGTCGACGATTAATGGGTTTTTTGGCTCGACCTATTTCTGCGCATCGGGATCAGTCGTTGCCAGCCCCGGGGACCAGTCGTGGGCGACCGCAAGTTTCAACGTGAACGCGCCCGAAACGGCGACGGGCAGTTCACCGGCGCACGAGATCTTCCTGTCGGCGAGCTCAATCACGCTGAGCTTTGCCAACTATGCCGACTCTCCGCTCATGATTGCCCTCCTCGACAACAGCTACGACCTGTGGTGCTACGAGCTCACGGGCGTGGCCAGCCCGGTCACCATTCCGCTTTCGAGTTTCAACTCGCATTGCTGGGACAACAGCGGGGCGTCGTTCATGTCGGGAACAGCCATCCAGTCGATTGAATTGAGCTTATCTGGCAGTCCGACGGCGAGCACGCCGTTCGACTTCTGTTTGCTCGGCTTGACGATTCAGCCAAGCGAGGGTGGGGTGCCGGACGCCGGGGGCGGGGCAGCCGTCGTCGACGGAGGGGGCGACGAAGGCGAGTGACGTCGGCGCGAGCAGGCCGTGGCGAGGAGCACTCGGGCGAGTAGGCCGTGCAAGCGGGCGCGAGCCGGCAAGAGATTCGTTTTCACATTGGACTGTCGTCGTGAAAAACTCGTTCTTCGAGGGGCCGGAGAGTCATGCCGCCCGTCTGGCGTAGCGGTGATGAAGTCCACCGACTCTTTGAAGGGCCACGACACGGCCGGTGGTCGCCGTCTCAATGGCGCGCGTGATCGGCGCATCGCCCTAGAGCGACATATGAGGGCGGTCTTGGTTGTAGTACGCGACATGAGCTCGCACGAGGCAGAGCAGATGACGCTGGCCGAGGACGATGACGTGGTCCAGTAGCTCTCGACGCAGAGTCCCGACCCAACGTTCCGCGAACCCGTTCTGCCACGGAGAGCGCGGAGCGATGAGCATTTGATGAACTCCGAGGTTGCCAATACGCGCGTCGAATAC
>Ga0265320_10001025_pt1 | contig 20817 bp, 10 predicted proteins | sample 4827metaG_FD_202087 | JGI IMG/M metagenome (GOLD analysis project Ga0265320, IMG submission 202087) | Rhizosphere microbial communities from Carex aquatilis grown in University of Washington, Seatle, WA, United States - 4-8-27 metaG | ecosystem: Host-associated > Plants > Roots > Rhizosphere >...
GAGCAGGTACATGAACGGATCGGACGCGAAGTGCCGCGGCACGCCGACGAGATAGAGAAGCAGCGGATCGATGCTCGGCGCGGCGAGCACGAAGTGGCGGAACAAGGGACTCAGCGCGACGAGCGCGAGCGGCGCGCGAGCGAGGAAGTACGGCATGAACGCCGAGCCGATGAAACTCGCAGTCGTGAAGACGGCGAGCGGGATCGTGCAAAAGAGCACGATCCGCCGCCGTTCGGCGCTCATGGGCTCGCCAGAACCGTCGTCCGGCGAGCTCATCATGGTTCGATCCTCAAAGGAGAATGCCGGGCGCGGGGAACGCGGCGCAGAGCTCTTTCACTTCGGCCGCGACGCGATCGACGACGGCCGCATCGTCGGGAGCGCGGACCACGCGGTCCATCCAGTCGGCGAGCTTCAGCATCTCGTCCTTGCCCATGCCGCGCGAAGTGATCGACGGCGTGCCGATACGAATGCCCGACGGGTCGAAGGGCTTCCTTGGGTCGAAGGGGATCGAGTTGTAGTTCGACTCGATGCCGGCGCGATCGAGCGCCTTCGCCGCCACTTTGCCGGTCACGTTCTTCGGCGTGAGATCGGCGAGGATGAGGTGGTTGTCCGTCCCGCCGGTCACCAGGGAGAAGCCTTTCGACAGCAAGCCCTCCGCGAGCACCTTGGCGTTCGACACGACGTTCTGCGCATAGACCTTGAACGACGGAGCGGCCGCCTCCTTCGCAGCGACGGCGATGCCGGCCGTCGTGTGATTGTGCGGGCCGCCTTGAAGGCCCGGGAACACCGCGCGATCGATGGCGCTCGCGTGCTCGGCCTTGCAAAGGATCATGCCGCCGCGCGGACCGCGGAACGTCTTGTGCGTCGTCGAGGTGACCACGTCCGCGATGCCGACCGGGCTCGGGTGCACGCCGCCCACGACGAGTCCGGCGATGTGCGCGATGTCGGCGCAGAGCTTCGCGCCGACCGCGTCGGCGATCTCGCGGAATTTCTCGAACTCGAGCGTGCGCGGATACGCCGTCGTGCCGCACCAGAGGATCTTCGGGCGGTGCTCCTTGGCGAGCTTCCAGACCTCGTCGAAGTCGATGCGCTGATCGGAACGTTTCACGCCGTAACCGTGGCTCGCGAAATACTTCCCGGTGATGCTCACGTTCCAGCCGTGCGTCAGATGCCCACCGGCGGGCAGCGCGAGCCCCATGACCGGATCGTGCGGCGCGCAGAACGCGAGGTAGACGGCGAGGTTCGCGGGGCTGCCGCTGTACGGCTGCACGTTGACGTGCTCGGCACCGAAGAGCTCTTTGACTCGAGAGACGGCGAGCTGCTCGATGGGGTCGATGAATTGCTGACCTTCGTAGTACCGCTTGCCCGCGTACCCCTCGGAGTACTTGTTCGTGAGGACCGTCCCCGTCGCCTCCAGCACCGCGCGCGACACGTAGTTCTCGCTCGGGATCAGGCGGAGCTTGTCGTGCTGACGGCGCACCTCCGATTGGATGAGCTCGCTGATTTGTGGGTCGACGTCGGATAGCGGCGGATCGCGGGGTGGCTGGGCGGTCATGGCGCGGAGCCTACCGAGGGAGCCGAACCGTCGCCAGCCCGGACGCATTAAGCGGTAACTTGTTGTATTCTATTGGTAATTATTGACTATCGCACAAAGCTCGACGTGTTGCGTCATGAGACTACACTCGGCGCCTGGTCATGCCACCTCGGGAAAATCAGGACGAGCCGAGCTTCCGCACGAACCCGACGCCCGCCGCGTCGGTCGGCAGTGGCACCGCCCTCGTCGGCAAGGGGGCGACGCCGCTCGTAGACTTGGATAGCATCCTCGAGATCGAGCCAGAGCTAGAAAGCGCCCCGCCGAGCATCCCGTCTGCCGCCGCAACGGCAACTCCGGGTGCCATTCCGGCACAGCCCGTCCTGCCGGGTCACGTCATCGCTCAGCGATACGAAGTGATCAACGTCCTCGGCGAAGGCGGCATGGGGATCGTGTATCGATGCCGAGACCAGGCGACCGGAGATCAGGTCGCGGTCAAGCGCGTCATCCTCCCGGAAGGCAAAGCGGCGAGCGAGTACGTCGGTTGGTTCTACAAGGAAGCGCGCGCTCTCGCGGCGCTCGACCACCCTGGCATCGTTCATGCCCGCGACTTCGGCCAGCTGGGCGACGGGTCGCCGTTTCTGGCGATGGACCTGGTCACGGGCGTCTCGCTCCACGACCTCTCGCAGTCGCGGCTGTCGTTTCCCATCATCTGGTCCATCGTCGACGGCGTGCTCGGCGCGCTCGCGCACGCGCACGCGCGGGGCGTCGTGCACGGTGATCTGAAGCCGTCGAACGTCATCGTCGAACAGCGGGTCGAAGAGGCGCCGCGGGTTCACATCCTGGATTTCGGGCTCGCCTGGCTCCGGCAAGATCTCCACGACGAGCGGCTCGACGGCGAAAAGTCGATGGAAGTGGCGCCCCACGCCGGCGCGGGAACGCCCGGGTACATGGCGCCCGAGCAGATCCAGCACGAAATGCACCACGTCCAGGGCGCGACGGACCTCTACGCGCTCGGTTGCATCCTCTACAAGCTCGTCACGGGACGAGCTCCGTTCGCGGGCGATCCGAAGGAGCTGCTCAAGCTCCACGCCTATCATCAGCCGCCGAACCCGGAAGTCGTCGTCGGAGCGCCGTCGGGCGTCGAGAAGTTCGTCCTCCGGCTCCTCTCGAAGAACCCCTGGGATCGTTTCGAGTTTGCGGCCGAAGCGCGTCGCGCCTGGATGCGCTTCGTTCCGGAGAGCATCGACCCCGAGCTCCTCAAGTTCCCGCAAGTCTCACACCACGACGGCACGGAGCACACGCCCACGCGCCGAACGGGCCCCCGCTCGAGCGGCATCTTGCTCGAACAGATCCCCGATCGTGCGCCGGGCCTCCTCAGTATTCGCCCGAGCCCTCTGGTCGGCCGAGACGATCTCCGCGCCCGCTTGAAGACCGTCGGCGCCGACATGATCGCCGGACGCGGGCCGCCCCACCGGCTCGTCATCTTGCTCGGGCCCGCCGGCGTCGGCAAAACGCGCGTCGCGGAGTGGCTCTGCGAAGCGGCGCACGAAGACGGCCGCATGGTGCCGCTCCTCGCCCGATACCGCCCGGTACGCGGCGCCCTCGACGGCATGCTCGGAGCGGTCACCCAGTACTTCAACTTCGAGCGCGCCGACCGGGACACCATCGAGCGCTCGCTCCTCGAACGCTGGAAGATCGACAAGAACGACCCGAAAGGCCGCTCCTGGGTCGCGGGCGCCGCCGAATGGCTTCGTCCGATGGCGCCGGGCGACGAGCGAGTCGGCCCGAGCGGCGTCCGCTTCACGCTCGACACCCTCGAGCTCCGCCGTCTCGTCATCCAGTACACGATCCGCCGGATCGCCAACGGGCGACCGCTCCTCTTCTTCTTCGACGACCTGCACTCGGCCGCACAGACGACGTTCGACGGTCTGCTGAAGATTCATCGCGAAGAGCAGGACCAGCGGATCTTGATGCTGGTCACCGTGCGCGCCGAGGACGTCCAGCTGGGGACGCCGGCCGCCGAACGCCTCCGTCAACTCCGCGAAGTGATGGACGGCGAAGTGCTCGAGGTGAACCCGATGGACCGCGAGACCACCGCGGCCCTCGTGCGCGCGTCGCTTCCGCTCGACGAGGAAGCGACGGTCGAAGCCGCAAAACGGAGCCGCGGCTTTCCGCTCTTCGCGCTGCAGCAACTCCACTCGTGGGCGCACGGCGGCGACCTCGAATTCGTCAATGGGACGTATCGGGTGCCCAAAGATGTCCTCGCGATGCGGCCGAAGACGACGGCCGACCTCTGGGACAGCCGCGTCGCCGCCGTTCCGCGTCACCTTCGCATCGCGGCGTACGCCGTCGCGACGCTCGGCACCGATGTTCGTCGCGACGTCATGGTCGCTCTGTTGAACGATCTGAAGCTCCCGGCCGAGGACGCGATCCTGCAACTGCAGAAGGCGGAAATTCTGCTCCCGCGCGGCCCCGGTCGTTACGGCTGGCCGCACGCGCTGCTCCAGGAACACCTCTTCGGACGCCTCAGCGAACGCGACGACTCGCCGCGTATGTTCAAAGCGTCGGCGAAGGCGCTTCGGCTCCATCCGCTCGCGAACGGACGGCGCGTCGTGCGCCAGCGCGTCGTGAACCTGCTCTACGCGGGCGAGAGTGACGCCGCTGCGGAAACCTTCTTTGATTTTCTGCAGAGCTCCTGGAACGGCGCGCGGGAACCGGCGCCCACCTTGGCAGACCTGGAGCTGTTTCAAGGGCGTCTCTCGGGACGCAGTCTCGCGCTCGAGCACCGCTGGCGCGCGGAAGTGCTCCGGCACGTCGGTCGCGCCGAGGAAGCGACGGAGTTGGCGCAGATTGCGCGCGACCGGTTCGAACGACTCGGCGATCAGGAAAATCTCGCGCATTGCCTCCGGCTCCTCGGTCACCTCGCGGGCGAGCAGGGCGACACGGGCGAAGGCCTTCGCCTCGTCGGCTACGCGCACCAGATCTTCACGCGTCTAGACAACGTGCTCGGCCTCGCCCACTGCGAAGCCGTCGCCGCGTGGATCGAGTACCTGCTCGGCAATCACGACCGCGCCCGCGAGATCGCGCGAAACGGCGCGGAGCACTTCGCGTCCGTCGATCAGCCGCTCGGGCGCGGCCAGTGCTTGCTCATCTTGTCGCAGGTCGATCAGCACGAAGGCGCGACGGAGCGTTCGCGGCGCATCACCAAGGAAGCCCGCGACGAATTCGAACGCGCCGGTTACCGGCTCGGTCTCGCGCAAGCAGAGGAATCACTCGCGCGCGTCGAGCACCGGCTCATGAACTTCTTCGGCGCCGAACAGCGCGCCAAGGAAGCGCTCGGCATGTTCGAGGCACTCCGGACGCCGCGCGGACAGGCCGAGTGCGAACGCCTCCTCGCGATGGTCGGCATCGACACGGACGACATCGACACCGCGGAGCTCCACGCCGAGCGCGCGCTCGACATTTATTCGAAGATGAGCGACCCCTGGGGCGTCGTCGAATCGAAGCTCCTCAAGTGCCAGATCGAGCTCGCCCGCGGGAACATCGACGGCGCCAAGGCGCTCTTCGGCGAGATCCATCGCACCGGCGTGAAAGAGCCCGAACCGCGACAGCACGCGCTCCTCACCGAGGCGTGGCTCGCCGTCGAGGGCGGCGACCCCGACGGCGCGCTCGCGGCGCTCGAAGCCGCCGCGGACGTCTTCAACGACCGCTCGCGCGTCGGCGATCACGTCCCTCACCTGCTCGGACGCCTCGCACGATTCCGTTTTCCACCGCACGCGCAGGTGCGCATCGACGCGTGGCGCGCCCTGGTGAACGACAAAGGTCGTCGCGAGCGCACGTGATCGAATGCCGCAACTGAAGCGGCAAAACGCCACGCCTTCGGGAGCGAGCTGCGGGGGCGGGAACGCCCCCATATCTAGTAGAAGATTGTCGCTCACTGACTTAGATCGTGAGCGTATGAGCGCCGAACGACCGCGCTCGCACGGAGCCCTTCGCCGGGCACTCGCCGTGCTCGCCTTCGCTCTTCTCTTCGTCGTCGCGCGACGCGCCGAGGCGCTCGTCGTTCAAGCGCCGTTCGGCGGAGACAGCTTCACGCTGCCCCAGGAGAAAATGCTCTGCACGGTGCTCTCGGGGGGCTGGGTCGCCGATTCGACGCGGCGGCGGGTTCGCCCTCCGACGGACGGCCATGTCGGCCAGGTCGTCACGGTAACGGCAGCCAACGCGTCGCAAGGATGCGGAGGCGCCACCGAGCCGATGAGCCTCGTCACGACCGGGCCCTTGCCGACGTTCGATCCGACGAGCGTCAGCGTATGGGTCGACGCGGGTCGTCTCGAATTGCGCGGCGACGGCCTCGAGGGTGCGCGGCTCAGCTTCAGCGCCGACAACGTCGCGGGCAGCGACCTTTGCCTCGGCGTGAGCAAGGACAAAGGCCACGATGTCTGCGCCTTGAACGTCGACACGACGCTGCCCGCCAATCCGCTCCGCATCACCTTGAAGTGGGCGGCGCCGGGCGGCCGCACCGATGCCGACGTTCGTACGTACGACGCCTCGGGCACGTTGGTCCCCGACGATCAGCTCAAGCTGCCGATCGCGCGCGTGATCATCGGCAGGGTTCTCCCGCCATCGCACACCGCGGACGTCTCGAGCGGCGAAGGCACCGTCGCGCTCGTCCATCCGGAAGCCGTGTCGTCGGCCGATTGCACCATCGGACGGTGCGAGTTTTCGGGCACGGGAATCGTCGTGCGCGGCGTTCCCGCGCAAGCTCCGACCATCACGGTGCGCGTGCGGCTCGCGCCCCGCGTCTTCATCGCCCACGGCGACGCGATGGACACGAGCGTGACGGAGCCGCTCACGGTGCTGCGCTGCCCGCTGACCCTCTTGTCGGGGCAACCCCTCCGCGAAGTGGACAATCTCAAGGTGCTCGTACGCCTCGACAAGGCTTGCTCGAACGAGGTCGATCGGCTCAAGTGGACGGCGTCCGGCGAGCCCGTCGAGGTGACGCAAGTCGTCGGCGTTCCGGAAGGCGCGAACGTGCTCCTGCGGATCGGTCGCGTCGCGAGCGAGCATTTGACGATCGTCGCGTCGCGCTCGGACGATGGCTCGGTGGTCGCCGTCGCGAGCGAAAAAACCTGGGAGCCGCCGCCGCTCCGCACGTCCCTCGAGCTGCCGAACTACGGCGAAATCGAGTTCGTCCCGAAGAACCGCGACGCGCTGCTCTCCATTTCTCCGGTTTCGACCGACGGGAAAGTCGTGCCGATCGCCGTGCCCGGCGCGTACACCGTGAGCGAGAGGCCCGACGGGTTTCACATCCGAGGCGTGTACACCTCGGGTGGCTACACGTCGCTAAGGTTCGCGTACCGCTCGACGTCGGTGCCGAAGGAGTTCGCCGACACCGATTTCGCGACCTTGATGGACCCCGTGCAGCGCCCGATTCGCGAAGCGAGCGTGCCCGCGCCCCTCGGCGCGTCGAGCATCACCACGACGCCGATCGTCGAGCTGCTCTGCGCCGGCAAGACGGGGAAGCTCGTGAGCATCGCGCCGGGAACGGCGCCGCACATTCCGTTCTCGGCGCGCGACAGCTGCCGCCTCATCATCCACCGCGATCGCGTCCCGCCCGAAGACGGCGAGCAGCGCCTCGACGTGGACGTCACGGTCAACGGCGTGAGCGGGGCCGAACGCGGCGAGGCGAAGCTGTCGCAACATCTGCTCATCCGCAACGGCCCGGCCAACGACGTGATCTGGGTGCGCGGCGCGAAGGAGCAGTTCGATCACATCAACATCCGCGTGACGCACGTGATCGACGAGACGCAGTACTTGAGTCAGTCGCCGGGCAAGGTCGAGCTCCCGAGCGCCCAGTGGACCATCGTCACCGAAAACTCGAGCTTCCGTTTCTACGCGACGGCCGCGATCCCGGCGTCCCTCTATCGTTTCTCGAAGGACCCGCAAGACCTCGGAACCGGCCCGCTCGCGCTGAACTTCGGCATTCTCTCGCGCATCACCTGGCTCGATCACGACGGCCACGAGGGCATCGTGGGCCTCGAAAGCGGAGTGATGGCGATGGGGCTCGAGACCGAGAAGGCTCGGCAGCTCGCCATCGTGATGGGTCTCGGTGTTTCGATCCCGCTCGGCAACGTGGGCCAACCGACGCAGGCGTCCGTGAACATTCACGCCTGGGCGGCATACACGGTCGGCGATCGCACCGGACAGCTTCTGGACGCCACGGGGGTTCCGACCGCCAACGTCAGATTGAACCCCTGGGGGTTCGTCTTCGGTCCGAGCATCACCATCGGAAATATCGGCGCGTTCTTGTAATCCGCCGCCGGCGCGCGACCAAACCCTGCCCTTCGGCGCCACGAAGTCGCACCAACAAACCCGAAACCGTTCCGGGGTGGCGAGCGAGGTGCCGGAAGCGGGCGCCTGCTGGTACGCTCCGCCCACCATGAGCGACTCGATATCCGCACAGTGGCTCGAGCGCGCCGAACGCCTCTTGCCCGGAGGCGTGAACAGCCCGGTCCGTGCGTTTCGCGCCGTCGGCGGCCACCCGATCTTCGTCGAGCGCGCGTCGGGGGCGCGGATTTTCGGCGCCGACGGCAAGGCGTACATCGACTACGTCGGAAGCTGGGGCCCGGCGATCCTCGGGCATGCGCACCCCGCAGTCGTCCGCGCGGTGTGCGAAGCCGCGGCGAACGGGCTCTCGTTCGGCGCCCCGACGGCGCTCGAAGTCCAGTTCGCCGAGGCGATCGTCGCGAAGTACCCGTCGATCGAAATGCTACGCGCCGTCTCGAGCGGCACCGAAGCGACCATGAGCGCGCTCCGCGCCGCGCGCGGCTTCACCGGACGCGACGTCATCGTGAAGTTCGACGGCGCGTATCATGGGCACGCGGACGCGCTCCTCGTGAAGGCCGGTAGCGGCGCCGCAACGTTCGGCGCGCCGGACTCGGCGGGCGTCCCGCTCGGCACCGTCGCGAACACCGTCACGTCTCCGTACAACGGGGGCGAAGCCCTTCGGGAATTGTTCGCCCGCGAGTCGTCGCGCATTGCCGCGGTCATCGTCGAGCCCGTCGCCGGCAACATGGGCTGCGTCCCGCCGGTGCCCGGATTTCTCGAGACCATCATCGAGCTCTGTCGCGCGCACGGCGCGATCTCGATCTTCGACGAGGTGATGACCGGATGCCGGCTCGCCGCGGGCGGCGCGCAGGAATACTTCGGCTTGCGTCCGGACATGACGTGCCTCGGTAAGATCGTCGGCGGCGGCATGCCCCTCGCCGTCTACGGCGGCCGCGCCGACATCATGAAAAAGATCGCGCCGCTCGGTCCCGTGTACCAAGCGGGCACGCTGAGCGGCAATCCCCTCGCGGTCACCGCGGGCCTCACGACGCTCAAGCTCCTCGACGACGCTCTCTACGAGAAACTCGAGTCGCTCGGCGCACGCCTCGAACGCGGCCTCCGTCGCGCCCTCGCCGACCGCGGCGTGACCGGCGTCGTGCAACGCGCCGGCTCGATGCTCACCCTTTTCTTTCACGACGGCCCCGTCCGCTCGTGGACCGACGCAGCCCGCTGCAACACCGCGCGCTTCGGCGCCTGGCACGGCGGCCTTATCGAGCGCGGCATCTACTGGCCTCCGTCGCAGTTCGAAGCGGCGTTCATCTCCGCGGCACACACCGACGACGACGTGGATCGCACGATCGCGGCGGCTGCGGAAGCGCTAGCCGCGCATTGAGTCGCGAGGCGCGGCGTTCACGCCGCGAGCGCACCGAGCGCGCGCTCTTTGCGATCGCCGCGGCGGATGCCTTCCGGGTGGACGTCGCGAGTGAGCGCGATGCCGAGTCGTGCCCGCGCTTCGTCGATGGGGAGCTCGAGCATGTCCTCGATCGGCTCGGAAACGAGTCGCTTCGCGTGGCGGCCGCGGAGGTAGGCGTTGAAGCAATACCGCGGCCAGGAGACCGCTGCGCCGACGCATCCGTCGAGCACGCCGAAGAACGCGATGAAGGCCATGCCGGGATTGCCGAATTGGCCCACCGAAAACCAGAGATTCGCGATTTCACCGGTGTCGTCGGAGCCGTAGTCGGTGAGCACGTGCCAGAGGTCGTGCATGTCGCGAAGGCGATCGGAGACGTACTGACGATCGGCGTCGTATTCGAGCTCGGCGTTCGGATCGATTCGAGCCTCCTGTGCTCCGACGAGGCCGTCGGACGTGAGCTTGCCGGCGTCCATGAACCTGACGTACGCGCGTCCGAGCGTGCCTTCCGGCAACGCGCGAAGGCGCGTCGTGTCCGCGAGCGCCAGGGCGAGCGAGGGCTTCTCCAAGAGAAGCCGTTTTCCGTGCGGGGTCTCGCGGAACTCGCAAAACGTGCGCTCGAAGCTGTCGCCCGTCAGAGCGGAGATGATGGTGAACACGTGGTCCGTGCGCTGGGTGTCGCGCGCGAGGCCCACGAGTGCTCTCGCGGCCAGGGTCCAGCGGATCGGCCGGTGCGGAGCATGCGTATCGTTTGCAGTAACCATGGCACACTTATAACTGTGACAGCTATCACTGTCAACCTCGATCTCTGGCGAGCCGACATTCGCGAATAACCCAATAATTCCGCTACGTAAAGAGGTCGTAGCGAAACCTCGCCGGTCCGAGTCCCCAGCGCCCGTAGGCCGAGCCTGCGTTCAGCGGGACACGGCGGCGACGACGTTGTCGATGTACCCGGCCCAGCTCGACGTGGTGATGCCCTGCGTCGCCGATCCGACGGTGACCTTGGCCACGGTGTCGTTGCCGAAACTGCCGCTGCAGCTCGAGGTGACCTCGGTGGCACCGATGAAAAACTGGATCGCGCCCGTGCCGAGCGTGACGTCGAGCGACACGTTGTTCCACAGGTTGGGCTTCAGCGTCGTCGTCGTCGAGATCGCGCAATCGGCGCGCACGGCCGCACCCCCGCTGTAGACCCACGACACGTAGAAGCCCGTGTAGTCACCGCTGAAGCCGGTGGAACCGTGGACCGTATAAGTGAGGCAGGTCTGGTTCGATCCGGTTGCGATGCACAGGAGGGTCATGTCGCCGGACCACGCGGGGACGATGCTGTCGTCCGGCGGCGGGTTGAGCGCCGCGGCGAGACTGACCTTGGTGATCGCGGAAGAGCCGACGTCGTTCCAGGCCAACGTGCCGGTGTCCGGATTCAATCCACTGTCCACCGCCGCTACGCTCGTCAGGATCGAATAGGGGAGCGAGGACGCCTTCGCCGTCGAACGCATCACGCTGCCGTTCCCGGTCGACGTCGGGACCCAGATTGTCGACGAGGGCAGGCCTTTTTCGAAGTCGACGCACTGAAAGTCAGCTGCGACGACGCCGCTCGGAGGCTTCTGTGAGGTGCAATACGTCGACGTCGTTCCGCCCGTGCCGCCCGTCGAACTAGTCCCGCCGCTCGCCGTGGTCCCGCCACTCGACGTCGTTCCGCCGGTTGCGGTCGTGCCACCGGTCGCCGTGGTCCCACCACTCGACGTCGTTCCGCCGCTGGCTGTCGTGCCACCAGTCGCCGTGGTCCCGCCACTCGACGTCGCCCCGCCGGTTGCGGTCGCGCCACCGCTCGCCGTGGTTCCGCCGCTCGAAGCGCCGCCGCTTGCCGTTGCTCCGCCCGTCGATGCACCGCTGCCGCCACTCGACGTCGTTCCGCCGCTCGAGGGGGTGCCCCCTGCGCCGCCGCTCGACGTCGCGCCCCCGGAGTTGGTGTCGCCGCCTCCATCGGTGCTGGCGCGAAGCGTGGGCGCATCGCTCACGCATCCGGGAAGCAGCTCGAGGGCGCCGAGACCGGCGCAAACGAACGCGCGTGTTTTGGGGAGTGACCAGCGTCGCATCATGGCGTTCACCCACATCCTCTCACGAAAAAGCCCGGCACCATTTTCGGTAACACGCGCGCCGAGATCGCGCAAATCGCCGCGGGAAATCGGGCAGTCTAAATTCAGGCTTCAAGCGTTCGCTTCTCGCGCCAGCAAACCGAAATTCGCGATGGTGGAGCAAGCGCGCTGGATCTCACGCATCAGGCGGAGTCGGTTGTCGCGGACCTTCGCGTCGTCGACCATGACGAAGACGTCGGTGAAGAATCGCTCGAGCACGGGAGAAAATCGCTCGATCGCTTGTAGACTCGACGTGTAATCGCGCGCGCCGCCGTCGGTGTACGAGCGGAGCGTCGTGAACGCGTCGAAGAGCGCCCGCTCGGAAGGGTGGACGTCCGAGCTCACGCGATCGGGCGCGACCGCGGCGCCTTCGGGAGCTTCCTTGGCGATGTTCGTCGCCCGCTTCAACACCTCGCCCGCCGAAGCGCGGACGTTCGCGTCGATCGACGACAGCGCCCGCGCACGCCGCACGACGTCGACCGGCTCGTCGTGCCCGACCGCGATGCACGCATCGACGACGTCGGACGCGAGACCGGGCGAGAGGATGCCGCGCAGCCGCTGCGCGAGAAAGCCGGAGAGCCGGTCGGCGGTCGCGTGGGCGTCGAGATCGAGCGGAACGGCATATCCGGCGTGCGCGATCGGAATGGCCTTCGACACCGAAAGCGCCCAGTCTCGAGCGATGAGCGTCCTGAGGAGGCCGATCGCCGCGCGACGAAGCGCCATCGGGTCCGCGGTGCCCGTCGGCATCACGTTGATCGCGCAAGAGCCCGTCAACGTATCGACGCGTTCCGCGATCGCGACGAGGGCGCCGGCGTCGCTCAGGGCCGTGTCGTCGTCGGCGCCGCGCGGGAGATAGTGCTCGGCGATCACGTCGGCGACCGGCTCCGCGACTCCTTGAACGAGCGCGTACGACCGGCCGATGAGGCCCTGGAGCTCCGGAAGCTCGCCGACCATCAACGTGACGAGATCGCACTTCGCGAGGGCCGCGCCCTGAAGCGCGACGGAGATCACCTTGGTGTCGAGACCGAGGAGCGCGCCGAGCTCCGCGACCAGTCGCTCCATCCGGCGCACCTTGTCGCCGACCGAGCCGAGGCGCTTGTGAAAGAGGATCCCGTCGAGCGCCGCGCGGCGCGCCTCGAGCGGCGTCTTCAGGTCTTCGTCGTAGAAGAATTTCGCGTCCGAGAGCCGCGCGCGCATCACGCGGTCGTTTCCGCGGCGCACATTTTTCGGATTTTCCGCGGTGTTCACGACAGCGAGGTAGTTCGGCATGAGCCGACCGTCCTTGCCGCGAAGGCCGAAGTACCGCTGATGGCCCTTGGCCACGTCGAGGATCACGCGCTCGGGCAGCGCGAGAAAACTCGGCTCGAATCCGCCGATCACGACCTGCGGCTCTTCGACGAGCGAAGCATTCTCTCCGACGAGGAACGGGTCGAGGATGAGCTCGCCGTGCAGCTCCTTCGACGCCGCGACGAGCCGCTCGGTCATGAGGTCGGCGCGGCCCTTCATCTCGACGATGACGTGGTGTTCACGGAGGCGCGCGACGTACTCCGAGGCGCGCGCGAGCTCGAACGGCGGGCCGCCGAGAAAGCGATGCCCCTCGGTCGTCCGCCCGGCGATTGCGCCGGCGAATTCGAACGGCACGACGTCATCGCCGAGCAAGGCGACGAGCCAGCGCACCGGGCGTCCGAAAGCGGTATCTCCGTCCGACCAGCGCATGGACTTGCGAAACGGGATCTCCGCGCATACCCGTGCGAGCGCGGCGGGCAAGAGTGCCTTCGCCGGACCGCCTTTTTCGAGTCGGTTCGCGGCGACGTACGCGCCCTTCGGCGTCTCCTGCACGAACAAGGCGTCGAGCGCGACGCCGCTCTTCGTCGCGAATGCCTCGGCCGCGCGCGTCGGGCGAGAAGCGGCGTCGAATGCGACCCGAGCGGGCGGACCGAGCACGACGTCGGCGAGGTCGGGTTGCTGCAGCGCGACGTCGTCCACCATCACCGCGAGCCGCCGTGGGGTTCCTTCGGCGCGCACGATGTCGTGAGAGAGACGAAGCTCCGCGAGCCGGGCGCGGATCAGATTCGGCAACGCTTCGACTGCAGCGCCGACGAACGACGCGGGGAGCTCCTCGACGCCGATCTCGAGTAAAAGGCCGGAAGTGGCAAACGTCGCCATGGGCACGGGAGCTTTTGCCAGGCGGCCGCGCGTAGCAAGACCCCGTGGTAAGCTCGTCGCGTGAGAATCGCGTGCCCCATGTGCCACAAGGTCGCCGACGTCCCCGACGACCATCCGTTTCGGCCCTTCTGCTCGGCTCGTTGCAGACTCGCGGACCTCGACAATTGGCTGAGCGGCACGTACCGCATCTCGACCCCACTCGAAAATACCGAGGACGACCCCGTCGATCCGAACGACGTCCCGTGACTCTTCCCCGTTTCGCCGAATTTTGAGTCAATTCAGGGTCGAGGACGATGGCCGAGGTGGTTTCTCGGCGCTAAATTATCGAAAAATGGTCGAGGCAGATTCCGTCTTTCGGGCAATGACGGACGACGGGACGTTCCGGGTCCTCACGTTGAAAACGACGGACACGGTGCGTCGCGCGCTCGCCGCTCAAGATGCCACCGGACCGACCGCGCGGGCGTTCGGCGATCTCATCACCGGGGTGATCCTGCTGCGGCTGACGCTGGCGCCGCAACTCCGGGTTCAGGGCATCCTCCGCGGCAGCGGGAGCACCGGCACCATCGTTGCCGACTCGCACCCGACCGGGCGCACCCGAGGCCTCGTCAGCAAGGGCCGAAACGGCGATCCCCTCGACCTCGGACCGGGCAGCTTGCTCCGGCTCATGCGCACGATGCACGACGGACGTCTTCATCAAGGCGTCGTCGAGGTGACGGGCGGCGCGATCGCGCCCGCCCTCATGACGTACATGCAAGTGTCCGAACAAGTGACCACCATGATTGCCGTTGGCACCGTGTTCGACGAAACCGGTCTCGTCTCGTCGGGGGGCTACCTGGTTCAGCTCCTTCCGGGCGCCGAGCGCGGACCCTTGCTCGTCATGGCCGAGCGGCTCGAAGAATTTCGGACCATCGATCATTGGTTGGTCCGTCCCGACTTCACGCCAGGCGCGTTGATGGGCGAGCTGCTCTACGGCATGCCCTTCACCGAGCTCGGCGCGAGCGACGTCCGATTCGAATGCTGGTGCAGCCAGGTGACCGTCATGTCGAGCCTCTCCACGCTCCCGCGGACGGAAGTGCAGTCGATGATCGACGACGGCGAAGTCCTCGAGATCCAGTGCGACTACTGCAACGCCGAGTACCGCGTCTCGCCCGGAGAGCTCCGCGGGCTCGTGGAGACGAGCTGAATCGGTAGCGGGTTTGGGGCGGTAGGGTCCGCTCGCGAGCCGTTGGTTTCTCGATTCCTGCTGCAACAATCGGCCGGTGCTGCGCGGTCGATCTCGCGACGACCGCGTGACCAAGCATTGCTCGAGACTGAGGAGCGCGAGAGGGCGAGAGGGCGCGCGCGAGAAGCGTTGGCGAGTTCGGCTACCTGACACGAAGTGACGATCGAATGTTCGCAGTCATCTAGGCTCGTCCGCTCGATCCGTACGTTGTCCTCACAAGCTACCTTCGCGCTTAGCAGTGACGACGCGATCGAACGCGCAGCGACACGTTCAACACTTCACTTGCTTCACCGCGAATCGAGATTAATCGTTCGCCGAGACGTTCGGGTGCGGGATCGATCGTTCGCTCGTGAGAGAGCGCGCGACGGTCGCACTCAGGGCGCGCGACCATGCTGCCTACACTAAGTGATGAAAAACAAAATGATCAGAAGCATCGAAGTAACGGGATTCGTCTTGAGCGGGTTCTGCGCGCTGTTCGTCCTCGGCGCGTGTAGCTCGGCAAACAACGGCAGCGGCACCACCGACCAGCCCACCGGCACGGGGGGCTTCGTCTCGCAGAGCGGCGGATTCACGAACGGCTCGGGCGGCTTCGTCTCGCAGAGCGGTGGATTCACGAACGGCTCGGGCGGCTTCGTGTCGCAGAGCGGCGGATTCACGAGCTCCGGTGGAGACTTGAGCGGCGGAGGCGGGACGGAGTCCGGCGGCGCGCCACCGAACACGGGCGGCGAATCCGCGAGCGGAGGCAGTGCGGGCGAGGCCGGCGGCGGTGGCACGGCGGGCGGCGGCGGCACGGCGGGCGGCGGCGGCACGGCGGGCAGCGGCGGCACGACGGGCGCTGCGACCGGCGGACCTTGCCTCACCGATCTGACGCAACAAGCGGCGATCATCGGCGACTCGTACGTCACCGGGTTCCTCACGCCGCCTCTGCAGCCGGACCTCGCCATGCTCGATTCGTCGCTCACGAGTACGCCGAACTACGCCGTCGCCGGCGTGTCGTTCGCGAGCGGCGGCGGAATGCCTTATGTCCCGGCTCAGTTCAACTCGGCCATCGCGGCGCACCCGAACATCAAGTTTTTGATCATGGACGGCGGTGGCAACGACATTCTCCTCTGTGACACCGCGAAGTTCCCCGGATGCAACGTCGACTGCGGCAAGGCGGGCTCGTCCACCAAGAGCGAGTGCGTCGGCATCGTCGACAACACGCTTTCCGCGGTGACGACGTTCATCCAGACGGCTGCCGGCAAGGGCGTCGAAGACATCGTCTACTTCTTTTACCCGCACACTCCGGCCAATGGCGGCGGCGACAACGAGATCCTCGATTACTCCGAACCGAAGATAAAGGCGCTCTGCGACGGCGCCAACGCCGCGACGCAGGGCAAGCTCAGCTGCTTTTTCGTCGACCTCGTCGCGCCGTTCAAGGCGGCGTTCGGAGACGCGAACCCCACACAGTTCGAGACGGCTCTCGGGGTGCATCCCGAGGCGGCCGGCGTGACCTTGATGGCGCAGCAGATCTTCAACGCGATGAAGGCGAACTGCGTGGGTTTCACCCAAGCAGACGCGACGAAGTACGGCTGCACCTGCACGCAGTAACGCTTCGCCGCCGGTGACCGGTCGTCACCCCTCATCGACGCTTCGTCCGCCGAGGTTCGCAACGACGGTTGCCAGATGCGCCGGGTCCACGGGCTTGGCGAGGTGCATCTGGTAACCGGCGGCGAACGCGCGCTGCACGTCTTCGGTCCGCGCGTAAGCCGTCAGCGCGACCGCGGGGGTGCGTCCGCCGCGCTCCAGCGACAGGGATCGAATTTTACGGATCAGCGCGTAGCCATCCATGCCCGGCATGCCGACGTCGCTCACGATGACGTCCGGTCGCGCCGAAGAAAAGGTCTCGATCGCTTCTCCTGCCGAAGCGGCGACGTGCACTTCGGCGCCGCGGTCGCGGAGTAAGCGACTCATCAGCTCGAGCGTGTCTGCCTCGTCGTCGACGACGAGTAACTTGAGGCCGTCGAGCCGCGTCATGCCGGCCGCCGACGCGGCCGCCGTCTCGAGCACGGCCGCAGGTCGGGCCGCCCAAGCAAGGCTCGGGACGGCGGATCGCGCCGGGATCCGCACGGTGAACGTCGCGCCCTTCCCCTCACCGCCGCTCTCGGCGGTCACGGTTCCACCCTGAGCCGTGATCAGCTGCTTCACGATGGCGAGACCGAGACCGAGACCTCCGTGGCGCCGCGTCGTCGAAGCATCGGCTTGATGAAACGGCTCGAACACGAGCGGCAAAGCGTGCCCCGAAATCCCTTCGCCGGAATCGCGCACGACGATGACGACGTCCGATCCTCGGTGGTCCGCGGACACCCACACGTGCCCGCCTTTCGGCGTGAACTTCACGGCGTTCGAGAGCAGATTCCAGACGATCTGGCGTAAGCGGTCCGGGTCGGCGGTGATCGTCAGCGCCTCGGTCGTCACGGTCGACGTGATGACGATGTCTTTGGCGTTCGCGGCTGGCGTGACGGTTTCTATCGACGCCCCGACGGCGTCGGCGATGTTCGTCGGCGCGAGATTCAAGGACAGCTTGCCGCTGATGATCCGCGACACGTCGAGCACGTCCTCGATGAGCTTCGCCTGAGAGCGCGCGTTGCGCTCGATGACGGCCAGCCCTCGCTCGAGCTCGTCCGGGGTCTTTCGGCTCCGCAACGTGACGGCCCAGCCCAAGATCGCGGTGAGCGGCGTTCGGAGCTCGTGGGACACCACCGCGAGGAACTCGTCCTTCGCGCGGCCCGCAACCTCCGCCTCATGACGCAAGAGTCCCTCTCGCGTGCGCGCGTCCGACAACTCCTTCACCGACGCCGCGTTCTCGATCGCCATCGCCGCTTGGCGTGCGAAGTCGAGAGCGAACGCCAAATCGTCTTCCGTGTAACGGCGCCCCGACTCGGCGTACACGAACGTCATTGCGCCGAACGTGCGCGTCGCGGTGCGCAACGGAACGATCATGGCCGACTGGAGCATCAGCTCGCGAATCAATCTGAGGTGCTCCGCATCTCGCGCCGCGCCTTCGAGTAACGCCGCCGGGATCTCCGTGTAGAGCTCGGGGCGGCCGGTGCGAATCACTTCGGGGACGCCTCGCGGAGCCTTCGAATCGGGTGGATACCGCTCCCTGAGATCTCGCGCGAACGCCACCTTGCTCGGATCGACGTGAGCCACCACCGCCAGTCGCGGAGTATCCGCGTCGGATTCCACGACCTCGAGCGAGCACCAATCGGCGAGGATGGGAACTGCCAGGCGCGCGACGTTGGAGAGCGTCGCTTCGTAGTCGAGCGACGAGACGAGGGCTTCGCCCGCCTTCGCCAAGAACTCGCGCCGGCCGGCGAGCACCTTCTCGCGGCTCACGTCGCGAAACACCAAAACGACGCCCGCGAGGTGCCCCGTTTCCGTTCGAATCGGCGCTCCGCTGTCGTCGATGGGAACCTCCGTGCCGTTTCGCGAACGAAGCACCGTGTGATTCGCGAGCCCCACGACGGTTCCTTCTCGCAGCACTTTCGCGACCGGGCTTTCGCTCGGCGCCCGGGTCGCCTCGGAGAAGATCCGAAAGACCTCGTCCAAGGGACGCCCGTCGGCTTCGGGCTCCGTCCACCCCGTGAGCCGCTCGGCGACTTGATTCATGAACGTCACGCGTCCCTCCGGGTCCGTCGCGATGACCGCGTCGGCGATGCTTCTGAGGGTCGTCGTGAACCACCGCCGCGCTTCGTCCTCGCTTTCCAGACGAGTCGCGCGAAGCAGCGCTTGTGCACTCTGCCGAGCGAGCGTTTCCACGAACGCTCGCTCATCGGTCGAGAACTTGCGCGGCTCGTAGAACCCCATTCCCAGCAGCCCCAACGAGTTGCCCTCGACGACGAGCGGAGTGCTCCAGAACGCCTTGGCTCTCGGACCGTCTGCCTTCAACGTGGCGAGTCGCGGGTAGAGCGCCGCGTAGTCCGCTTCGTTCTCGGCCCAGAGGGCCTTCTCCGCCTTGAACGTTTCGAACGTCTCGGGGTTGCCGGACGTCGCGGTGATGCGGCGGATCTTTTCGAGCACCGCCGTAGCGACCCCTCGATCTCCGACGAGCTCGAGAGCCGTCCCGCTCTCGTCGAGGACGTACAACGTGCACGTGTCGGCGCGCGCTGCCCGCGCACCGTGCTCGACGATCACCTGGGCCACTTCCGAGCGGGTGCGAGCCTCCGACAAGGCCACCGCGAGATCCGTCAGCATCGCGAGTCGAGCGCGCGTTTCCGTCGCGAGCTGGTCCAGCAAACGATCCCGCGTGCGCTCCGTTCGCCAGGCATAGATCAACAACGCAATCGACACCGCGACGAGCATTGCGCCGCTCGCCGCCGCATCGACGGACCGATGCTTCGCCTCTTGCCGGCGTTCGAACAAGACGCGTTCTTCTTCGAGGTGAATCCGGCGGATGTCTGCTCGAAATTCGACGGCGATCCGCCGGCTCTCTTCCGATGAGAGGCGTTTGATCGCCTCGGCTCCGTGACCCGCGTTCGCGAGCGCCACGAGCTCTTCCGACAGCTCGAAGGCGCGACGCGAGACTCGATCGGTGGCCTCGACATTTCGAACTTGCACGGCATTGTCGGCAACGAGCGCCCTCACAGCGTCCTCGTTCACGTGCGCGCGCTTGCTGGCTTCCTCATACGCCGCCAAGTGCCGCGGATCGCCCCCTTCCACATAGGCGCGCACCGCCTCTCGGGAGTCGAACAGCCCGGTGAGCCACTCATTCGCCGTTTTCTGGACGTTCAGCGTGTGAACGACCCAATCGGCCGCAGCGACGTACGAGCGTGCAGCCCACGCCAACAGGACCAGGACGAGGACCAACCCCAGAGCCGCCGCCAACAGCGGGCCGCGCGTCCCTCGCCGCGGGATGGATCCGGCCATAGGTCGCATGCACGGTAGCGCGTTCGACTCGGCGTGCTCAGCCACAAATCGCCGAACACCCGTCGCAAAATGCCATTCACGGGACGCGCGTCGCGGACCGGGGGCGCCCACGCGGTTTTCGGTCTGATTGTCGTGCAAAATCGCGATGCGGGGCCTTGGGATTGGGTCGTGCTATCCGTGTGGGCATGGTCATGAACGAGCCCTCGTTCGGGTTAGCCGATCTCGTGATGGATCCCGATCTGACGATCAAAAAAGCGCGCGCTCTCGGCCGGGCGGTGGCGATCGACAGCGGCGTCTTGGTCGTCGAACACGGCGCGATTCGCGAGGTGCTGCAAGATCGCCGCGTCAAAAATAGTCTGACCGACACCCTGCACCTCTTCGGGGTCACTTCGGGCCTGTTTCATGACTGGATGGGGATGTCTCCGCTCGACATGGAGGGCGAAGAGCACCGGCGGTGGCGCATTCTCATGACGCGCGCGTTCACGCCGAAGAGCGTGGAGAAGCTCCGTCCGGCGATTCGCGAAGAGTCCGAGCGACTCGTCGCGGCGTTCGTCGACGACGGAAAGTGCGACTTCGTCGAGGCGTTCGCGCAGAAGCTTCCGTCGTTCGGGCTCGCGGAGCTCATCGGTGTTCCGATCGAGGATCGCGAAATCTTCTCGAGGTGGGCCGACACGATAGGCTACGGCTTGAATTTTTCCGAGTGCGCGGCGCACATCGACGAGGTCGACGCCGCGCTCGCCGCGCTGCTCGAGTACGCCGGCAAGCTCGTCGACGCGCGACGGCTCGAGCCACGCGACGATCTGGTGTCGCGCCTCGCGCTGGCAACCGACACGGGACTCAGCGAAGCGCACATCAAGGGCAGCGTCGCCGGCCTCGTCTTCGCGGGCCACGAGACGACCAAGAACCAGCTCGGCTTGATGATCTCCGTACTCTCCGCGGCGCCGGAAGAGTGGGACCGCGTCGCTCGTGAACCATCGCGGGTGCGCGCCGTCGTCGAAGAGGTGCTCCGGTACCGCTCCGCGGCGACGGGCGTCGGCAGAATCGCGACCGACGATCTCGTCGTGGGGGGCTGCCCGGTGCAAAAAGGGACCCGCATCCTCGCGTCGTTGTGGGC
>Ga0265320_10001026_pt1 | contig 20812 bp, 19 predicted proteins | sample 4827metaG_FD_202087 | JGI IMG/M metagenome (GOLD analysis project Ga0265320, IMG submission 202087) | Rhizosphere microbial communities from Carex aquatilis grown in University of Washington, Seatle, WA, United States - 4-8-27 metaG | ecosystem: Host-associated > Plants > Roots > Rhizosphere >...
TACGCCCTCCCTCCGTCCCGAACGGCTGTACCAAACATCAAACCAATGGCAGAACTCTACTTATGATGTGTCCAGCTATTGGGGTCAGGTCAACAGCAAGAACAATTAGGATTTTCAATCGCTTGCTCATATCAATGGCTTGATGAAGCCTAACATTCTAAGTCAGTGTCATATTGGACGCCTTTCCTGGCGTCATTGGATTATAATACCCTCGGCACCTGGCCCGGCCGGTTTCACTTCACCAATTTTTCAAACCTTGCAAAGGCGGCGTCCCATTGCGCGACATCCTGCGGCGTGACGGTCCTCAGCTCGAATGAGTTCCGCACCACCTCGCGGGAGACGTGCAATGGCTGCATTCTTTAATGCCGCGCAAGTGATCTGAACGCGATGGAACTCATTACAGTTTTCTAAACCGGGCGAAGGCGGCGTCCCACTGATCGGTGTTCTCCGGGGAGACCGTTTCCAGCTCAAAAGAATTGCGCACCACTTCACGGGCGGCGGCATGCGACGGCAGGTGTCCTAACGCCATCGCCTGCCCCAGGATATTGCCCAGGGCGGTGCATTCGGTCGGGCCGACCAACACGGGAATTTTCACGGCGTTGGCGGCGTATTGATTCAGAGTGCGATCTTTGCTGCCGCCGCCGACGATATGCAGTCGCTCGATTTTTTTGCCGATGAGCTGTTCCAGCCGTTGCAGGGCCTGGCGATAGGACAGCGCGAGACTTTCGTAGATGCAGCGCACAAACGCGCCGTGGTCGGCCGGCACCGGCTGGCCGGTTTCCCGGCAGAAGGCCGCGATCTTTTTCGGCATATCATCGGGCGCCAGAAAACGCGCGTCATTCGGATTAATGAGCGAGACCAGTGGCGGCGCAGCGGCGGCCAATTGCTCAAGTGCGGCGAAGTCGTAGGTTTTGCCTTCCTTCTTCCACTCGCGCCGGCATTCCTGGACCAGCCAGAGGCCGACGATATTTTTGAGCAGCCGCGTGGTATGGCCCCAGCCGATTTCATTGGTGAACCCGAGCTCGCGGCCTTGTTCGGTGATAATTGGATGCGGCCATTCGGTGCCGATGAGGGACCACGTACCAGAGCTGAGATAGGCCCAGCGATCGCCGCTCGCGGGGACCGCCGCGACGGCGGCGGCGGTGTCATGCGAGCAGGAAGCGATGACTTCGATGGGCGGCAGGCCGGTTTCGGCGACGAGTTCCTTTTTCAACGGGCCCAGTCGCGTTCCGGACGGGCAGATGGGCGCGAACAGCTCCTCGTGCAGACCGAGCGCGCCGAGAAGCTTCTTCGACCAAGTTCGGGTTTGCGGGTTATAAAGCTGGGTGGTGCTGGCCAGGGAAACCTCGTTCCGGGCCACGCCGGAGCAGAAATAATTGAAGGCGTCGCCGATGAGCAGCAGTTGTTTGGCGCCGGCCAGGCGGTCGGGCGGTTCGGCGGCCAGTTGGTAAATCGTATTCAGCGCCATGAACTGGATGCCGGTCTCGGAATACACTGCCGACCAGCCCACGCGCGCCCGGATGTTCGCCACGCCCGCAGCGGTGCGCGCGTCGCGATAATGCCACACCGGCGGCAAAATCCGTCCCTGGTCGTCGTACAGCACGTAATCCACACCCCACGAATCGGTGCTGATGCTGGCCAGGGGCAACCGGCGGGCGGCGGCTTTTTTAAGTCCGACCTTCAATTCGTTGAACAGGCCGTCGATGTTCCAGTGCAAGGCACCGTCGGTTTTGATCGGAACATTGGCGAAACGATGCAGTTCTTCCAGAGTAATTTTGCCGCCGTCAAGCGTTCCCAGAATCAGGCGGCCGCTGTCCGCACCGAGGTCACAGGCCAGATAGTATGTAGGCATAATGAAAGTCGCCGCGCAGTTTACGCTGTGCCGGCCGCGTGTCAAAGGGATTGAGAATCCGCCGCCGCTGCGGGTTATTTTGTCCCTCGACGCCAGCGTCCGGAGCGGCTAAATTGGGGCCATGGATGGCGACGAGCGCGAAATTTTTCATTTCCTCAAAACCTGGGGAGCCGAATACATAAATGCGGTGGAAATTGCCCGGCGCGCCGGCAACAAAAAAAGATTTTACGCGGACGAGAACTGGGCCAAACCAGTCCTGATGCGGATGGCGGACCGGGGCATCCTGGAAAGCGATGCTTCGGGCCGCTATCGCATCAAGCCGGTGTCGCGTAAAGACAAGCAAAAGCGCTGGGTTGCGCCGGACATCGCCAAAATCCTCCAGGAAAGCGGCGTGGAGGTGGAAGATGGCAACGATGTGGCCTCCGACGAGTATTACGACGAACTCTGACCGCCCGGCCGCTGGCGCCACCGTGAAACTGGACTGATCGCGCCAACCAATCCCGTTTGCATCCGACATGTTCGCCGCGCTGCTCACCACCCTGCTGTTTTCCTTCTCCGCCATTTGCGGGCATCGCACCTCGACCCGGCTGGGCGGTGTGGAGGCGAATTTCTGGCGCATCGTCGGCGCGATGTTCTTTCTCGCGCTCTGGGCCAACACGCTGGGAACGGGCATACACGGCGCGGCCTTTTCCCTTTTCGTCCTGAGCGGGCTGGCAGGCATCGGTTTGGGCGACACCGCATATTTCCAGGCGCTGCCGCGACTTGGCAGCCGCCGGACCGTTCTACTCACCCAATGCCTCACCGCCGTGTTCGCCACCCTGATCGAATGGGCCTGGCTCGGTACCGGGCTCAACCTTGTGGAAATTTTCTTTGTCGCCGTGATTCTGGCCGGCGTGGTGATCGCGCTCGCGCCCGGCGGCCATTTGAACGTCACGCCGCACCGGCTGGGGATTGGCATCCTGGCCACTGCCATCGCCGCTCTCGGCGGCGCGCTCGGCGCGGTGTTGAGCCGCAAAGCCTACTTTGTCGCCCACGCCGCCGGCGAACATCCCGACCCCGGCACGACCGGCTACCAGCGGGTCATCGGCGGCGCCGTGGCGCTGGGGCTGGTTTTTCTGATCGTGAAATGGCGGCACGCCCGCCGGCACGGCGACGACGCGCAAATGAAGGATTCCTTTTCCCCGCGCGAAAAATTGAAGCTCTGGCCCTGGGTGTTGGCCAACAGCCTGGCTGGACAGACAATCGGCGTAAGCTGCATGCAATGGGCGCTCGAAAACACCCCCACCGGCATCGTCACCGCCATCATCGCCACCACGCCTATCGTTATGCTGCCGCTGGCACGTATCGTGGAAGGGGAAAAAATCACCCCGCGCGCGCTCGCGGGCGCCGGCACCGCCGTCGTCGGCGTGGTGGGGTTGACGCGTTCGGATTGGATCATGGCACTTTTTTGATGAAGCATCCGGTCGGAGCCAGATTGTCGGCAGGAGTCTTTAATCCGGTTTGTCCACGATGGCGATCGGGGATAGGATAACGCTCATGAAAACGGAACTGCAGACCGCCATCGAAACGCTCGGCCTGGGGAAGTTCCGGCGCCACATTTTCCTGTGCGCCGAGCCGACCGAGCCGAAGTGTTGCGCCCGGGAGCAGGGACTGGCAGCGTGGGAATTCCTGAAGCGACGGCTCAAGGAGCTGAACCTGGTCGGACCGGAACCGCTGGTCTATCGCACCAAGGCCAACTGCCTGCGCGTTTGTGTGCACGGGCCGATCGCGGTCGTTTATCCCGAGGGCGTCTGGTATCATTCCTGCACCCCAACGGTGCTCGAACGCATCATCCAGGAACACCTGGTCGGGGGGGAAATTGTCAGGGAATTCGCGTTTGCTCAAAATCCGCTGGCGCCGCCGCCTGACCCAATCGGCCCGATTTCTTAAAATTCCCAATATTTATCGCTATAACCGCGGTGGCGGCCGTCCATTTTCCACTCGACTTTTGCCCTGGCCGAGAGCAAAATTGGTCCAGTCTTGTAGGAGATGATATGGCCAGACTGCTCATCAAAACCGAGGGTTTGGAAAACCGGACTCTGGAATTGCGTCTTGGCGTCAATCACGTCGGGCGTGATCCGGATTGTGACTTCCCCATCGAGCATCCCACGGTATCCACCAGCCATTGTGAATTGGTGTTGTCAACGGAAGGCGTAAAACTCCGCGATTGCGATTCAACCAATGGCACATTCGTCAATGGCGACCCGGTCAAGGAGGCTTGGTTGTTGCCCGGCCAGACGGTGAATCTGGGTGACGTGGAATTATTCGTGGAATCCACTGAAATCAACATCTCCATCCCCAAGTTTGAACGTGAACGTCCGAAGCCGCCGGTGGTGCAGGATGACGGTGTAATTCTCTGCCCCCGCCATCCGCAGATTCCCATCACCTACAAATGCACCCACTGCAACGAAGTGATGTGTAACAGCTGCGTGCATGTGATGCAGCTCAAGGGCGGTCATCCCCTTTTCCTGTGCCCGCTATGCAGCCACAAGTGCGCCCCCGTTGAGGTCCTGGTCCAGACCAAGAAAAAATCGTTCCTCGGCATTTTGCGCGACACCGTCAAGGTCCGCTTCCGGAATCCGGTCAAACGCGAGAAATAAACCGCACCCCGACGGCATCAGGCCGGCAAGAGGCTGCCCAAAAACCGCCGGGCCATTTTCTCCAGCGTCGCAATCCAGAGCGGATGTTCGTTGAGACATGGAATTTGCGCGAACTCCTCTCCGCCCGCCGCCAGGAAGGCTTCGCGCCCGCGCAGGCCGATTTCCTCCAGTGTTTCCAGGCAATCCGACACAAACGCCGGGCAGAGAACCAGCAGTTTTTTGACGCCCCGCCCCGGCAGTTCCACCAGTTCAAAATCCGTGTATGGCTTCAACCACGGGTCGCGCCCCAGCCGGGATTGGAAAGACACGGAATATTTCCCCGCCGGCACGTTGGCCTGCTTGACCAGGGCGGCAACGGTCTGGAAACACTGCGCGCGATAACAGGTGGCGTGCGCCGGGCTGGCGGCCGTGCAACAGTCCGGCATGGCCAGACAATGACGGCCGGTCGGGTCGGATTTGCGCAGGTGCCGCTCCGGAATGCCATGAAAACTGAACAACAGATGGTCGTAGCCCGCCTCCAGATGATTGGCGACGCTCGCCGCCAGCGCCGCGATGTAATCCGGCGCGGCGCCGTAGGGCGGTTGCACTTCAAACTTCATGCCCGGCGCCAGCTTCCGCGCCACCTCCTGCACGCGCACCACGGCGGTCTCGTAGCTGGACATGGCGTAGTGCGGAAACAGCGGGATCAAAAGCGTCTCATCCACCTTCTGCTCTGCGAGCCTGCGGAGGGCGCTTTCAATGGACGGGTTTTGATAACGCATAGCCAGTTCGACCGGCACGGGGAGACGTTCCTGTAATTTTTTGCACACGTTGCGGCTGGTTACCACGAGCGGCGAGCCTTCCGGCGTCCAGATTTTTTGGTAGGCGTGCGCGGATTCCCTGGGCCGGTTGATGAGGATCATCCCCACGATGAACCGGCGCAGCAGCCAGGGCGTGTCGAACACCCGCCCGTCCATCAGGAATTCGTTCAAATAGCGCCGCACGTCGCCGACGGCCGTCGAGTCCGGCGAACCCAGATTGACCAGCAAAACACCTTTGTTCATGGTTCGTTAAATCGTTGAATCGTCGAAACGTTACACCGGTTGGGCAACCCCGGTCATGTCACAACGGTTCAACGATTCAACGGTTCAACGGTTCAACGATTTGACTCAGCAATGAACCCCACCACCCGTTCCACCACATTCACACCCGACACAATGGTGTCCCCTAATGATACCCCATCGCGATAGTGCCCGGCCAGAAACAGGCCGGTGGCCCGATTTTCAAGGTCGTTCATCAATTCACGGTAACGGCCATAGCCGACGTTGTACTGCGGAATCGCCTGCCGGTAAACCATAACATGTTGAAACGTCGGCCGGCCGCGCACGCCGAGCAACACCCGCAAATCTTCGCACGTCAGCTCGCACAGCTTTTCCGGCGGCAACCCGGCCAGCTCCGGATACCGTTCGCCGCCGATATAACTCGTCAGCGTCAAATGGCCGGCCGGCGCGCGATGGGGAAACAGCGACGACGAGAAAATCGTGCCGAGAATCTTGAACCCCTCGATCCGGGGGACCAGCATGCCAAAACCTTCGCAGGGATGCGCCACGTCCTCGCGCCTGAACCCCAGGACGACGCTGGCCACCGGCGGATAACGGATTTCGGAGAAAGCCGAAAGGTCGAGTGTTCCGGCAGGGCGCGTCACTCCGTGCGCGCCGTCATGGGCGGGTGGATGAGCGGCGGGCAGAGGACTGCCCGCCCTGCCTATGCCGTCAGCCAGCAATTTCACCTGCATCTCCGCCAGCCGGAAGGCCGTGCCGCAGTAAATCACCGCGTCATGTTCCGATTCACCGTCGGAAGTTGTGACCCGCCAGCCATTGCTGGTTTCCTCGAGTTTCGTGACGGCCGTGTTCAATTTCACCGCATCGCCCAAGCGGCCAGCCAGCGTCTCGGGCAAAACCTGCAACCCTTCGTCAAAGGAAAACTTGGGCGCGCGGTCCTTGGCCACCTCACCGGATTTTTTGCGGTCGCGCGCGCCAAAAATCTGACCCTTGATCAGCGAACCATACCGCGCTTCAAGCTGCGCCAGCTTGGGGAATGCCTGCTGGACGGAAAGCTTGTACGGATCGCCGGCATAAACGCCGGCCACCAGCGCGTCAATGGCCTGGTCGAGAAATTCCTGGCTCAGCCGCCGTTTGACGAATTCCGCGATGCTCTCCTCCACCCCGTCCCGGCGGCGCGGCACGAACGGTTCGCGCAACACGGCCAGCTTGGCCCGGAACGAAAACAGTTCCGTGGTGAAAAATCCCAGCGGTGAACCCGGCATGGCAATGGGTCGTTTGTAACGCACTACATACCGCGCCTCGGCCCTGGGGTCGGGATCCAGCCGGCGTGATTCCAGACCCGCGTCGCGCACGAGCTGCGCGATCTTCGACGAGGTTTCCAGGATCGTATTCGGCCCGAATTCAGCCAGCCAGCCGTCCTGGCGCAGGGATTGAATGACGCCGCCGACGCGCCCGCCGGCTTCATAGACCGTGATCGGAACGCCCTTGCGATGGAGGTAAAACGCCGCCGTCAATCCCGTGATGCCGGCCCCGATGATGGCGACGGATTTCAAATCGTCCTCGAATGCTTCCGCTCGCCCACCGGGGCGAGGGTGTTGTCAAAGCACATCGCGAGGTTACGGATGAACAGGCGGCCGAAATCGGTCACTTCCAGGCCGGCCGGCGTGCGCTTAACCAATCCGTCGGCTTCAAACGGCGCCAGCGCGGCCAGTTCCGGCGCGAAATGCCGCTGGAAATCGATGCCCAGCCGCTGCGACATCGCGCCGTAATCGAGCGAGAGGTCACACATCAGGCGCATGATGGTTTCACGCCGGAGCTTATCCTCGTCAGTCACGAAATACGCGCGCTGCAGCGGCACCCGGCCGGCGTCCACGGCCGCCTGCCATTTCGGCAGTTCCTTTTCGTTCTGCCAGTAGGCGTCGGGAATCTGGGAGATGCTCGACATGCCGAACGCGTAGATGTCCGAGCCGGCCCGCGTGCTATAACCCTGGAAATTGCGCTGGAGCTGTTTCTTTTTCTGGGCCACGGCCAGCTCGTCGTCCGGCTTTGCAAAATGGTCCATGCCGATATAGACGTACCGGTCATCGGCCGTGAGTTTTTCGATGACCAGCTTGAGCACCTGCAGCTTGGTTGCGGGCGCGGGCAGGATTTTCTTTTCCAGGATCTTCTGCGACGGCTTGACCCACGGCACATGCGCGTAACTGAACACCGCCAGCCGGTCGGGCTTCATTTCCAGCACGGCATCGAGCGTTTCATTGAATGTTTCCGGCGTCTGGTGCGGCAACCCGTAGATGAGGTCGAGGTTGATCGATCCATATCCCAGTTCGCGCATCCAATCCATCGCCTGCTGCGTCATTTCACGCGGCTGGATGCGGTGGATGGCCTCCTGGACCTGCGGGTTGAAATCCTGTACGCCCATCGAGGCGCGGTTGAAACCGATCTCGCGCAGCGCCGCCATGTGGTCGCGCGTCAGCCGGCGCGGGTCCACTTCCACGCTGGCCTCGATGTCCGGCGCAAACGTGAAGTGCTGATGGATGATTTCGCCGAGCCGGCGGATTTCGTCGGGCTTCAAAAACGTCGGCGAACCGCCGCCGAAATGGAGTTGCACGACCTTGCGCTGCGGGTTGAGCATCGGCGCGAGCCGGGCGACCTCGCGGCCCAGGGACTCCACGTAGGCCATGCCCTGCTCGTGGTTGAGCGTGATGACCGTGGTGCAGCCGCAGAACCAGCAGAGCGTTTCGCAGAACGGAATATGAAAATAAATCGAAAGGTCCCGGCCGGTCTGGTTGTTGGCCGTGATCTTTTCGGCCAGTTTGTCCCAGGATATCGCGTCGGTGAACTTCGTCGCCGGCGGGTAGCTGGTATAACGCGGCCCGGCCACGTTGTATTTTTCCACCAGCTCAAGGTCAACTTGCAGCGTCTTCATTTGAAATTTTTTACCGTCTCGACCAGCGCGGCGATGCTCTCCAGTTTTGCCTCCGGCGGCACGCCGTGGCCCAGGTTGAAAATATGGCCGCGCGTCCCGCGCATTTCAGTCAAAATCCGCTTCGTCTCCGCAGCCGCCACCTCCGGCCGGGCCAGCAACAGGAACGGGTCCAGGTTGCCCTGCACCCCCACGTTTTCCGGCAGGCGCGACCGCAGGTCGGCCAGCCGCACGTTGCAGTCCAAACCCAGCACGTTCGCGCCGGTGTCCACCAGCGTGTCCCAGTTGCCATGCACGTCCTTGGCGAACACGATGACCGGCACGGCCCCGTTGAGCGACGCAACGATTTGCTTGATCCAGCGTCCGGAAGCGGCGGCAAACGAGCCTTCGGACAACAGACCGCCCAGGCTGTCGAAGATTTGCACCGCGTCCACCCCGGCCATGATTTGCATTTGCAGCAGGCGCGTGACCGCCGCCGTTAATTTCTCCATCAGCATCGAAAAAATTTCCGGGTCGGAATAAAACAGCGCCTTGGCCTTGGCGAAATCCTTCGCGCTGCCGCCCTCGAGCATGAAATTGGCCAGCGTCCAGGGCGAACCGGCAAAACCGATGAGCGCGGTCTGGTCGCCGAGTTTGGATTTGATGAGTTGCAGCGCGCGCGGGATGTAGTCCAGGCGTTCCGGCATCGCGGTGATATCCAGTTGCTGGATGTCCGTTGTGGGATTGAGCGCGAAATCCATCTGGATGCCCCCGCCATCGCGGAATTTATACCCCTGCCCCAGGCCTTCGGCAACCACCAGGATGTCGCTGAACAAGATGGCCGCGTCAAAGCCGAACCGGTGGACCGGCTGGAGGGTGACTTCGGCAGCCAGCTCCGGGGTCCGGACCAGTTCGAGAAAGGGATGCTTTTCCTTGAGCTGGCGATATTCCGGCAGGGCGCGGCCGGCCTGGCGCATCAGCCAGACGGGCGGGCGATCCACGGCCCGGCAATGGCAGGCCTCGAGAAACCGGCGGCGGTTCGTCGGTTGACCCGGCACGCCGGGAACATCGGGATTGGCTTTGGTGGCAATGACGGCCATGGGTTTTGAGCGCCTTACGGCTGCATTGTTTTTAACACACTTCATCGGTTTTGAACAGCCAGTAGCGCCTCAATTTTTCAAGCAACTTTGCCCGGCCTCCGGTTTTTAATCAAAAGGCAAGATCATGAAAGACGACGCATTTCTCTCCAAACTGCGCGAGTCCGGCTGGCGGCGGAAGCTGACGGAAGTCGAACTGGCCGAATTACGCGCCCGGCTCGCCGCCGACCCCGGGATCCGTGCCGATTGGGAACTGGAGACGGCCCTGAACGCCGCCCTGGCCCGGTTGCCGGATGCGCCCGTACCGTCGAATTTTACCGCCCGCGTCCTCGAAGCCGTCGAACGGGAAGAAGTCCGGCCCCGCGGCCGGAACTGGAACTGGCGCGTACTGGTGCCGCGCATCGCCTTTGCGACAGTCCTGGTGGCGTTCACCGGCCTGGCCGTCCATCATCATGAAATTTACAGCCGGCGCATTGCGCTCGTCAAAAGTGTCGCGCAGGTGGCCGGGGGGCAACCGGTGCCCAGCCCGGAAGCGCTCGAGAATTTTGATGCCATCCGCCGCATGAGCCAGCCCCAGCACGCGGACGATGAATTGCTGGCGTTGATGCAATGATCCGCTCCCTGCAGCGTCCCGCCTGGCGGGACTGGGTCGCCGTCGCTTCCACGACTGGTTTTTTGGTCATTCTCCCGTTGGCGGCTGAAACCGTCACGAATGTTCCCGCCCCGCACAAATTGTTCCTGGCCCCAACCCATCGTTTGTCGCGGCCGAGGCCGTCGGCAAAATCACCCGTGGACACGTTCCGCGAACTGTTGGCCATGGCGCCGGAAGCCCGGGAGCATTATCTCACCAACCGTCCGCCCAAAGTCGCCGCCCGCATTCTCGCCAAGGTCGACGAATACGAGGCGCTCGATCCCAACGAGCGGGAACTGCGGTTACGGGCGACGGAATTGCGCTGGTACCTGCTCCCGCTGATGCACCATTCCCCCACCAATCGGGCCGCGCAACTGGCCGGGGTCCCGGATGACATCCGGGACCTGGTCCGGGACCGGGTCGGGCAATGGGATATCCTGCCGCCCCCGCTCCAGCAAAAATTTCTCGAGGATGAAAGCGTGTTGAAATATTTCGAGCGGGTCAATCCCATCAGCAGTTCGTCGGGATCCGATGCCGGCACCGTCCCGGGATTCCTGTATCCCGATACCCAGCGCCGGACAGTTGCCGAGCAGGTCAACCGCTTCTTCGAACTGACGGAGGACGAAAAACAGGCAACCCTCAACACGCTGTCCGAGACGGAACGGCAACAGATCAAAAAGACCCTGCTGTCCTTTGACCAGATGCCAACCTCCCAACGGTCCAAATGTGTCCAGGCGTTTGCAAAATTTGCCGGCTTGAGCCCGGCCGAACGGCAGGAGTTTCTCAAAAATGCCGACCGCTGGGCGCAGATGTCACCCGCCGACCGCCAGACCTGGCGCGATCTGGTGACCCATGTGCCCGAATGGCCGCCGTTGCCGCCGGGTTTCCTGCCGCCATCGCCGGTGGCGGCGCGCGCCGCCCTGGCCACCAATCACAATTGAGTTCGTCGCGAATTTCAATTTCCATTTCCATCGCCGCGCCTTAATTTCCCGCCGTGCATCCGATTGCGTTTCAACTCGGTTCGTTCACGATCCATTGGTATGGCGTGATGATTGCGCTGGCGTTCCTGGCCGGACTCTGGACGGCCGCCCGCCGCGCCGCGCGCGAAAATATTTCCGGCGAGAAAATCACCGACCTCGTGTTCTGGATCATGGTCGCCGGCATGATCGGCGCCCGCACCGTCTATGTGACGACCTATTGGAGTGAATTCGCCAACCAGCCCTTTCCGGAGATATTCATGATCCAGCATGGCGGACTGGTTTACTATGGCAGCGTCATCGGGGCCGCCATCGCCTGTTTCATCTACGTCCGCTGGAAAAAGCTGCCCTTTTTGAAGATCGCCGACATCCTCGCGCCGAGCATCGCGCTCGGGAACGCCTTTGGCCGCATCGGTTGTCTGCTCAATGGCTGTTGCTACGGCCGGGTGTGCAGCCTGCCCTGGGCCATCCGCTTTCCCAATCAATCCGCCGCCTGGCTGCAACACTACCAGGCGGGATTGGTGGATAAGGGAGCCCCTTCGTTAGGGGTGCATCCCACGGAAATTTATGACTCCCTGTTGAACTTCACCCTTTACCTCGGCCTCGCCTGGCTGTTCCGGCACAAAAAATTCGACGGCCAGGTGTTCGCCACCTACCTCATCTACTACGCGCTGTTCCGTTTCATCGGGGAATATTTCCGCGGCGATTACCCGCCGGACCACGTCCACAACGGCCTCACCTCGGCCCAGGTCGTCAGTGTCCCCCTCTTCGTCACCGGCCTCGCGCTGGCAGCCATCCTGGCCAGCCGCGCCCGGGCAGCCCAACGAGGATAGAGAATGGATGATTGCAGATGGCCAAGACTTCACCAATCCATCCTCCATCTTCAATTCTCCATCTTCGCCCGACGTTGATCGCCGGGCCGACTGCGGTTGGCAAATCCGAAATCGCCCTGCGCCTCGCGGAATTGCTCGGCGGAGAAATCATCTCTGCCGACTCCATGCAGGTGTATCGGGGACTCAACATCGGCACCGCCAAGCCGTCATCCGCCACCCGCGCCCGCGTGCCGCATCACCTGATCGACATCCGCGACCTGAACGAATCTTTCGATGCCGCACAATTCGCTCGTTTGGCGCATCAAACCGTCATTGAAATCCGGTCGCGCAACCGCACACCGATCCTCTGCGGCGGCACCGGGCTCTATTTCCGGGCCTTTCGGGAGGGCGTGGGTGAAGCCCCGGCCGCGGACCCGAAACTGCGCGCGAAACTCGAAGCCGCGCCGCTGGCAAACCTGCTGCAGGAATTGCGCGAGCGCGATCCGGCCGCTTACGAACGAATCGACAAAAAGAACCCGCGCCGCGTCATCCGCGCCGTGGAAGTCATCCGCCTGACCGGCCGGCCGTTTTCCGCGCAACAATCACGGTGGGACAAAACTCCCCCCAGACCAGGTAGCGCGGGCATTCCTGTCCGCGGGTCCACGGGACTTTCTGATCCCGTGTCCGGAGAAAAAGATGCGGCTTCATCACCGGCCGATCTGTCGACTGGAAAATCGCTCGAACCGGCAGGCAAGAATGTCTGCCCTGCAACCCTGTTTGTTTTCAACCGTTCGACGGACGATTTGCGCCGCAGGATTGACGCCCGGGTGGACGCGATGTTCGCGCACGGACTGGTGGACGAAACCCGTGAATTGCTGAAGCACGGCCTCGCCGAAAACAAAACGGCGATGCAGGCCATCGGCTACCGGCAAGTGGTGGAACATTTGCGTGGCGAACGGTCATTGCCGGAAACCATCGAGCTGGTAAAAATTCGTACCCGGCAGTTTGCCAAACGGCAACTCACCTGGTACCGCGCCCAAAAAGACCTCGAGTGGATTGAGTTGCCGCCGGATGAACCGCTGGAAACAGTCACGACGCACCTGTTTCGGCGGTTGCAGGCTTAATTTTCCCTCGGCCGTTTGACGACCACGTCGATGCCCGCCTTGTTTTTGGCGATCATGTTGGCGGGCAGGATGCCGCGCCAGAAGACGTTCGGGTAAACCACCGCGCCGCGCCCGAGGATGCTGCCAGGGTTCAGCACCGCGTTGCAGCCCGCTTCCGCGCCGTCACCCATCAGCGCACCGAATTTGCGCAGGCCGGTGTCGAACGGCCGGCCGTCCACCTCCACCTCGATGTTGCCGGGGAACAGTTTATAATTGGATATTTTCACACCCGCGCCGAGGTGCGCCTTGTGGCCGAGGATGGAGTCGCCGATATAGTTGAAGTGCGGCGCCTGAGCGCCATTGAACAGCAGCGAGTTCTTCACCTCGCTCGAGTTGCCGACGACGCAGCCGTCGCCGATGATGACGTTTTCGCGGACGTACGCGTTGTGGCGGATCTGGCAACCTTGGCCGATGATGGCTGGCCCCTTGATCATCACGCCGTCCTCGAGAACCGTGTCCTTGCCGATGAAAACCTTCTCGCCGATGAACGCCCGGCCCTCGCAATGGTTATGGAGCGCGGGTTTCAATTGGGCGGCCAGATAACCTTCAATTTTTTTGAGTGCTTCCCAGGCAAACTGGCAGCCGTCGAAGATGGCGGCGTGTTCGGTCTGGCTGAGATCAAACAGGTCGGCGGGTTTGAACATGGCGGCAGGTTAGGCCAAAGGCCCGGGCGGCAAAAGCGCGATTTTGCGATTCGCGGGGCTGTCTGCCCCATCAACAGCTTGCCATTCGCGGCCACCGGGGTATTTTCGACCGTATCGGCTCGCCCCCATAGCTCAAATGGATAGAGCAGCGGTTTCCTAAACCGTTGATCCCAGTTCAATTCCGGGTGGGGGTACCATTTGTTCCCCATCCCTCGCCGGAACGCCGCCTTTATGCGGCAGCGAACTTGCGTGATTAAACGCCCGGCCGGATAAATCCGGCGTTCCCTCGGAAATGATATAACCTCCTCTATCGCAATATCCCAGCACACCCTGATCTCGTCAGCCGGGGAACTTTTTAAGCAACTAATGCCTCTTAACGATGTTATATTCTTCAGCGGTCCTGATGGACCACGCCCGAAGTTATGAATACCAGCCTTTTTAGAAAATTCACCTTAAGCGCCTCACTGCTGTTGCTGCCCCTGCTGGCCGGCTGCAGTCCGCAAACTTCCGCCTCGCAGCCGACCACTACTGACGCCCAGGCCGGCTCCAACGACGCCCCTGCCATGCTGGCCAGTGCGGCACCAGCCCCGGAAACCTCGGGGGCTCCGGATCCCGCACCGCCACCGGACCCGGCCCCGGTTCCCGTCGCTCCGGACACGTCAACCGTAGCAAATGAGTTGCCGCCGGACATTTACCCGGCCAGCCCGCTCGCCCAGGTCATCCGGCTCACGCAGGCCGGCGTGGACCAAAGCGTCGTCCAGACGTTTATCGCCAACGCCAGCGGCACCTTCAATCTCGACTCGGACAAAATTATTTATTTGCGGGACGTCGGCGTGCCGAACGAAGTCGTCACGGCCATGATACAACATGACCAGCAGTTGCGCCAGCAAGCGGCCGCGGCCAATCCGCCACCGGCCCAACCGGCACCCGACACCAACACGGAAACCGGACCGCCGCCGGAGCCACCGCCACCGCCGCCGGCCGAAGTCACGGTAAATAATTTTTATGGCGCGCTCGCTCCGTATGGCACCTGGGTGAACGTGGATGGTTACGGCCGGTGCTGGCGGCCCAGTGTGGTGGCCTACAACCCCGGCTGGCAGCCGTATTGCGACAATGGACACTGGGTTTATACCAACTGTGGCTGGTACTGGTATTCAGACTATTCCTGGGGCTGGGCGCCTTTTCACTACGGCCGCTGGTTTCAACATCCGAACATGGGCTGGTGCTGGACGCCGGATACGGTCTGGGGTCCGTCGTGGGTCACCTGGCGGTATTCGAACAATTACTGTGGCTGGGCACCGCTCCCGCCATTCGCAGTGTACCGGCCCGGCTTTGGTTTCTTCTACCGCGGAAGCGCGGTCAGTATCGGTTTCAACTGGGGTTTGAGCGCCGGTTGTTTCACGTTTATTCCCACCCAGTTCTTTTGCGACCCGCATCCCCGCAGCCATTGCGTGGCCCGATCCCAGGTGTCGGTGGTTTTCAACCAGACCGCGGTGGTCAACAATTTCAACGTTCGTAATCATAACTTTGTCAACCAGGGGATTGATCCGGAACATATCACAGCCGTCACCCGGGTCCCCATCCATCCCGTCGCCCTCCACCATACCACCTCGCCGTATGTCAATGCGCCGCATCAGGATCAATTCAATCACGAAGGCAACACCCTGGTGGTGAACCACCCGGACTTTGCCGACCATCCGGCGGCCGGCGGAAACCGGAACCACTCACCGACGGCCGGTGCTCCGGCACAAAATCATTTCCTCCCATCGGACGACCATCACCCCGGGACGCCGCCACATTCCACCCAGCAACCACAGGTTCCGGTTGTCACCACGCACAGCCCGCAGGCAGGCAATGCGGTCTACCAGCCGCCCCAACAACCGACACCTCCAGCCAGTTATAATCCACCGACGTCGCCCCATCAGAACAATCGGACTGACTCTCCGAGAGGGTGGGAACAACACCAACCACGGGGCAATGCGTACAATTCCGAAACGCCGGCAGTCACGCCGGCCCAGCCGCAACCCGGGGCCCCCGCCGCTGTGCCAGCCCAACCACATTCGCAACACAACCAGCCGGCGTCACCCCCGCCCGCGTCAGCGCCGCAAAGATCCTCAGGCCAAAACCAGAACCAGAATCAGGGCGGCTCCGGCAACAATTCCGGCGGCGGTACTGGTCATAGCTCAAATCATTGACGGATCATTGGTTTTATCCGGCAAACGTTGCGGTGCGCGAAGTTCCGTTGCGGCGTTTTTGCTTTTGCAATCCGCCCGCCGCTGGCAAAATCCGTTTGTGGGCATCACGCGGCGGCAATTCGAACAAATGCAGGAACGCCTCGGCGGCACTTCCCCGCGCGCGGTTTCTCCGGTCCTGGCCACGGGGTTGCGCGCCGCTCCCGGAACCCATCGCGTCATCCTCGGCGTGGACCCGTCGTTGCGCGGCACCGGCTATGGGGTCATCAAACTGGCCAGGCCATTTCCCGAAACCCTGGCACACGGCACGATTTCCTGCCCGGCCGGTTGGGAACGCTCCCGCTGCCTGGTAAAAATTTCCCGGGAGCTGGGCGAAGTGATCCGAAAGCACCACCCGGCCGTTTGTGTCATCGAAGGGCTTTTTTACGCGCAAAACCTGCAGACCGCGCTCATCATGGGCGAAGCGCGCGGCGCGGCGCTGGCCGCCATCGCCGACGCTGGCCTGGATATTTTTGAAATCGCCCCGCGCAAGGTGAAACAAGCCATCGTCGGCTACGGTGCGGCGCAAAAATCCGCCGTCGCCAAAATGGTCCAGCGCCTGTTGAACCTGCCCCAACCGCCCGCGCCCGACGCCGCCGACGCGCTGGCCCTCGCGCTCGCCCACCTGCAGGGAAATTCGCGCTACAACCTGGCGCCACCCAAACGAATTTGAAAATGAATCGAACATCCAACATCCGACATCCAACGCCCAACATCCAGCGGGCAGCAAGATGGCAATTCATCGGGGGTTGGATGTCGGATGTTGGGTCCTGGATGTTTCTCCCGCAACCATGATCACTTTTCTCCACGGCAAACTCGTCGAAGCGCTGCCCACTCAGGTCGTCGTGGACGTCAACGGTGTCGGCTATGAAGTGCTCATCCCGCTGTCATCGTTCGACAAGCTGCCGCAACCGGGCGGGGCGGTGAAACTGCTCACCCAGCTGGTTATCCGCGAGGACGCCCACACGCTGTACGGTTTCATGACCCCGGCGGAACGGGATTTGTTCCGGCTGCTGGTCAACACCGTTTCCGGCATCGGCCCGAAAATCGCCCTGAACATCCTGAGCGGCATCAGCGTAACGGCCTTTCGCGGCGCGGTGGCCGGCGGCGACGTGAAATCGCTCTCGCAAATTTCCGGCGTCGGCAAAAAGACCGCCGAGCGGATGATCGTTGAATTGCGCGATAAAATCGGCGCGGCCGGCGCCTGGGAGGCCGCCAGCGCCCAGCGCGCGCTGTCACCGGACGACCAGAAGATCAATGACGCCGTGCTGGCGCTCATGGCGCTCGGCTTCAAGCAAATCGAGGCGCACGACGCCGTCCGCGCCGCCCAGGCGGCGCTCGGCGGGAAGGCGACGGTCGAAGAACTGGTGCGCGCGGGCTTGAAAAAAGGAGCGTGATGGCTGAAGTGAGTTCATCACCCCAAAAACCGGGCCCGCCAGCAAAGAAAAGAAAATCCGGTGTGATCGTGCCGCACCAGGCCAGGTGGTATCAGCGGGCTGGTGCGCTCGTCGTGTTCATTTTGTTGCGCACGTTCATGGTCACGGTGCGCCACCATTTTCGGGCCGGCTCGGAATTTTTCGCGTCCAACGCCCCCGGCCCGGTGATTTTTTGTTTCTGGCACAACCGGCTGGCGTCCTGCATCAAAGTTTATGAGGACCACCGCAAACCGAACACCTCCAGCCAGGGCATGGCGGCACTGGTGAGCGCCAGCAAGGACGGTGCGTTTCTCGCGGGCATTCTGGAACAGTTCCGGGTGCAACCGGTGCGCGGATCCAGCAGCCGGCGCGGGCCGCAAGCGCTGCTCGAACTCACCACCTGGGCGGAACGCGGCTACGACCTGACCATCACCCCGGACGGCCCGCGCGGGCCCTGTTACCGGGTTCAGGAGGGCGTGATGTCGCTGGCGCAGGTGACGGGGTTGCCGATCGTGCCGCTGGCGTTCAACCTGAACTGGAAACTGCGCGCGAACAGCTGGGACCGGTTTCAAATTCCCCTGCCCTTCTCCCGCTGTGAAATCATCGTGGGCCGGGTCATGCGCGTGCCGGGCGAAACCACCGACGCCGAGCGCGAGGCACTGCGCCAGCAACTCGAAGCCGAGTTGCGCGCCATCTCGCACGATTGAGGGTCATGAAATCGTTAAATCGTTAAATCGTTGAATCGGCCCGGTTTAACTGTCCAACGGTTCAACGATTCAACGCAACAAAATGATCGCCCGCATCAGCCTGGAAATCGCCCTCCGCAAGGAGTTCGATTACCTGATTCCGCCCGAATTGGCCGGACAAGTTGATGTCGGCAGCCGGGTGCAGGTGCCTTTCGGCCCGCGCAAGGTTTTGGGTGTTGTCACCGCGCTCGCCGAGGAATCCGCCCGTGCCAACCTGAAACCCATCCTCAAAGTCATCGGGGCCCAGACCCTGGTCACCCCGAAGGTCCTGAAACTGGCGCGCTGGATCGCCGATTACTACTGTTGCGCGCCGGAGATTGCCTTAAAATCCGTCCTGCCCGAGGCCGTGCGCAAAGAGGAATCCGGCTGGCGTGAACGATTGTTCGTCCGCGCCCTGCCCCCGGCCGGCGAATTCCCAAAACTGCCAAAACGCCAGCAGGACGTTTGGAACATCATCGCAGAACGGCGCGAACTGCCGCTGCAGGAGCTGGTCGAACTGGCCAAAACCACCGCCGCCACGGTGCGCAAACTGGAAGACCGCGGCCTGGTCGAAGTCGCCCCACAAATTTCCGAACGCGATCCCTACGCCCGCGAGCATATCCTGCCCTCGCAGCCGCTCTCCTTGAACCCGGCACAGGAAAAAGCCTTGCAGGAAATCATCCAGGCCATGGATCGCAGTGCGGATGAAAGATTGCAGCCGGGATCTGGAAAAGCCCGGCCATCCTCCATCCTCCATTCTCCATCCTCGACCTTTCTTCTCCATGGCGTCACCGGTTCCGGCAAGACCGAAGTCTACCTGCAAGCCCTGGCCCACGCGCTCGAGCAGGGCCAGGGCGCGATTGTGCTGGTGCCGGAAATTTCCCTTACCCCGCAGACGGTCGAACGGTTCAAGGCGCGGTTCAGTTCCGGAAAACTGCAGACGCTCGTCGCTGTGCTGCACAGCCACCTGTCGGCCGGCGAACGGCACGATGAATGGCACAAAATCCGCCAGGGCCGCGCCCGCATCGTCATCGGCGCGCGTTCCGCCATTTTTGCACCGGTCGAACCGCTCGGCCTCGTCATCGTGGACGAGGAACACGAGCACACCTACAAGCAGGAGGAGGCGCCGCGTTATCACGCCCGCGACGTCGCCATCATGCGCGGCCGGATGGAAAACGCCGTGGTGGTGCTCGGCTCGGCCACACCATCGCTGGAAAGTTATTATAATTGCAAACAAGGCAAATACGCGCTGCTCGAACTGCCCGAACGCGTGGATGACCAGAAAATGCCGCACGTGCGAGTCGTAGACATGCGCCAGGCCGCGTACAAGGAAAAAGGTCCGCCCCTTTTCTCGCCGCAGCTCAAGGAGGCCATCGCCCAGCGGCTGGAACGCAAGGAACAGACCATTTTATTCCTGAACCGGCGCGGTTACTCCACCTCGCTGCAATGCCCCAAGTGCGGGTTCGTCGCGCAATGCCCGAATTGCAGCCTGGCGCTGACCTATCACCGGCAGGAACAGAAACTCTCCTGCCATATCTGCGGCCATAACGAAAAGGTTCCATCGGCTTGTCCCAACCCGAAGTGCAAAAACCCGGCCATCCGTTATGCCGGCATCGGCACGCAAAAAATCGAGGAAACCCTCGCCAAACTTTTTCCCCAGGCCCGCGTCCGGCGCATGGATGCCGACACAATGAAACGCAAAGACGACTATCGGAAAACGCTCGGTGATTTCCGCGCCGGCAAGACCGATATCCTCGTCGGCACACAGATGATCGCCAAGGGGCTGCATTTTCCGAACGTCACGCTCGTCGGCATCATTTACGCCGACCTCGCGCTGCACCAGCCGGATTTCCGTGCCGGCGAACGCACCTTCCAGCTCCTCACCCAGGTGGCCGGCCGGGCCGGGCGCGGCGACGTCGAGGGCGAGGTGTTCGTCCAGGCATTCTCCCCATTCCATCCGGCCATCCAATTTGCCCGCCGGCACGATTTCAACGGGTTTTATGACCAGGAAATCGAATTCCGTGAACAATTGAAATATCCGCCCGTCAGCCGCGTGGCGCTGCTCACGCTCAAGGGCCGCAACGAGGACAAGGTGAAATTCTCCGCCGACCATTTGAAGCGGGAACTGGAGAAAGCGCTTCTACCGTCTTCATCCGGTGGGGCGATCGTCCCCGCAAGCCGCTCGGACGACCGCGAAGACAGCTCGCGAGGACGCTCGCCCCACCCGGAATCAAAAAATACGTTCAAAGATTTAATCATTGCCGGGCCGGCGCCGGCGCCGTTGCTGAAGGCGGAAAGTTTCTATCGCTACCAGATCATGCTGCGGACACGGGCGATGAGCAAACTGAGCCTGTCGCTGGCAACCCTCGTTCAATCGCTGGCCCTGCCCGAAGATGTGACGCTGGCGGTCGACATTGACCCGGTGAATCTTGGGTGATCGTTGAATCGGTTCCCAGCGGTGCCGGTTTAACGATTCAACCCTTCACGGTTCACGGCGCTCATTTCCGTTCAATCTGATTTGAGCGATGTGGCGCTCGTATTCGGCCGCACTGAGCTCGCGGGGAATCGCGTGGCAGATTTTTTCGAAACCGGGAAAATTCCAGAGATTGGGAAACTCGCGGCACTGCTGCGGCTTGACCGGCTGGACCGCACAGTCATTGCCTTCCAGAAAAATACAGGCG
>Ga0265320_10001030_pt1 | contig 20731 bp, 14 predicted proteins | sample 4827metaG_FD_202087 | JGI IMG/M metagenome (GOLD analysis project Ga0265320, IMG submission 202087) | Rhizosphere microbial communities from Carex aquatilis grown in University of Washington, Seatle, WA, United States - 4-8-27 metaG | ecosystem: Host-associated > Plants > Roots > Rhizosphere >...
GACATGGGCGAACAACCCGGGCGCCTCCATCATCGCCGCCTCCGGCGGCACGGTCTACCTCGGGGGCGTGTTTTCGACGAGCAACCTGACGAGCGGGACTATCAACGGGACCGGGGGGACGCTCGACATCAACGGCAGCCTGAACAACAACGCCGCGACCCTGAACGCCCCGGACGGCGGCGGCATCTTCACCCTTATTTCCGGAGGGACGATCACGGGCGGAACGGTGAACACCGGGGCGCTCACGTTTGGCAACGGCGGCACGCTCAGCGGCGTAACCCTTGCGGGCAACTTCTCGGTACCGAACGGCGCGACCTTCACGGTGACGAACGGAACGCTCTTCCAGACCGGCACGACGACCTTCACGAACGACATCATCCGCGTGGGCGCGGGCAGCCCCGGCCTCACGATCGCCTCGGACGAGGCCTGGACGGGCAACACAAGCATCTACGCCAATGCCAGCGGCGCGGGCGTGGTGAACAACGGGGCGATCACGAACTCCTCCGGAACCAACTACTTCTACGGTGCCGGGTACGCGGGCTTTGTGTTCTCGAACAATGGGTTGGCGGAGGCCACGGGCGGAGCGCTCACGATCGGCGATGGCGGATCTGATGTGTTCACGAACCAGGCGGGCGGCACGGTGGAGGCCAGCGTGGGGACGGTCTTTGTGGGCTACAATCTCTCGACGGTTACCAACCTCTCCGGGGGCACGCTCACAGGAGGCGCCTGGATCGCGGCGGGCGGGGGCACGCTCTCCTTCGAGGGCACAACACCCATCAACACCATAGCCGCCGGCACAACCATCGACCTCGACGGCGCGGGCTCCGTCGTCAGGACGAGGAGCGGAGTCGGCGCGTCCTATCAGAACGTGGAGCAGACGCTCTCGACCAACATTGGGACCCTTGAGGTGCTCAACGGCCGGAATTTCACCGCGGCCAACCCGATAGCCAACAACGGCGTGATCCAGCTTGGCGGCGGCACGTTCACCGCGCCTTCGCTCGCCAACGGCTCCGGCAGCACGCTGTCCGGGTTTGGATCCTTCAATCCAACGGGGGGTGTGACCGTTGGCGCCGGGGTGCTCGTCTCCCCCGGCAGCGCGAGCGCCAACAACTACGTGGCGGCGCTGGGATTCAATTCCGCCACCCTGGGACAGGGCGGGACCTACACCTTTGACGTGATGAACGCCTCCGGCGCCGCGGGGACGGGCTACGACACGATCAACGTGACCGGGACCCTCACTGTCGGCGCAACTCCGAGCTCGCCGTTCACGATAAACATCGAGTCGATCAATCCGGGAACCGGGACGCCCGGCGCGGCCACGTTCAACATGGCCCAGAGCTACCAGTGGACGCTGGCGGCGGCCGGTTCCGTGGCGAACTTCAGCGCGTCCGACTTCACCTTCAACCTTGCCTCGTTCACGAACGGCCTGGGCGGCGGCAGCTTCTCGGTCACGACAGGCAGCAACGACATCTTCCTCAATTTCACGCCCGTCCCCGAGCCGTCGACCTGGGCCCTCATTGCCGCCGGCATGGCGCTGACCGCCCTGGCCGCCTGGCGGCGCCGGGCGGCCAAGCCGGCGGTCACGGGGTAGGACCCAGGAGGGACTTGAGGTCCGCGAGCGAGATCTTGTCGGCCACTGCGTCGCTCGCCTCGAATACCCCGGCCAGGAGCGCCCGCTTCTCGGCCTGGAGCGCGAGCACCTTCTCCTCCACCGTGCCGGAGCAGACCAGCTTGTAGCTCGTCACGACCCGGGACTGCCCGATCCGGTGGGCGCGGTCCGTCGCCTGCGCCTCAGCCGCGGGATTCCACCAGGGATCGAAGTGAACGACCGTGTCCGCCCCCGTGAGGTTCAGCCCGGAGCCGCCGGCCTTGAGAGACAGCAGGAAGACGGGCACCTCGGCGGAGCCCTGGAACCGGTCGATCTCGGCCTGCCGTGCCGCGGGCGCCATCGAGCCGTCGAGGTAGCAGTGGGGGACCCCCTGGGACGCCAGCTCCTCCCTGAGGAGGGCGAGGAGGGAGGTGAACTGGGAGAAGACAAGGAGCCGGTGCCCGTCGTCCGCAGCCTCCTCGAGGATCTCCCGGAACGACTCCAGCTTCGCGGAGCCGTCAGGCGGCGCGGCGCCGGCGCCCCAGCCGCCCTTCTCGACGAGCCTCGGATCGCAGCAGATCTGCCGCAGGCGCAGCAGCTGGGTCAGCGCCGCGAGCCTCATGCGCGCGTCGCCGGCGCCGGAGGCCTCGAGGTCGAAGAGCTCCCTCTCCGACCTCTCGTGGTACGACCGGTACAGGGCGGCCTGGGCGGGCCCGAGCGTGCACCAGACGACCTGCTCGATCCGGGCGGGCAGCTCGGGGGCGACGGCGAGCTTTGTCCGGCGAAGGATGTAGTGGGCCGTCTTGGACCGCAGCCGCCCGTCATGCCAGGCCCGCTCCTCGCCACGCGCGCCCTGGGGGACGCGCTCGAGGTAGCCCGGCAGGACGAATTCAAAGAGGGAGCGCAGGTCGTCGAGCGAGTTCTCCACGGGCGTGCCCGTGAGCAGGAAGCGCCCCTTGGCCCTGAGCGCGCGCAGCGCCTGGGCGTTCTGCGTCGTCCGGTTCTTCACGTGCTGGGCCTCGTCGCCGATGATGCACGCGAACTCGGCGGATGCGAAGAGTTCACGGTCGCGGGTCAGTGTCCCGTAGGAGGTGATGACCAGGTCCCATTGCGCCAGGTCGGCGGCTGAACCCATCCTCTGGTCCCCCCGGTGCACGAAGACGCGCAGGTCCGGGGCGAAGCGGGCCGCCTCGCGCCTCCAGTTCTCGACAAGGGACGCGGGGCACACGACAAGGCTCGACCCGCCGCCCTGCTGCACCGCGCACATCAGGGCGATCGCCTGGAGGGTCTTTCCCAGCCCCATCTCGTCGGCGAGCACGCCGCCCAGGCCGGAGCGCTGGAGGTGCCAGAGCCATGCCGCGCCGATCCTCTGGTACGGCCGCAGGACGGCCTCCAGGGCGGCGGGCATGGGCGCGGGCTCAAGCCGGGACAGGTTGCGGAGGGCTGCGGTCCTCGCGCGCCACTCCTCGGGCGGCCGAAAACCCGGGGAAAGTCCCTCGAGCAGCTCCTCGACCTCGGCCGCGCGGGCGGCGCCTATCGTCTCGACCCGCCGGGCGGAGGGCGACAACTCGCCTGAGCCGGCGAGGGCCCGCTGCGCCTCGGAAAGCCGCCGGAGTTGCGCCGGGTCGATCAGGATCACCCTGCCCTCCACGTCGATGTAGCCGCGCCCGGCCGCGACCGCGTCGCGGACCTCAGCGTCGGCGGCCTGGCCCGCGCGCAGCCCGAGCGCGACTTCCCATCCGTCGCCGCGGGGTGCCGCCTCGCAGACCACCTCCGCCGCCGACAGGTGCGCCGTCCTTGCGGTGAAATTCGGCGTGAACTGGGCGCCGAGCGCCCCCCGCAGGCGGTCGCCGTGGGCCGCGAGGAAGGACAGGGTCTTGTGGCGGTCGCGCAGCCACCACCTCCTGTTCGAGGGCTCCAGGACGAAGCCGGCGGCCTTGAGCAGCTCGAGTGCCTCGCCGTACCGGGGGTCCTCGCGGGAGGGCAGGGTGACGGCGAGATAGTGCTCGGAGCCGTCGACGACGAGGGGATCCTGGGGGACATCCCTGGCGGACCTCGGCGGGCGCGGCTGGGCCTGCGCACCCTGGGCCGCCTGGGCGGGCGGGGGATCCGGCTCGCCAACGAGCGCGTCGTGGCTCCATCCGACCGCCCTGCCGTTGTCCACGAAGACCGGCAGGCCAGCCGAGGCGGCGGCGAGCTCGCGCAGCTGCCGGCGGGTCAGCTGGATGAACGAGGGCGGCTTGGGCGTGCCGCACCAGCCCTGGAGAAGGGCGAGGACCGGGAGCAGCCCCGGTTCCGGCTCGACCCCGGGTTTGAGCTCGATCCTAAGCGCAACCGCGTTGCGGGCCGCCGCGGCGGCAAGGTTCGGGGGAAGGTGCAGGAGGAGTGCGGGCACGGGAATTGAAAACTATGCTTTCAATCTTCCGGGCGAATTGGAATAAAACACCGCCGCCGGGGCTCCGAATCTTACACACTGATGAACAACGAGGCGTTTGCAGAGCTGGTGGATGCGCATTACGCGCCTCTGTACCGCTTTGCGCTCAGCCTTGCCCGGAACACCTCGGACGCGGGGGACCTGGTGCAGCAGACCTTCTTCATCTGGGCCACCAAGGGCCATGGCTTGAGGGAGCTGTCGAAGGCAAAGTCGTGGCTGTTCACCACGCTCTACCGGGAGTTCCTTCGCGGGCGCCGGCGCGACGCGAGGTCCACGTCGATCGAGGACCTGCCGCAAGCGGAGAAGGAGCCAGCCGCAGAGGAGGTCGACCGCGTGTCGAGGATCGACGCGGCCCTGGTGATGACCGCGCTGCAGACGGTGGACGAGACGTTCCGCGCCCCGCTGACGCTCTTTTACCTGGAGGACATGTCCTATCAGGAGATTGCCGACGCGCTGGACGTGCCGATAGGCACCGTGATGTCGCGCCTTTCCCGGGGCAAGTCCCAGCTGCGAATGGCGCTTGAGCGCGTGGAGTCCGCCGGCTCCAAGGTGCTGCCATTCCCCGATTCCAAAGGAGCGCGCGCATCATGACGATCGAAGAGGCCAAGTTCATACTGTCCGCCTTCCGTCCCAACGGAAGCGATGCGGGCGACGCCCGATTCGGCGATGCCCTGCGCATGACGGATGGCGACCCCATGCTGAAGGCGTGGTTCGCGAGGTCGCGCGCCCACGACGAGGCAATCGCGGGCAAGCTGAGGCAGATCGCGCCGCCGGAGGGGCTGCGGGAGGCCATCCTCGCGGGGGTGAGGGTGAGCGACCCGCGAAAGAACAGCGGGCTGGGATGGGGCTGGATCGCCAGCCTTGCGGCGGCCGCGGCGCTGGTGATCGGGGTGTTCTCGATGCGGGCGCCCGCAAGGCCGGAGTCGGGCACGACGGCCCTGGCCGGGTTTGCGATCGACGACATGGTCAACAAGAGGCACGGCGGCGACGGCGAGCCCGCGGGCGCCCTCATCGCAAGGCTCCAGGCAAAGGGGGCGAGGATGCCGGTCGCCGAGCAGATTGACTTCGAGGGACTGAGGGAGACGGGATGCCGCACGCTCAATTTCGCGGGGCACGACGTGCTCGAGGTGTGCTTCCTCCGGGAGGGGACGTGGTACCATCTCTACCTCACCCGCCGCGACGGGCCGATTGGGAACTCCGTGGACAGGGGGCCGACGTTCATCTCCGAGGCCGCCGGGGCCGCCGCCGTGTGGTCGGACGCCCGCTTCAACTACGCGCTTGCCAGCAAGGCCGGCGTCGAGGCCCTGCGCAGGCTCCTTTGAGCCGTCGGTCCCCGGGGAAAGAGCGCGCCGGGGTTGCGCGCGCGCGGCGGCGGGGCCACCTTGGGCGCGATCCGATGCCCAGCAAACCCCTGAACGCCGAGCAGCTGCGCCTCGCGGAGGACGAGGCCCGCAAGAAGAATTGGAAGCGCTGGGGGCCCTATCTCTCCGAGCGCCAGTGGGGCACGGTGAGGGAGGACTACTCGTCGGACGGCGAGAGCTGGCGCTACTTCACCCACGAGCACGCGCGCTCCCGGGCCTATCGCTGGGGCGAGGACGGGCTCCTCGGGATCACGGACCGGGAGTGCCGGCTATGCTTCGCCGTCGCGCTCTGGAACGGGAGTGACCCGGTTCTCAAGGAGAGGCTGTTCGGCCTCACGAACGCCGAGGGCAACCACGGCGAGGACGTCAAGGAATGCCATTTCTACACGGATTCGACGCCGACGCACTCGTGGATGAGCGCGCTCTACAAGTATCCGCAGGGCGCCTTCCCCTATGAGCGCCTCAGGGCCGAGGCCCGCGGCAGGACGCGCGACGACCCGGAATTCGAGCTCTCTGACACGGGCATCTTCGCGGAGGGGCGCTATTTCGACGTGACAGCCGAGTACGCCAAGATGGACGCCGACGACATCTGCATCCGGATCACGGCGGCGAACCGGGGGCCCGAGCGCGCGAGCCTCCACCTCCTGCCGACGCTCTGGTTCCGCAACACGTGGACGTGGGGATGCAAGCACGAGGGATGCGGCCTGAAGCCCGGGTTGCGCGCCGTCTCGGACACCCGGGTCCAGTGCGACCATGAGACGCTCGGGCGGATGACCCTGGACATCGAGGCGGGCCGGGGCGGCGCCGCTCAGCTCCTCTTCACGGAGAACGAGACCAACGCGGCCCTCCTCTTCGGGAGCGAGAACGCGACGCCCTTCGTGAAGGACTCGATAGGCGACTGCGTCGTCGGCGGGCGCAAGGCCGCCGTGAATCCGGCGCGCAGGGGGACCAAGTGTTCCGCGCAGTTCATCCTGGACCTCGGACCCGGCGAGGAGCGCAGCGTCCGGCTGCGGCTGCGCGCCGGCGACGGCGGCCCCGGCGCCCCGTTCGGCGCCCCGTTCGAGAAGGCGTTTGAGGAGAGGAAGCGCGAGGCGGACGAGTTCTACGGCGCGCTCCCCGGACCGGCCGATCCCCAGGCCCGCCGCGTCGCCCGCCAGGCCAACGCGGGTCTCCTTTGGTCGAAGCAGTTCTACAACTACGTCGTCGAGGACTGGCTCAAGGGCGACCCGAGCACCCCGCCGCCCCCGGCGACGCGGCTCAGGGGCCGCAACAGCGACTGGCCCCACGTCTACTCCCGCGACGTCCTGTCGATGCCCGACAAGTGGGAGTACCCCTGGTTCGCCGCCTGGGACCTGGCGTTCCACATGGTGCCGATGGCGCGGCTCGACCCGGCGTTCGCGAAGCACCAGCTCAACCTTCTCCTGCGCGAGTGGTACATGCACCCCAACGGGCAGATTCCGGCCTACGAGTGGAACTTCTCCGACGTCAACCCCCCGGTGCACGCCTGGGCCTGCTGGCGGGTGTACAAGATAACGGCGCCCCGCGGGCAGCGCGACCGGGCGTTTCTCGCTCGGGTCTTCCAGAAACTGGTCGTCAATTTCACATGGTGGGTGAACCGCAAGGACGTGTGCGGCCGCCATATCTTCAGCGGCGGCTTCCTCGGGCTCGACAATGTGGGCGTTTTCGACCGCTCGAAGCCGCTCCCCGGGGGAGGCCAGCTCGAGCAGGCGGACGGAACGGCGTGGATGGCGTTCTACTGCAGCACGATGCTCGCCATCGCCCTTGAGCTCGCGGATGGAGACCCGGCCTACGAGGACATCGCCTCGAAGTTCTTCGAGCACTTTGTCGCGATCGCCGACGCGATGAACCGGCTCGGGGGCACCGGCCTCTGGCACGAGGAGGACGGGTTCTACTACGACGAGCTGCTCACGGGCGGCGGATCCGTCCCGCTCAGGCTGCGCTCGATTGTCGGCATCATACCGCTTTTCGCCGTCGAGTTCATCGAGGAAGGGCGGCTGGACAGGCTCCCCGGGTTCGCGAAGCGCACGCGGTGGTTCCTTGAGAACCGCAAGGACCTGGCGTCACATATCTCGTGCATGACCCTGGGCGGACAGGACACCGGCCGCAGGCTCCTGGCGATCCCGACCCGCGAGCGCCTTGAGCGCGTCCTCAGGTACGTGTTTGACGAGGCGGAATTCCTCTCGCCCCACGGCGTGCGCTCCGTCTCGCGCGCGTACCGCGACAAGCCGTTCACGGTGGGCATCGGGGGCGAGACGCACCGCGTGGACTACGAGCCCGGCGAATCGCGCACAGGGCTCTTCGGGGGGAACTCGAACTGGCGCGGGCCGGTTTGGTTTCCGATCAACTACCTCCTGATCGAGGCGCTGCAGCGCTACCACCTTTTCTACGGCGACAGCCTCATGATGGAGTTTCCGACGGGCAGCGGCCGGCGCATGAACCTGGAGCAGATAGCGCGGGAACTCGCCCGGCGCCTGGTAGGGCTCTTCCTGCCCGACGCCAATGGACAGCGGCCTGCGTTGGCGGCCAATCCAAGCTTCGCTAACGACAATCACTGGCGGGAGCTCGTCTGGTTCCATGAATATTTCAACGGGGACACGGGGGCGGGCCTAGGGGCCAACCACCAGACCGGATGGACGTCCCTCGTGGCCAGGCTCATCGAGGAGTTCATTGATTAGCAAGGGCATGTGACCTTTGGCTTCTCGGGATTGGGCTTCGTGCAATGAGCACGACGGCGAGGGTTCCCGGTTTTTGTCGGGTTTAGTTCGGGCCCCCGCCGAACACCCTGCCGAATTACAGGGTCAGCGCCGGTCATGAAAACGACCAACCTCTGCCGATGCCTCCGCGCACCGCTTGCGGCCGCGCTGGCGCCCGTCCTCGTCGTTTCGTGCCTGCTGGCGGCAACCCAGGCCCGCGCCTCCGAGCGCTGGGCGACGCTCGAGGCCATCCATCAGCTCGAGAATCCGCGCGACACCGAGGAGCCCGGCAGCCGCGGCGAGCTCGGAGCCTACCAGTTCCGCGAGCAGACCTGGAGGATGCACACCCGGGCGCCCTTCAGCCGAGCGCTTGACCGGCGCTCGTCCGACGCGGTCGCCGTGAAGCATTACGACTGGATCAAGTCCGAGCTCGACCGCAGGGGAATCGCCGCGACGCCGTACCGGATAGCGCTTGCATGGAACGGCGGGATCGGAGCCGTGATGGGCAGGAACCCGCCCGCGTCGGCGGCCGACTACGCCTCGCGCGCGGCCAACATCGCCGAGGAGCTCGAGAAGAGCGAGCTGGCGGACGCGCGGTGAGCGCGCCGTGCGGTCACTCGAGGAATTTGGACTGCTCCGGCGCCCGGGGCGCGCGCCTCGCTTCCTCCTCCTTGGGCGTCGGATTCAGGTGACGGGGCGGGCGAGCGGTCTTCATGGCGACCGCCGCCTCGCGGTCCCGGACGATGCGGTCGCAGATCTCCTGGATATGCAGACGAAGCCACTTCGCCGTGCTGCTCGACTCGGTATAGTCGGCTGGCCCGTAGTGGTCGATCCTGCCGACCTGCCTTAGGCGGTCGTTCTGGGCGTATTCCTCGGGCTTTGCCGGATTGTAGACGCCGTACGCGTTGCCGCCGTTTCCCTTCACGACCGAGAAGCTCGGAATGTCGCTGGGGCCGTCGGCGATGTAGATCATGTTCTGGAACGGGATCCTCCTGTCCTCGGCCGCGATCCTTGAGTTCACGTCTATTGCCGGGTTCTTGTTCGTCCCCTTGTTTATCTCGAAAAGCGCGCGGGTCTTCGTCGTGTTGTCGATGACCGTCCCGATCTGGGCGATCTCCGCCTCGGCGCTCAGCTCGAGCTCCTTCTGCTGCAGGAACCCGGGCTGCAGCGGGTTCTCGATGAATTCGCAGCCCCACACACCGTCCACGTGGGACGCGATCGCGCTGCCCCGGATCATCTGGGCCAGCCCCGTGCTGACGACGTAATGCTCCAGGCGGATGTCGTGCTTGCGGTACTCCGGCTTGGCCGCGACCCATGATCTCGAGGTCTCGAAGAACTCGGGAAGGCCGGGATAGAAGCGTATCTCGGCCCCGCTCTTCCGCAGGATCACGTTGTTGAGCCCGCCCATGCGGCCCGACAGGACGTAGGTGAGAAGATGGTTGAGGTAGCTGATCTCGCTCGAGAGCGTGTAGCTGCGCCTCCTGTAGTTCTCCACAAGGGCGTTCGTCTCCGCCCAGAATGTGGCCTCGTCGACGCCGTACAGGCGGAAGAGGGGGGACTGCATGTATTCCGGGATTAAGGTCTTGTCGAAATCCCAGATGCAGGCGATAATGTTCTGTGTGAAGAGCGTCGCGGCCATGCGGTGCGTGAGGCGGCATGCTAGGCCCCCGGTCGCGGCCCGCGCAATTCGCAAATGACAGCAATGGACGCCCTTCCCGATATCTCGCCCTTCCAGCGTCGCCTCGACGAGCTCGATGCGCAGATGGCGGAGCCTTCGTTCTACTCCAACCAGCGCCGCGCCGCGGAGGTCACACGCGAGCAGCAGAAGCTGCGCAGGCTGGTGGACGACCACCGCGCATACGGCCGGGTCGCGCGCGAGCTTCACGACGCCGCGGCCCTGGCCGTGGAGTCCTCGGGCGGCGCCGAGCTTCGCGAGCTCGCGAGCGCCGAGATCCCGGCGCTCGAGCACAGGGCCGGCGAGCTTCGAGAGGCCGTCCTGCTGGCGATGATCCCGCCGGAGGCGTCCGATTCGCGCAACACGGTGATGGAGATCCGCGCCGGGACCGGCGGCGAGGAGGCGGCGCTCTTCGCGGCCGAGCTGGCGAGGTGCTACCAGAGGTACGCCGACGCGCAGGGCTGGAAGGTGCAGCCCATGAACAGCAGCTATTCCGAGCGCGGCGGCCTGCGGGACGTCGGATTCCTCGTCTCCGGGACCGACGTGTACAAGCGCCTGAAATGGGAAAGCGGGGTGCACCGCGTGCAGCGTGTGCCCGTGACGGAGGCCAGCGGGCGCATCCACACCTCCACGGTGACCGTGGCGGTCCTGCCGGAGGCGGAGGAGGTGGACATCCAGATAAGCCCCCAGGACCTCGAGATCACCGTCTGCCGCGCAAGCGGTCCGGGAGGGCAGGGGGTCAACACCACCGACTCCGCGGTCCAGATCCTCCACAAGCCCTCGGGCCTCATCGTGCAGTGCGCCGACGAGCGCTCCCAGCTGAAGAACAAGGCGAGCGCCCTCACCGTCCTGAGGTCGCGCCTTCTCAAGCTCAAGGAGGACGAGGAGAAGGCGAAGTACGCCGCCGAGCGCCGGAGCCAGATCGGGTCCGGCGACCGCAGCGAGCGGATCAGGACGTATAACTTTCCCCAGAACCGGGTGACGGACCACAGGATCGGATTCACGCTCCATGGGCTTCCCCAGGTCATGGAGGGGGCGATCGGCCCGCTGATCGACGCCCTGCAGAAGGCGCACCACGAGGAGCGGCTGGCCGCTCTCGAGGGCCGCTCCTTCGAGCTCGCGAGGCCCTCCGGCGAGCTCGGCTGAGCGCGCCCCGGGACCCCCAAGCCGGCAGAGACGCGCCCTTCCATGCTCAACGTCATCGAGGTCGTCAAGAAGACCTCCGAATTCTTCGCCTCCAAGGGGATCGAGTCGCCGAGGCTGAACGCGGAGCTGCTCGTCGGCCATGCGCTCGGCCTCGCGAGGATGAGCCTCTACCTCAACTTTGAGCGGCCGGTCAGCGAGACGGAGCTGGCGGCGATCCGGGAGCTGGTCCGCAGGCGCGGCCGGCGCGAGCCCCTGCAGTACGTCGTCGGCTTCACCGAGTTCTCGGGCCTGCGGCTCAAGACCGACAGGCGGGCGCTCATTCCGCGGCCCGAGACCGAGCTCCTCGTGGAGACGATCGGCTCCAGGTGCCCGGCTCCCCCGGGGCGCGTCCTGGACCTCGGCACGGGCTGCGGCGCGATAGCGCTGGCGCTCGCCAGGATGTTCCCGCAGGCGCGCGTGACGGCGGTCGACTCGAGCGCGGAGGCCCTTTCGCTCGCCGCCGAGAACGCCGAGGCGACCGGGCTTGCCGGAAGGGTGACCCTGGTCGAGTCCAGCTGGTTCGAGCGCCTGCCCGCGGGCGAGACCTACGACCTCGTCGTTTCCAACCCGCCGTACCTTTCCGCAGCCGACGTGGCGGCGACGCCGCCGGAGGTCCGGGACCATGAGCCCATGGGGTCCCTCGTGTCGGGGGCGGAGGGCTTCGAGGACATCGGAAGGATAATCGCGGCCTCGCCGGGCGTGCTGGCCGCCGGGGGCCTGCTTGCGCTCGAGACCGGGGTCGCGCACCACGGCCTTGCGGCCTCCTCGGCCCAGGGGGCCGGCTTTGCGCGCACCGAGTCGCTCCAGGACCTCACGGGCAGGGACCGGTACTTCCTGGCCTGGCGCTGATCCTCGGGGTCAACCCTTGGCCACGGCCGTCAGCGGCGCGTGGTTGCTCGCCCAGTACTCGTGGTTCCGGCCGAGCTCGATGGCGTCCCCCACGACCCTAAGGGACTCGCGCAGGGACACGTCGACCTTGCCGTACGTGTCCCCGTTCGTGTCATCCTCGGCCTCGGCGACGTCCTCGGCCTCGGCGCCCGGGTCGCCCTTCTTGGCGGCGCTGGCATCCTTGGGAGCGGCGATTTTCGGGGGGAGGGGGGGGCCCAGCCTGAACTCCTTGAAGGGATAGTCCGCCTTCGCCAGCTGCTCGCGCTCGGTCTTTATGTCCTTGCGGAAGGCGTCGTCCGCGGCCTTCTGCCTGCGGCGCTCCTCCAGGTTGAGCGACACCAGCTTCTCGGCCTGGCGCCCCTTGAACCAGTCGACGTACTTCCTGACAAACGTGAACTCGTCGAGGTGGGCCTGGCGTGAGGAGCTGTCCTGCTGCAGGAGGGAGAGGACCCTCGCGTCGATGGGGGAGCCCTCGAAGGCGCTTGTCTTTATCTTGTCCCAGACAAGCGCGTGGGGAAGGTCCGATTCGCCGATCGGCAGGAACTCGTCAACCGAGGGAAGAACGATGTCTGAGGCGACCCCCTTGAGCTGGGTCGAGGACCCGTCGGGAAGGTAGAACTTCTGGATGGTGATCTTCGCCGCGCCCGTCTTGGCGGGCGAGCGCGCCAGCTCGCGGGAGATCCTCTTCATCTCGAACGTCGCCTGGACCGTGCCCTTGCCGTGCGTCGAGCTGTCGCCGACCACGACCGCCCGTCCGTAGTCCTTGAGGGCGCCCGCGACGATCTCCGAGGCCGACGCGCTGAACCGGTCGACGAGGACCGCCATCGGCCCGTCGTAGGAGAGGCTCTCGGCCTTGTCGCTGTCGATCTGGATGTCGCCCTCGTAGCCCTTCACCTGGACGACGGGTCCCTTGTGGATGAAGAGTCCGGCAAGCTCGATCGCCTCGCTCAGGTAGCCTCCCCCGTTGTGCCGGAGGTCGAGGACAAGCCCCTTTATGCCGGCCTGCTTGAGCTGCACGATGAGCTTCGCGACGTCCTGGCTGGCGCTCATCCTGTCGCCGTCGGTGTCGCCCTCCTCCGAGGGCCCGTAGAACGCCGGCAGCGTGATGACCCCGAGCGGCTCGGGCGTGCCGTCGGCGCCGGGCACCTGGAAGACCGCAGCCCTCGCCCTCGCCGACTCGAGCTTGACGACATCGCGCGTGATCACGAGCTCCTTGCGCACCGAGCTGTCCGTCGCTTCCGCGGGCTGGATGACGAGGCGCACGCGAGTGCCCTTCGTGCCGCGGATCTGGTCGACGATCTTGCGAAGCTTCATGCCGATGATCTCGACCGGCTCGGCGCTTCCCTGGGCGACCGCGATGATCTTGTCGTTGGGCTTGAGCTGCCGGCCGACGTCAGCGGGCCCGCCCGGGACGATCTCCTTGACGACGCAGACATCCTCCTCGAGGCTGAGCATCGCTCCGATCCCCACGAGCTCGAGCTTCATCTGGATGCCGAAGTCCTCGTACGTGTCGGCCGAGAAATACGTGGAGTGCGGGTCGTAGAGGCCCGCGATCGAGGCCAGGAAGGTCTCGGCCAGCTCGCTGCCCTCGGTCTCCCCGACGTTCTTGAGCATCCTTTCGTAGCGCTTGCGAACCGTCTCCCTGGCCTGGTCGAGCGTCTTCTTGTTGAGCAGCTCCTCGAGCATCTCGAACTTGAGGCGCTTCCTCCAGAGCTCGTCCGACTCAACGCCGTTCGACGGCCACGGGGACTTGGAGCGGTCGATCCTGAAGGAGTCCGCCGAGGTGAAGTCGAACTTCTTCTTGAGCTCGCCGAAGATCCAGCCGATCCGCGAGGTGACGCGCTCGTCGTAGCGGTAGAAGATCTCGTAGGCCGAGTCGATGTTCCCAAGGTAGTCCACGTTGTAGTAGACGCTCTTGCCGAAGCGGCCGACGAAATCCGACCTGTCGGATTCGAGAAAGAACAGGTGCTGCCCGTCGAGCGCCGTCATGTAGTCCGGAATGGCCTGCACATAGTCGGCGCTGTGGACCGTGTCGCGGTTGTAGTGGGCCTGCTCCAGGATCGTCACGAGGGTCTGGGCCTCCGTGGCAAGGGAGTCGGGAGTCGTGAACTTCAGGTCCGACGCCGAGAGGCCGGACGCCGCGAAGAGAACGATCCAGGGGGCCAGGAACCGGCGCAGGGTGGCGGAGGGTAAGGTCATGCGTTGAATGTCGTGTCTGCGGGCCCGACAGGGCCCAAAACGGTAAAGTCTTTCATGGGACCGGGTGGAATTCAAGGAGCGAGGGCATTTTGTCGCCGCATCCGACGGCCTGAACGGCCCCGGTGTTCTTTCCACGACAGCTCAAACTCCAGGCAGGAGCCCGATCGTTACGCAACAACTTCATTGCCAACGGACTATGCCTGAGGCGCATTCGGGGGGCAGAGCGCGCGTCAGCCTAGCGCTTGCCGATCAGGTCCCGGGCCTCGTCCAGAATCTTCTTCTCCTCCGCAGACAGCGATCCAAACCCGTCGCTGTTGATCTTGTCCAGGATGCGGTCCACCTCCGCGCGCAGGTGCCCGCGTTCGCCGATGTTGACGCTGTAGTTCTGGCCTGGAGCCTCGGCCTTCGCCGAGCTCCGCTGCTTCATCCAGCGGGGAAGCTCGATGTCGGCGCGCTCGCGGCCGAATCCCCAGTTCGAATCATGGATGTAGCGGAAATAGATCCAGCCCGCGGCCATGCCGCCGAGCCGGACCGAATGCGCCCCCGCGCCGAAGGGCGACGCCGCCCCCATGATCTCGTAGAACACGAGGCCGAGCAGGTCGAACGCCAGGAGCAGGTAGGCGAGGTGCTTGGGCTTGAATCGTACCGGCAGGAAGAAGAGGAGCTGGGTTGTCTCGCGGTTCGGGAAGAAGCAGGCGAACAGGATGACCAGCGCCGAGGCGCCTGCGGACGCGCCGAACATGGTTGCCGGACTGCCCCAGTGGAGCGCGGTCCAGAAGAGCCCCCCGGTCACGAGCGCGGACGCATAGAAGGCGAGGAACCGGCGGGCGCCCAGCATCGGAAGCAGCTCCCTGCCGGCAAAATAGATGGCGAGAAGGTAGGCGATCACCTGGAGCAGGTTGCCCGTGTCGTGAAGGAACCCGTAGGTGAGCAGCGTCCAGAGACGGCCCGCCCTGATCCCGGCGGCGGTAAGCGCCAGGGCGTTCTCGAGGCCCACGCCTATCCCGGAGACCCGGGCGAGCACGTTCTGCATCACGTACACCGCGACGATGGCGGATATTAGCCACGTTAGGGCGCCCGTTTGGCGTCTCTCATAACCGTCGCGCATGTAGGGGCGGTCCTGCAGCATGAGGCGAACGTACAGGCGCCCCGGCCGAATACAAGCCGCCTCGGGGCGGAGGGGCGGGCGGCCGCGCCGCCGCCGAGCGGTTTGCGCCGAGATACCCCCTTGACAGCGCGACTTTGTCGATGTCCTTTCTAGGGCACGTATGGCGAACAAAGCTGACAAATGGCCCCTGAATGTAACAGGGAGGTTCTACGTCGACCAGCAGTGCATCGACTGCGATCTCTGCCGCGAGACGGCGCCCAACTTCTTCATGCGCAACGACGAGGGCGGCCACTCCTACGTGAACAAGCAGCCCGAGACCGAGGAGGACATCGGCCTCTGCATGGAGGCGCTCGAGGGCTGCCCCGTCGAGGCCATCGGGGAAGACGGCGACAAGCCGTAGGGTCCGCCTGCCCGGGCCGGAGTCGGCGGAAGGGAACCATTGTTAAGAGATTTTCCGTGCCGGGTTAACGGGAGGCTTGTTTTTTCCCGCCCGCCTGCTAGCGGTCGGCCCAGATGAAGCCCGCCCTCATTGCCTCCGCGATCGCCGTGTCCGCGCTGGCCGTCGCCGGCGCCCCCGTGGGGGCCCAGGACACGACCAGCATGCCACCCTTCATGGTGTATTCGCCGAGCGTCGCCAACCAGTCGCCGGCGGGGGCCTTCGCGATGCCGGTGTCGGCCCTGCGCTACGAGCCGCTTGTCGACATCGAGCCTCGCAACATGGCCGAGGCCCAGTCCGACGTGACGATCCGCGGCGACACCTTTGAGAACACCGGTCTCCAGGTCGGGGCCCTCTCGATCTTCGATCCCCAGACGGGCCACTACCTCACGGAGCTCCCGATCGCGCCGGCGATGCTCGGGGCCCCGCGGGTCCTCACCGGGGCCGCCCACGCGGCCGACACGATGAACTCGACGGGCGGCGCGGTGGCCTACGGCTGGAGGCCGGTATCGAGCGCAGGGTTCGTCTCGGGCTCCTTCGGCAACGACGGCCTCGAGCGCGAGGAGGCGTACCAGGGCTGGTCGGGACCGGGCCCCCGCCACCTCGCCGCGGACGCCGACTGGTCGCACTCGGACGGCAACGGGACCGTGCCGTTCGGGGATTTCCACTTTGACAGGGCCGATGGCCGCGTGGAGTACGCGGCCCCCGGGTCGGTCACCGACCTGTTCGCAGGATACCAGGCAAGCTTCTTCGGGTGGCCGAACCTCTACACCCCCTTCAATTCGGACGAGACCGAGAACCTCCAGACCCTGCTCTTCGCCGCCAACAGCCGCGCCGACCTCGGCGGCGGGCAGTTCCTCGAGGCGGGCTCCTTCTACCGGCGCAACAAGGACGACTATGCGTTCAACCGGTTCGCCCCGCTGGGCGCGGTCCATCCCTACCAGCACACGACCTGGGAGTACGGCACGTCCTTCGGCGGCAGGCAGGTGTGGGACGATGTGATCTTGAACTATCACGCGGAGGAGACGAGCGACTCGCTCAGGTCGACCTCGCTGATCTACGGCCCCTACCGCAGCCGCACGCTCAGGAAGTTTTCGCTCGTGCCCGAGGTGCCGTTTCCCGCAACGGGCGGCGCCGTGGTCCTCAAGGCGGGCGCGACCTACGACGGCTCCAACCGCACGGGCGGGGTCTTCTCCCCCGTGGCGGAGATCTCGCGCGCGTGGAACTCGGGCGGCCTGCGGCGCATCTACGCGAGCTACTCCGAGACCACCGAGATGCCCTCATACACGGCGCTCGACTCGAGCCCGGCGGCGGGGCTCTTCCGCGGCAACCCGGGCCTGGGGCGACAGACCAGCCGCGACACGGAGATCGGCGCGAGCGGCAGCCTCTGGGGATGGGCGGGCCAGGCGTCCGTCTTCTACCGGCGCGACGACAACCTGGTCGACTGGACCTACACGACCGGCGTCTTCGGCCGCTCGGCGAATCCGGTCAACATCGACACCGAGGGCGTCGAGCTTGTGGCCCGCCGCTCCTGGACGCTGGTGGCCGTGGTCCTCGGCTACACGGCCCTCGGAAAGAGCGCCGACTACATGGACGCCCGCGTGACGGCGAGCTTCTACGCGCTCAACTACGCGAGGCAGCGGCTGACGGCGGCGCTGACCCTCCAGCTCACCGAGAACCTGGTGCTGCGGCTGGACAACGTCGCGAGGGTGCAGGCGCCGGACAGCCTGCGCACGCAGGGGGGCAACGACGCCCTCGAAAGCTCGCTCGGCCTGAGCTGGCATCCGGCCGGCTCGCGGGGCCTCGAGCTGTCACTCCTGGTCGACAACCTCTGGAACAGCGCGTTCCAGTCGGTGCCGGGCGTCCCGGCGTCGCGCAGGCAGTTGTCTTTTGGCGCGACCTACGGTTGGTAGAGTGCGATGCCGGACAATCCCTTCCTCGATTCGTCGTTCCACATCCGCTGGACAGCGCTCACTCCCGACCAGGTCGAGCCCTCGATGGACGCGGCGATCGGGCGGGCCGAGGCCGCTCTGCGATCGATAGAGGGCAGCGCGGAGTCCCCGACGTTCGAGAACACCTTCCTCGCGCTCGATGAGGCGACCGACGGGCTGAACCGCGCGTGGACCAGGGTCACCCACCTGCAGTCGGTGGCGGACTCCCCGGACCTCCGCGAGGCCCACAACAGGGTCCTGCCGAGGGTGTCGGCGTTCCTCGCGCGCATTCCGCTGAGGGCGGCCCTCTGGGCGAGGCTCAACGCATTCGCCCAGCAGCCGGCCGCCGCGCGCCTGACCCCTGTGCGCGCGCGCTTCATGGCCGAGACCCTCGCGGAATTCCACGAGGCGGGCGCCGACCTGCCGGCCGAGGGCCGCACGAGGCTGGAGGCCCTGCAGACGGAGCTTGCGCAGCTTACGCAGCGGTTCTCCGACAACGTGCTCGACACGACCAATGCGTGGCAGCTCGTCGTCGACGACGAATCCCGCCTCGCGGGGCTTCCGGACCACGCGAAGGCCCGCGCCCGCGCGGACGCGGAGGCAAAGGGGATGGGCACGGCGGACCATCCCGCGTGGCGCTTCACGCTCCACATGCCCTCGCAGGAGCCCCTGATGACCTACGTGGCGGACGAGGCGCTGCGCAGGGAGGTGTGGCATGCGGCGGTCTCGGTAGGCTCGACGCCCCCCCACGACAACACCCCGCTGATCTCCAGGATCCTGGAGCTGCGGGCAGAGAGGGCGCGGCTCCTCGGAAAGGAGCACTTCGCGGACCTGGTGCTCGCGCGCAGGATGGCGAAGTCCGGCGAGCGGGCGCTCGGATTCATCGACGACCTTCGCCTGCGGTGCGCGGCCGCGTTCGCGCGGGAGTGCGGGGAGCTGGAGGAGTCCAGGGCGCGCGACACGGGCCTTCCCGCGGCCCGCCTTGCGCCATGGGACGTCGCGTACCGGGCGGAGCGCCTGCGGCGCGCCCACTATGACTTTGACGAGGAGGAGCTCAGGCCGTTCTTCCCGATGGGCCGCGTCGTGGCGGGCCTTTTCGAGCTGGCCGGGCGCCTTTTCGGCGTCAAGGTCTCGGAGCGCCCGCAGGGCGAGGCGGAGGTGTGGCACCCGGAGGTCCTCTACTACGACGTCTTTGACTCGCGCGAGCGCCACATCGGCTCGTTCTACGCGGACTGGCACCCGAGGCAGTCAAAGCGGGGCGGGGCGTGGATGAACTACCTGATCACGGGGGGGCCGCAGCCCGACGGATCGCGAAAGCCCCACCTGGGCCTGATCTGCGGGAACCTGACGCCTCCGGCGCCCGGGCAACCCGCGCTCCTCTCGCACAGGGAGGTCGAGACCGTGTTCCACGAGTTCGGCCACCTGATCCACCACCTTCTCGGGGAGGTCGAGATCAAGTCGCTCAACGGGACCAACGTGGCGTGGGACTTTGTCGAGCTTCCGTCGCAGATCATGGAGAACTGGTGCTGGGAGCGGGAGGGGCTCGACCTGTTCGCGCGGCACTTCAAGACCGGCGAGAGGATTCCGGAGCCGCTGTTCCGGAAGCTGACGGCGGCCAGGAACTTCAGGTCCGCATGCGCCACCATGCGGCAGGTCGCGTTCGCGAAGATGGACCTCCTCCTGCACATGCGCGCGGCCGAGTTCTCCGGGGCGCCCGACGTCGAGTCGCTCCTCCGCGCGTCGATCGCGGACTGCCTCGTCCCCACGGAGCCGCCGGCGCCGACGATAATACGGCGGTTCACCCACATCTTCTCGGACCCGGTGGGGTACGCCTCCGGGTACTACTCGTACAAATGGGCCGAGGTGCTCGACGCCGACGCCTTCACGCGCTTCCGCCGCGAGGGGATCTTCAACGAGAGGGTGGGGCGCGAATTCGTGGAGCGCATCCTGAGCCGGGGGAACTCGGCGGACCCGGCGCAGCTCTTCCGCGACTTCATGGGCCGGGACCCGGACCTCGCGGCGCTTCTCGCCCGAAGCGGACTGGCGACTTGAAAAATCGGTAATTTTTGCGATCCTGTCCGGTTCCAAATGCACATGCTCCCAACCATCGCCTATTTCTACATCCCGCCCGGGACCTTCGCGATTCTCTTCATCTTCGTGTTCGGATTCTCGCTGTACGCGCAGATCCGCGTGTCGAGCGCCTACTCGAGGAATGCCCGGATCCCCTCGCGCGGCGGGATAACCGGCCGCGAGGCGGCCGCCGCGGTCATGGCCCAGGCGGGGATAACCGACGTGGAGATCGGGGAGACCGAGGGACACCTGACGGACCATTACGATCCCGTCCACAAGAGGCTCCTGCTGTCCTCCGAGAACTACCGGGGGACCAGCCTCGCCGCGGTGGGCGTCGCCGCCCACGAGGCGGGCCACGCCCTTCAGCACAGGGACGGCTACCGGCTTCTCGAGTTCCGCATGGCGCTCGTCCCGGCGACCAGGATTGCCGCCGGCGTCGTCCCCTTTGTCTACCTGGCAAGCATCTTCTTCACGCGCTTCCTGAGCGGCTATATTCTCGACATAGCGATCATCGCGTTTGCGGTCCTCACGCTCTTCCAGCTCGTCACCCTCCCGGTCGAGTATGACGCGAGCCGCCGGGCCAAGGTCCAGCTGGTGTCGCTCGGGATCCTTGACCAGGACGAGATGCCGGGCGTCAACCAGACGCTCGATGCCGCGGCCCTGACCTATCTGGCCGCGTTCATCTCGGTCCTGCTGAACCTGCTGTCGCTCCTGTCGCGCCGAAACTAGGCGTTCAGGGCGTTGCGGAGCTCGCTCGCCAGGGACTCCACCGTGAACGGCTTGTGGAGAAAGCTGGTGACGCCCATTCCGGCCGACCGGCTCATGGCCTCCTCCCTGTCGTAGCCGCTCGTGAGGACCACGGGGAGGTCGGGCCTCTGGGCCCGTATCCCGCGCAGGACGTCCTCGGACGTCATCCCCGGGAGCTTGAAGTCGAGAAGGACAAGGCCGAACTGGCCGGGATCGGCCGCGAACTGCGCCATGGCCTCGGTGCCGTCGGCCGCGAGGGTGGCCGTGAAGCCGAGCCTCGCCAGGGCCCGAGAGAGGACGATCCTGATCGCCGTGTCGTCCTCGACCACCAGAACGCGCCCCGAGGCTCGCCGCTCGAGAATGCAGGAGGCCGAGGGCGCCTTTCCCTGATCCGA